>Ga0210384_10000275_pt1 | contig 81867 bp, 66 predicted proteins | sample IncBWH2MmetaG_FD_160574 | JGI IMG/M metagenome (GOLD analysis project Ga0210384, IMG submission 160574) | Forest soil microbial communities from Barre Woods Harvard Forest LTER site, Petersham, Massachusetts, United States - Inc-BW-H-2-M | ecosystem: Environmental > Terrestrial > Soil >... | reverse complement strand
CTGTGCCACTTCGTCTTGCAAGGCCAGCACGTCCCGCAGGTCGCGCTCATAGCTGCGCGCCCACAAGTGTTGATCTGCTCGCGCGTCGATCAATTGCGCGATGATGCGAACGCGATCCCCCGATCGCTGCACCGAGCCTTCAACTACCGCGTCCACCCCGAGTTCCTGCGCGATCTGCGGCAGCGGCTTACGAACTCCCTTGTACTGCATCACCGACGTGCGCGAGATCACTTTCAACGCCTGGATCTTCGCCAGGTCGGTGATCAACTGGTCGGTCATGCCGTCAGCGAAATATTCCTGCTCGGGGTCGCGCGATAGATTTTCCAGTGGGAGCACGGCAAGCGAACGAATATGCTGTGCGCCCGTTTTCCCGAGCATTCGATCTCGCACGCCGCCGACGTTTAGAAGGATTACCAGCGCGACGACCAGCACAATCAGGAGCGCGGCAGCAGCCATCGCGCCCCCTCCAATTGCCAATTTGTGCCAATGCGTCCGCGTTTGCTCCGGCTTCGTCGCTGCCGCCGCCACAGCGCCAGCCATGCCCACCCGTCGGAGATCAACGCTCAACTCTTTCGCGGATTGGTAGCGGTTTTCGGGGTTCTTCTCCAGGCACTTCGCGATAATTGCCTCAAATTGCGGCGAGACGCGCGCGTTCACCGCTCGCGGACTGACCGCCGACTGGTGCAGGATCTCGTCCGTTAGTTGCGGTGCCGTATCGCCGGTAAACGGGCGGCGTCCGGCAGCCATTTGATAAAACACGCAGCCTAGCGCGTAAATATCCGTCCGCCCATCGAGCGCTTCGCCACGCAATTGCTCCGGCGCCATGTACGGCAGAGTTCCCGCGATACTTTCCGTCTCCGCAAAACTCTGCGTCGCCTCTGCTGTGCCCGGAGGCTGCAGCAACCTCGCCAGGCCAAAGTCCAGCACCTTGGCCTGCCCTTTTGGAGTGAGGAGGATATTGCGCGGATTCAGATCGCGATGAACCACGCCCTGCTCGTGTGCTTCCTCGAGCGCCGCGGCTACCTGTACGCCGAGAGCAATTGCCTCCTTTTCCGGTATCACGCCCGCATCCAGTTTTTGCGCAAGCGATTGCCCAGCGACGTACTCCATGGCCAGAAAATCCACCCCATCTTGCGTGTCGAAGTCAAAAATCATGGCGATATTCGGATGCGCAAGCTTCGCCAGTACCAGAGCTTCTTTGCGGAAGCGGCGACGCGCAGCGTCATCTGCCAGCGCGCCTGTGGGCAGCACCTTCAGCGCAATGTCGCGGTCCAGCCGTTCGTCACGCGCGCGATAGACCACACCCATGCCGCCGGCGCCTATCTTTTCGATGATTCGGTAATGTCCGAGAGTTTTGCCAATCATGCGGATGCGCTTGGACTTGTGCGGTCATCTTAGGGTGCGCTCCGAAGCAAGTCAACGTGTGCGGTTCTGAGGACGACAGGGTTTCAATCTTAGTGCAGTCAAATGCCTGATTTTGCGCTTCGAATCTGACACTTCGAGTTAGTGCCAAGAACGCATGATTTCGGTCCAGAAAGGTACTTGTCCGGTAAGCGCGTTAATCGGGGCTTGAGGATTACTTCTGGGTTGCCCGTAATACCCCAAGATAGCAAGCCTCAAGCCGTGGGAAAACGGCAAGTCATCGTGCTTCGCCAGTTGCCTTCCACTAATCTTCCCTGGGCCAGCGGAAAAATTTGAATCGTCAAATCATTCGCGCTACCTTGGCGAGACCAGCCCGGGAGAGAGGAATCATGAAAGCGATTCGCATTTACGAAAAGGGTGGCCCGGAAGCGCTGGTGTACGAAGAAGCGCCCAACCCGGAGCTGGCGCCGGGCGATGCGCTGGTCCGCGTATACGCGTCGTCCATCACTAAAACCGAGCTCACTTGGGATGAAACCTACGTGAACGAAAAAGGCGAGCCGCGCACTCCTTCGATCCCCGGCCATGAATTTTCCGGCGTCGTCGAAGAAATCGCGCCCGGCGTGACGTCAGTGAAACCGGGGGAAGAGGTGTACGGTCTTTCTTCGTTCACTCGCGACGGCAGCGCCGCCGAATTCATCGCTATCCACGCGGAAGACCTCGCGCCCAAACCGAAAACAGTCGATCACCTTCAGGCCGCCGCCGTTCCTCTGGCCGCGCTCACCGCGTGGCAGGCTTTTTTCACTCACGCAAATCTTACCCGCGGACAACGGGTGCTGATTCACGGCGGAGCGGGCGGCGTTGGAAGCTTTGCCATCCAACTCGCCAACTGGGCGGGCGCCAATGTGATCACGACCGCGGGCGCAAACAACCATGACTTTGCAGGGGGACTGGGCGCGCACGAGGTGATTGACTACACCAAGTTCCGCTTCGAAAACGAAGTCTCGGACGTGGACGTCGTCCTCGACACGATTGGCGGCGACACGCTCGCGCGCTCTTACGACGTCGTGCGTCAAGGCGGCCAACTCATCAGTATCGTCGAGAAGCCGTCCGCGGAAAAAATGAAGGCGCTCGGGATCAAAGGCCTGTACTTCATCGTCGAGCCCAACCGCACGCAGCTGGAAGAAATCGGCCGGCTGATCGACACAGGCCGCCTGCGTGTTCTTGTCGACTCCGTCTTGCCGCTGGAACAGGCACGCCAGGCATTCGAACAGGGACTTAAAGACCATTCGCGCGGCAAGATTGTCCTGCGCGTTGCCGCGCAGGCAGTTCGCTCCGCGCCATAGGCACCCCGTTTGTGGCTCCGGCGATTCGAGGCGGCGGAACTCCCCGCGGACTGTGCAGCCGCTCAGGCGGGCGCGGAGCATTTGCGCGGCGAGAGCGAGAATGCGAGTGGCGGCGTCCGGTATGGCGCTGCCCGGAAGAGGAGCCGCGGGAACTCCGCGGGTGCGAATGTTGGAAATAAGGTTGCGGTTGGTGTCGGTGTGTGACGCGTTTTGTGCTTAATTCGTCCTGATAAATCGTCTTCTCACAAACCACCGGGGTTATTTATGTAAACGGCTGGCCCAACAGTTAGGAAATCCCTTCGGGTCGTATTACGAAACTTACCGGTAATCCGACTTATCAGGGCTTAGCGTAGAGGTCGTCAACAGGTGAAAGTCCGATTCGACTCCTTACCCCGTTGACCGCGACCGTTGTAACAGTTCATCCACGCTGAACGGGAATCTTTTGATCGTTGCCAGCAGCAACGCGCCGCCCGCAGCTGAAAACACAGAGGCGTCCAGTGGTGCCTTCACCCCCAGCGCCAGGGTCATCGCCACGCCGAAGCTCATTAAAAGTATTCCACTCAGCAGAGCGGTGATGCGTGTATGCCATCCAACAAGGAGAAGAAGACCTAACAAAACCTCGGCGCCAGTCGAGATGACCGCCAGCACCGGAATCATCGCCGCTGGCAAATACCAATTGAGCCTACCCGTGTATTCAACGAATCGGGAGAAATTACCCCAAGCAACATTGGGCTGCCCAAACGCGCCCCAGAGACCGAACCGGTCTGCCACCGCCGAAAGAAAGGAGAGCCCCAGGGCATACCGCAATAATAGCGAGCTAAAGCTGCCCAGTCCCGCCCATGATATTTTCATCGGTAAATCTCACAATCGGAAGTGTACCATTTTGATTTCAACGCCCGATAAACGTGGTAATCGGAAATGTAGGTAATGCAACCAACCAGCCATTCCTGCAAAGCAGCACATCCTCGCTACCATCGTTTTGCATATAGCATCGCAGGCTGGGGCTAACTGTTGAAAAATCGCGATATCACTCACAATGCCAGAATCGCCTTATCACTCGGCGGTTGTCGGAAAACCGGAAGTTATCGACGGACCACGTCGTCAAGTCCTGGTAAGTCGGATAACCGGACATGTTCGGGTTTGCCCGCACTACGTCCGCACTGGTTAGCTTAGTGTCGAATTCACGGAGGATGGCAAGACTTTGGAGTATCTAAACTCATCAACCGCCCGGGTGCCTTAATGCAGCACGAGCAGCAACGGAACTGCACTCGATCAACTTAAGTTGGTCTCCTGCACGAAGGTACTGTTAACTTCTTCTCCGCTCTCCCTTTCTAAGAGACGATTTCCCAGGGCCAGAAATGTTCTGATAATCCATGGACCTCTGCCCACACTGAAGGAAAGCAGGAGCCAGTGAGATCGTACTTTACAACTTTTGTCCTTGGGATTGCATTTTTGGGCTTGGTGTCGTTACAGCCCTCCGCGTTTTCTCAAGAACCCAACCAAGGAGAAAGCAAGCGGAAACCCACGTCGAGGGTCCAGCCGGGGTACCCCGCTTTGGCGCGCCAACTCAAATTGAGCGGGAAAGTGAAAGTGGAAGTAATAGTCTCTCCGGACGGCCGTGTCAAAGGTACGCGCACAATCGGGGGCAGTCCGATATTGGTCAATGCTGCCTTGGATGCGATCAGAATGTGGAGGTATGAGGTCGGCCCAAAGGAAACCGTTGAAGTCATTGAAATCGAATTCAAGGATCCCAATCGGTAAGCTTAATTTCCACGGTGTCATAGAAGGACCCGGGATGAAGTCCTCCTCGCTCCTAATAAATCGGATAACCAGCCATTTGAGGTAATACTTCCCTTGTCCGATACGGTCGGTCGAGCAGGGTTCGTTGCTGATGGATCGTGTGGAGCGGTTGATGACGATTCCTGCCGCTGGGCCGATCACAGCGCAGACCTGGGCGCTGGAAGTTGAGGACGTGCAGCGCTTTTCTTCGATCAAGGAAGCGATTAGCTACTGCGGGTTGTGCGGAGCGGAGAAAATGCACAGTCGAAGGAGGGCGACGGCGCGGTTAGTCAATCTGCCCCACCCCCTGCCAGCCTCATTGCGTGTGGACTCGGACCTTACCGCCACTAGGCTGCGCGAACTGCCCACACTCTTTTCAGTCTACGATTGATTCGCCTCTTACTGCGGCCACGCTAGTTTCGTATGGCCCGTCCGTGCCTCGCACGGATGTGAAGTGCCATACCGCGAGTATGAATCAATTATTCTGCGCGGATTCCGCGAGCACTTTTCTGATTTCATCTGCATGAGGATAATTTGGGTCGAGCTTCAAGGCAAGTTCGAGCTCCTGCTTGGCCTTTGGATGGTTGGACGATTTCTCGTAAGCCATGCCCAAATGATAGTGATAAGCGGGATTTTCTGACCCTCCTTTGACCGCTTCTTGCAACAGTTCTATCGCGGACCCGTAGGCGCCTTGGCGGTAGTAAGCCCAACCAAGCGTATCGGCGGAATTCGGAAGGTCTGGCATGCCCTTGCGGCCAGTCTGCGCGTAGGTAAGCGCTGTATTGACATCGCCCCCATGCTCGAGGAGGAGATACGCAAGATTGTTCGCTGCGACGGGATAGTCGGGGACGATCTGCAATGCATGCTGATACTGCTCTTCCGCCTGCTGCCACTCGCCACGCGTTTCGAACAAAGCAGCGAGCGAGATGTAAAGGCGCACATCGCGTGGATTGTTCTGCAGGGCACGCTGATACTCACCGATGGCCTGCTCCACCGAGCCACGGGCGACTTGGGCATTGGCCAGAAGTAGAAAGGCAGGGACATTATTTTTGTCGAGCTCGGTCGCCTTTTCAAAGGCCGCTTCGGCTTTGGCCGAATTTTTGTTCCGAAGTTGAACCTGACCGAGCAGGAGATAAAAGACGCTGTTGCCAGGCACGATGGCAATCTGATTCTGGACGCGCTCGAGGGCCTTGGCAGGCTGCTTGCGGATTAGGTCGATGTTGACGAGACCGGTGAGCGCGTCGCTGGCGGTCGGGTTCAGCTTTAGTGCTTGCGAGTAAGACTTTTCGGCCTCATCGTAGCGTTTCTGGGCCATGCGCAGGTCGGCCATGTGTGCATACACCAATGGATTATCTGGAGCCATGGCAATTGCCTTCTTTAGATCCGCTTCGGCTCCCGCTTGGTTTCCCTGACGGAAGAGGGATTGAGCATGAAACACATATCCTTCCGGAGAATTGGGTTCAAGTTTAATCAATTGAACGGCGGCATCGGACAGCAAAGCCGTGTCGCCGCGGCGCGAAGAGAGGTTAGCCAGCGCGCGCTGAGGCTCGACCATTCCGGGCCGCAGACGGGCGGCCTCCTTCCATTCCGTTACAGCTTGCGCGAAACTCAAGTTCGCAGCATAAGCTAGGCCGAGGTAGTAGTGGGCGCCCGGATTATCCGGAGCGTCCTTGACAGCCTTCTCCAAGACATGAAGAGCATCATTGGAGTGTCCCTGGCGCGTGAGAATATCGCCATGCAGAATTTCCGTGGCAGGATCCGAGGGGGAAAGCTCGAGAAGCGCGTCAACGACCTTGGCAGCTTCATCGAGGCGGCTGAATTGAATGAGGAGCTGGGCATAAGTTTTGCCGGTGGCAAGATCCTTCGGATGTTCGGAATATAGTGAGGTAAATTCTGCGAGCGCTTTGTCGGATTGACCCTGGGTAATGTAAAAATCGCCGAGCAACGAATAGCCGGCGGGATTGTCGTTGATCGCGACCTTGGCGTCGCGCATAACCTGCTCGGCCATGTCCTTCTGACCTTCGTTCAGGTACAAGCCGGCCAGATTTACCCGTGCCGTTGGATTCTTAGGATCTAGGGTAATCGCAGCCTGGAACTGTTTTTCAGCGTCGGGCCAACGTTTTTGACGTTGGTAGAACCTGCCCAGCACCGTGAGCGCTTGTCCAGACTTCGGATCTAGGGAAATCGCCTTTAAATAATTTCGTTCGGCTCCAGCAAAGTCATTGCTTCGGTCCAGGAGAATGGCGAGATTCATGTACGACTGAGCACGATTCGGATCGATGCGAACAGCTTCATTGGCCTTCTGGACAGCGCCCGGGAGATCGCCTTGGGCCGCGTCCACATTGGCAAGAAGCAATTCAGCCGCGGCATTTTGGGTATCGGATTTTAGAATTGTTTCCGCACGCTGACGCGCCTCAGAAAATTTGCCAGCGGCAAGATAAAGATTGCCCAAATCATGCTGCGCCTTCCAGTTCGTTGGTTCGAGTTCGACCGTGCGCATGAGTTCCTGATACGCATGGTTAAAATCCGATTGTTTCAGCAAGCACTGCGAAAGGCCGTAATGAGCTTCAGCAAATCGCGGATCTACCTGGATGGCGTTTTGATACATGATGGCGGCTTCGCGGTATTTCCCCTGCTGGAAGAAAGCCGCAGCCCTGTCGGCGTATTTTCGTTTTTCTGTTTCTGGATTTCTGTGGCAGCCCACAACAAGCCACGAACTAGCAACAAGGACTATCCAAAATGACAAGTTGCGACGAAAATTCATCGGCTGATTCCTCGTAGATTGCAGGCCTGATTCCCGGAGGTCGACAATGGTCTGTCGCCCTATCTTACTGCAATCTGATGTCCGGTTCAGAATGTCGCTAGTTATTCATCTTTGATAGTTTCAAGCTATTGAATCTGATTAAGTTAGGTGCAGGAGGGACCCACTTTTCAAGTCTGTCGGCAAATGGCTGGATTTGCGTGGGATAGCCTCGTAGCACACAACGAGAGAATAAGATTTCCCATAGTCCGCCCAATTTGAAGGTTTCGTGGCAATGCGTCAAGTGAGAATTCCATGAGCGACAGGAAGATGCGCGAGGAGAGCGAATGTCCTTGAAGATAGGGAGAAAGGGAAAGGTTCTTTCCTATTCATGGAACAACGGTGGGATTCCTACAAATGAAAGGGCTCGCATGCTGAGGCCATGAATTCCCATAAACTCAACATTGCAAAATGCTTAGCATCAAACACTGTTCTTTCGGGTGGGCGTGACTTGCTGGCATTCGCCGTGCAGTTCCAGCTGGGGGAATTAACTGGGCGTTAATCCAGGCCCCATCGACGCAGTTTGCCGGCTTGACGCAACGATTCGCGGCTCGGAAGATGATGACAACAAACACCATATTGGGAGTTGGGGTGGAGGATCGGCGGGGGTTCGTGCCGGGGATGAGCCCAGCCATGCGAGCCCTAGAAGGGGTTCTGACCGAAATAGCCACCACCAACATCCCAGTTCTTCTGATTGGGGAGAGCGGGACGGGCAAAGAAATGTTCGCGCATCGAGTTCATCAACTTTCGCTGAGGAATCGCGAGGGAATGACAAAAATCGCATGCGCTTCAATGAATTCCACGACGTTTTCGAATGAGCTGGGGCTGAGTTCGAGAATGAACGGCGAATTGCAGAGACAGGGTGCGGGGACAGTATTCTTCGATGAGATCAGTGAACTGGATACGTCCTGCCAACGCATGCTCCTTTATGCACTGCCAGACGGCATCGAAGACCCACGGCAGGGGTTGCTGAATGCTCGTGTGATTTCAACGACCAGTCGAAGTCTCGATGAAGAATTGCGGACGGGACGATTCCGCAGTGAATTGTATTACCGGATCAATGGAGTGTGCCTGAGGCTGCCGCCCCTGCGAGAACGCAAGGACGATATACCGCTGCTGGTGGAATCCATGCTGACCAAACACGCGGCGCAATTAGGACGTGCGCGCCCTGCACTGAGCCCTCGAACACTGCGGGTGTTTTTGGACTATCCCTGGCCCGGGAATGTAAGGGAATTGGAAAATGTTGTGAAAGAAATCGTTGCATTGGGCGACGAACGGCTGGCCGTAGCGGAATTGGGCGCCGCACCACGCGAAACAGCCACTGTGGTGGAACAACCTCAGGTGCGCGGACATTCGCTAAAAGCCGCAGCGCGAGCCGCTTCCCGAGAAGCTGAGCGTGAAATGATTCTGAAGGCGTTGGAGCGCACGCGCTGGAACCGGAAGCGGGCAGCGCAAGAGCTGCAGATCAGTTACAAGTCGCTGCTTTACAAATTGAAACAGATCGGCTTGCAAGACACAGGAGCGAATTAGGAGCGAGGAGAATCAGATGGCCAGGCGACTACAACTTGTAACGGGCCTCTTGCTGATGACCGCGGCGATTCCAGCGCGCGCGCAGGAACCGACAGAAAATCCGAAGCCCGCGAAACCGGCTCCGGCTGCAGTGGTAGCGAGACCCGCCACAGATGATCCGAACTACATGATCGGCGCGCAAGATGTGCTCGATATCAGCGTGTGGAAGGAGCCGGAAGTGTCTCGGACAGTCCCCGTGCGTCCGGACGGAAAGATTTCACTGCCGCTCTTGAATGATGTGCAAGCAGCGGGGTTAACTCCATCTCAACTGGCGGCGCAGCTCACAGAAAGTCTAAAGAAATTTGTTGCGAATCCCCAAGTGACGGTGATCGTAACGACCATCAACAGCCAGCGGATCTATCTTATGGGCGAGATCAGCCGTCCCGGTGCCTATCCATTGCTGCCGGGAATGACGGTTCTGCAAGCACTCTCCAGCGGCGGCGGCTTCACGCCATATGCCAACTTGAAAAAGATCTATCTGCTCCGGCAGGAAAGTGGAAAACAGACGAAATATCCATTCAATTATAAGGAAGTGATTGCTGGGAAGAATCAAGCGCAAAACATTTCGTTGAAGGCGGGCGACACGATCGTCGTCCCATAGAGGAAAAGATGCGGAGCGTACGCAGAACAATCTGGGCGGCCTGTTTTATGATCGGGCTCATTTCGCCCGTTGCCCGGGGCCAACAACAGGGCGACCAACCACCGCCCACGCCTGCGGATCAACCTGCCGCTCCAATCCCAGCGTATCGATCACCACTTGCTTCCGCAGCTGACAATGGTGGCGATGAGGGATTGATTGCGGATCCTAACAAATTGATTCCGGACAGCCACTCGCTGACAGGAGCACAGACATTTTCTCTCGGCGAGATGGCAACTCACCACAGCTACTGGCAACCCCATGTGGATTTCACATCCACTGTTGATTCGAACGGCGTGAATACGACTACCGCTACCGGGTGGACCACCTGGAGCACATTTTACGGCGGAGTAGATTTGCACCGGATTGCCGGAAACTCGGACTTGAGTATGCTCTATTCTGGTGGTGCGTCCGTTTCAAATGATGGCAGCGCCAACAACGGAATCATACAAAATCTGGCGGTATCGGAACGTTTGGCATACCGTCGCGCGACTATATCGCTTTTGGACCAGTTGAATTACCTCCCAGAAAATGCATTTGGGTCTCAATTCGGGAACCTGGGAAGTCCATTGGGAAGTGGATCGGTTGGATTGCAGCCAGGACTGATTCCGGGCCAGTCAATTCTCACAGCTGGCGGGCAACGATTGAGCAATACCTTGGTGCCCGAGGTTGATGTGAAGCTGACGCCCCGCACGTCACTGACTTTCGTGGGGACCTATTCACTGCTTCACTATTTCGATAACAATCTGCTTAATTACTACACCGGGGGAATCATCGTAGGCTACAACCACCAGATGACGCGCAATGACACCATTGGATTGTCATATGCCTTCAATGCCTATCGCTACACGAATTTCAATCAATCCATCAACGATAACCTTGTGCATATTTCTTATGGCAGGCGAGTAACAGGCAAGCTGGGTTTTCAAATTGCAGCGGGCCCGGAGTTCACTTCGTTTGTGATGCCTATCACGGGTGCGGGCACAACGGGGATGGCATCCAATTCCGGCTCAAATCTCTATTGGTCGCTGAATATGTCGTTGACTTACCAGTTGCGGCGGACGGGGCTCGGATTGACCTACGCGCACGGAGTGAGCGGGGGGTCGGGCGTGCAAGCCGGCTCCATCTCTGACACGGTGACCGCGTCAGCCAACCGACAAATCACGCGGACTTTTTCCGGAATTTGGAATTTGTCCTACGCCCGGAACAATGGCTCGACGGTCAATGGGCCAATGTCCATAACTGCGAATCAGACGTTCAGTTATTGGTCGAACAACATCGGCGTGAGCCACATCATGGGGCGAACGATGAATCTGGGACTGAATTACTTATTGCAATATCAGAACTCGAATTCAGCGTTCTGTGTAGGTCCCACTTGCGGATCGAGCTTTTTGCGCCACGAAATATTGTTTTCGGTGGGATGGCGCGATCATCCCATTCCATTTTGAAAATGATGGGAAATAAGAGGCGCACGAAAGGCGAAAAGGGGAGGGAATGACTCAACGTGAATTGACGCCGGCAGATTACCTGGCGATGCTTCGCCGGCGATGGGTGTTGATTCTCACTTTGACACTCCTTGGCGGACCACTTGCTTACGGAGTCTCACGATTTTTGCCGAATCGATACAAATCGACAACGTTGGTCCTGGTGCAGCAGCCGTCTGTTCCGTCAGAGATCGTGAGGCCGGTAGACACGACCGATATTGGTCAGCGTTTGGCAAGCATGCAGCAGCAGATCCTGAGCCGCACCCGACTCGAGCCAATTATTCGCCAGTTCGGGCTTTACCCGGCAGACGTGAATCGCGTCTCGATGGAGGATTTGGTCGGCCGTCTGCAGAAAGCAATCGAAGTGAAACCAATTCTGCCGATGGCAGAAACGCGTGCTCACGAATTGCCTGGATTTTATGTTGCGGTAACCCTAGATGACCCGCGAGCAGCCCAAGCGGTGTGCACAGCGGTTACCTCAATGTTCATCGAGGAAAATCTTCGGCTTCGCCAACGGCACTCCGAAGACACCACACAATTTCTAGTACAGCAATTGGCGGATGCTAAGGCCAAACTGGATGAACAAGACAGCAGGCTAGCGGCGTTCAAGACTCGATATATAGGATCACTGCCGGACGAAGAAAAAACCAATCTTAACCTGCTGATGGGCCTGACCTCGCAACTTGACGCAGCCACTCAGGCATTGGCACGCGCGCAACAGGACAAGACTTTTGCCGAGTCCATGTTGACGCAGCAAATCGGTGCGTGGCAAGCCGGGCAAAGCGGGCGCAGCCCCGAAACGATGGATCAACAGCTGGCCGCGCTGCAGATCCAGCTGTCCACCTTGCAATCACGGTACACCGACGATTATCCGGATGTAATCAAAACAAAAAATGACATTGCCGCGCTGAAGAAGAAAATTGCGGAGAATGAAGAGCAGAAGAGGCAAGCGCCTCCTGAAAAGAGTCCGAAAAGCGCGATCGAACCACAGCAAGTTGCCCAATTGCGAGCCCAGATTCACAACTTCGATCAGGTAATCGCGGAGAAGACGCGTGAGCAGGATCAGATCAAGCAGCAAATAAGGGTTTTCCAGGAGCGCGTGCAGTCGAGTCCGGCTGTCGAGCAACAATTCAAGGAACTGACACGCGATCATCAAACGGCTCTCGATTTTTATAACGAACTGCTGAAGAAGCGTGACCAGTCGGCGATGGCGACGGATCTGGAACATCACCAAGAGGGGGAACAATTTCGCGTACTGGATCCCGCGAATTTGCCGGACAAACCCTCATTTCCAAATCGGCCGCTATTCGCGCTGGGTGGACTCGGCGGAGGACTTGGCCTCGGACTGGCAATTGCTTTCCTGCTGGAAATGAAGGACACCTCAATGCGCAGTGAACGCGATGTCGAATTTATACTGCGTCTGCCCGTGCTGGCCATGGTGCCCGCCATCCAGCCCCTGTCGGAGAGGAAGCCGGAAGCGCCCTCCGAGGTCGAGCAAGCGGAAGCGAGCGCTGGAGTCGGCGGGAGAACCTAAGGAGTCTATGTACCAGAAATTTTTTGGACTGCGCGAAAGTCCGTTCAACGTCAACCCCGATCCTCGCTATCTCTTCCTGACGAAGCAGATTCAGGAGGCACTGGCGGGGCTGACGTATGGGATACAAAACCGCAAAGGGTTCATCCTGCTTACTGGTGAAGTGGGAACCGGAAAGACCACGCTGCTCAATCGGTTACTCGACTGGCTGCACGGACAGCGAGTGGCCACTGCGTTTATTTTCAATTCGCAATTGGATGTCAGCCAGCTGTTCGATTTCATCATGGCGGATTTCGAAATTCCGTCCGAAACACGCGAAAAAAGCCAAGTCTTGATGCGGCTCAACCAATGGTTGCTCGAGCGGTATCGTGCGGGTGAAACCGCTGTATTGATCGTGGACGAAGCACAAAATCTTTCACTTCAGGTGCTCGAAGAAATCCGGTTGATGACGAACCTCGAGACTTCGACCGAAAAACTACTGCAGATTGTCCTGACGGGCCAGCCGGAGCTCGAAGAAAAACTGAAACTGCCGCAATTGCGGCAGCTTCGCCAGCGGATCACGCTGCGCTGTCGCACCGCTCCACTCACCTTGGAGGAGACATTCGGGTACATCGCTGAAAGGTTGCGAATCGCAGGAGCCAATAGCGAACCCATCTTCTCGAAGGAAGCAATTCAAACCGTGCACATGTACTCAAGAGGAATTCCGCGTGTGGTCAACTTGCTTTGCGAGCACTCCCTGATTAATGCCTATGTGGATCACCTGCGACCCGTTCCCGCTCATCTAGTGGAAGAAGTAGCACGAGAATTTCAGCTGGACGAAATAGAGCCAACGTCGTCCGCGGGATCTCTGCCACATGCTGCCCGAGCTGCTGATGCACAGGCACTGTTGCAAAATCTCGATGAATTGCTCGGGCGTCTGCGGCAGTCAAATGTTGTGCTGTCCCCCTCGCGGGAAAGGAAACCATGAGCCGTATCCACGAAGCTCTCAAGAAGGCCGAACAGGAACGAGCCGCTGTTCACACCGCCGATCATGCGACATTGCCGGCGGAGCCAGCAACCACACCTCCCTCGTTGCCCGTCAATCCACCGGCCGAAGGTGTCCAGACAGTGGTGCGCAATAGCGTAATGGCTCCTCTCTTGTCTAATTATCTGCGATTCGAGGATTTGCGGGCGCATTGTGCACACCCACAGTGGCGCTTGGATCCAAATGTCAACGTATTTTTCAATTCTTCTCTCAGCGAGCACGGCGCCGAACAATTTCGGACATTGCGCTCACGGTTGTATCAACTTCGTGGGGCGCAGACAATCCGCACAGTTCTGATCACGAGCTCGGTTCCAGGAGAAGGGAAAACTTTTGTCACTAATAATCTCGCGCAGGCCATCGTTCGACAGCCGGACCGCCGCGTTTTGATCATTGACGCGGATCTTCGTTGCTCCCGTTTGCACATACCCCTTGGCGCACCATCCAGTCCCGGGCTCACCGACTATCTTCGAGGGGGAGCGGATGAGATGGCAATCATCCAACACGGGCAAGAAGGAAATCTTTGCTTTATTCCGGGCGGCAATGAAGTGACGAATCCCAGCGAGTTGCTCTCGAATGGAAAACTAAAAACATTGCTCGACCGTGTCACACCTGTTTTTGATTGGGTCTTACTGGATTCTCCACCTTGCCTGCCAGTAGCGGACGCAAGCGTGCTCGCTGATCTGGTTGACGGCGTTCTAATGATAGTTCGAGCAGCATCAACGCCCGCGGAAACAGCCCAACGTGCATGCCAGGAGTTACGGGGCCAGAAATTGCTCGGGGTGGTGCTGAACGCTGTTGAGGAAGCCCACGCGTACGGCTCTTACTACTATGCAGGGTACGGATATGGGTATAGCCAAGAAAATGGTAAGGCGTCCATGAACTCAGAAAACTGAGGGTCCAACGGACATAATAGCGAGTATTTACTCTGAAGTTTCAGATCTCACTGAAGATATTTTCTGACTCCTATCATAAGAATCGGGACAGAAGATTCTGCAATGGTGAGGGCAAGATCGCGTGAGTGAGAAGGATCATACTCTGGTCAGTAGGTTCTTCTTTATCTATAAGATACAATAAGGAAAAGTATTGCAACTCTGGGATAGCAATCTTCTTACTCGCGACATAGAAGCGTCTCAAAATGAATCTTGGGCCAAATATTTTTGCAATCTAAAGCATTTACTGTCATAGAGTTACTAAAAGTTTGGCCTGGTATAGCGGGTGGCATCCGTCGTGCAACCACATGCAGGAAGTGCAGGGAGGTCACCTGTGTGACTTTTCCGGCGGTAGCCTACACATAAGGTGACAATTTGACGCCATTTCCCGGACCGAGTTTAGGAATGACCGAGTCACAGCAAGGCGAAGGCAATGCGGTTAAATTGCCCTGGTTCGCCCTTCAAGTCCGGGCACGGTATGAGTTGGGGATAGCGGATCATCTGGATGGCAAAGGGTACGAGTTGTTTCTACCTTTGTACAAGTGCCGAAAGCGATGGTCAGACCGGGTGAAGGAGGTCGAAGCGCCTCTGTTCCCAGGCTACCTTTTCTGCAGGCTGAACCCGCAAGACCGATTGCCGATTCTTAAAACCCCCGGTGTAATTCAGGTTGTCGGCATGAACCGGACACCGACTGCCGTGGACGACCATGAGATTCAGGCGATTCAAGCTATGGTGGCCTCAGGAATTCCAAACCAACCCTGGCCGTTTATGGCAACCGGTGACCGCGTAAGAATTGAATCAGGTCCCTTAACTGGCTTGGAGGGTATTCTGGTTGAGTTTAAAGGAAATCACCGGCTCGTACTCTCCGTGACGCTCTTGCAGCGCTCTGTGGCAGTGGAAATCGACTCGGCATTTGTTACTTCTATGCGTTCCTCGTCGGTCTCGCGTGTAGCCCGAGTCGCCTCAGGAGTTCGAACGGTACCTTTGGTCGCGGAAGAAGAAATGACTCAGACTTTGAATCCACACAAGTGTCTTAACTAGGATCATGGGACTCCCAAGCATGTCAAACCAGCGAGCATACGCAGAAGTGAAGACTCCCTCCAGTGATGCGGGCGACATGGCTGTAGGCACGATGGCCGGCCTACTTTCTGAAGAACAATTTCGGCGCATGTTGTGCCGCGAAAGAAAGCGGTCAGAACGGTCCCGGAAACATTTGTTGCTCATGCTGATCGACAGCAAGGGAATGAAGCAGCGGAAGGGCGACATGGCGCTGATGGGAAAGATCATGGGAGTCCTGAATAAGACGATTCGCGAGACAGACCTGGCAGGATGGTTTGAAGCTGGATCCGTCCTCGGTGTTATTTTCACGGAATTAGGCGGCACGGATGTAAGTGCGGCCGTGAAGATTATAGAATCCAAGGTCACTCTAGGGCTTCAATCGACATTCAAGCCGGGGCAACTGAGCAATTTTCAACTGTCATTTTATGCTTTTCCCGATGGCTGGGAAGGTGACGGTCACGGGCGTCCGGTGGACGCGGCCCTCTACCCCGACTTGTTTGAAGTGGAGAAGCGGAAAAAACTGTCGCTGCTGATCAAGCGCGTGATGGATTTTGGCGGCAGCACTGCCGCGCTTATCATACTTTCTCCGGTATTTCTGGTTCTAGCGGCATTGATCAAATTGACCTCGAAGGGGCCAGTCTTTTTCCGGCAGGAGCGGGTTGGCCAGTATGGCGTGCCCTTTGTATTTCTGAAGTTCCGTTCAATGAACGTCTCTACCGACTCAACAATTCACAAGGAGTACGTTCGGAACTTCATCGCCGGGAAAGCCGGCAATTCAGTAGTGGAAGGAAACGTGAAAATCGTTTACAAAATCACGAACGATCCGCGAGTTACGTGGATCGGAAAAATCATGCGACGCACCAGCCTCGACGAACTCCCGCAATTCCTAAACGTCCTCATGGGGAGTATGTCTCTCGTGGGTCCGCGGCCGCCCATTCCGTACGAAATCGAAGCGTACGATATCTGGCATCGCCGGCGGTTGCTTGAATCGAAGCCGGGGATCACGGGACTGTGGCAAGTGCACGGGCGAAGCAGGACCACTTTTGACGAGATGGTTCGCCTGGACCTGCAATATTCCAGGACCTGGTCGCCCCTGCTGGATCTGAAAATTCTTCTGCAAACCCCACGCGCGGTCTTTTCCGGTGATGGCGCATACTAAGCCGATGCGACGCCCGGGGAACAGCTCACGTGTGGTGGTTATACTACGCATCGCGCCGATGTTTTAGCCCCTCGTGGTTTAGCTGTTTTGAGTAATTTCCCACTCAAGGCAGTCGCCGTTGCTTCCCCTCTCAAATTTAATGTCCAAGGTAGACAAAATGGCTACAAGTCTAGGCGTTGGCCCCGCTAGCGCCCCCATGAAAATCGAAGCTGGAAAAGAAATGATTCGTGTTGGCGTGCTCGGGTATGGCTACTGGGGTCCGAACATCGTGCGGAATTTTCATGGGCAGGAACGGTCCAAAGTAGTCGCAGTGTGCGATCAGAACCCCTCTTCGCAACGGCGAGCTCACCAGTCATATCCAAGCGTGCGGGTGATGGGTGAGGCGAAAGACCTGCTGACGGCGACGGACATTGACGTGGTTGCAGTGGTCACTCCGGTCTGGACGCACTATGAACTGGCAAAGGCGGCGCTCGAGAATGGAAAGCATGTATTCGTCGAAAAGCCCTTCACGTGCACCACGGCGCAAGCAGAAGAGTTAATTGAGTTGGCTGAACGCAATCACCTGAAGATCATGGTGGATCACACGTTCTTATTCACTGGCGCAGTGACCCGAATTCGACAGTTGATTGACGATGGAACACTGGGCGACCTGTACTACTACGATTCGACGCGCGTGAATCTTGGGCTGTTCCAGCATGATGTGAACGTGATCTGGGACTTGGCGCCCCACGATCTTTCGATTATGGATTACCTGATCAAAGAGAAGCCCGAAGCGATCGTGGCCACCGGCGAGCGACACTTAAACGGAGTAGCCGACGTCGCATTCATCACGCTCTACTATCCAAACAACATCATCGGGCACATCAACGTGAACTGGCTTTCGCCGGTAAAGGTTCGCACCACCCTGATTGGCGGCGAGAAGAAGATGCTGGTGTGGAACGATCTCGAAGCGGATGAAAAGCTGAAGATTTATGACAAGGGCGTGCAGATGTCGAGCGGAGAGGGTATGTATCAGTTGCTGGTGAGCTACCGCTCGGGGGACATGTGGTCACCGAAAGTCGAACAGGTGGAGGCACTGAAGGCCGAGGCAGCCTACTTCGTTGATTGTATTGTGAACAACAAGACACCGTTTAACGACGGGGCGGCCGGGCTGCATGTAGTGAAGATGCTGGAAGCTGCGGACGAATCACTCAAGCAAAAAGGGAAGATCATCCAGCTATGAATGAATACACCTGCCTTACTCCCGACGTGAAGCTCGGCCAGGGCGTGAAGCTCTCGAAATTTATCAACCTGTACGGCTGCGAAATCGGCGACAACACCAAGATTGGCGCATTCGTCGAAATTCAGAAGAATGCTAGTGTGGGCAGGAACTGCAAGATCTCGAGTCATACATTCATCTGTGAAGGCGTGACGATCGAAGACAACGCGTTTATCGGTCACGGGGTCACCTTCGTAAACGATTCCTATCCGCGCGCGACTGCTCCCGGAGGCCAGTTGCAGACGGAGAAGGATTGGAAAGTCGAACAGACGCTGGTCAAGAAGGGTGCTTCGATCGGTTCCGGGTCGACCATTCTCGCCAACGTGGTCATCGGAGAAAACGCCATCGTCGGGGCCGGCAGCGTGGTGACTAAAAATGTTCCCGCAAACACGATTGTGGCCGGAAATCCCGCCAAAATCTTGCGCACGATTACTGAGGAGTTGAGGACCGCACAATGACAAACAACGAAAAAATTCCATTCCTGGACTTGGTTACCCTGCACCAGGAGTTGGAGGCGGACCTGGTTCCAGTCTTCCAACGAGTTCTGCGGACAGCCGCTTTTGTCGGCGGACCAATGGTGGAGGAGTTCGAGCGCGAATTCGCGAAGTTCTGCGATACGGCCCACTGTGTTGGCGTCGCCAGCGGTACAGATGCCGTCCGTTTTGCGCTAATGGCGGCAGGTGTGCAAGCGGGTGACGTAGTTCTTACCGTCCCGCACACTTTCATCGCGACTACGGAAGGAATTACCCAGGCGGGGGCACGTCCAGATTTCGTGGACATTGACGAGCGTACCTACAACATGGATCCGCAAAAGCTTCAGGAGTACATCGAGCGGGAATGCTATCTCGACCGTGATACCGGGAAGCCTTACCACCGCAAGTGGAGAGCTCCGGTAACGGCTGTCGTGCCGGTTCACATTTACGGACAATGCGCAGACATGGATCGAATCCTGGAGTTGGCGCGGCGCTACAACCTGATTGTGGTGGAGGACGCCTGCCAGGCGCATGGGGCGGAATACTTTTCGAAGAAGGACAATCGCTGGAAGAAAGCCGGGTCCATGGCTCACGCGGGTGCTTTCAGTTTTTATCCCGGCAAGAATCTCGGTGCTTGCGGCGAAGCGGGAGCAGTGACAACGAACAGCGAAGAGATGGCGCGCAAGATGCGCATGTTGCGCGACCACGGCCAGTCAAAGAAGTATTATCACGATGTGGAAGGCTACAACGGCCGCCTGGACTCACTGCAAGCGGGCATCCTGAGCGTCAAGCTGCGCCACCTGCCATCTTGGAACGAGAAACGCAGACAGGCAGCGAGGCGGTATGATGAAATACTCCCCGGAGTGGAAGGCGTGATCGCTCCGCTTCGCCCCGACTGGTCACGCCCGGTTTACCATCTCTATGTGATCCGCGTACAGGATCGCCAGGGACTTCAGAAACATCTCGCCGATGCGAAAATCGACACAGGCATTCACTACCCGATCCCACTCCATCTGCAGAAAGCGTATGAAAGCTTCGGTTACAAGACGGGAGATTTCCCGGTCACCGAAAAAATCGCTTTGGAAATTGTCTCGTTGCCGATGTTTCCGCAGTTATTGGCGGAACAACAGACGCGGATTACGGACGAGATTCAATGTTTTTTGCGCAAGGGCACGGCTCCTCAGCAAGTTGACACTGACCCTGTGAAGTGTGGAGTGGAAGCGAATCCAGCCGAGCAGGCCAGCACCATTCGGCTGGGAAGCTGAGGCCCCGTGCAAGGAAAAGCATCCATGCGAAATGTTCAACCAGAAAAATCCGTGAGGAACGTCGCGGTTGTAGGAGTTGGCTACTGGGGTAAAAACCTGGTTCGCAATTTCTTCGAACTGGGGGCTCTGGGTGTGCTTTGTGATGCGCAAAAATCAGTCGAAGCCACCTGCAAAAAGGAATATGAGGGTGTCAGGTTCTGCGCCGACTTTAGCGTCGTCCTGGCGGATCCCTCGATAGCGGCCGTCGCATTGGCCACACCGGCCGTTACCCACTATGAAATGGCCAAAGCCGCTCTGGAGGCGGGGAAAGACGTTTTCGTTGAGAAGCCCCTGGCGATCGATGTAAAGCAGGGCGAGGCTCTGGTTCAATTGGCCGCGGCGAAACGCAGAATCTTGATGGTGGGACACATCCTCCGATACCACCCGGCGATTTTGAAACTGCAAGAACTGATTCAAGAGGGATCGCTCGGACGGATCAACTATCTTTATTCGAACCGCCTCAACATTGGGAAAATACGTACCGAAGAAAACATTCTTTGGAGTTTTGCTCCGCATGACATTTCGGTGATGCTTGCTCTGCTCAATGAAATGCCGACACTGGTCACCTCACAGGGCGGCGCTTACTTGAATCGCGACGTGAGTGACGTCACTTTGAGCCACTTTGAATTTCCAAGCGGTGTTCGGGCGCATATTTTCGTCAGCTGGCTGCACCCGTTCAAGGAACAACGGCTCGTCGTTATCGGCTCTGAAAAGATGGCCGTATTTGATGATACGGCGGAACACAAACTAGTTCTCTATCCGCACAAAGTCGAGTGGAAGAAGCGGATTCCCACAGCGGTGAAGGCCAAGGGCGAGGTGATTGCACTGGACGACCGGGAGCCGCTACGAGCTGAATGCCAGCATTTCCTGGATTGTTTGGCATCGAGAACTTCTCCCATAACCGACGGTGGAGAAGGACTCCGTGTTTTGCGAGTGCTGGACGGTTGTCAGCGATCCATGGCGAATGGCGCGATTCACTTGGAGGCATCCAGCTCGAAAAACGAAAGGAAGGAATTGCCCTATTTCGTGCACGAATCTGCCTATGTGGACGAGGGTGCAGAGGTTGGAGAGGGAGCAAAAATCTGGCACTTCTCTCACATCATGAAGGGCGCGAAGGTCGGGAAACGCTCCATCATCGGACAGAACGTTAATGTGGATGGCGGAGCGACCATCGGGAACAATGTAAAGATCCAGAACAATGTGTCGGTCTATACGGGCGTGGTAATTGAGGACGATGTGTTCTTGGGACCTTCCTGCGTTTTGACCAATGTGACCAATCCCAGGTCTCAGGTGAACAGGCACTCACTTTATGAAACCACGCGGCTAAAACGCGGATGCACGATTGGCGCCAATGCCACGATCGTTTGCGGCGTCACTGTTGGACGATACGCGTTCGTAGGAGCTGGCTCGGTGGTCACCAAGAACGTCCCGGACTATGCTTTGGTCATCGGGAATCCAGCCCGCCAGGCCGGATGGATGAGCCGCCACGGACACCGGCTGGAATCTGCAGATTCGAATGGAGTGATGTGCTGCCCGGAAAGCGGGTATCGTTACAAGGAAACGGACTCCGGCACACTACAATGCCTCGACCTGAACGAGGAAGCTCCCCTGCCGGCGGAGCTGAGTAAAGGCACGAAATCGTACCGTGATTTGAAAGGGGAAGCTCAGTATGAAGGTACCGCTACTCGATCTTAAAGCCCAATACCTCTCGATCAAGGCCGAAGTAAACGCCGCGATCGCGGAGGTCATGGAATCCCAGCACTTCATCCTGGGCCCAAAAGTGGAGGAGTGTGAGAAAGCTATCGCGCGCTATTGCGGGTGCGCGCACGCGATTGGGATGTCTTCAGGCAGCGATGCCTTGCTCGCTTGTTTGATGGCTGAAAATATTGGCCCTGGCGATGAGGTGATTACAACTACCTACACGTTCTTTGCAACCGCTGGTGCGATTGCCCGCCTGGGCGCAACGCCGGTGTTCGTTGATATTGATCCAGGCACCTACAACCTGGACACATTGCAAGTAGTGTCGCGCGTGACGAAAAAGACGCGCGCCATCATTCCTGTGCACCTTTACGGTCAGATGGCTGACATGGACGGCGTTACGGAGGTGGCTCGGAATCACGGACTGATCGTCATCGAAGACGCGGCCCAGGCCATTGGGGCCAGCTATCGCGGGCGGCAGGCTGGAACCATCGGACATTACGGCTGTTTCTCTTTCTTCCCATCAAAGAATCTCGGTGCCGCGGGGGACGGAGGGATGGTTGTCACGAACGACGCCCAGCGTGCGGATCGGTTGCGTGTTCTACGTGGCCATGGCGCTAAACCGAAGTATCATCACAAAATCATCGGGGGTAATTTTCGCCTGGACGCGATTCAGGCTGCCGTTGTTTCCGCCAAACTGCCGCACTTGGATGATTGGACGGCCGCTCGTCAGCACAATGCCAAACAATACGATCAGTTGCTTAGCAAGGCTCGCGTGCCAATTGGGCTCCCTAAGGTGGTGACTGATCGCCATATCTTCAACCAGTACGTGATCCGCACTTCAAAGCGGAATGAATTACAAGCCTTCCTTCAGACGAAAGGTATTGGTACGGAGGTGTACTATCCCGTGCCTATGCACCTACAAGAGTGCTTTGCTTATCTCGGGCATGCAGCTGGGAACTTTCCCGAGAGTGAGCGGGCTGCGAAGGAAACGCTGGCGCTCCCGGTTCATCCGGAGCTTACCGAGTCACAAGCGCGGTACGTCGTCGACTGCATCCGAGATTTTTTTGCCTCGGATCCCTCTGCTGAGAGCGTTTTCACTCAAACAGCCACTCCCTCGCGCGCCGCGAGGTAGAATCCTGTGTGATTCTTGTCCCGACTCAGTGCGAGCGATTCTAAGTTCGACGGTAGGGCACGATCGATTCCATCAGAGGATGCCTGCTGCGATACTTCCTTTGGCAACAGCTAATTTCAATCCTCCCACAATAGCTTCTGTTGATGTATGACCGAAAATTCCCTCTCCAGTTATGTCCTGATCACACCGGCACGCAACGAGGCTCAATTCATCGAGCTGACCATAAAGTCGGTCGTCGCCCAGACAGTGCGGCCGATCAAATGGGTCATCGTCAGTGACGGTTCGACGGATGGGACGGATGAAATCGTAAGAAAATATGGGACCGAACATCCGTGGATTGAATTGGTGCGGATGCCGGAGCGCCGTGAGCGTCACTTTGCGGGGAAAGTACATGCCTTCAATGCCGGGTATGCGCGAGTGGCCCACCTTGAGTACGCGGTAATTGGAAGCCTGGACGCTGATATCTCCTTTGACAAGGACTATTTTGCCTTCCTGCTTTGCAAGCTGGCCGAGGACAGCACGTTGGGACTGGTTGGAACCCCATTTCAAGACGGCGCGAATTCGATCTATGACTACCGCTTCGTCAGCATCGAACACGTATCTGGCGCCTGCCAATTATTCCGCCGCGATTGTTTCGAGCAAGTCGGCGGATATGTCCCCGTAAAGGGCGGCTGCATCGATCATATCGCAGTGATTTCCGCGAGAATGAAGGGATGGAAGACCAGGACATTTACAGATAAAGTGTGCGTACATCATCGGCAGATGGGGACGGCTCAGGACAGTCTGCTGAGCGCACGGTTTCGGAATGGCCGGAAGGACTACATTATTGGAAACCACCCTATATGGGAGTTATGCAGAACCAGCTACCAAATGACCAAAAAGCCTATCGTGCTCGGTGGCTTGATGCTGCTCTCCGGGTACGTCTGGGCACTGATCCGGCGGGTGGAAAGGCCAGTCTCTGCTGAACTGGTAGCGTTTTACAGACGCGAACAAATGCGGCGATTGGGCAGATTCTTTATGGTGAACAGAATTCCCTCCGAAAAAACAGTGGCGGCACCCCCTTCATGTGTTTGAGCCAGACCAGCGAATCGCTTGAAACCCTCTTTACTTCTTCATCCTCCGACAAGTTTCCTCGAATTTGGTAGCCCTATGGAGCGCGTGCAAAAATGGAGTAGGGCCGCAGTCTGCAAGGTCAGTGTCCCGACGGCCGTGAACCATTCCAAACATGCAAGCATTGCCCGCGAATCGGATCTGGAGATCGGCGGGGCACCGCAAACGGGTCGGCTCATAGTAAACGCTGACGATTGGGGACGAGATCACGAGACTACGGAGCGGATACTTGAATGTCTGGTTCGCGGAACCGTGTCTTCGACGAGCGCGATGGTCTTCATGGAGGATTCGGAGCGAGCGGCAGCCATCGCTCGCGAGCGAGGAATCGATGCCGGACTTCATTTGAATTTCACGACATCGTTTTCGGCGCCTGCTTGTCCCGCTCGGCTCCTGGGACGGCAGCAAGAAGTTGCAACCTACTTGCTGCGGCGGCGCCTGAACCAGGTAGTTTTTCACCCGGGACTCATCCGCTCTTTCGAATACGTCGTGGCCGCCCAACTGGAAGAATTTCACCGACTCTATGGTGCGAAGCCTGCAAGGCTCGATGGCCATCATCACATGCATCTCTGCACCAACGTGCTTTTGGCAGGGTTACTCCCTCCGAATACCATCGTCCGGAGAAATTTCTCATTTCAGGCCGGTGAGAAGAGCTTTATAAATCGATACTATCGCAGGATCGTGGACTACGGATTGAGCCGTCGGCACCGTCTCGTCGACTTCTTCTTCTCGCTGCCACCGCTTGAACCGCACGAGCGGTTGGAGCGGATTCGCATGCTTGCCCGCCAGTTTGTTGTTGAGGTAGAGACACATCCTGTCAAAGTGGATGAGTATCGGTTTCTTACGGGAAGCGAGGTTGCTCGCTGGACGGAGGGTGTGCCGATCGCGCCGCGTTTCTCCGTGCCCGGCGGCGGTCATCCGCTGACGGAAGGAGAGCAGACGTGATGAATCCATTTAAGAAAAAGATCACGAAGGACCAGTGCCGGGACACTGGTATGGCCATGGTCCTGTTGCTTCTGTTGCTGGCAGTTTCTCCGAAGCGGCAGCACGGCTACCTGATCGCGGCGATTGCGGTTCACATTGTGAACATGATATTGCCGCAGATATTCCGTCCTATCGCAGTGGTCTGGTTAGGATTTTCGAATCTCTTGGGGGAGATCGTCCCAAAGATTTTGCTCTCCATCGTTTTTTTCCTCGTGGTGACCCCAATCGGCATCTTGCGGCGGTTGATTGGTAAGGACGCTCTGAAGCTGCGCGTTTTCAAGGGAGGCCAGGATTCGGTTATGCTGGAGAGGAACCATACGTTTGTCGGCCAGGACCTTGAAAGGCCCTACTGAGGCCGCAAGAGCGAGGGAGAATGCAGCTATGGATTTCCTAAGAGATTTGTGGGGTTTTCTGAATCAACGCAAGAAATTCTGGCTCTTGCCCTTGATCGTAATCATCCTGCTTTTTGGCGCCCTCATGATATTCGCGAGTGGATCTGCCATCGCGCCGTTTATCTACACCTTGTTCTAAATGCTGCCGTCACGGCTGGATCAGATCTAAAAAAGAAGGCATTTGTAATGAAAAAAAAAGCAATCCTCGGGATTTCAGCTTACTACCACGATAGCGCGGCGGCGCTCCTCGTGGACGGCAAGATTGTGGCTGCGGCACAAGAAGAGAGGTTTACGCGGAAGAAGCATGATTCGTCGTTTCCGATACATGCGTGCCGCTATGTCCTGGAAGAAGCGGGAATTGCCTACCAAGATCTTTCTGCCGTAGCTTTTTACGACAAGCCGTTTCTCAAGTTCGAGCGGCTGCTTGAAACCTACCATGCGTTTGCGCCGAGCGGCTTCCTGAGTTTCCTAGCGGCCATGCCAGTGTGGATCAAAGAAAAGCTGTTCATGAGGCGGATGCTCGGTGAACAGCTGGCGGGGCTCGGGGAGGGAAAAGTTCCAATTTACTATCCAGAGCACCACCTGTCTCACGCGGCCAGTGCTTTTTACCCGTCGCCATTCCCGGAAGCCGCCATCGTTACCGTGGATGGCGTCGGAGAATGGGCTACGACGACCATTGGACGCGGTCGCGGGAAAGATATTGAGATACTAGAAGAACTGCAATTCCCTCACTCAGTAGGACTGCTCTACTCCGCCTTCACTTATTACACCGGATTCGCAGTGAACAGCGGTGAATACAAGCTGATGGGTTTGGCGCCCTATGGGAATCCCGATTCGCAGAGGACGGAAGAATTTAAGAAGAAAATCACAACAGACCTCGTCGATATCCGGAAAGATGGATCAGTAGTCCTGAATATGGATTACTTCGAGTACGCCACCGGGCTCAAGATGGTGAATGAACAGAGGTGGGAGCAACTCTTCGGTTTACAGCGGAGAAAGCCCGAGTCCGAGATTTCACAGGAATATATGGACATGGCGCTTGCGATCCAGCAGGTGACGGAGGAAATTGTGCTTCGTCTTACCTGCACCGCGAGGCAGTTGACAGGCAGCAAGTACCTGGTGCTGGCGGGTGGCGTGGCGCTGAACTGTGTGGCGAATGGAAAAATCCTGAGGGCTGGGATTTTCGAGGATCTATGGATTCAGCCTGCCGCAGGCGATGCCGGCGGCGCGGTTGGTGCGGCCTATGCCGTTTGGCACATCCACGAAGGAAACGAGCGGCACGTCAGTGGCCACGGGGACGCAACGAGTGGCACCTATTTGGGACCGGAATTCTCGGACAAGGAGGTTCGACACGCGCTCGAAAGATACGACGCGAAGGCGCACCACTATGATGACTTCCAGACGCTAACTTCCGACGTTGCCGCAAAGCTGAAGAATGGAAACGTGATTGGTTGGTTCCAGGGTCGGATGGAATTCGGCCCGCGCGCCCTTGGCGATCGCAGCATTCTGGGAGATGCACGGAACCCTGAAATGCAGAAAAAGCTGAACCTTAAAATCAAATATCGCGAAGGGTTTAGGCCCTTTGCGCCTTCCGTTCTGGAAGAGGATATCGCCGAGTACTTTGACCTTGACCGGCCGTCTCCCTACATGCTTTTAGTTGCCCCGATACGAGAGGACAAGAAAATCCCGCTTCCTGACGGATACAACGACAAACCACTGTACGAGCGGCTTTATTTCCTCCGTTCTGATCTTCCCGCGATCACTCACATCGACTACTCGGCGCGCGTTCAAAGTGTGAGCAGGGAGACCAATCCGCGCTACTGGGAACTGATTCACGAATTCAAGAAGCAAACTGGCTGCGGCGTAATCGTGAATACCAGCTTCAACGTTCGGGGTGAGCCGATTGTTTGCACCCCCGATGATGCCTATCGGTGTTTTATGAGAACCGAAATGGATTTTCTGGTCGTCGGCAACTACGTTCTTGACAAGAAGGAGCAGCCAGCATTATCCGAGACCGGCGATTGGCGGACCGAGTTCAAACTAGATTAGCGGGAATCGAGATCGAACGGCCTCAACCATGAAACTGAAGAAAGTTCTGCTAAATCTCGGTGTATTGGTAGTGTCTGTAGGGCTTGGGTTATTGCTTTGCGAATTTGCAGCGCGGTTGGTTGTAAATCCTGCGGACTTCCTTAAACTTGAAGTAGTGCCGGATGACGTGCTGGGAGCGGTCCCATCGCCGAGTGCGCTCGCTGCGTTTGACCGTTGGGGTTTTAGAAACCGCAAGGTACCTGAAACTGCAGACATTGTCGCGGTTGGGGACTCTCACACATATGGCAACACCGCAAAAATGGTTGAGGCCTGGCCATATGTGCTCGGAGTCTTGACCGGCCGGCAAGTGTACAACATGGGCCTCGGAGGTTACGGGCCAAACCAATATTTTTACCTTTCAAAGACTAAGGCACTCAGTTTGAAGCCCAAGATGATCCTCTGGGGCTTGTACATGGGAGATGATTTTGAGAATGCATTCTCGATTACATACGGGCTCGACTATTGGGCATATTTGAGGAAGCTTGCACCTCAGAAGGTAGATGCCAACATCTGGGAGATCAATCCCCCGAGTTGGCACAGAAGTATCAGAGTCTGGCTATCCCGACATAGTGTTATTTACCAACTGGCATTCCATTCGGGACTAGGGGGTCATGTTCAGGGCGAATTCCAGATTAAAAATGCGGCGCAGCTGTACCCTGGTCTCGCAACATCGCTGATCATTCCTGAGAAGAACATCCTAGAAGCGTTTCGACCGAAAGGCATGCTCTTTGGACTTGATGAGGAGAATCCCAAAGTTCTCGAGGGTATCCGCATCACACTCGAATTGCTGAAGGAAATGAACGATATTTGTCAGGAGAAACATATACAGTTCGTGGTGGTCGTAATACCAACGAAGGAGACAGTGTTTTCAGAATATCTCGAAAACAATTCCAAGCTCCCGCTCGACGATGTGATTGATCAGGTCATAGTCAATGAGCGGTTGGCGCGCTCGCAGCTGTTCAAGTTTATGACAGACAACCATATCGTCTTCGTTGATCCATTGCCCGCGTTACGGAGAGCAGTAGGCCAGCGACTTTACGCTTTTACCGCCGCCGACATGCACCCGAGCAAGAATGGATACCGAGTCATCGCCGAGGCAGTTGCGGAACATTTGTCGCAGGACGAACAGGGGAAGCAACCTACGGCGTCGACGCGCTGAGTAGAGCTCGAGCGAATCCGAAGTTCACAGCGGCAAGACTCTTTTGTTTCGCACCTTCCCATGTCACAAACCACTGTTCTCGTAGGTTTCGCCGAAGCCATAGCAGCTCCAGAAGTGCTGTGGAGCCTCGTAGACGATGACTTTCGTGTGGTTGCCTTTGCACGCCGAGGGCGAGCGTCCGCCTTGCGCCACAGTCGGTATGTGGAATGCCAGGAGATTTGCCCGCCAGAAGCAGACTTGGAAGCATCCCTCTCTGATCTCCAGTTCCTCATGGCCTCCCTGAATGAGAATGTCGGTACTGCCCAGCGGATACTCTTTCCGTTGGACGATAAAGCGGTCTGGTTATGCAGCAGGGCGAAACTTCAAGGTGGCTGGCTCCTCGCAGGTCCAACCGGAGCCAATGCTGAACTGGCTCTAAACAAGTGCCTGCAGATTCGGACGGCACAAGACGCCGGGTTTGCCGTTCCCAAGACTGTGTTAGCGCGAAGCGCGCAGGACGTGTTTACTTTCAGTGCCAGCGAATCATTTCCGGTTATTCTGAAGCCTGCTGAGTGTGTTCCAGTAAGAGACGGACGCGTGCATAGTTGCAAGACCTGGATATGTGGAAATCCACATGAACTGCAGGACGCGATGGCGAATTGGGGCGAGCGTATTCCATTATTGGTGCAGCCATTCATTCAGGGAACCGGGGAAGGTGTGTTTGGCCTCGCGGCGCCGGAAGGGGTTCGGGCTTGGAGTGCGCACCGGAGATTGAGAATGATGAACCCAGCAGGTTCGGGATCAAGCGCCTGCGTCTCCCAGCCCGTGTCTGAAGATCTAAAAGCCAAGACGGAAGAGTTTATTAGAATCAGTGGGTGGCGCGGTGGCTTCATGATCGAGCTTTTGCGTGATGTTACAGGGAAGGCGTGGTTTGTTGAAATGAATGGCAGACCTTGGGGGAGCATGGCGCTTTCCCGCGGTCAGGGGCTTGAGTACCCGGCGTGGCAGGTGCGCCTTGCAATGGATGAAAAATCACGAGTCGGTACAGTGCGGGAAGCTATTCCTGGTTTGGTTTGCAGAAACATGGGCCGCGAGTTCATGCACCTCTTGTTTGTGCTAAGAGGCGGAAAATCGAAAGCGTTTACCAACTGGCCATCGTTTTGGAAAACGATGGGTGAAGTCCTCGGTGTCCACCAAGGTGAGACTTATTACAACTGGCGGCCCGATGATCCAAAGGTGTTCTTGGCGGATTGCTATTACACGATTCACGACAACTTGTTCAAATCCAGAAACTGAAATTCTATGGAACATCTAGCTGTTTGTCATGTGCACTCCAAATGGTCGTACGACGGGAGTTGGACGCTTGAAGCTTTGAGTAGTAAGTTTAGCCGTCAAGGCTGCCGGGTCTTGATGATGACGGAGCACGACCGCGGATTCACAGCCGCACGATTTGATCAGTATCGGGAAGCATGTGCCCACGCAAGTACGGCCGAAATACTCGTCGTGCCCGGAATTGAATATAGTGATGCGGCCAATCGCGTGCATGTTCTCGCTTGGGGGCCAGTTCCTTTTCTCGGAGAGGGCTTGGACACGAGCGAAATGTTAGACGCGGTTCATGCTTCGGCAGGCCTAGCTGTGTTGGCACATCCGTCCAGACGGGAAGCCTGGAAGTCGTTTGATCCATGCTGGACCAATCGGCTATTGGGCATCGAAACCTGGAATCGAAAGTATGACGGTTGGGCCCCAAGCAAAACAGCGCCAGACCTGATCCACGCGGCCGGCGCAATCCCGTTCGTAGGTTTGGATTTCCACACTCGACGCCAATCATTCCCACTGACCATGGCGCTGGACTTGGACGGTGACATTACCGAGGAAAGCATTCTCGATTGCTTGAGGCTGCGGCGATGCCGCGCCCAAGCGTTTGGATTTCCGCTGACGGAGAGTCTGGTCCGCAAGGTTTTGCCCGTCCTTGGCGCAGCTGAGCAAAGCAGGCGGATGCTGGCTTCGGTTGCCAGACACTCAAGAGTTTTCGCACGATCATGAATGCCGGCCATACCATGGATAGCGCTCGCCCCCACTCACGTCTCGTAAATATGGAAGCCCCTCATATTTCAGTATGCATCTGCACTTTCAAGAGAGTGAAACTGTTGAGGTCGCTGCTTGACAGATTGGACCATCAACGGATGGACGGACAGTTCACTTATTCGGTGGTTGTGGCCGACAACGACTCCCAGGAGTCTGCCCAGCAAGTGGTGGAAGAGTTCTCCTCCGCGAGCCGCATGTCCGTGACGTACTGTTTTGAACCGGAACAGAATATTGCTCTTGCGCGGAACAAAGCGTTGCAACACGCCCACGGAGACTTCATCGCTTTCATTGACGACGACGAGTTTCCCCCAGACGATTGGCTCCTCAATTTGTTCAAAGCGTGCATGACATTCGGAGTAGACGGAGTTCTGGGTCCAGTAAATCCCCATTTTGAGAACGAGCCACCTGAATGGGTTAAAAAAGGGAAATTCTTTGAACGGCCGGCTTATCCCTCAGGATATGAATTGACCTGGGGTCAGAGTCGAAGTGGCAACGTACTGTTTAGGCAGGAAATACTGAGTAGTGTCACTACTCCCTTCCGATCCGAATTTGACACTGCCGGAGAAGACATGGACTTCTTCCGGCGAATGATGGAGAAAGGGCATAGGTTTGCTTGGTGTAATGAGGCGGCCGTCTATGAGGTCGTTCCTTCGTCACGTTGTACCCGCCGATATTTATTGAGACGAGCCTTGCTCCGCGGTAGTAATTTTTCAAAACACCCGGCGGATCGTATCAGGAACGGTGCAAAGTCCCTGATTGCCGTGCCGTGCTATGCATTAGCTCTACCCGTTCTCGCTATGTTTGGGCAGCACATGTTTCTCAAGTATTTGATCAAACTATTCGACCACGCCAGCCGACTTCTGGCATTCGTCGGATGGAGAGTAGTGACAGAACGACAGACGTAGGCGTTCTTTAAGCCGGTAAGGACTGGCCTTGGATGGGAGAGAAGCTATTGATGACAGTGTGCGGTCATGAGATCAGAATTCATGGACGCCTGATCCGGATTGGCCGGCTTGAGGCGGACGGATTTCTTTTTCTCGACGACCCACAGGAAATGTTGAATGGCCTGCGCCAGTGCGGGACGAGAGTCGATCTGTTCACATTCGTGCAGAAATTGAAAGAAACCACCCCAAAGTACCGGTATCCGATGGAGTGGGACGATTTTGCAGCTGTCCCGATATCTACCTTTGACCACTGGTGGATGGAGCAAATTGGGTTTAAGGCACGCAATAAGGCCAAGCAAGCGGAGAAAAAGGGTGTTGTGATTCGAGAGGTGCCCTTCGATAGCGCTCTGGTGAAGGGAATTTGGGAAATCTACAACGAAAGTCCTGTCCGACAAGGGAGGCGATTTTCGCATTACGGGAAGGATCTCGAAACCGTTTATCGAGAAGAGGCCACGTTTCTAGACCGCAGCGTATTTATTGGCGCATTTCTTGACGGCAAGCTGATTGGCTTCGTCAAACTAGTTGCCGATGAAACGGGAACGCAGGCGGCAACAATGAACATCTTGTCGATGGTTTCACAGAGGGACAAGGCTCCAACGAATGCACTAATCGCACAGGCTGTCAGGTGGTGCAGTGAACGGGAGATCAGTTTCCTCGTCTACTCGCGGTTCTCTTATGGTGGCAAAGGACAGAGCACCATGATTGACTTTAAAGAGCGCAACGGATTCCAGAGAGTCGATGTGCCTCGCTACTATGTTCCGTTGACTCATTTAGGTCGCGCCGCTTTCCATCTGGGGTTACACCATCGTTTTGTTGACCGTCTTCCTAGGTCTGTCGTCGAACGGATCCGCGAAGTTCGGACTGCCTGGTATGAGCGAAAGTTTCAAACTCTTAAGGAATCAGCGTAACTCAAGAACATGCCGGGAATCGTAGGTCTAGTTACGGACATGCCTCGTCAGCGAGCGGAACAGGAATTGCTTCAGATGGTTGAGTCGCTCCGCCATGAATCCTTTTATGTTTCGGGAACTTGGATGGATCAAGACGTGGGAGTGTACGTGGGATGGGTAGCAAGGAAAGGGACGTCCTCGGTCGCAATGCCCCTCCGCAACGAACGAGGCGATGTCAATTTGGTCTTTTCCGGGGAAGAGTTCGCGGAGCCAGGAACTGCACACCGCCTTAAAGAACAAGGGCACGAGTTCGACTCGGATGGACCCTCGTACCTAGTCCACCTCTACGAAGATGACCCCGAATTTCCCAAAGGCTTGAACGGGAGGTTCCAGGGAATTTTAATTGATAAAATCCGGGGAGCGGTGACGCTCTTCAATGATCGCTACGGGATGCACCGGATTTACTATCACCATTCAAAGGAAGCGTTCTATTTCTCCGCGGAGGCCAAGGCAATTCTAAGGGTGCGCCCGGAGTTGCGAAGGACGAACCCCCGCGGAATCGGGGAGTTTATCGCTTGCGGGTGCGTACTAGAGAATCGAACACTCTTCGAAGGCATTAAGGTGCTGCCGCCTAGCTCGGCCTGGATTTTTCGCGGCGGTTCACTTGAACGGAAAGGAGCGTACTTCGCGGCAAGGGAGTGGGAAGAGCAATCACCGCTTGCACCAGAGGCCTACTATCGGAGGCTCCGTGAGGTGTTCTCCCAAAATCTGCCTCGTTATTTCAATGGCAGTCAGGCGGTCGCGATGTCGCTCACTGGCGGGTTGGACACCAGGATGATCTTGGCTTGGCACAAGCCTTCTCCCGGATCGCTTCCCTGCTATTCATTTGGGGGTATGTACCGTGATTGCCAGGACGTTGTTGTAGCACGGAAGGTGGCACTGGCTTGCAGGCAAAGCTACCAGGTAATTCCCGTGGGCCCGAAATTCCTCTCGCGCTTTGCTGAATATGCGGAGCGTGCGGTATATCTGACGGATGCGTGTGCTGCAGTGAACCGCTCGGCAGACCTGTATGTAAATGAACGGGCTCGTGAGATTGCTCCTGTGAGAATGACGGGGAACTACGGCGGTGAGGTGCTGCGGAGAGTGCTGGCATTCAAGCCAAGAATGCCCGCTCCAGAGTTATTTCGTCCGGAGTTTTTCTCTCAAGCCGTGGCCGCGGCCGAAACTTACTCAGAGGTGATTCGGACCCATCCACTTTCCCTCGCGGTGTTCCGGCAAGCCCCTTGGCATCACTACGGTTTGCTCGGACTCGAGGAGACGCAAGTTTCTTTAAGGTCACCGTATCTCGATAATGATTTTGTCCGGACAGTTTTCCGTGCTCCACAATCTGCACTTGAGACTAACGACATTTCCCTGAGGTTGATTGCTGACGGCGATTCCACTCTTCGACGGATTCGAACCGACCGCGGCTTTGCAGGCAACGGCGGGCGCCTCCAGCAGACAATTTCTCAGCACTTACTCGAATTCGCGGCAAAGGCGGAATACGCATACGACTACGGCATGCCGCAGTGGGTGGCGCGGGCGGATCACGTCCTTTCATCATTTCATCCCGAACGTCTTTTTCTGGGCAGACACAAGTTTGCCCATTTCCGCGTCTGGTACCGGGATACGCTCTCTGAATACGTGCGGCAGATGCTGCTGGACTCGCGGACGCTAAAGAGGGAGTACTTGAATCCCACTGTAGTCGAGGCTGTCGTGGAGGGACATTTGTCAGGTAAGAGGAACTATACGACCGAAATTCATCAACTGCTCACTCTAGAATTGCTGCAACGATTGTTTATTGACCGCAGGTGATTACATACTGCAAATTCGCAAGGGTCGTCAAGGACCGTTAAATGCCCTGGCAGTTCATGACTTTTGTCACTGTCGTTGGAATTGTATGGCTCTTTGCGCTCGACCGTGACAAGCACGTTCGAACTTCTGCGGCACTTTGGATTCCTGTGGCCTGGATGTTTATCAACTGTTCTCGGTCCGTGACAGGTTGGCTGGGGGTATTCGGATTGGGGAGTCCGTTCTCACAGGGGGACCAAGCCCAAACCTATCTCGAGGGGAGTCCTATTGATGGGACTGTGTTCATTTTCCTATTTGTTGCTGGGGTGTTTGTCCTCGTCGTCAGAACCCATCGATTAAAACCTGTATTGCCCAAGATGGGACCGATTCTGCTTTTTTATTCGTACTGCGCCATCAGCATTCTCTGGTCCGTGTACCCGTTTGTCGCGTTGAAGCATTGGGTCAAGGGCGTCGGCGATGTCGTTATGGTCCTAATAGTGGTGACTGATCCTGAACCTGTTACCGCGCTTAAGCGTCTCTTCAGCCGAGTGGGGTTTGTACTCATACCTCTTTCCGTCCTGTTTATCAAATACATACCAAACCTCGGAAGGGGATACACCGTGGGGGGGGCGCCGATGTACACCGGCGTGACGACACAAAAGAACAGCCTAGGGGTCTTGTGCCTGGTCTTTGGGCTTGGCTCCTTATGGCGTTTTCTCACCGCATACCGAGACCGGGAGATCCCGCGCCGCACCCAACTGATGGTCGCTCACGGCACTATTCTCGTGATGGTGCTTTGGCTGCTACATGTGTGCGATTCGATGACCTCATTTTCCTGCTTAATTATGGCCGGCGCAGTCATGATCTTGACTAGTAAGCCGATGCTAGTCCGAAAAGCATGGGTCGCGCACCTTTTGGTCGCAGCGACGGTGTGTTTATCCCTGTTTGCACTGTTCTTCGATTCTGGCGGGGGACTTCTCCAGAATATGGGCCGAAACTCGACGCTTACTGGCCGGACTGCAATCTGGGACGGGGCCCTGCGCGTGGCTGGCAGCCCCCTTATCGGAACCGGTTACGAGAGTTTCTGGCTTGGAGAGCGACTCCAGAGATTTTGGAACCTCGAAGGTGGGGCCTTCTTGGGGATCAATGAAGCCCACAATGGTTATCTCGAACTATACTTGAATCTGGGATGGATTGGGGTCGCGCTCCTAGCCGGTTTGATCCTGTGGGGCTATCCGAAAGTAATAGCTACACTCCGTGAAGATCCGAATGCAGGCAGTCTAGGATTAGCATATTTTGCTGCCACGTTAGCCTACAATTTCACGGAAGCGGGATTTAGGATGATGTTTCCTCTTTGGATTTTCTTTCTTCTGGCCATCATAGGCATCCCAAAAACTGCCGTTTCAGAAAGGCTGGCCACGGTCGATTCTTATCCCACCGATCGTTTTGCTACGTCGAAACTGCGAAGTGGCTTTGCGCTCGATCCTAGGTTCCGCAAGGAAACCCATTGAAATTCTTCGATGCGAACAGCGGTTTTCGTGTAGGCGCGGAGGGTGAGTGGGAGCTTTTTACTTCAATGCGTTTGCCATCGTGGTATTCAGAGGTATCTCTGACTCTCAAGCTCGCCTCGGGACCCATCAATGTCGCTGAACACTTGTAACGATCCGCTGCCCGTGCCATCCCCAGAATTGCCGCGTCAGGTGGCACAGACGGCCACGGCGGAGAAACATACCTACGGCCAGATTCTGAAGTCCTCAGCGTTGGTCGGAGGCTCGCAGGCGGTGAACATTGCAATCGGAATAGTTCGTACCAAGGCCATAGCGCTGCTCCTCGGTCCCGCCGGATTTGGCTTGTTTGGTCTCTACGGATCGATCGCTAACCTTACCCAGAGCATTGCTGGCATGGGCATCAACAGTAGTGGTGTGCGCCAAATTGCCGAAGCGGTCGGTTCGGACGACTCAGGCCGAATCGCGCAAACTTCTGCTGTGCTGCGGCGAACATCACTGGCTCTCGGCCTTCTGGGAGCTGGTTTCCTTTTGATGTTCTCTAAGCAGGTGTCCATACTCACTTTTGGTAGCAAGCAAAACACCGCCGCGATATGCCTGCTGTCGCTGGCTGTGTTGTTCCAATTGGTGTCCGCGGGTCAAGGGGCGTTGATCCAGGGCATGCGGCGCATCTTTGACCTCGCAAAGATGGGGGTGCTAGGTGCGCTCTTCGGAACGCTCTTCAGCATCGTTGTGGTGTATTTCCTTCGCGAACGGGGTGTGGTGCCTTCACTTGTGGGTGTTGCACTCATGTCGCTTGTAGTTTCATGGTGGTATAGCCGCAAGGTTCAACTTCCCACTACTTCTGTGACATTCTCCCAGGTTCGACAGGAAGCAAGAGCTCTGCTAACCCTCGGTTTCGCTTTCATGGCGAGCAGCTTCATGACCTTGGGGATTGCCTATGCGGTCCGAATCATCTTGCTCCGGAGAGTCGGTCTAGCAGCAACGGGGGTTTATCAAGCCGCCTGGACTCTTGGCGGACTATACGTCGGGTTTATTTTACAGGCCATGGGTGCGGATTTTTATCCCCGGTTGACTGTAAGCGCAAACGACAATCCCGTATGCAATCGCTTGGTAAACGAGCAGACGCGAGTGGGACTATTGTTAGCGGGCCCGGGAGTGCTCGCTACCCTTACTTTTGCCCCGGTGGTAATCGCAATGTTCTACAGTGCGAAATTCGGCGCGGCGGTGGGAATCCTACGTTGGATATGCTTGGGAACGACCCTTCAAGTGATTTCCTGGCCGATGAGTTTCATCATCGTGGCCAAAGCCAAACAGGCTATTTTTTTCGGCACAGAGTTGGCATGGACTCTCTGCAGTCTCGTCCTCGCGTTGCTTTGCGTGAGGTACTTCGGATTGAATGGCGCCGGCATGGCATTCTTTGGATCCTATGTCTGCTACGGGCTGCTGCTATACCCGATCGTCCGTCGGCTTAGTGGGTTTCGCTGGTCCGCCGCGAACAAACAAACAGGTCTGCTCTTTCTTTCTTTAATCGCATTGGTGTTCTGCGGATTCTACGTGCTGCCGCTCGTTTGGGCTGCCTGCCTGGGGACACTGGCGGGAGTCGCTGGAGGGATTTATTCGATTCGCGTTCTGTCCACCCTTGTGCCTTGGGTCCAGATTCCGCGTCCAATCCAACGATTGATGGCAGGATTCGGTTTTGGCCCACCGAACTCCAAGCCGCTGGATTAGGGCTAACAAGTACGGCTGCAGCAATCGCGAATTTAAATCCATGCATGCTCCCGTACTCAGTCAACCCCTTGTGGGACAATTCAGCATGAGTACCAGACGCAGTTCACCGCGAATTCTCTACGTGTCGCAAACGTTTCCTCACCAGGCGAGTTTCGGCGGAGAGATGCGATGTCTTAATATAGCCCGCGCTTTGCGGCAGATGGGAACCGTCGAGGTTGTCATTTTGGACGAAGAGAAGAAAGATGAGAACCTGACCGTGCGACCGGGCCTCGAGTTCCCCCTTTTGTACAGTCTGGACGTAAGACCGCGGCCAAACGAGAGCATGATTGAAAAGTTAAGGTGGACATTTGATCCCCGAACCGACTATCCGCGCGGGTGCGGCGTGGACCAAGATGATATGCAGCGTGTTCTTCGAAGTTTCAAGGACTTCGATTTAGTTTGGTTCTTTCAGCTGCGTTCTGCAGATCTGTTTCCGAATGCCGCGTGGCAATGCTCGGTGGTGGACCTTGACGATCTGCCAAGCACTTACGAGCGCACAGCGCTGCGAGCGGGTAGTGGACCTCGAGAGCGTTTATCGGCGCTGAGGAGATTGTTTACCTGGCAGCGCAGGGAGAAATTGCTTGGAGATCGATTCACCGTGCTCACGGTCTGCAGTGACGGAGACAAGAAATACTTAAGAAGGATTGGGGTTAAGGCGCCCATTCACGTCATCCCGAACGGATTCGAGAAACCTCAGGCTGAACCACTTCGCATGCCCGCGGCACCTCCAAGAATCGGGTTTATTGGGCTAATCGATTTCTTCCCCAATCGTGACGGGATACATTGGTTTGTGAGCCAGTGCTGGCCGCGCATCAAACGCCAGGTGCCGGACGCCCGGTTGCGGCTTGTTGGCAAAGACAGTGATGGATTTCTCGACCAGTTCGGTCCTGACATTGATCGACTTGGCTGGGTCGCGAATGCATCGGATGAGATCAAGACTTGGTCTGTAATGGTGGTCCCCATACGGGTTGGTGCCGGTACACGCATAAAAATTGCCCACGGCTTTAGCGAAAGGTGCCCAATTGTCTCGACTTCGCTTGGAGCGTACGGGTATGAATTAGTCGATGGACGCGAGGTATATCTCGCTGACTCCGCTGAAACATTCTCGAACGCCTGCATCAAGGCGATTCGCGAACCGGACAAAGCAGCTCAAATGGCTCAAAGAGGGTGGCGTCAGTTTTTGGAGAAGTGGACGTGGGATTCCGTTCGTCCTCTGGTTTGGGCAGCCGCTGAAGATTGCCTCAGACTGAGCGCCCGACGCTGAAACCGCAATTTTGGCAAGCCCGCTTCGACAGGTTGACCTAACCGAACGTAGGGCGTGCAGCCCGGTGCATATGACCTGCCATGTCGGCTATTCTAAGTATTGGTCCGGCAGGGAAAGCGTTCGAATGATAGTGAGGATATAGCGTTAATGGGAAATGTAACCGTTAGTTTTGTCGTGCCATGCTACAAGTTGGCTCATTTGCTTCCACAATGCATTAACTCGATACTTTCCCAAACTTATGGCGACTTTGAAGTGCTCATAATGGACGACCATTCGCCGGACAATACGGGTGTGGTGGCCAAATCCATTCACGATGATCGAATAAGATACGTCCGCAATGACACCAATCTAGGTGCATTTCGCAATTTCAACAAGGGAATCGGATTGAGCCGTGGCAAATATATTTGGCTTATTTCTGCTGATGACTACTTGCGACAGCCATATGTATTGGAACGATACGTTGAGGTAATGGAAAAGAACCCAAGCGTCGGATTTGTGTTCTGTCCCGCCGTTGGCGTTAAGGACGGAAAGGAGACGGAAGTACTGCCTTTTTCCGTCTACAGCGATTGCGATCGAGTTGTTGCTGGGCACGATTTCCTGAAGACCCTTCTTAATTTGTGTTTTGTAGTGGCTGCTTCGGCGATGGCACGCCGCAAGTGTTACGAAACGATCAGTATGTTTCCGTTGGACGTGGTGAGTTCGGGCGCGCAAATTGATTTGACGTGGCGGGGCGACTGGTACCTGTGGTGTATCTTCGCGCTATCTTTTGACGTCGGATATTTTGCCGAGCCCATGGTTTGCTATCGCGAGCACGATCTCAGTATTACGAATGCCCTTACGCGACAGGAAAACATCGAAAACATGGTGGCAAACGACATAGCGGTGCCTTGGATGGTGAGACAGAAAGCTCTTGAGCTCGGATTACTCAAAGTATCAGAAGAATGCCTGCACGCTGTCGCCCATGAGTATGCTCGGCACTGCGCGTCGACGCAGCATGAGTGGTTGGAGCGCGTCTCAACGTCCGCTATGAGCCTTGATGCATTCGAGGACTCGCTTTGCCACAGAACTAACGATGAAAGCGAAAGGAACTGGATCCGCGCGCGAGTGTTCGCGGGAATGGGAGATATTTTCTGTTTTCGCGGTGATCGACGAGGCGCTGGGAAATTCTACCTGCGAGCTTTACGTAAGGATCCGATGATGGCCAAGGTCTATATAAAACTCATACTTCTCTCACTCGGGAGTCCAGGGAACTACGTGCGGCGGGCAGTCCTGGACTCGAAGCAACGCACACTGAAGCAAGCGTACGATTCTGCTCGCGACGCGCTTGTGCGTGGATCTTCGTGATGGTCAGTTGATGTTTCAAGCGAATGAAAAGACCGAATCAGAGTTAAACACAAGTATTTTTGCGACGCATCCGAATTCTTAACACCAAATGCGTTACCAAATCCCAAAGCGGATCATCCAGACGGGAAAGAGCGTTCAGCAGCCCTTGCGCAACCGGGCTATGATGGCGAACCTAACCCTGCTCAATCCGGATTATGAATATCTTTTTTTTGATGATGAGCGGGTACACGCATTTATGGACCAGGAATTCCCACAATACCGCGCAGTTTTTGATTCTTTTCAATTTCCCATTCAGCGATACGATTTCTTCCGGTATCTAGCGGTTTATCGTTATGGCGGATTCTATTTTGATCTGGATGTAATGCTCGCTTCCGGCCTCTCGGATCTCTTAGAGGTCGGCTGTGTGTTCCCATTTGAGGCGCTTACACTTAACGAATTTTCGCGCAAGCATCTCAGAATGGATTGGGAGATCGGAAACTACGCATTTGGGGCCGCTGCCGGCCATCCCTTTCTTGAAGCTATCATCGACAACTGTGTGCGAGCCCAAAGGGAGCCAGACTGGGCAAAACCCATGATTCGCGGGGTGCCGATCCTTTCCCGAGCTGAGTACTTTGTGTTGAACACAACGGGCCCTGGATTGGTTTCTCGCACTTTGGCCGAGAACCCGGAACTGGCCAGAACGGTTAAAGTTCTGTTTCCTGACGACGTGTGCGATGTTGGCAAGTGGAACCGCTTCGGTGATCTTGGCATTCATTTCATGGAAGGCTCTTGGCGAAGGCGAGGCAACTATTTGCGCCGACGGTTGGAGCAGCGATTAGAAAGCTTGAAAATGCAACGGCTCTTGAAGCAAAGCCGTAAACTCGGGAAAACTAGGCACCATGCTTGGAAGGGTGACTCCGGCGCGATGACGCAGGAAGCCGTCTCGAGAGAGGTTCAGAAACCACTGGTATCGATTCTCATTCCTGCCTTCAACGCGGAACGATGGATCGGTGACACGATACGCTCGGCGATTTCACAAACCTGGGAACCAAAAGAGATCATCGTCGTTGATGATGGTTCTAACGATCAAACCATGGCAATTGTGAGGCAGTTTGATGGCGTTCGCGTTGTTACACAGCAGCGGCAGGGAGCCGCTGCTGCCAGAAACAAGGCCCTGTCCCTAAGCCGGGGCGATTTCATTCAGTGGCTTGATGCCGATGATCTTCTGGCTCCGGACAAAATTGCCCGGCAATTGGCCGCTTGGAACCGGTATGGAAGCAAGCGGATGCTACTTTCTTCGGCGTGGGGAAAGTTTATCTACCGATATTATCGGGCGAAGTTCGCTCCAACCGGACTCTGGTGCGATCTGTCTCCTTTGGAATGGCTGCTCCGCAAGATGGGACAGAACCTTTTTATGCAGACCGCTTCGTGGCTCGTCAGTCGTGAGTTGACCGAAGCCGCTGGTCCCTGGGACACCCGCCTATTATCAGACGATGATGGCGAGTACTTCTGCCGGGTCCTACTGGCCAGCGAGGGCGTCCGATTCGTGCCCGACGCGAAGGTATTCTACCGCGGACCGGGGTTGGCATTCCGCAGCCTGAGCTACATCGGGCAATCAACCCGAAAACTCGAGGCCCATTGGCTCTCCATGCAGTTGCACATACGTTATTTGCGTTCGTTGGAGGACAGTAGAAGAGTTCGAGAAGCATGTCTGACCTACCTGCGAGCTTCACAACTCTATTTTTATCCAGAAAGGCAGGACATAGTCACTCAGGCGGAAGAGATCGCCATGGACCTGGGAGGGCAACTGGGAACTCCGGGCTTGTCCTGGAAGTATAATTGGATCAAAACGATCTTTGGTTGGCATGCAGCCAAGAGTTGTCAACAAGTGCTGTTGAAATTCAGGTGGTCATTCGTAAGATTCTGGGACCACATGCTTTTTGGTAACGATCGGAGAATAAAGGCACTAAGATCGGGGGGGGCACAGATCTCGACGAGAATTCAAAAGCATTCACAACGCCTTCTCGCGCAATCTATTGCTCGCAGGCCCTTCGTGATAAGTACCGATGTGCCTCTCATTTCCTTTACTTTTGATGATTTTCCCCGGTCTGCCTTGCTGACGGGAGGGGCCATTCTCCAGTCATTTGGGGTGGCAGGAACTTATTATGCGTCTCTCGGCCTCATGGGTCGCCAAACGCCAACCGGGCAGATCTTCTTGCCAGAAGATTTAAAAGTGCTTCTCGAACATGGGCACGAGTTGGGATGTCACACCTTCAGTCACTGCGACGCATGGGATACTCAGCCGAGTGTGTTTGAAGACGCGATCATCCGGAACCGGCAAGCGCTCACTGAGCTTGCCCCGCAAGCTTCTTTTAAGACATTTTCCTACCCAATAGATGTGCCGCGGGCGCGAACAATTCAACGAGCATCCAAGTACTTCGCATGCTGCAGGTGCGGCGGCCAAACTTTCAATGGTGGAAAAACGGATCTGAACTACCTTTCAGCCTTCTTCCTGGAGAAAAGCAGGGACAAGCCTGAAGCCATAAAAAACATGATTGATCAAAATCGCCGGGCTCGAGGATGGCTTATTTTTGCGACTCACGACATCAGCAATGATCCCACCCACTGGGGATGCGTTCCCGAATTCTTTGAAGAGATTGTGCGATACGCCGTGAATTCTGGGGCCAGGGTTTTGCCGGTCTTTCAAGCTTACGAAGCTCTTCGCGGTAAATCGTTATCGGAATGAGATAGATCCCGAGGTGCATGCACACTAGCTACCCGTGAACAACCTAAGGAGAAGGATTAATTAACAACCGCGATGACGTTCGTTGGTGCGGCGACCGAGGTTGGATCGCTCGTGACGAGAGGGTGGGGATAGGTATAGGGTTGATACTGGATTGTCCAAGTGTTCGTGGCAGAGCAACGATAGAGCGTGCCTTGTGGACCCTGGTCGGTGGCGAAGTAGCCGACACCACCTCCTGTTTCAGCACCTGTCGTGCAGGTAACGGGACGGTTGGCGAGCGTGCCAAAGCCCATTCCAGTCGTGCCATCAAAGGGTGACGTAGGGCTGGTTTGGGCGGAACCTGAAACGGCGTTGTAAGCATCCCGATTCAACTGCATGTGATTCGCGAAATAGTCCGGCGCCAATCCAAAATCGTCCAAATTCAGCACGATTGGATCCCGTGTGTTCGACCAGAAATTGTTCCAGACGTAAATCGGCACAAGGGTGCCATTCGTATCCCGTCCCGGCTGGCGGAAGCAAGGATAGCCGTGGTTTGAGCTTGTAGGCGCACGATTTCCATCTATCGCTTGCGAGCCATCGCACTGGGCTCCGAGGGGAGAATTAGTTACATCAATTGTATTGGGAAAAGCACGGTATTCGCCTAAGTCCATTGGCGTCTTGCTCTCGCCGATAAAAGAACTAAACGAATTATTAAATGTAATGAACTCTCCCGATCCCTGATGATGGAAGCAACGGTAGCAGTCCCGCTCGTTCTGCCTGATCGATCCGGAATCAACCTTGATGGAGTTATCGTAAAACTCAATGTTCTGTGGGCCACCATTATGCTTCTCCCCATGAGAAGTCCAGAGACAATTCAGGCTGTTGTTATGGCGAATCACCCAGTTATTGTTTGCCCAACCATCTACGCAACCCTGGCCAGAATTCGTCATCGTTGTGATATTGATGGCATTGTCCTCGATGAACAAGTTGCTGGATGTCCCTTGAGGTGATGGTACAGGCGGGGAGTTGTCTAGCCGTCCAACCATGAACAGTAGTTGTACGCTGCCTAAGCTGTTGACAGCATTGTGGTCAACGACGCCATAGATATAGGTGGCACTTCCACCGTCTCCTAAAAATATTGCGACTCCACCTGGTAAGAGGTTGAATGCATTGTGGTCGATGCGAACCTGTGTGAGGGTAGCATCACACGCGGGCGGCCCGCATGTAGCATCCCAGCGAATCACACCAGTATTATTCGATATGCTGTCAAAAACAAAGCCGGAAATACGATAGAACTTTGTGATGGTTCCAATCGGTTGGTTCATCCCGAGCACGGAGCCAATCGCCCTCACCGTGCAACCGCCGACACTCGCGCAAATCAGCGTAACCCCCTTGCTCGTTGAGAAGTTGGCCAGACCGGCCCAAGTATAAGACCCGTTGGCGAAGGTGATAACTGCGCCGTCCTTGGCGCTGTTTATGGCGGCCTGAACATCGAAACTCGATGAGCCAGCCGAGCAGGACCATGCCGTGCCGCTCCCAGAACACGCCGCGTGGACTGCGGCTGAGCTAAGCAATAGAAATATGGCTGCGCAGATGACTCGCCTCGTCATGACTGCCACCTTTCCCCGGACCAAGCTGCTGTGAAGTCAATCGCATGCGCTGGACCAATGAGTCCAGACCCGAACTGGGGATGGAAGAAAATCGAGCACCAAAGTGCGAGCATGACAAACAGCGGTGACAGCTTCTGACTCATTTTATATCCTGATTTCTCTCTGAATTCTAGCACGTCTGTTTGGAGCAGCGATTCTTCGCGCAGCCGCTTGAGGCTAACTCGGCACCTATGAATTATCGAATGAATGAGGCACAAAGGACTACTGGTCCCGGGTACTAACTTGGGACAGGGAGATTTACCTGTCCCCGTAGGTCCGCACCGACCATCGAGTCGAATGCCCTGTATCGCACCCGATTTCTCAACCGGAGGCGCTGAGTCGAAATCAGCTCTTCTCGCGGATTCCCTATCGTAACCGCGTGCGATAATGTTCCGTACTCTAACCCAATCATCGTTCTGAGCGAGGCGGCTACAATCCGCTTGAGTCCTGATCTGAGTCCGGAGCGATAACAAAATCCAAGACACGATGGCCCTCATCATTCGAATTGACGTGGACAGACCATACGGCAGACATCCGCTGCCGCGCTTTATTCTAAGCAGGCTAAGTTCTGATCTGTATTTTCCAAAAATAGCGAGCTTCGGGTTTCTTGCCGAGCTGGAGACAATGGTCACTTGGTTAAACGAAGCAAAAGCACGCGCACATGTTTTCTTCCGCCGTTGTACTCTTCCATCTCCTGGAACCCTTAAGTTACTGGACGCGGGCCATCACGAAATTGGCCTGCACCTGGAGAATTCTCGTTCATTTGCTACTTTCCTTGAGGAGATCCAGATTGTTGAGCAGCATGTTGGACGGAAAGTGCAGTCAGTAACAAAGCATGGTTCTGGTGGAGCAAAGTACGGCTTTCACCACTATGCTCCGTACGAGCCTGAAAAATATGTTGAGTGGGCTGGAAAGGCTTCTATGCGTCTATTTCTCGGTAACTTGGAAGACCCGTCTCTCGAGTCTACGACGACCGCGAATGGCCTGCTGGTCTTTCCTTCCGCGTTTTGGCTTGAACCTCCCTGGAGAAATACCAAGAAGTTCACCGTAGATTGGCTGCTGGATCGCGCCCGATACCAGGACATTGTGTTGTTGGTGCATCCAGAAAACGTCCTGGCACAGCTTGAGTTAATTGCCGACTTTAAAAGGCTCATTGGAACGCTCGAATCGAGAGTTTTTGAGTGACCCGCCAGCCCCAACTTCGGAAAACAATTCTCATGATCGGTTACACCTATTATGAGATGGATCCGCGGGTCGTTCGGGAAGCCGAGGCGGCTGTTGAAGGCGGATTTGACGTGGACGTTTTGGTGTTACGGCGAGAAGGGAATGCGCCAACGGAGACGGTTCGTGGTGTGCACGTGATTCGCCTGAATCAATCCAAATATCGTGGCGGAACTCGCTTCAGGTATTTGATGGCGTATCTAAACTTTTTCCTCCGTTGCTTTGTGAAAGGCACCAGGCTTTTCTTCCAGCGTCGGTACGCGGTCATCCACGTCAATAACATGCCGGATTTTTTGGTGTTCAGTACGATCATCCCCAAACTGTGCGGAACAAAAGTGATCCTCGATATCCATGACCCCATGCCGAACACATTTGCCTCGAAATTTAAGGGAGGCGAGAATGGATTCTTTTATCGGGTCCTTCTTTGGCAGGAACTGCTCAGCGCAGCATACAGCGATCGGGTCATCACTGTACACGATCCCGTCAAGGAGGGCATTTTACTGAAGCACGGTTTGGCTCCAGATTCAATCGAAGTCATCGCCAATTTCGCAGATGAGGAACTCTTTCCCCTTCGAAAGTCCTTCAGCATCGAGGGCAAGATACGATTCGTTTTCCATGGAACAATCCTTGAGCGTTCGGGGCTGAGGATCTTGATGACTGCGCTGGCGAGCGTGCGTCAAAAAGACCGAATCTCCGTGAAAATCATCGGGGATGGTGATTTTAGTCAAGCTCTACAAGAAATGATCCAATCTCTGCATCTCGAGCAAATCGTCGAATTTGACAATCATGGTTACGGAGTGCATTCGATCTGTGAGCGAATTGGCGACTGCAACGTCGGTCTTGTACCTCTCGAGATCTCCTCCGCAACAAATTATGCTCTGCCACTGAAGTTAATCGAATACATATCGATGGGACTTCCCGTGGTGACTGTTCGCAGCTATGCCATTTCCTACTACTTCAGCGAGCAGGACTGTATCTTTTTTGACTGGAATGATCCCGCCTCGCTGAGTGCTGTCCTCGATCGGATCGCCGAGAATCCTGGGATTCTTCTCCATTATCGAGAACGCGCTGTGGCGCTACGGGACCGATTTGCTTGGGCTGGCGAGAAAAAAAAATACGTGGAACTGTTGCGCCGATTTGTAGGTGCCTGAAGTAGTAGTCGAGCTGACCTTCACGTGCACGCACGTAGGACATTTTGTCGAGTATTCTTGAGGTGATATGAAGACGCTGCAAGAAAGCATTCAGGAAGTTACGCGTTGGGTTGAGCTGCACGAATATCGCGCCTACGATCCCGGCGACGGCGATTTATCTTTCCTGCGTTATTTCACCTGTAACATTCATTTCCTGCGGAGACTCCTCACAGCCGCTGTGCTCCGCGTGCCCTTTCACATCAGGCCTTGGATTGGGATCAGCCCGCATAGGTCCACAAAGGGAATGGGATACATGGGGTGGGGTTATGTGAAAATGTACGCCCTCACGCGGGATGATTCTTATCGTCGTCGGGCTGAGTTTTGTTTCGATTGGCTGATGGAGAATCGGGCGCCCGGTTACGGACAATACTGTTGGGGCAACCACTTTTCGTTTTCAACAAGGGGCGGCACCATCCCTAGGCATACTCCGACGATCGTCTGGAGTAGCCTGATTGGCTTGGCCTTCTTGGAAGCCTATGACGTGCTGAACAATCCCAAGTATTTGGACGTTGCTGCGAGCATCGGAGAATGGGTGAAGACTCTTCCTCGGGAGCAGACGGAGCGCGGAATTTGTCTCAGTTACGTGCCCTTCGGACAGATCACCATTCACAACTCAAACATGTTAGGGGCGGCTCTGCTCGCGAAGGTTGCAGTTTATACGAAAGACAAAGGAGCTCTCGAGTTAGCCAGAAATGCCATGGCGTATAGCTGCCTGGGACAGCTTGCAGATGGTGCCTGGTTTTACGGAGAGGCGCCGAAGTACCACTGGATCGACAACTTTCACACCGGCTATAACCTGGACTGCTTGAAGCGCTACATTGATAGCACTGGTGACCGTGAATTCGAACCGAATCTTCATCGTGGTTTTCACTATTTCAAACAGCATTTTTTTGAAGCGGATGGACGTCCGAAGTACTACCACGACAAAGCCAGTCCTACAGACATTCAATGCGCTGCCCAGGCTATCGACACACTGGCATTTTTTTCAGACAGTGAGCCCGATTCCCTCGACTTGGCTGTCAGAGTTGCTCACTGGACCATTAACAATATGCAGGCGGACGATGGGCATTTTTACTATCGGGATTTAGGTTGGAAGAAGGTGAAAACACCGATGTTCCACTGGGGGCAAGGCACCATGTTCAAAGCGTTGGCACACCTCTTGAGCAAGATGAGCAATCGAGAGCATGATTCGAAACAACCTGATGTTCATGTTCCCCGTGCGTTACAGGGTTCATGAGGACCGAAATCCTGCAATGCGGTTTCCTGGTGGCGGCTAGACGGAGCGCGCTCTTCTAAAAATATCGTTCAATTCGTTGTGGAACAGAGAGCACGAATCAGGTCCGAAGCCTCGTAGGAAAACTTCGATTGATAGAATGATTTGCGATAAGAGTAAACCCTCCTCCGGTTCGAGACAATCCTAGTAGCTCCTGGATGGATTAAACTTTCTATAGGCGGTTCTGGCCCACAAGAAACGGTAATCTCGAGAGCCGAAAGCCAATTCTTCCGGCCCTGAAGGGTCGGCAACTTGATGCGTGAGGAAATCCCAAGAAACTTCAATGAGATCTTATCAAGTTGATCCGAGGAAGGATGCACGGTGGGCGGAACTTGTAGAACGACATTCCCAGGCTTCCGTGTTTCACACGGTTGGTTGGCTAGCGGCATTGCAACGCTCGTATGGATATGTGCCGGTGGTATTCACGACTTCATCGCCAAACAGTGAGTTAAAAAATGGGTTGGTGTTCTGCCAAATCGACAGCTGGATCACCGGTCGTCGGATGGTATCGCTGCCATTTTCGGATCATTGCGAAATTCTCTGCGATTCCCCAGAAGACGTGGGCTTCTTGATTCGCGATATGCAAAATTCCCTAGAACGGCAGGAGTGGAAGTATCTGGAAATCCGTCCCATAAACGGGAGTTTTGAACAAACGACTAGGGAAATCGGTTTTCGACCTTCCGCGCTGTACTTTTTGCATACACTCGATTTGCGTCCGGATTTAGATGAATTATTTGGAAGCCTCGATAAAGATTCCGTTCAGCGCCGGATTCAGCGTGCAGACCGAGCAGGACTGATCGAGAAATGCGGCCGGTCCGAAGCGCTGCTAAGAGAATTCTACACACTGTTCGTCATGACGCGTGGCCGACACCACGTCCCTCCCATTCCATACGCTTGGTTTCAGAACCTGATTCATTGTTTGGGCAATGCACTAGAAATCCGCGTGGCATACGAGGATAGGAGTCCGATTGCTGCCATTCTGACATTGAAGTTCCGGGATGTTGTCTATTACAAGTACGGCTGTTCAGATGCGAGGTTCAAGAGTGTTGGCGCAACACCATGGCTCTTGTGGAGAGCCATCGTCGCGGCAAAATCGGTGGGAGCCGTCACATTTGATATGGGGCGGACTGAGCAGGACAATGCAGGACTCCTCGGGTTTAAGAACCATTGGGTTCGGCAGCCCAAACGGCTAGTTTATTGGAAATTCCCCCTTGCTCCTTCTCTGGTTTCAGTCGGCGGTTGGAGACTAAGATTGGCTAAAAGCATTTTTTCACATATGCCCGACAGTCTGCTGACTATGACCGGTAATTTGATATACCGGCACATCGGGTAGCACGTAATTCAAGCAGGATGGTGGAGAGTGTGGAGTGATTTCCGGAACTTTTAAAAAGGAAGCAACCCAAACACGCCGACAAAATGGGTTTGCTCTCTGTGATTTGTGAACACGTTGACCGAATTGTATTTTCGCGGATCGAAACCCACCACGCTTGCTCGGAAATGGCGGCTGTAGAGTCAACAAGAGGAAGCACCTGATCGTGAGCCAAACTCTCATGGACTACTATCGTTTGCCGGCAGACTGGCTCGCCGGTACTTCGACAAACGGCGATTGTGCCATCGGAGATGCCGGTTTCTTCCGATTCGGCATAGAAAATGTTTGCTATGGGCGATGCCGGTCCGGTGTTGCCGCAGATGTGGCCGGATCCCGATCATTCGATGCTTTAAGAGAAGTTCGCCTCGAAGGCACAAAAATTCGACTTCCTTTTGATTTCAGTGAGGTGATTGAGAATCTTCGCCTGGAACGCTATCGACACAAAATAGCTCCTGGAAGGGAAACGCTCGCAACGAGCGAAGCGGTCCGTAAGGTTTACTACCTGCTTAGAGACTGCTTTCCGGTTTCGTTTCGCCGCCATCTACAAAGAGCCTACTTTCGCGATTGGGAGAAACTGCCATTTCCAGCCTGGCCGGTAGACTGCACGGTGGACAATCTTCATAAGGAATTCCTGCGGCTTCTGTTGGAAAGGAGCAGCATGAAGAGAGTGCCGTTCATCTGGTTCTGGCCGGAGGGCGCCTCCAATTGCTTGATGATGACCCACGACGTGGAAACTTCCACGGGCCGCGACTTTACCACCAAGTTGATAGACCTGGACGAATCCTATGGAATCAAGGCGTCGTTTCAAGTGATCCCGGAAAAGCGCTACGAAGTTTCAAGAGAGTATGTTTCTGAAATCCGAAATCGGGGATTTGAATTTAATGTCCATGATCTGAATCACGACGGACGTTTATATCGCGAGCGGTCGGAATTTTTGCGCCGAGCATCGAGGATCAACGGGTACCTGCGTCAATACAATGCTCGCGGATTTCGCTCCGGCGCAATGTACCGCAATCAGGAATGGTATGAGGCTTTTGAGTTTTCCTACGACATGTCCGTTCCGAATGTCGCGCATTTAGAACCCATGCGCGGCGGCTGCTGCACAGTTATGCCCTATTTTATAGGGAAAATCGTCGAGCTTCCGCTCACAACAGCACAAGACTATTCACTCCTTCACATCTTGAATGACAGTTCGATAGATCTCTGGAAGGAACAGTTGGCTCTCTTGAAGAAAAGTAACGGCCTAATGAGTTTTATTGTTCATCCCGATTATCAAATTGAGCGGCGCGCTAGGAATATCTACGAGTCGCTGCTCGCTTATCTGCAAGCCATGATTGCCCGAGAAAAGATCTGGTCTGCATTGCCGGGAGAAGTCGACCAGTGGTGGAGAGCGAGAAGTCAAATGAAAGTAGAGTCCAGAGGAAATAAATGGGAAATCGTAGGGCCGGGAAAGGAAAGGGCGCGCTTGGCATTCGCTGTCTTGGATGGCGACCGCGTAAGGTACGAGCTTGCCGAGCCTTCTTCTGGAAACAATGAAGCTGGGTAATTCACTGAGCATCTGCAAATCAGACTAGTCTGCCGATCCTACAGATGCACAGATGAGAGGGAGTGATTGTGAATCACGTTAACTTTGACAGTGCAATTGCACCTAGCGGAAATGGAGCGCATCAGGGAAAAGTTGCTGACTGCGAAGTAGTCGTGGTTGGCGCAGGCCCCTATGGTTTGTCGGCGGCTGCTCACCTCAAAGCGATCGGAATGGACGTCCGCATTTTTGGCAGACCCATGGAGTTCTGGGCTAACAAAATGCCAATAGGAATGCTGCTGCGCTCACCCCGCGTCGCATCGAATATTTCAGATCCGGCCCATCGGTTCACCTTAGACGCTTACGAGAGTTCTGCGAGCATTCAGCCACGTGCACCGCTTCCCCTTGAAACCTTTGTCGCTTACGGGCGATGGTTCCAGCGTCAGTTGAGTCCTGACTTGGATCAGAGAAACGTGGGATCAATCAGGCGCACAGAAGAAGGATACTCGGTTACGCTTGAGGATGGTGATGAGTTTCGCTGTCGCTGCGTCATTGTCGCGGCTGGTATTGGCCCGTTCCCGCGCGTTCCGCCAGTTTTTGGATTTTTGCCTCCCTCACACTATTCCCATTGTTACCAGGGCCCAGATATCCGCAGCTTTCCTGGGAGGCGCGTGGCCGTCATTGGAGCTGGTCAAAGTGCATTGGAATCGGCGGCCTTGCTGCATGAAGCAGGTGCCGAGGTCGAGGTAATCGCGAGAATTCCCGTCTTGCGCTGGATTGGCATGCATCCATGGCTCCATCGGCTCGGACCGATTTCTTCAATGTTGTATTCACAACACGACGTAGGACCGGCTGGAATCAGCCGATTAGTGGCGGCGCCGAATCTCATGAGGCAAATACCTTTGAAGCTGCGCGATAGGATACGTACGCGCGCGGTTCGACCGGCTGGATCCAGGTGGCTTCCTCCCCGTCTTGAACGGGTCAAGCTCAGCACCGGGCGCTTCGTTGTAACAGCTAAGCCAGCAGGTCAAGAAGTGGAATTGAAACTAGACGACGGAAGCCGCCGTCTTGTGGATCATGTCCTGTTGGGAACGGGATACTCAGTGGACATTGCACGCTATGGATTCCTGGCGCCAGAGCTGATAAGGCAGATAGCCCTGGTGGACGGCTATCCGCGACTAGGATCTGGATTCTGCAGCTCCGTTCCGGGTCTGCACTTCATTGGCGCAACCGCTGCTCGCACGTATGGCCCACTGCTTTACTTCGTGGCGGGTACAGAATTCGCGTCAAAGGAACTGACTTCCGAGATCGCTCGAAATAGATTGATCCGCCGATGATGCAGGAGCTCGCGAACCAGTGGCAGTTCAAACACAATCCAAAAAACCTGTAACGGGTCAACACCAAGTTGGTGCCTTAGTTGTCGGAGGGGACCACCCAGGTCTGGCTATTGTTCGAAGTTTGGGCCGGCGAGGTATTCCTGTGTACGTCTTAGACGACAAGCACTGCGTATCAGTGTATTCGAGATACGCAACTCGTGTTGTACGCGTGCGCGATCTGCGGGACCCGCAAAGGACGGTGGACGCCGTTCTGGAGACAGGCCTTCGCTATGGCTTGCAGGATTGGGTATTGTTCCCAACGAGGGACGAAACGGTCATGGCTTTTTCGCTTTATCGGGATCAGTTAGCTGAATTTTACCGTGTTACAACTCCGGACTGGGAAAGCATACAACACGTATGGGACAAGACCAATACCTACAGACTAGCCGAGAAGCTCGGAATTCCGGCCCCAAAGACCTGGAGTGTACAAAGCAAAGATGAGCTTCCATTTTTCTATTCCAAACTCCCGCTCGCCATTAAACCAGCGGTGAAGGAGAATTTCTTCTACGCTACAGGCGCGAAGGCATGGAGGGTAGAAACACGCGAACAATTGCATGAGCGGTTCGATGCAGCAGCTCAGAACATAAAACTGAGTGAGATCATGATCCAGGAGATCATTCCTGGAGATGGTGACCGGCAGCTCTCCTATTGTGTCTTCTTTCGAGAGGGTCGCGCGCACAGCAGCCTGACAGCCAAGCGCCTGCGCCAGCATCCGCGGGAATTTGGCCGGGCAGCTTCTTACGTCGAAACAGCCGATGTGCCGGAGATTGAAGAGCTATCACAACGATTCCTGCAGGCTATCAATTTCTATGGGATTGCTGAGGTTGAATTCAAACAAGATTCCCGTGACGGCCAATATAAGTTGCTGGATGTTAATGCGCGGGCATGGGGGTTCCATGGGCTCGGACAGGCGGTTGGAGTTGATTTTCCCTATTTAATGTACGCAGACCAGTTAGGTTACGATGTCGAACCTTGTAGGGGCCGGGCCGGTGTGGGTTGGCTGCGCCTGCTGACTGATACGCCCGTCGCGCTGATGGAGATGATGAGAGGCCACCTGACAATAGGCTCCTATGTTCAGTCGATTCGAAGAGCAAAGACGGAATCCGTATTCTCCTGGGGGGATCCGCTGCCTTCCATCGCTGAATTCGCGCTTCTTCCGTATTTTCTGAGGAACAAATTGATGAATAAAAAATTGTGAACATTAAGGTCACAGGAAGAAATAGCCGCGCCATCACAAGAATGAAATTGACCGTTGGCACATCCGTGCTTCCTCGGTGAAAGTATTCTGGAAAGCGTTCGGCGCTTTCCATGCCCTATCGGAAGAAGTGATCGTCTACCGTGTTCGAGTGGAGGATATTGTGCCATTCCACTTAAAAATGAGAAATATGAGTCGATCAGCATGAGGTTTCAAGAAACAAAAATATCGGGGGTTTTCGAAATCCATCTCGAGCCCAAACAAGACGAACGCGGTTTCTTTGCGCGTACTTGGTGCCAAAAGGAATTCGAGAGTCACGGATTGAGTGCTAAGCTCGTGCAATGCAATGTTTCAGTTAGCACACAAAAGGGAACCCTCCGAGGCATGCACTATCAAGTGGCGCCTTATGCGGAAACCAAATTGGTGCGTTGCACCAGAGGCGCTATATACGATGTGGTAGTTGATCTGCGCTCTCAATCTCGCACATTCAAGAGTTGGACCTCTGCCGTTCTCACGGCTGAAAATCGCATTGCCCTCTATGTTCCGGAAGGGTGTGCGCACGGTTTTCTGACGCTGGAAGATCAATGCGAAGTTTTCTATCAGATGTCAGAAATTTATAGTGTGGAATCAGCTCGAGGAGTTCGCTGGGATGACCCCGCCATCCAGATTGACTGGCCGGGAAAAGTACAAGTAATTTCTGAACGCGATCGTACCTACCCGAATTTCCTACGCGTCTGATGAGTCTGCTCAAAGAATTCGACTTGCGAGATACGGCGGACATCAGCCGGGAGCTTTACCAATTTGCCGCGGAACTTTATCCGATCTGCAGAAGCATCACCGGAAATGGAATCCGACAAACCCTACTATCGATTCAAGGGAAGATCCCACTTCAGTTATCTGAAGTACCGACCGGGACTCCTGTCTTTGACTGGATCGTACCGAAAGAGTGGAATATCCGAGATGCTTACATCAAACGACGTGATGGGAAGCGTGTTGTGGATTTCCGTAAACACAGCCTTCATGTGCTGAACTACAGCATACCAGTGCAGGCAAGCATGCCGCTGAGCCAACTCAGGTCCCACCTGTTCACCTTGCCCGAATATCCAGATTGGATTCCCTATCGAACTTCGTATTACCAGGAAAACTGGGGATTTTGCCTATCACACAATCAGATGCTAACTCTGCAAGACGGTGAATACGAAGTGTGCATCGACTCCACTCTCGAAGAGGGCCACCTGACATACGGGGAGTGTTATTTGCCCGGCCGTTCGAAAGAGGAAGTTCTGATCTCAGTACACGCCTGTCATCCTTCGCTCGCAAATGACAATCTCTCCGGTCTGAGCGTGGCAACCTTTCTTGCACAATTCTTGTCAGGCCGAGATCTACGTTACTCGTACCGGTTCCTTTTTATTCCCGGCACGATTGGGGCGATCACCTGGCTCGCACGAAATCGTGAAACAGCCCATCGCATCCGCCACGGCTTGGTTTTGACCTGCATCGGAGATGCGGGCGGCTTTCACTACAAGAAGAGCCGTCGGGGGAATGCTGAGATTGACAAGGCAGTGACACATGTTCTCCGGCACTCCGGTGAGACTGCTGAAATATTGGAATACTCTCCCGATGGTTATGATGAGCGGCAATATTGCTCGCCGGGTTTTGACCTTCCTGTTGGTTGCCTGATGCGAAGTGCTTGGGGAAAGTTTCCCGAATATCACACCTCTGCCGATAATCTCGATTTTATCCGAGCCGATCAACTGGCAAAGTCGCTGTGCATCTGTGCCGCAATTGCGGATGTACTCGAGGGAAACCGACGCTACCGGAACTTGAATCCTTTTTGCGAACCGCAACTGGGACGGCGCAACCTTTATCGCCCGATGGGAGGCATCGCGATCAGCGAGGAAATCTCCGCGCGCCTGTGGGTTCTTAATCTTTCCGATGGAGAGCATTCTCTATTGGACATTGCGGAGCGCTCAGGTCTTCCATTCGCAGCAATCCGCGACGCCGCGGAATTATTGTCTGAGAATAAACTTCTTGCTGTCGTGAACGAGTGCGTGTCAGAGGACGTTGATCGTGAGGCTAGCGCGGAGGCTGCTCCGTCGTCCCGCGACCAATCCAGTGAGGGCGAAAAGTCCGCGGCTGCGAATTCAGGAACAAAGCGCGTGCCCTCCAAGTAACGACCGCTTGATTAGTTCGTTTTGTGATTTATCTGGATCCGGCTTAATCCCCCCTGAAGAACATTTTTCCCGGAGACACTTAACGTAAAATGTCACTATGGTAAGCTCAAGTTATCTCCGGCGAGGAGCGGCATGCGGATACTTTTGACAGGCCACAGAGGCTATATCGGCGCCGTTACCGCGCCGATCTTGGAATCCGCCGGACACGATGTCGTCGGCCTCGACTCTGACCTCTTTGCCGGCTGCGACTTCGGGCAGGCGGCGACAGAGATTCCGGAAATTTGCAAAGATCTCCGCGACCTAGACAAGAAAGATCTCGACGGGTTCGATGCGGTCGTACATCTTGCGGCATTGTCAAACGATCCCCTGGGCGATCTCGATGCAGAAATTACTTACGATATTAATCATCGTGCCTCCGTCAGGCTTGCTGAATTGGCTAAAGCGGCCGGTGTGAAGCGTTTTGTTTTCTCCTCCTCGTGCAGCACATACGGCGCGGCAGGGGATGAATTTCACGACGAGAACGCATCGCTTAATCCCGTGACTCCTTATGGTGAGTCTAAGGTCTTGGTCGAGCGCGACCTGGCGAAGCTTGCAAATACACACTTCAGCCCGACCTCTCTACGGAACGCGACCGCCTATGGGGTGTCCCCACGCCTCCGGCTTGATATCGTCTTGAACGACCTGGTGGCATCGGCGTACACGACAGGCCGAATCTACGTGAAAAGTGATGGCACGCCTTGGCGTCCCATCGTGCACATCCGCGACATATCGGCCGCGTTTCTTGCAGTCCTGGAAGCGCCGAAAGATGCCATTCACAATGAGATCTTCAATGTTGGTCGGACGGACGAAAACTATCGGATCAGTGAACTGGCCGCCATCGTCGGCGAAACCGTGCCCGGATGTCGAATAGAATATGCTCCAGATGGCGGGCCGGACAAACGGTGCTACCGCATCAATTGCGACAAATTTCGCTACGCGGTCCCAGGTTTCAAACCGCAATGGACAGCACGTCAGGGCGCACAAGAACTCTTTGATGCATATAACGCTGCGCGGCTCACTTTGGCAGATCGTGAGAGTGACCGTTACGTCCGTATCGACCGTATCCGTAGACTCCTCAAGTCAGGTGACCTGGATTCTTCCCTTCGGCGAAAAGTACCACAATGTGGAAATATTTTTCCCTTGATTGGCCGTTAGACAGCCTTTCTAATTTAAGGCACGCGAAAGTATAGGGAACACCTCAGTAAAACCTGTCCTTCCAATAACTTACAACTGCGTTACCTGAACAATTCACTCCAGGGAACCATCTTTGGTAAAGTGATTGCCGTAGTCAGAGACTGAGAGATAGCGTGTGTGTGTGATTTTTCGGGCGGTAGCTTCTCCGGGTTGTCCCGAACCGCATTTTCTGGTCTCTGAGCAACTTCGGCTTTCGCACCCGTTCTGAGATGGCAACACCCTTTCTAAGGGGGCTTTGTCGAGACATACAAATCCACATGGCCACGATGACCCAACCTGCCCATGTTCAACGTCCAGCGGCCAACAAGCCGTGTCGCTTCTGTGGTGCAGCCTTGCGACAAACATTTGTCGACCTTGGCATGTCGCCATTGTGTGAGAGCTTTCCATCCGCGACGGACCTCAATCGCGGGGAGGTGTACTACCCGCTTCACGTGTACGTCTGTGAAAAATGCTTACTGGTGCAACTAGAACAATATGAAAGCCCCGAGAATATTTTCAGCGACTACGCATATTTCTCTTCCTATTCTGACTCGTGGCTCAAACATGTTGAGAAATACTGCGACAAGATGATCAAGCAGTTTGAATTGAACCGAAAAAGTCTGGTGATCGAAGCGGCCAGCAACGACGGCTATCTGCTGCAATACTTCGTTCGGCGGAACATACCCGTGTTGGGTATCGAGCCAGCTGCGAATGTGGCCAAAGTCGCAGTCGAGAAGGGAGTCCCAACACTGGTGAAGTTCCTTGGTGCGCAGTTGGCGAATGAGTTGGCGGCTGAAGGGCGATGTGCCGATCTGGTGCTCGGAAATAATGTGCTGGCGCAGGTCCCTGACTTGAATGATTTCGTCGACGGGCTCAAGATTCTCCTCAAACCCGAGGGGGTCTTGACGCTGGAGTTTCCTCATCTCCTGCGGCTCATCGAAAGCAACGAGTTCGACACCATCTACCACGAACATTTTTCGTATTTTTCGATGCTGAGCATTGTGAAAATCATGGAAGCTCGCGGGCTCAGAGTTTTCGACGTGGAAGAATTGTCCACGCATGGCGGTTCGCTTCGCATTTACGCCTGCCGCGCGGAGGCCAAATTGCATCGGCTCGACCCAAGAGTCTCGCAATTGATTTCGGCGGAAGAAAAGGCTGGATTAGGTTCTGTGAAGGGTTACGAGAATTTTGCGCAGCAAGTAAAGCAAACCAAGATCGCGTTGGTGGATTTTCTTCTCGATGCAGCGCGGCAAGGTAAGACCGTGGCGGGATATGGGGCGCCAGGAAAAAGCGCGACTCTGTTGCATTACTGCGGAATCGGGAAAGACTTGATCGAATACACGGTAGACCGCAGCACCTATAAGCAGGGTCGTTATCTCCCGGGTACCCATATCCCAATTTATCATCCTGACCGCCTACGGGAGACCAAACCGAATTACGTCATTATCCTGCCGTGGAATCTGAAAGATGAAATCATGGAGCAGTTGCAATATATCCGCGAGTGGGGCGGCAAGTTTGTTGTGCCCATTCCAAGAGTTTCTGTGTGCTGAGTGAAGCGCAAATGGAGCGACCATGAAAGTCGTCCTGTTTTGTGGTGGTGCGGGAATGAGACTCCGAGGCTACTCGGAAGATGTTCCGAAGCCCATGGTTACGATAGGCTCGCGGCCAGTGCTGTGGCACGTGATGAAATACTACGCCCACTTTGGCCACAAGGATTTCATACTCTGCCTGGGCTACAAGGCGAATGTGATCAAGAACTATTTTCTTGAATACGAGGAATCCGTATCCAACGACTTCGTTTTTTCGCAGGGCGGCAGAAAGCTGGAGTTTATGCAGAGGGACATTGACGATTGGAAGATCACCTTTGTAGATACGGGATTGCGTTCAACCATCGCGGACCGATTGCGTCTGGTTGAGCCGCACTTGGTTGGGGACGACATGTTTCTTGCCAATTACAGCGACGGCCTTACGGATTTTCATCTGCCGCGGATGATTGAAGAGTTCACTCGTCGAGACAGTTTTGCGTCATTTCTCTCGGTTCAGCCGCGATCGAGCAGCCTGGACACGGTTCAAGCTGATGAGGACGGCTCCGTTCGGGCCATAAAATGCATGAAGGATTCGAACATCTGGATCAACGGAGGGTACTTCGTCCTGCGGAAGGAAATCTTTCGATACATCAAGCCGGGAGAGGAGTTGGTCTACGAACCGTTCCAGCGATTGATCTCCGAAAAAAAGGTTTGGTCACACCGTTACGATGGGTTTTGGCAGTGTATGGATACCTTCCGGGACAAGCAAATCCTGGATGAGATCGAAGCCGCCGGCACAGCTCCTTGGCACGTCTGGAAAAACAGTCACGCCGCACCGCGAGTGGTTGCCTGAGTATCGATCGGTGCGCCGCGACAAACAACGCTCCGGGTATTGCGTCTCGCCTTGTAAGGTTTTCAGATTCACCGCTCTTAGCAAAGACAGAGGTATAGCCAGATTGAAATTGCGTGCCCAACTACAACCGACCAGCCACAGAGGCCGGAAAACCAGCGAAGGGGTTCAAAAGGTGAACATTTTTATCAATTCACAAATCAGCGACGATGACCGCAGGAAGCAAATATACGAGGGCGCAATATTTTTCCATGCTCCCTGCCCAAGTGCAGTAAAGCTTTGTCAATTGGCCAGGGACTTGGTCGAGGAGGCGCTTGCTCCGCTAGATCCGCGCAAGATTCAGGACTTCATGCAAGCTGAACGAACTGCGGAGATACTCTCGGTGTTAAAGCCGAAATTCATCCACCATCCCAAGGCTAAGGAATTCATTCAGGGGATCCTCACTGAGTTGGGCTGCAATCTCGAGAAAACCTATTTTGATGTGCCCCGGCTGCGGACCGCATTTCCCGGCGACTACCTGAAGTCAGGAATCGCGTACGCATTTCATCCTCATCGCGACACCTGGTATTCAGCGCCGTTCAATCAGATCAATTGGTGGATGCCCATTTACCCGATCAACGCAGAAAACTGCATGGCGATTCATCCGCGCCATTGGAATGAGCCAATTCGAAACAGTTCCAGTCAATATAATTACTTTAATTGGAATCTGGAGAGTCGAAGGAGCGCAGCCCAACACGTCAAAACCGATACGCGCGTTCAACCGCGACCGGAAGAGGCAGTCGAACTCGAGCCACAATTCCGATTGATCTGCGAACCAGGAGCGACGTATCAGTTCTCAGCCGCGCAACTACACTCGACGGTGCCAAATACATCTGACTTGACCCGTTACAGTATCGACTTTCGAACCGTGCATCTGGATGATGTCTGGAACAAGACTGGTGCGCCGAACATAGATTCAGCTTGTACCGGCACGTCGATGGGTGATTTCTTGAGGGGAACGGATTTCTCGCGGCTCCCGTCCAAGGCGCTGGCGTTGTATGACGATGGCACTGAATCCCAATACCGTTCTCCCACCGTAACCCCTGAGAGAGTCACACGGCTGGAGAGCTGAAGCACAGGACCACGGATGGCCTTGCATTGGATTCTAGGGCTCGAGCACCAGGGACCTGAAATCGGCTAACGCATGCTTCACCTCAATCTATCCAATGCGGCCACCACAGACCTGACCGTCCTGTGCCTTGGTGCGCATTGTGACGATATCGAAATCGGGTGTGGTGGAACCCTGTTGCATCTAAAAACGGTGGCCCCACGAGTAAGATTTCACTGGGTGGTTCTCAGCGCCTCAGGACCTCGCGGCCAAGAAGCGGCAATGGCTGCGGAGTTGTTCACTGCTGGCTGCAGGAAAGAGCTGGTACTGAAGGAGTACCGAGATGGATTTCTGCCTTACAGCGGTGCCAATGTGAAAGACTTTTTCGAGGAAATGAAGGGGCAGGTAGACCCGGACCTGATCTTTACTCACTGGCAAGGCGATGCTCACCAGGATCATCGGTTGATCTCAGAACTCACTTGGAACACGTATCGCAATCACTTGATTCTCGAGTATGAAGTCCCGAAATACGATGGCGATATAGGCCGGCCAAATCTGTTTGTGCCTCTCGCGGCGCCGCTCTATGAGCGCAAAGTCGATCACCTCATCGAGGCATTTCCATCCCAACGGGGAAAGCGGTGGTTCGACCGCGAGACTTTTCTGGGCTTGATGAGAATCCGTGGCATGGAATCAAACTCCCCCAGCGGCTATGCGGAGGCGTTCCATGCGCGAAAAATTCTTGTCGGCCCGGTTGCCTGAAAGAGAGTTCGAAGTGGCCAGCGCTAAACACAAGCCTACGAACCCGGCGGTTGCAGCTGCCGGTTCCCAGGACTTCTCCAAATCGCGCGCACTGCAGCCGAAAGCACACCGGCTAATCCCCGGCGGCGCCCATACGTACGCCAAAGGGGACGACCAGTTTCCGGAGCAAGCGCCGGGTTTCATGGTTCGCGGCAAAGGCTGTCATGTTTGGGACTTGGACGGCAACGAGTTCATAGAATACGGAATGGGTTTACGGGCGGTCACGCTAGGGCACGCCTTCGAACCAGTTGTGGAAGCCGCTCACAAGCAGATGCAGCTGGGAACTAACTTCAACCGGCCCGCTAAGATCGAAGTGGACCTTGCCGAAGCTATGCTGGATCTTATCGACGGAGCCGACATGGTGAAGTTTGCCAAGAACGGTTCCGACGTCACAACGGCTGCCGTCAAACTCGCCAGGGCTTACACGGGCCGAGATTTGATTGCCATATGCGGTGACCAGCCCTTCTTCTCGACGGATGACTGGTTTATCGGCAGTACTGAGATGAATGCCGGCATCCCACAAGCGATCATCGAAATGACTCTGAGGTTCCGCTACAACAATCTCGAGAGTCTGGGGCAGCTGTTCGATCAATATCCAAACCAGATCGCTTGCGTCGTAATGGAGGCGGAAGCTGTAACTCCTCCCAATCCGGGCTACTTGGCGCAAGTGAAGAAGCTCTGCGAGGAGCGAGGTGCCGTTCTCATCTTCGACGAAATGATCACAGGCTTCCGCTGGCATCTGGGAGGCGCTCAGAAATTTCACGGCGTCATCCCTGATTTGTCGACCTTTGGCAAGGCAATGGGGAATGGGTTCGCCATAGCTGCATTAATCGGAAAGCGTGAAATCATGCGCCTTGGCGGCTTGGACCATGACAAGAAGCGAGTTTTCTTGCTATCGACTACCCACGGAGCTGAAATCCATGGACTGGCTGCATCCCTTGAAACCACTCGAATTTATCGCGAGCGACGGGTAGTCGAGTTCCTCTGGAAGCAAGGAGAACTGCTGCGTGCACTTGTAAACAAGTCGATCGCCGAGAACCGACTGGAAGGCTTTTTTCAATTGATCGGGCGGCCCTGCAACTTAGTTTTCGAAACTCGGGACCAGGATCAAAACCGTTCACAGCCATTCCGCACCCTCTTCATGCAAGAGTTGATCCGGCGCGGAGTGATCGCCCCATCATTTGTAGTGAGCTTCTCGCATTGTGACGCGGATATCGAACGGACCGCGGAAGCAGTATCTGAATCTCTCGTGATCTATCGCAAGGCTTTGGATGAGGGAATTGAGAGGTATCTGGAGGGGCGTCCGGTGAAGCCCGTAAACCGAAGGTTCAACTAATAGACGGGAGACCGGCCGGCTCATGAAAGAAGAGTTGCAGGAATTATACGGGTATCGCGAACTACTCTACATGATCGCTTACCGCGATATTAAAGTGCGGTATAAGCAATCAATCATGGGTTTCCTCTGGGCCGTTCTAATGCCGACGCTGATTGTCATTGCGGGTGTCGTCGTTCGTTATGCGTATGCCTTGTCGTCCGGCAAGCCACTCCAAATGGCGGACATCGCGAGCCTAGCGGTGAAATCCATTCCATGGGCATTTATGGTTTCCAGTGTCCGATTCGCCTGTGTGAGCCTGATCAACAATAAGGAGTTGGTTACAAAGATATATTTCCCGAAGGAGATCTTCCCGCTGGCGGCCGTACTGTCCTGCCTCTTCGACTTCCTAATGGCGTCCGGCCCACTGGTGATACTCCTGCTCGTACTCCAAGTGGGTTGGAGCGCATACCTCCTTTGGACCCCGCTGCTGCTCCTGCTGATGGTCGTGCTGGCCGCCGGCATAGGACTGGTTGTGTCCGCCGCCAGCCTCTTCTTCCGTGACGTGAAATATATCGTCGAGGTTTTGCTTACATTCGGGATTTTCTTCACCCCTGTCTTCTTTGATGTCCGTATGTTTGGCGACAAGGGCAAATGGTTGCTACTAAATCCAGTGGCCCCGATGCTCGAGGGGCTCAGCGCTTGCATCGTCCGCAAGCAATCGCCGGACCTGCCATGGCTCGTATATAGTCTTAGTTTCGGATTGGCAGCCCTTCTCGGCGGCTACCTCCTGTTCAAGCATCTGGAGCCTGCTTTTGCAGAAAGCATCTGACGGATGATTCTCTATGACTGACGTCGCACTCCGAATGGAACACGTTTTCAAAAAGTTCCGCAAGGGAGAGATGTACGACTCCCTGCGTGACTTGGTTCCAGCCCTGACGGGAAAGTTGTTTAGGGAGCGAGAACTCAACGAGGGCGACAACCGAGAGTTTTGGGCCCTGCAGGATATTTCGTTCGAGGTGAAACGGGGGGAAGCATTCGGCATCATCGGCCACAATGGTGCGGGGAAAAGCACTTTACTAAAGATTCTCAGTCGGATCATGAAGCCTACAAAGGGCTCCCTGTTCGTCGATGGACGGCTTTCAGCCCTGATTGAGGTGACGGCCGGCTTCCACCAAGACCTCACGGGGAGAGAGAACATCTTCCTGCACGGTACGATTCTGGGAATGAACAAGCGTGAGATTCAATCGAAACTCGACCAGATCATCGCCTTTTCTGGGATCGAAGAGTTCATCGATACGCCTGTGAAGCGTTATTCCTCTGGGATGTACGCACGTCTCGGCTTTTCCATCGCCGCCCATGTCAATCCGGAGGTGCTCATCGTCGACGAGGTGCTCAGCGTGGGCGACTATGTTTTCCAGCGGAAATGCGTTGAGCGAATGAGAGAGGTAGTCCGAAGCGGAGCATCGGTCCTATTCGTTTCGCATAATCTGAAAAGCATCGCTGAATTCTGTAGCCAATGCTTGCTGTTGGAGCGGGGACGACTGCTGACGGTGGGCTCGCCCAATGACGTTATCCAAGCTTATATGAATAGCACGCGCGTGATCCGAAACCAGGACGATTCCAAGCCTGTATCTATTTCCCATGTTCGGATGCGTAATCAGCACGGAGAGAATGTCCGGTTTGAATCGGGTGAAACAGTTTGGGTCGACGTCGAAGTAACGGCACGACGCCCTTGTTCAAAAATGGCAATCGTTCTTTTCATCACCGACGAATCATATTATGAGGTGTTTAATACTTCCACAGAGCGGCTGCACTGCGGCAATTTTGATCTTGAGCCAGGCGAGACGTTTACTTGCACCTTTGAGCTAAGCTTAAACCTTGCTGACGGTACATTTCATCCCCGCGTCGCGGTATTTAGATACGATACGGAAGTAGAGTATGACCGCTGGGAATCGGCCTCCTCGCTCTATGTCGGATCAGCGACCGATGTTCGCGGTGCAGTTAACTGTTTCCCGAAGGTAATCAGATTTGAAAACATGAAAACGAGTTCGGTTGCCTCGAATAGCAAAGATGGACAGCTGTATAGCGATAAGCCGGTCAAAGGCCCCAATAAGGATATACGGTCACTGCTGCCAGGTTGAAGGCACTTCACTAAATCCAGGCAGTGTTCATTGAAAGCGCTCCCTGCCCTGAATTGTAAAGAAGCATCCCCGTTACAAACGAAATCACATATGATGTCGCAGGGAGCCACCGGGGCATGAATCGAGGAGCACGGCAATTCCTCCTCGTATCCGCCCTTCTAGTCATTGTTGTCGCCGGGTCGGTTGCGATCCTAAAATTCGCACCCGTTCCATTCTTTTGGCTCTGGCTCACCTGGGCCGCTTTCCTCTTCGCATCCATCCTAATCGTCCACGGGGCTTGGCCCCGCGCCATTCTGTTCAATTTCGGGATCGTGCTATGCCTGCTGGCTGCGGTTGAGGCATATCTCTCGACCAACGAGTACACCACCCCGATTTATCCCGATGGTGATTTCTATGTTCACGATGACATATTGGGATGGGCACCCACCAAGGGGATGCAAGCTCATGCGATCAAACTCGGGCCCGGGGGATTGCTCAACCACCCCTCAGGACTCCTCTTCGACATCAGATACACGATAGACTCCAACGGCCTTCGCATCGCTCCACCGTACCGTAGCGATCAATTGGCTGGCACGGTGCTCTTCTTCGGCTGCTCTTTCACTTTTGGCGAGGGCCTTGAAGACAATGAGACGTTACCGTACCAGGTCGGCGCCCAGTCGGGGGGGCAGTACCGTACCTTCAACTTCGCATTTGAGGGATATAGCCCAGCACAGATGCTGGCGGAGATTGAACACGGCATAGTGCGCCGCGTCGTCGACACCACCCCCCGCTACGCATATTACGTAGCGATTCCAGGTCATGTCTGGCGGGTTGCGGGACTCGTCTCTTGGGGCGGGCATGCACCGCGCTATGTGCTGGATGCCGACGGGACGGTTCATCAGGAAGGTAATTTTGAGGATCGCAGACCTCTACATGAGCGGCTTGGCATTCACCGAGGTGTGAGGCAGTTGAGAAAATCAGCGATCTGGCGAATGCTTGAATCACCCGATTCTCGTATTACCGACGACGACTTACGCCTATATTTCGCAGTAGTTCATCGCTCACAGGAGTTGCTAAATACTCAGTATCCGGGCATCCAGTTTCGCGTCATCCTATGGCCAGTCCGGAACGATCCGACTTATGAAAAGCTGCGGGATGGATTTCTCCGGATGAGCATTCCAGTCGACTTGGTAGAGGACATCCTACCTGGCTTTAGGACCGATCGGTCAGGGTTCATTCTGAGTTCCGGCGACCACCACCCCAACGCGATGGCCAATCGTCTGATTGCTCAATACGTGCTGAATGAGATCGCACACTAGACGCAATCCGCCTTTCGAGAAGCCAGCGAGCTGATTGGGTTTTCGCATCATGGACCTTCCCGACAAAATTACATTTGCTCTCCCTACTACCCTCCGTGGCGCAAAGCGAGAGGGAGGAGCACGTCAATTCCTCATACTACTGGCCATTCTAGTCAGCACAGTCTCGGCCTCAGTTGTGATCCTGAAATTCGCGCCCGCGCCCTTTTTCTGGCTCTGGCTCACCTGGGCTGCGATCCTCTTCGCAGCCATTTTAGGCGTTCGCAGACCTTGGCCCCGGGCGATCCTGTTTAACGTTGGGATTCTGGCATGCATGCTTGCTGCAGCAGAGGCACATTACTTCTTCGCCGAGAAGTATGCAGCTCGGACTGTTTCGGATGGTTTCTATGCTCACGATGATGTGTTGGGATGGGCGCCCACTAAGGGGATACAGGCTCATGTGATCAAAGCCAACCCCGGAACATTGCTCCACCATCCTGTTGGGCTCATGTATGATGTCAGATACACGATCGACTCCAACGGCCTTCGCGTGGCTCCCTCGTATCGCAAGAACGACTTGGCTGGCACGATCGTATTCTTGGGGTGCTCCTATGCGTTCGGTTCAGGTCTCGAAGACAGTGAGACCTTGCCGTACCAGGTCGGCGTCCAGTCGGGAGAGCGGTACCGTACTTTCAACTTCTCTTTTGAGGGATATAGTCCGGCACAAATGTTGGCGGAGATTGAACACGGTATTGTCCGCCGTGTGGTGGATGGTTCTCCCCAGCATGCATATTACATAGCGATACCCCATCATGTGTGGCGGGTGGCGGGACGGGTGCCCTGGATCCAGCATGAGCCACGCTACGTGTTGGGCGCCGACGGAACTGTGCATCAGGAAGGGTTTTTTGAGGACCGCAAACCCTTGGCCGAGCGACTCGGGTTCGGTCGAAGAGTAACAGGGCAACTCGACAAATCGGCCGTCTGGAGACTGCTCTCGATGGGTGAGTCTCGTATTTCCGACGACGATGTCCGTCTCTATTTTGCGATGGTTCGTCGCTCGCAGGAGCTCCTTGCGATCCAATACCCGGGGATCCAGTTTCGTATCATCTTGTGGCCGAACCAGGATGTCCCGCAGGAGCAAGCCGTTTATGAAAAGATGCGGGACGGGTTTCGCCGCATGGAAATTCCGGTCGATTTAGTAGAGGACATCCTGCCCGCATATAATACCAACCGAGAAAAGTTTCAGATAAGTTCAACAGATGATCATCCGAACGCGCTAGCCAACCGGCTGATAGCTCAACACCTGCTGAATCAGATCACAAAATAGATTATTAGAATGTCCTACAAGAAACTAGGAAGACTCACCTCCTTGGTGGCCCACTTTGCCATGCGGCCGGAGGTTACGGTCGGACTAATCCTCATAATCCTGCTGCTTCACAAACTCAAACTCATGCGCCCCGCGGCAAGGGGCCAGATAGTCGTGGGCCTTGTTCAGCATGATGGCGCCATTTTCGCTCTCCTGCTTCTACTCTTTGCTGCTGGATCCACATTCGCAAGCTGGAGCAGAGACGGCCGAATGACACCTACTGTTGGGACTATGCTGAGCAAGCTGTGCATAGCGTCTTTTCTGTTCGTCCTACTGCTGTATGCGGCCGATGTCGCTGCGTACCACTTCTTTATTACGCGTTTGTATCTCAGCGATATCGTGACATTTTCCTCGGAGCCGCATGCTGTGCTCTCATTGTTATCCTCCGGTTGGCGCGTGATGCGTGCGAGACCACCATGGAGGCTCGCGATTGACGTCGCCTTAGCATTGCTGCTGTTGCGCACTTGCTATGTGCTTTTAGTTATGCCAGTGCGCTCGCCGGTACGCAGCCGTTTCTTAGTGGGGGCTGCGCTGGTTCTCTTGCTCCTGTGGCCTATGCCGGTCCCTGACTACGTGTATTCCTATATCGACAGGCCGCTCTTCGAGAACTTCATTGAGCGCAATCACAACTTCTACGTTCGCAACACTTATAGTGATGCATTCAGAACTCAGATCTTGGCAGCCCCGCCGCCGGCCATGGTCTGTGCGCCAGGCAGGGGTCGGCGACTCAATGTGATACTCCTTGTCGTCGAGAGCTTATCGGCTTATCACTCGCGCTTCTTCTCGGGAGTAGAGGACTGGACCCCGAATCTCGATGAAATTGCAAGGCGAGAGACAGCTCTCACCAACTTTCTTGCCAACGGTTGGACCACTACGGGAGGCTTGGTTTCTCTTCTAACAGGAACGCTGCCCTTGGTCCCCGAGTTGCGAACAAGTAGGACCAAGGCGTTTACACCAATCGGAGGAACCTCGCTCACGGACTATCTCGATTCCCCCCGGCCGCTTCCGCGCATACTCTCTGAGCAGGGGTATGCCACAGAGTTCGTCGCGCCAGGAGACCTCGCATTCGCCGGGCAGGACAAATGGCTGCCGGCCATTGGCTTCCAGAAGATAATTGGCGGTGACGATCCACGCTTCGCGGTGCAGAAAGTACGTGGCCCCTTCAATTCAGTGCCGGATCGCCTCCTGCTTGAAGTTGCTTTTCAAGAGGCAGTCCAGATGTCCGCAGATAGGCCTTATCTCATGGTCGTGCAGACGTTCTGGAGCCATCGCCCATTCATGGACCCTAACGAGCAGGGAAAACGGAACGGTGAGGAATCAGTATTCCGCGACACTGACGCGCAGATCGGCACCTTCTATAAGCGACTTATGGATGTCGGTTTCTTTCAAAATGGGATTCTGTTTATCACAGGAGACCACCGAGCGATGGAGCCATTCCAGAAGCTCGAATTTGAGCGATTCGGTGATTCGGCAGCGGCGCGGGTGCCAGGTGTAATTGCGACGCGCGCCATAGATTTGCCGCGAGTCCTCGCTCAAGATTTTCAGCAACGTGATTTTCCCGCTTCAGTCGAGGCTCTGGTCGGTGACCAATACTGCCTAGAGCCAATGCAAGGCTCTTTCTTAAGTGACCCACCTAGGCCGCCCAGTTGCATCATTCAGGCGCGGGGAGATGATCGTGACCTTATCTACGTCAAGTGCGGTACAGCGGAAGGTACGGTGCGGGCAACTGGAGACACAACAAGGTTTGTGAGTGGCGCCGTACCAGGCGAAGCGTCAATCATCCAGACCGTCAATCGAACCCGCGTGCGGCAGCATGAATAATCATTCTGTTTCGAAAGTGCGCTGAACAACGCCCGGCCTAAAGTCAAGATTGGGTAGCCCCCGTGATTGCATCGTTCATACATATTCGCAGTGCTTTTTCCCCATGGTGAATGCCCCGTATAAGTGGCCGCACCTTCCAGGCAAAGATCCGAGGCAGGCAGTGATTGTCAGAACATGAGTAGTCTGTACATGTTCCAGCTGGGGAGGTGTTCGGAGCTTACCCAGCGGCCGTTCTCGGAAATTGCATGATGATCAGAAAGCAATTTCCAATTCTACTCGCATCATGCGCGTTGGCCGCGCTCGCTTTCGTCTGGTCCGCATTCGAGGGGACCGCCCTTATCAACTGGGCGGATTTGCATCAAGGGATTGATGGCTTCGGCGCGTCCTGTGCTGATTTCTACGAGCCATTGCCCACTGAGATGGCCGATTTTTTCTTCACTACTTCTGGAATTGGCCTCTCGCTTCTCCGTACGCAGGTGGTCCCCAGCGCAGCGGATTGTATCTCCTACTTCGGTCCAGATGGAGGATCATGCCTGAGCGTACCTTCAGGCGCGACCATTCTCGTGGGGGAAATGGCCATCGCGAAACAGGCAGTCGCACGAGGGGTCACCGTGTGGAGTGCGCCGTGGAGTCCGCCCGCGGCCATGAAAGATAATGGTTCGTTCGTCAATGGTGGATCGCTTTTACCCGCAAACTATTCCGCCTGGGCCACTTCACTCGCAGGCTACGTCAACATGATGAGCTCAAATGGGGTTCCTCTCTATGCAATTAGTGTTCAAAACGAGCCTGATATCATCCAGGATTATGGATCCTCCACCTACAGTCCGGAACAATTGCGGGATTTCGTGCCATATTTGTTTTCGGCCCTTCAATCTGCGGGCGTGGGATCTACCAAGATCATGATTGCGGAGGCCTCTCAATGGGAGTTCAGCTTGGCAGCCTCCGTCATGGAGGATCCTGTTGATGCTGCGAAGGTTGGCATTCTTGCAGCACATGGTTACGGCTCGAGAAGGATTGTCGCACCGACGAATTACGGCAAACACGTTTGGCAAACCGAGGATAGTAGCCAGTCATCAACCTATGATGGAAGTATCGAAGACGGTCTATTCTGGGCCCGGAAAATTCACCTCTATCTGACGGTCGCGAGTGTCAATGCTTGGCATTGGTGGTTCCTGTCGGACGGGCCCAAGTACGGCAATGGACCGGACAACGGGGCGCTAACGGACATCAATCTGCATTATCCCAAGCGCGCCTTTGTGATTGGGCAATGGAGCAAGTTCGTTCGGCCTGGTTGGTCGAGAATCGGAGTGAGTTATTACTTCGGCCCTCTCAAAATCAGTGCTTTCAAAGACCCAAGAAATCGAACTTTTGCGATTGTCGCTGTAAATTCTAGCGCCAAAGTAGTACCGCAGACATTTTCATTGAAGGGGTTTTCCGCGACCTCAGTGACTCCGTGGACAACATCGGCGAGCTTGTCACTCGAGCCTCAGGCTCAAGTGCCGGTCAACGGGACCAGCTTCACGTATACATTGCCGGCCTCAAGTGTGACCACGTTCGCAGGCATTGCTGCGGATGGACGATGATTCCGCATACGTGCCCGCGTGATTCAATAGGAGTCCCCGAGTTCTCATTTTGAACTAGACTATCTTGCATGGACCACGGCTGAGAAATTTGTACGCGCACGCGCAAACGACCGAGGCCGTATCTTCTGCGCGGCCGACGCATCAAGAAACGCCGTGGGCGCCTCCGCACCGAGCGAGGCGTCCTGGGTCCAAACGGTGAAGACCACTCAGGTATGTCCTGTTAATTAACAGGCCATAAGGCGTGAATGGACCGAACTGCATGACCATTGCAGAGGCAGACAATTCATCTGACAAAAGCAAAGCTCGTGAATTCCGCGGTGTAGCTCGGCTGCTTCCTCACGAGGATTGTCTCAGAGTGCCTGAGGGGAACCCCCGAATCGCGCTGCTGACCCCGTACAATGGAGGCAACTTAGGCGATGCCGCCATTCAGGATGCATTAATCGCTAACTTCCGGCTTCGGCTTCCTGGCGCCCGATTCTCAGGAATCTCGCTCAATGGCGACAACTTCGTGGAGCGGCACGGTACCGGCTCCTTTCCATTGTGCGGGTCGGACGACCCATTCTACAGAATGTATCGTGGAAGGATTGAGGATCAGGCTGAGAAAGACGAAAGCCGTGCACGACTATCGGGTAAAGGAGGCAGGAGTTCAACCCTGTTAAAGGGGGTGCTCACGCGAGCGCCCGCGCTGCTGAGATGGCTGAAGACGTTACGTGCGCTGGGAACGCGTGTCTATCGAGAGTTGCTCCATTGTGTCGGAGGTTATCGTTTTCTCAGGAACCATGATCTCCTGGTAGTCTCGGGCGGTGGGCAACTCGACGAAGAGTGGGGTGGTCCATGGGGTCATCCGTTCACGCTCTTTAAATGGGCGGTTATGGCGCGAATCGCGCGGGTACCCTACGCGATCGCAAGCGTCGGCGCGTGCAAAATCAATTCAACAACCTCTCGGCTCTTCTTGTCGGCGGCACTTCGTATGGCCCAATACCGATCGTATCGAGATAAAAGAAGCAGAGAAGTTGCTGCTCATTTGTTGCAGCGCGCCGCGTCGGATACCATCGTTCCGGATTTGGCCTTTACTTTGCCACCTTTTGAACTGCCGCTGCCTGCGGGAATTAAGTCGATTTCACAGGGCCGGAGCATAGTCGCCATCAGCCCAATCGCGTTTGCTAGGCCCGAAAGTTGGCCTTCCCCGAACCGTGCTCTCCACGAGCAGTACATGCAGCAAATGACGGAAGTTGTGTCGCAGCTTCTCAATCGCGGGTATTTCCTAGTCATCGTTTGTTCATCTCTTGGTGACGACGAGCGCGTCATCCCTGACCTCCTCGAGCGATTGGACAATGAGGCCAAGGAGCGGGTGGCCCGACAGATCTATATCCCGAAGATCACCACATGGAAAGACCTCGCTTCCTGTCTCTGGGACGTTGATTTCCTCATCTCTAGCCGCCTGCACAGTGCAATCCTCGGATTCCTGACCCAGACACCTACCGTCACCATTTCCTTCGACCCCAAAGTGGACTCAGTGATGGAAGACCTCAACCAAACTGAGTACCTTTTGCACATCGCTGATTTCACGGCGAAAGAAGTGATGGAGGCTTTCGACCGGATCGAGCGCCGCAGTACTCTCGTTCAGCAGCAAATCGCCACGTACATGGACCAGATTCGTTCCGTCTGCGCACTGCAATATGATGCCGTCGCAGGCCTCGTCATGACGCACCGTCGGCGCACGACTTGAGAGATCAATATGGAGCTTGAGCCCTTCGTTAGCGTCGTAACACCCTTTTACAATACTCGGGAGTTTCTCCCAGAGTGCATCGAAAGCGTTCTGAAGCAGAGCTATCGGAACTGGGAATATGTTTTGGTAGATAATTGCAGCACGGATGGGTCGAGTGAAACTGCCGCACATTATGCATCCCGTTTCCCCGGGAAGATCCGCCTCATCAGAACACAGGCATTCTTATCTCAAGTACAGAATTACAACTTCGCGCTCACTTGCATCTCGCCGACTAGCAAGTACTGTAAGATGGTCCAGGCGGACGACTGGTTATTCCCAGACTGCATCAGGCACATGGTGGATGTGGCTGAGGCGCACCCTTCCGTCGGAATCGTCGGAGCGTATGAGCTCGAAGGCGATGAGATCATGCTGGACGGTCTTCCCTATCCTGGGGGTGAGTTTCCCGGGCGCGATGTCTGCCGCCTTTATTTCCTCAAAGGCAAGTACCTTTTCGGGACGCCCACTTCCTTGCTGCTGCGATCGGAGCTCATTCGATCGCGCGACCCCTTCTATGATGAGCGGTATGCGCCCTTCGAAGACGGCCACGCATGCTTCGATTTGCTGAAGACCTGGAACTTCGGATTTGTACATCAAGTGCTGACATATTCGCGTCGCGAAAATGATTCCATTATTTCGCGGATACGCCCGTTTAGTCTCGAGCTTTTCTTACATCTGTCAATGTTGGTTGTGCATGGGCGAGATTATCTATCTGAGAACGAGTACGACCGCTGCCTGAAAGACTTTGAGCGCCAGTACTTCGTGTACCTTGCAAAGTGCGCCTGCGCGCTGCGTGGAAAAGGCAGGGCTTTTTGGGAGTTTCATCGAAATGGTCTCGCGACTGTCAATTATTGCCTTGACTGGCGTCTCTTGAGCAAGTGGGTGCCTCGTGCTCTGCTCGAAAAGACTTGGGATACCTTGTGGGCGAGGTGGAATTCGATTTTTGACAGCGAAGCGCAGCTCCGGCAGGAATAAATAATGGAACTCGCAAACAATAATTCTTATCTGCTAGAACCCCGGCCTTATCCTGCGTGGCTTTCGATTGTAATCCCTATGTACAACGAGGAGTTGGCTGTCCCGTTCTTAATTACTGGGTTGAAGCAATTCATGACCGAGCTGCGTGGCGAAGTGGAATTCATACTGGTCAATGACGGGAGCACAGATTCAACCCTAAAGCAAATCGTTGAATGGGCGCACCAGGACGTTCGCGTGAAAGTCGTGAATTTTTCGCGTAACTTTGGCCATCAGATCGCCGCTACGGCGGGCTTGGACTTTGCAATCGGCGAAGCCGTCGTCCTTCTAGATGCTGATTTGCAGGATCCCCTGAACGTGATTCACAGAATGATTGAGTATTACTGCCAAGGCTACGATGTTGTCTATGGTCAGCGCCAAGCTCGCCAGGGAGAGACGCCGATCAAGCGGTTTACTGCATGGCTGTTTTATCGTTTGATGCGTGCGTTCGTCCACAAGGGCCTGCCCGTAGATGTAGGGGATTTCCGCCTGCTCTCTCGTCCTTGCCTGAACGCGTTACAGCAGATGCGAGAAACCCACCGTTTCCTTCGAGGAATGGTCGCTTGGGTAGGATTCCCGCAAATCGGGGTTCCATACGAACGATCACCTAGGGTCGCCGGATCAACAAAATATACGATGAAGAAAATGTTGAGCTTTGCCTGGACCGCCGCGACTTCCTTTTCGATACTTCCTCTTAAGGCAAGCACTTGGCTGGGAGTAATTGTCACGCTGATGGGGCTGGGAGAAGCAGTTCATGCTCTTCTGGCGAAGCTCTTTCACTGGTACGTGTTACCCGGATGGTCCTCACTGACCGTGCTAATTAGCATCATCGGTGGTGCGACTCTGGTGAGCATAGGAATGCTTGGTGAGTATGTAGGCAGATTGTACGAGCAAACCAAAAACCGTCCCCTTTACCTTGTCTCGCAGACGGTCAATATCTGTTCCCCCGACAAGTCTGGATTGGGGACGCGCGTGAACGCGGTCGAGAAACTGTGACGTAGTACGAGTCAGCTTGTCTTGTCGGCCGCTAGTAAGCAGTAGATCACCGCTGACAATTCTGAAAAGGCGACAGAACCATGCTGGAATACGCCCGGGACATACTTGACCATCCTTTTTTTTATGAGCTCTATCACACGATTATAGGTGCGAATTTTCGCAGTCGAGTACTGATTCAGAAATATATTCGTCCGAAACCTGGGGATCGCATACTCGATATCGGTTGCGGACCGGGAAACATGATTCCTTTTCTTCCCGAGTGCAATTATTTGGGGGTCGATGCAAGCAAGTCTTATATCGCCTCTGCTATGCGACGCTATTCGCATCGCGGGAAATTCCTGTGCGAACGCGTCAGCCAGCATACCGTTCACCAGTTCGGCACATTTGATATTGTGCTAGCACTCGGCCTGGTGCACCACCTCGAGGATGCTGAAGCGAAGGATTTGTTTCGTCTCGGGCATACAGCACTTAGGCCCGGCGGACGCATGATTACAATGGATGGTTGCTACATCGAAAAGCAGTCGATCGCAAAACGTTACTTCCTATCGCGCGATCGTGGACGCTTCATTCGAACTCAGGAACAATATGAGCAACTGGCACATACTTCTTTTCAGGACGTTCGAGCCGATCTTCGACACGACGTGCTGCGCATCCCGTACACTACATTGTTTCTGGAGTGCACGAGTTGAGCAGGTGTTGCGCCTTTATCTTCGGAATACCGCTCGGTGTACCTCTTCTTTGCCAGAAATTGGTCCGACGGAATTGCCTGGCCGATGGAGCGTTTCGCGTAGCAATCGCCGTGCGGCCTCAGCTGAGCCAACACCTCAGTGATCTCACTTACTGCCAAAACGAAAGCTTAAACCCATCATGACCAATTCTCCAGTTTGGCTCACGGGCGGGACTTTGGCAGACTTCCTGGCATGGGGAAATATCGCCAGTATTCTTCCCCATCAGTTAATCCACCGAGCGTACCAGATATTTATTTCTCAATTCCTTCTAGTGTGGCTATTTCTGCTGGTCCTAATTGTTGCGTGTGGATTCTTGTTAAGCGGTCATGACAACCCCATGTTCCCGATCATCTCCGAGCAAAGCGCCTTCGGCCGTCGACCGAGGCTCTCTGGACGACTCCGCCTCACGGATGGAATCTCGGCAATCGTATTGCTGCTGTTCGTAATGTGCTACTTCTTTCTGATGCTTTACAAAGAAGACTTTGCCTACTACGACGACGAGATGCTCACCGATTTTTCCATACAAGGAGTGAATTTATCCCCTCCCATCCTGCCGAGCATTGGAAGGTTCTTTCCGCTGGCAGATCAGGAATTCAATCTATTCAGATTTGTCACGAGATCGCCCGCAGGCTACCACTCACTTATAGCTGTGCAGCTTGCTATCCTCCTCGTTGTACTTTCACTAATTTTAGGGAAGGTTCAGTTTCGTTACCGTACCCCGATATTGATCGCTGCAATGCTCGCGCCGAGTTTCTTAATCTCATTCTCCGGTTTCGTTTATCCAGAACGCAATGTTCTGTTTTGGCTGGCTATCATGGTGCTCTGTACACAAGGCTATTTCAGAACCAAAGCACGCATCTATTTTATCGGCTGTCTTGTGGCCACGCACTTTGCCCTTTATTACAAAGAAACCGCTGTACTTTTTGTAACAGCATCTGCCATTACTCAATTGATGCTATGGTTTTATGCCGGTCGGCGCACAGGCCATCGTTCATGGTTGGAATTTGCGGGAGAGAATCGTCTTTCAATTGGAATTCTGGCGGTCTGCGCCATCTATGCAGTAGTCCTCCTCGCAGTGATGCTTCCATACGGAAATTCCTCCTATATCACCCAGCATCAACAGGCTATGGGCTCAGTGCTTTTAGCTTATTTGCAGACTGACTGGCTACCCTTGATCTTAATTACGGTCGTCGTCGTGCGATTCGCACGATTCATATTCTCTGGTGTTCCGCTTGATCCTATTTGGGATTCGCTCGGCGTGGGAGCCTTGGCATATTTCTTTGCCATTATTGGCCTGAGGTTAGTTAGTGGCTACTATATGGCGCCGGCAGACTTTATTGCACTTTTATATTTGGCAAGTATGTCCCTAGTCTGGCTATCGAGGCCGACGAGAGCCCGCGTATCTGTCGTGGCTATCATATTTGCATGCGTTCTACTTCAGGATGCCGCCTATTCCTCGTTCCGAATCGTGGAAAGAAAGAGCATGATAACAACCAAGAGCCAGCTTGCAGATTTTATAAATGGTTATTTACAGAGAGCGGGTGATCGCCCCGTCGAGCTATTTTTCCCATTCGCTAGTGGTTATCATCTTATGGAGCTCTCTTCTTACTTGAAATATAAGGGATTTCAACTTATTGGACAGAGCAATTCGATCAGGGAAACTCGGCCCGCTCTGCTCATTGAAGGCCGGGAAAACTTTGCCAACAACCACTGTGTTGATTACCGAGATTATGTTTGTATACATGTAGCCGCCCCCGGGGCCGGCGCCTTGATAGTTGTGTTGCCCGACGACATTGCCTCGTTGGATGACGTGGAGAAAATCGGAAAGGATTCGACGCTTCTGCTATCCCTGAAACCGCCGGAAATCTGTACCAAGAGCTGGTTCAGATCACTGCATGCCATCTCACCAGATTTTTCGGTCAGTCAGTTACCTGATCATTGGCTGCGACTTGATGTCTTCAAGAATACGGCGCCCTCAACCTCGAGCTTTCTACGCTCCAGGGTGCCATGGACCAGCGGGCAAGACGTGCCTGCCCTATAGGCGACATGGAAATCACCGTCATTCTGTGTACGTTTAACCGCTGCCAGAGCTTGGCAGAGACGCTCGAAAGTATTGCTGCCTCAAAGCTTCCCGATGGAGTGGAATGGGAAGTCTTAGTCGTGGACAACAACTCGACAGATCGCACCCGAGAAGTCGCTGAGAATTTCTGCCGGCGGTACTCTGGTCACTTTCGCTACATCGCTGAATCTAAGCCAGGGAAATCTTTCGCCCTCAATACTGGGATACTCGAGGCTCAGGGAGATGTACTGGCCTTCGTGGATGACGACGTGACCGTCGACCCGAATTGGCTGCATAGCTTGACGGCGGCATTGAAGGACAAGGAGTGGGCCGGCGTCGGAGGACGCACTGTGCCCACCGAGGCTCTGCCGATCCCGCCCTGGCTTTCGCCCGATTTGACAGGTGCGCTTTGCGCCCACTTCGACTTGGGTGACGTCCCATGCGAGCTCGACCGTGCCCCGTACGGTGTCAACATGGCATTTCGGAAGGAGATGTTTGAAAAGTACGGCCTCTTTCGTATCGATCTCGGCCCCAGCCCCAATCCTGAAATTCCACGCCCCAATGAGGACACCGAGTTTGGTCGCCGGCTTATGTCGGCCGGCGAGCGCTTACGATACGAACCCTCGGCTCTCGTGCGCCACCCAGTACCGAAGGAGCGGCTCAGGAAAGGATACTTCCTGGCATGGTGGTTTGACCTGGGACGGGCCTCCATGAGGGAAGTCGGGAGGCGTCGCGACGTTCTGGGGATTCCACGTCACTACCTCAGCATGCTGAAATATGGACTCGTGCTGATGCCCACAAGAACGTTGCGGTGGGTGCTCGCCTTGACTCCGCAGTCAAGGTTTTACCGTAAGTGTCGGGTCTGGAAAACGATGGGGGAGATTGCGGAAATATACGGCCGTTCGTTCGGGGCCAAGAAAATGAGAAACAATGTGGTCCACAAGTCAAACGGAGACTGCAGCAGCGGCGAAATGGATCAATGATGGAGGCTATCAGTGAGCGTTACAAAATGCCACCCTGCTTATTTCACCTGCCAGAGTTTACATCGCGAACTGATCGGACCGGATGTTCACGGGAACTCCCTGCCAAAGTATGTTATCGACCGCTGCCCGAAGGACTGGCGACAGAGATAGACTAGTTCGCAACCAGCAATGCGCCAAACGATCTTCGAGCCTAATGCGTTGACCAAACAAAATTTAGCCACGGCGGCGCTTTTGCTCGAATGTGTCTGACTAGGAGTCGGTGCCTTCGCAATGCTCAAGGATAAACTTCTTCGCCTCATTTTCCATCACTTCTATCGTTCGCGATTGAACGAAATGTTGGCACCGGAATATGCTTTAGTGCTCGACTACCCAATTAGAGTTTCTCCGAGATACGGATATGGTAAACCGCCGCACCCGCAGATATCGCAGATTCTCGAATCTGGCAGGACTGAATTTGCCGCGCGGTTGACAGGCTTCTGCAAACTGAAGGAATTTCTAAGCGAAATTCCGGATGAGCCGTCAGCCAGCCAGATTGAGCCGTGCTGGGGGCCGCAGCGATTCTTCAGTAGCCTCGACGCGGTTGCTCTCTACGGAATGCTCATCGAATTTCAACCAAAACGTCTCATTGAAGTTGGTTCCGGCTACTCTACGAAATTTGCCCGCCGCGCGATCCAAAATCATGGCCTGGCCACACACATTACCTCTCTCGATCCTGAACCTCGTGCCGAGATCGATCAGATCTGTAATCGTGTAATTCGCAAACCGCTCCAAGAAGTTGATTTGGCGCTCTTTGACGAACTTCAGTCAGGAGACTTTTTGTTTATCGACAGTTCCCACCGAACCTTTACGAATTCGGATGTCACGATCGTCTTTATGGAATTACTGCCTCGCTTGCGCACAGGTGTAGTGGTGCACATACATGATATTTTTTGGCCGAATGACTATCCCCCGACATGGAGTGGCCGCTATTATTCGGAACAATATTTGCTGGCGGCCTACCTTCTTGGCGCCGGAGCTTCAAGCGTAAAGATCTTGATGCCGAACGCCTACATCGTCCACGATCGTGATTTGGCGGAGTATTGCAAGCCATTTTCGGAAATTGCCGGATTTTGCAGGTCCCGCGAGGATGTTTCTTCACCCAATGGGTTTGGGGGTGGGTCGTTTTGGATGCAAATTACGGCCGGGAGATAACATTTGAAATGCCTGCCACACAGAGAGCGCCATGCGGGTCGCACACATAATAACCGCACGGACCAGCGCATCTTGATCCACTTGCTGGATCGGTAGTCGACGCTAGATTTTAGGCCACAAATTCACCAACCGACGCGCGTGCCGCTAGCAGGGTTCTTACTTCTCGCGTGCATGCTCTCGAGCACAGTGACGTCGTTCAGGGCTTAGAAGTTTCCTTCTGCAAACTCCCCTCCAGAACCCGCTTTTTAGCAACTGCTGCACCACCCCTCGCTTGAACTTCGCTTTGCTTCCTTCCAGTTCCTTCACTCGTTTCGCTTGATTCACCTTCAGGCTGCATTCCCTCCGCCGGACGTAGGAGGTCAGTATCGTGATCTCCGCTCCATTAGAGGCCTGGGGGACAGGTATCAGTCCGCGGTTCCTACTTCAGGCTGACCGGTAGTGTCTCGACCTGTTCTGCTTTGTTCCCTTCTCTGACGTATTCAGCCTCGGGTACGAAAGAGCCTTGTTAGGTCACCAGCGGTCTCCCGCCTGGGGTGTGGTCATCCAAAGGGACCCTCCCCTGACAGAGAGCCCTGGCCTGTACTAACGGGCAGAAACGACTTTCCTCACGGGTGTCCGCGCCTGCCCCATTTCTGTACTACCGGCCAGCTGCCCCGAACTTCTTTCGTATCTGATAATTCCATCAAGTCATGAGTGGCGTGAGTGACTGGCGAGCCGGTTGGCGGTGCGGAATCGGCCTCCACTACCGTGACAACCTGCAAATCGCGTCCTTTAAGGGCTCAAAATGGAAATTTTGGCTTGCTGGCGAGAAGGGTCGACGAATCGCCACCTATCGGGTCCATGTATTGGGACCCATCCCAACGGCAGGCGTCATTCAACCAGTAGTCAGTGTGGTCCCCTACTTCGGCTGGCATTGACGGTCGCTCTGACGATCGCTCTCACGTCCTGCGCATTCACCGCGCCTGCCGCTGTCGACCCCCATGTTAAACCCACTGTCACGCCCAACATTGCCACCGTAACTCCGGGTTCGGGAGCAGTAGGCACAGCGGTGACGATCAGTGGTGCGAACTTTGGAGCCACGCAGGGAACCAGTGCAGTCACTTTTGGTGGAGTGCAGGCCACACCGACGAGTTGGAATGGGACGAGCATCGTGGCGCCGGTTCCGGCGGGTGCAGTGACCGGCAATGTGGTGGTGACGGTAGGCGGCCAGGCGAGTAACGGTTCGAGTTTCACAGTCACTAGCCCCGCGCCGAGCATTACAGGATTGAGTCCTGGTTCAGGTGTAATAGGGACAGCGGTCGTGATCACGGGTGCAAACTTCGGGACAACGCAGGGAACCAGTGCAGTCACTTTCGGCGGAGTGCAGGCCACACCGACGAGTTGGAATGGAACGAGCATCGTGGCGCCGGTTCCGGCAGGTGCAGTGACGGGCAATGTAGTAGTGACGGTAGGTGGGCAAGCCAGTAACGGATTGAGCTTCACGGTGACGACACCTGGTCCGAGCATTACAGGATTGAGTCCTGGTTCAGGTGTAATAGGGACAGCGGTGACGATCAGTGGTGCAAATTTTGGAGCCACACAGGGAACGAGCACGGTGACGTTCGGTGGAGTGCAGGCTACACCGACAAGTTGGAATGGAACGAGCATCGTGGCGCCGGTTCCGGCGGGTGCAGTGACCGGCAATGTGGTGGTGACGGTAGGCGGCCAGGCGAGTAACGGTTCGGGTTTCACGGTAACGACGGCCGGACCTAGCATCACGAACTTGAGTCCAAGTTCAGGTGTAATAGGGACAGCGGTGACGATCAGTGGTGCAAATTTTGGAGCAGCACAGGGAAGCAGCACGGTGACTTTCGCAGGGGTTCAGGCTACACCGACGAGTTGGAATGGGACGAGCATCGTGGCGCCGGTTCCGGCGGGAGCGGTGACGGGCAATGTGGTCGTGACGGTAGGTGGCCAGGCGAGCAACGGATCGAGTTTCACAGTTATTACCCCGGCTCCGAGCATCACGAACTTGAGTCCAAGTTCAGGAGTAGTAGGGACAGCGGTCACAATCAGTGGCGTGAACTTTGGAGCGACACAAGGAACCAGCGCGGTGACGTTCGGTGGAGTGCAGGCGACCCCGACGAGTTGGAATGGGACGAGCATCGTGGCGCCGGTTCCGGCGGGAGCGGTGACGGGCAATGTGGTCGTGACGGTAGGTGGCCAAGCGAGTAACGGTTCGAGTTTCACGGTAACGACGGCCGGACCTAGCATCACGAACTTGAGTCCAAGTTCAGGAGTAGTGGGAACAGCGGTCACAATCAGTGGCGTGAACTTTGGAGCCACGCAGGGAACCAGTGCAGTCACTTTCGGTGGAGTGCAGGCCACACCGACGAGTTGGAATGGGACGAGCATCGTGGCGCCGGTTCCGGCGGGTGCGGTGACGGGCAACGTGGTGGTGACGGTAGGCGGCCAAGCGAGTAACGGTTCGAGTTTCACGGTAACGACACCTGGTCCGAGCATTACAGGATTGAGTCCTGGTTCAGGTGTAATAGGGACAGCGGTGACGATCAGTGGTGCAAATTTTGGAGCCACACAGGGAACGAGCACGGTGACGTTCGGTGGAGTGC
>Ga0210384_10000274_pt1 | contig 81874 bp, 89 predicted proteins | sample IncBWH2MmetaG_FD_160574 | JGI IMG/M metagenome (GOLD analysis project Ga0210384, IMG submission 160574) | Forest soil microbial communities from Barre Woods Harvard Forest LTER site, Petersham, Massachusetts, United States - Inc-BW-H-2-M | ecosystem: Environmental > Terrestrial > Soil >... | reverse complement strand
GCTCACCCGGTTCCCGGCGGCGTCGGCCCCATGACCATCACCATGCTCATGAGCAATACCGTGAAAGCCACCAAGCTCCGTCGCGGCACGGCCGTGCAATCTATCGCCAGCGCCTGGTAAAAATATGCTGCGACTCGGCCTCACCGGCGGCATCGCCAGCGGCAAAAGCGCCGTCGCCGCCATGCTTCGCGAAATGGGTTTCGCCGTTCTGGACGCCGACTCCCTCGCGCACAAACTTATGGAGCCTGGGCACCCGGCGTACGAAGAAATAGCTCGCGAGTTCGGAGCAGCCATTGTGGATTCGGCCGCGCGCATCGATCGGGCCAAGCTGGCTGCCGTGGTATTCGCGGACCGCGCCAAACTCGACCGCCTCAACGCCATCGTGCACCCCCGGGTCAAAGAAGCCCTGTTGCATCAATTCGAGGAGTGGGCACGTAATGGCACGCGCGACGCCGCCTTTGTCGAAGCGGCGCTGCTGGTGGAAGCAGGCTATAACCAGGAATTGGATGGCCTGGTGGTGGCCTGGTCCCGGCCAGAACAGCAGCTCGAACGCCTGCGCGCGCGGGGCCTCAGCGACGAAGAAGCCCGCCGCCGCATTGCCGCGCAGCTTCCGGTGGCCGAAAAGCTGCGCTACGCCACGGAAAAGATCGATTGCTCCGGTTCGCTGGAAGATACGCGCCGCCAGGTCGAGGCCCTGGCCGCCAAGCTGCGCCACACCGCTTCCGGCAATCGCAGCGTCGGCCCACGCGAATGAGACGCAGGGTAGGAACCTAACTCTAGCTTCCCTATACTAATGCCAGGGTGGGATCGGGAAGGATCTTTGATCATGAGCACACAAAAGACCTTTAATATCGGGCGCTTGGTCATCGCCGCGGTAGTGATCATTCTGGGGGCTTACTGGACAGGCGCACGCTGGGGCCAGCGGCAGCCGGTGAGCGTGCAAGCTGTGCGTCCCAACGGTGGCGGCCCGAACAGTGCGGTTGGCGAGAAGGCGACTGTTGCCGCCAATGCGGCGGCGCGCGACGCGGCGCTAACCGACGACGAAGCCATCAACGTTCGCGTGTATCGCCAAGCCTCTCCCGCCGTCGCCAACATCCTGACCAAGGCCACGGAATACGACTTCTTCATGGATCCCGTTCCCGTAGCGGGCGCGGGGTCCGGGTTCGTGTTCGACGCCAACGGCTACATTCTCACCAATTTCCACGTTGTGGAGGGCGCGCAATCCATTGAGGTGGTCCTGGGCGACCAGTCGCGCTATCCGGGGAAATTCATCGGCGCGGACCAGCGCAACGACGTTGCCATCGTGAAGATCGATCCCAAGGGCAAGCAGCTGGCCGCATTGCCGTTGGGCGATTCTGCCACTCTTCAGGTCGGCCAGAAGGTGCTGGCCATCGGCAATCCTTTCGGTTTCCAAAGCACGCTGACCACCGGTGTGGTCAGCGCGATCGGCCGTACGGTACAAACCAGCCAAACTACTTTTATCGACGAAGCCATACAGACCGACGCCGCAATCAATCGCGGGAACTCCGGCGGACCGCTCATCAATTCCCACGGCGAAGTCATCGGCATCAACTCCGCGATCTACACCCCCAGCGGCACCACGGCCGGCATTGGTTTCGCCATTCCGATTAACAGCGCCAAGAGAATCGCGCACGATCTGATGACCGAAGGCCGCGTCCATTTCGCCTATTTGGGGGTGCGAACTCTTGCGGTTGCCGGTTATCTCGCCGAAGCCCTGGATCTCCCCGTCCAGGATGGATTGCTGGTCGAAACGGCGGCGAAGGGAGGACCCGCGGCGGCGGCGGGCATTCATGGCGGCGACCGGGTCGTGCAGGCGGGCATGCAGCGCATCGCCGTCGGTGGCGACGTCATCGTCGCCGTCGATGGCCAAAAAGTCGCCAACCCCATGGACCTGGACATCATCCTGAATCGCAAGCGCCCCGGCGACACGGTGACGCTGAGCGTCTACCGCGGCGCCAAGAAAACGGACATTCCGGTGAAGCTCGGCGAACGCACCGGCAACTAGTAACAGCGCCGCGGCTTATTGGGAGAATTCGGCGCGATGTTTCTCGCGCTCCGCTTCGGTTAGGGAAAACCAACCTTCGGCAATGTCGCGCACGCGCTCCAGTTCGCATTGCATCTCGGCGTGCTTGGCCTCCAACATCTCCTGGTCGGCATTGGCGGGGACGAAGATCGGTGGAGCGAACAGGATCACGGTCTTGGCAAACGGCTTGGGTAATAGAAAATGGTCCCAAGTCTTCTCGAATGTTTTGCCACGGTCCACTCCGATGTGGAACACCAGGACCGGGCAACCCGTTTTCCTGGCGAGCATCACGGGACCTGGTTTGGCAACGTAGCGCGGGCCGCGTGGACCATCGATCGTGAAGGCGCAATCGAGTCCCTGTTCCAGGCGTTTGGCCATCACCGCGAGGCCGCGCAATCCGCCCCGCGACGAACTGCCTTGCGCGGTGCCGAAGCCCAGCCACTCGATCACTTTGCGGGTCCATTGCCCGTCGAAGGCCGTGGTGTTCATCACCACCACGCCGTGGTTGCGTCTCCACCAAACGATGGGGATGATGACGCGGTGCCAGAAGGCCCAGATACATTGCTTCCCGGAGGCATAAGTGCGCTCGGCATGCTGCCAGCCCAGCACTTCGTAGCGCAGCGTAGGCCCCAGGGTGCGAATCACGCTGTACACCGCGGCGGCGATCAGCGGGATCTGCACCCGCCGGGACCACGGCAATTGCGGCAGCCGCGTATCGTAATGAACGCTGATTGCTTCCTGATCCGCGGCCTTTTCCGGCTCTGCCCCAAGCTGTGGCCCGAGGCCCGGCTCCGATGCGCTAGCCGGTTTCGGCCCGGTTTTGCCCACGGAACCGCCGGCTGCGTCCTGTGTGCTCATCAGCGTATAGTATAGGCGACGCGCGTTTTCGCGGCAGCGGCTAATCGAGTTTCCGCATCTGAGTTTTCTGGAGTTTCTTTGCTTGGCGCCTCGAATCAACATTCCTAAAACCGGGCTTAAGCCTAAGTCCTGGCAGCGCTTGCTTTTGTTCGGGGCGGCGGCTTCCCTTTTCGGCGCCGCTCTTTTCACGGCGGCCGCGGCACGCCCAGACAATCCGACCGACGACGCCGTTGGGGCCATTGAGGGCGAAGCGATTTCCGTGCAAGGCCCGATGACCGTGGAAGTGGTGGCTGGAAAAGTGAAAACGGTGCTGCGGAGCGGGAACGACATCCGCGTAAAATCGGGCCAGGCGCGCATCGACCTGGTCGAGGGCGGGCAGATCTCTATCTGCGGTCCTGCGCACCTGTCGGTGCTGAAGTCGGGCGGCTTGCTGACGGTGGCGCTCGATTCCGGTGTTATTCACGCGCATATCGAGCACTCACCCGCGCTGACCGTGTACACCGCGCAGATTCAGGCCAAGACCATCGCCATCGGCGACGGCCCGCAGGATGCCCTCATCGGATTCGACACTCCCGGAGCCATGTGCGTGCGCGCGACGCGCGGCGCCGTGCGCCTGGAACAGCAACTCACCGGTCAGAACGTTATCGTGCCCGAAGGCCGCGACATCGTGCTGAACAACGGGGCGCTGGACGGCTTGCGCATCAATGCCGGGCAATGTATTTGCGACTGGCAAGCGGCCAATGCTATTCCGCCCGCGCCGGAGCTGAGCCGGCCGGCAACCACCGAGGAAATTCAACAGAGCGCGGCGGAAGTGAAGAAAGCACCGGCTGCCGCGGAGAAAGCTCCCGCGAAAGAGGAGCCGATCTATCAGGTGTTCATGCCGCCGCTGGCTTACGACGCCAAAGCCAAAGTGCAGCGCGATAATTATGATCCGAAGCTAGTGCTGCTGGTGCGCCGCGTGCGGGTACGCCCCACGCTGATTTTTCAGGGCCGCGTCGAGGGCGACCCGGTAGTCGCCAAGCAAAATCCTCCCGCGAAGCCCGCCGCTCCGCAAACGCCGCCCGCGGCTACTCCGGCGAGCGACTCCATGGTCAACCGCGTTCGCGCCTTTTTTCATCGAATTTTCTCCTAAGCGGGCTGCGCAAAAAAGCCGGTCGGGTGCGAGTGCAAGCCACGAGCGCGCAGGGGCGTGGCACGGCGGAACGAAGCGCGTTCCGACCTTGTGACTTGGGCGGCGCGTCATCTAAATCCCGCCCTGTTAAGGGGGCGGCTGCAGCAGATCGTCAGAGAAGACTTCGCACCTAAAGGCGAACAGTTGCGTGCCGGGGTCCCTCCAGACTTCGCGCGGCAGTTGCGCTTTGCGGCAGGTCTCCTCGAAAAATTGTTCGCGGGTCAGATGATGCTCGACGGCAACCTGCGGCAGCAGAAGCCCGCGCTGCGCGCCGCGGGCGACCAGCAGGCCGTGGTGGCCGATCTCCACTTCCTCCAAGCGGATCGGGGCTGGCGGCGAAAGCAGCGAAATTTCAATTTGCAGTTCGGCCAAGTCGTCCTGACGCATGGGCGGAAAGCGCGGGTCCTGCAAGGCGGAACTGGCCGCGCAGCGCACGATGCTGTCGCCTAGAGGCTGGTCCGCTTCAATCACGCCAATACAGCCGCGCAGGCGCCGCTGCACATGCAGGGTCACAAACGCACCGCAACGCTCGGCAAAAACTCCGTGTTGCGGGATTTGCTCCGGAAGGCGCCCGTGGGACACGGCCTCGACCACCGCGTTGCGTGCCAATTGCAACAACGCGCCGCGATCGGCTTCAGAGAGGGACGGCATCCTCGGTCTTTTTGCGGCTCTCCAGCATGCGCAGCTTGCGGCGCTGCTTGATGCGATCGTCCACCTGACCCCAGAAGCGCAGGAAATACTGGGCCGCGGATACAATGGCGCTAATGACCACCAGCCATAAGAGCAGCAGCGCCAGCGCATTCAAGGAGGGATGCCGGGCTCCGGCGATCAGGACCGCCACGGCGCAGACTTGCAGCACCATTTTCGTTTTGCCGAGGAGCGAAGCGGCGATGATCAGTCCTTCGGCGGACGCGATATTACGCAATCCGAGGACGATAAATTCGCGCCCGATGATGATTACGACCATCCAGGCGGGGACCAGATCCATTTTCACCAGCGAAACGAAAGCCGCGGTAATCAAAAGTTTGTCCGCGATGGGATCGAGCAGCGTACCCAGGGTGGTGACCTGCAGGTGCCGCCGGGCAAAATAACCGTCCGCCCAATCGGTGGCCGCCGCCATCAGCAGGATCAAGACCCCCCAAAACTCGAAGTGCATGGGGAAACCCCAGGGCTCCACGTTGGGGCTGCGGGTCAACAAGATCACAATGAGGACGGGGACGAAAAAGATGCGTAACAGCGTCAATCCGTTGGGGAGATTCATAGGCATCAGTGGTGCACCGCCACTCCTTTGTGGCCGCAACCACCACCGCGTTTCACTATAGACTCCACTCAGGCAGGCGTCAACGCTCGCCGCTGGCGATAAAGACAGAAGGTTGCCGGTACTTCCAAGTAAGCAGGAAATTCGAGCCACAATCGCGCAGAGGGGCGTACTCTTTCGTAACACGAGGGCCGCAAAGCTGTGCAAATGTTGAATTTAGCCCCGGAGTGCGAAATTTCCTTTGAAAAAGCGGTAAATCACCCAGGGGCGACGATAACACCAGTATTATGTGAGTCTTACATTGGTAACTGAAAACCTGGCAAGAGTGCTCGTGTGCTCTCCGAGTTGCTGTCTCATTTTGGGAAGACTAGGGTTTCCACAGTGTTTTCCACAGTGGGTCAAGGCTCGCCGCAGCCTAGCGCCACCGCCCGCAGCGCCCCTACAACCGGCCAGAAAAGACTCAATTGACGGACTTTACCCGAAAGTTACTAGAGTGGCCTGCGCGACCAGCGGCTCAGATGGCCCGTGGTCCCCGCAGAATCCGCGCGGGAAGGAACAGCATGGCGCTCAGCAGCGCGAAGACGCCGTGGACGGCAATTCCCACGATGCGGAAGGGCAAGGTGATCAGCCAAACCAGCGGATACAGGACAAGAGCGAGCAGCGCTACCGGCCAGCACAGGAAGAACAGAATGCACCAGAGTAAGAAAGCAGCCATGGGGATAACTCCCTTCCCTGTAAGTTACGTGATCGCCGGCCGAGAAGTTCCATTCCCGGCATATTGGCTCAGGCGCAAACGTTTGGCAATGGACACCGGAACTTCCGCCTCCATGACCATGTGCGAATCGTCGACCGCCGAACTCAGGACGCGTCCCAGCGCGTGAACCAGAGCTAGCGTACGGCCTTCGGTGAGGGGCAAGCGCAGGGAGAGTGTTATCACTGGATCGACCGGCAAAGCAACGTCGATGCGCCGCAGCAACTCGTCGATGCCGGCGCCGGTCATGCCCGACACGAACACGGGAGCATTGTCCGCGCATTTCGCGATCGTGGAGGTGAGCTCATCTTTCTGTTCGGGCGTCAGCAGGTCCACTTTGTTCAGGACGCGGAGCTTGGGCCGGCCGGCCACGCCGAGCTCTTCAAGAATCTTGTCGACTTCTTCGTCCAACTCGTCGTGTTGCGGATTCGAGACATCGCTGACGTGCAGGATCAGCGCGGCTTCCTGCACTTCTTCGAGAGTCGCGCGAAAGGCGGTGAGCAAGCCTTTGGGGAGGTCGCGGATAAATCCCACTGTGTCCGACACCAGGACGCGGCGGTGCGATGGCAGGCGCAGGGCGCGAATGGTAGGGTCCAGCGTGGCGAACATGCGCGAGGAAACCAGCACTTCAGCGCGGCTAAGCGCGTTGAAGAGCGTGGATTTCCCCGCGTTGGTGTAGCCGACGAGCGCGATGGTGCCAAGTGGAACGGCGTTGCGCGCTTCGCGGCGCTGGGCGCGCTGTCTGCGGACTTGTTCGATGCCGGCGCGAATTTTGCTGACGCGGTCGCGGATGCGGCGGCGGTCGGTCTCTAGTTTCTTTTCGCCAGGGCCGCGCACGCCGATGCGACCCGCTCCTCCGCCGGCACCTCCAGAGCCGCCACCACCACTTTTTCCACCTAGCCGGGACATCGCCACGCCCCGGCCAGTCAAGCGCGGGAGCATGTAGTTCAGCTGTGCCAGTTCCACCTGCAATTGACCTTCGCGGCTACGCGCGTGCCGGGCAAAAATGTCCAGAATGAGCTGGGTGCGGTCGATCACCCGGCACTCGGTCGAGGCTTCGATGTTTCGCTGCTGCACCGGGGAAAGATCGCCGTCGAAAATAATCAGCGGCGCTTTGTGGGCGGTGGCTTCGGCGCGAATCTCGTCGAGTTTTCCGCGGCCGACCAGCGTCGCCGGATCGGCGGAGTCTCGCACCTGGTACACCGTGCCGGCGACTTCCGCGCCGGCGCTGCGAGCCAGTTCAACAAGCTCCGCGAGCGATTCGCGGCCTTGTTCGCCCGCGGGCATGCCGGGAATGCGCCGGGCGCGCTTCCAGGTTACGCCGACGAGCAGGGCGCGCTCGGATACTGATGTTGGGTGCGGCGTTTTCATAAGTCAGACGTGCGAGAGGTCATTGGGCCGATCGGATCGAAGCCAGTGGCCAGCGCCATGCGGTGCATCGAGGCGGGACTTTCCTCATGTGAGGATTATACGCCGGTGGCCTCGGTGCCGCGAACTGCATCCAGACCCTGCCCACCAAGCCACTTTAGCGCTTCGCGTTGCACCTGAGGATCGTCGCCAAATCCTTGGCACCAGTGAACGCCAGCATCCCTGCGGAACCACGTCAACTGGCGCTTCGCGTACTGGCGCGTGGCTTGCTGGATCGCCGCGCGTGCTCTCTCTGTTGTCGTCTCTCCGCGGACGACCGCGCGGATCTCGCGGTAACCGATAAAGTCGAAGGGCTTGGCGTTTTCGGGCATGCCGCCGGCCAGCAGGGTGTGCACTTCTTCGATCCAGCCGCAGGCCAGCATCGCATCCGTTCTGGCGTGAATGCGAGCGTAGAGCGCTTCACGCGCCGGCAGCAATCCAATTTTCAGCGGGCGCCAACCTTCGAGGGGCGTGCGTCCCGCGCGATGAACTTCCGAGAGCGGCTTTTTTGCGAGCAGGGTCACTTCGATGGCGCGAATCAGTTTCTGCTCGTCGCCCAGTCCTATCCTGCGGGACGTTTCTGGATCCAGGCGTTGCAACACGCGATGCAGGTAGCCGGGAGGGTGCTCTTCAGCGCTGGCTCGCAGCCTCACGCGAAGCTCCTCGGAGCGCTGCGGAACTTCGGCCAATCCTTCGACAAGCGCGCGAAGATAGAGCCCGGTGCCCACGGTAAAAATCGGCACGCGGGCGCGCTGCCGTAGCGCTGCCAAGACTGCAATTGCCATCTGGCGGTATCCTCCAGCGGTCGCGGCTTCTTGTGGCGCTAAGACATCCATCAAATGATGTGGGACGCCACGACGGTCGGAGACGCTGGGCTTCGCCGTTCCGACGTCGAAGCCGCGATAGAGTTGCGTCGAATCGCAGGCCAGCACTTCTCCGCCGAGCCGCTCGGCCAGCCACACACCCAGCGCCGATTTGCCCGAGGCCGTGGGACCCACAACGGCGACGAGCGGTGCGAGCGCTTTGTCTTGATTCATCGGACGAGGAGATGGCGCGCGCGAACGAAAAGGAAAATGAGCACAAACAAGGCGAGAAGAAGAGTGCCGAGAACTTGTTGGCGAGCGAGTTTCACTAGCGTGCGGTGTCTGGCAAAATATTATAATAATACGTAAATCGCAGCTCGATGAATTCTCCCTTGAACTGTGGCGGCAAAGGCTCGAACGGCGTTGACGTGCGGATCGAGGAAATAGCTGCGCGGTCCAGCGGCTCCTTGCCAGATCCGAAAACGACACCGGGATCGCCACTGGGCACGACGCCATTCTTCGTGATGCGAAACTGCAGCGACACGATTCCCTTGTCTCCGAGTTGCACGGATTCCGGCATCACAGCAAACCAATTCTGCTTCACGGTGATGTACACGCGGTGCAGATAATCGTTGAAGTCGACGCCCTCGGTGGGCGTGAGCATTTCTATGGGGCCCATCCCTGGGCCTCTTCCACCGCTCGGAATGCCGCCGGTGTTGGGGATCTGCGTGCCTCTGCCGCTTGCGGAGGGCGCGCTCATCTTGGGAGAACCATGCAGCGAATCCTGAATGGATTGGCTGACGGAATTCTTCGGAAGCAGCAGGCCGTGGGGAGTCGGCTGCTCTTCGGGCGTTTCCAGCTTGATCGGGGGCTTGGGTGCGTCCACCTTCGCGACCGTCTCGGTCGGCGGCGGCGTGGCGTTGGGTTTGGGCACCGGCGCGGCGGGAAGGTCTTTCACCACGCGTTCCGGCTCTTTGGGGACGGGCACAGGTTCCGGAGTCGGTGCCACTTTGCGGATGATGCGCGGGTCGACGTGCACGGCGGGCGTTTTAGGTTTGGGCAAAGATTTGGGCGGGTCGAACGCGCCCGGCGGAAGAAGGACGGTGATCTGCCTGCGCGCCAAGTCCAATTCCGATTGCGTGGGAGCATGCGGCGGGAACAGTTTGGGTTGGAAGATAAAAAAAGCGATCACCAAGATGTGGAAGGCCACCGAGGAAATTCGCGTGACCAGGTCTTCTTTGGATTTGGCGTCTTCCCGCGGCGTGGCGAGCAGGTTGACCTCGCCGGTCAGGAAAATGTCGAGATCGACGATATCGCCTGGGAGGACGTTTTTCGAGGGCTCAATGATTTCTGGAGGCGCGGCACCTTGCGGTACCGTGATGCGCTCATCCATCTCCGTAGGCTGCAGCGGCAAATGGCTTTTTTCTTCCGGCGCAAAGTCTTCGCGTTTGACGTCGCGCGGGACTACGACTCGCGCGGCAATCGAATCGAGCGGCAGATTGGTAGGTATGTTGGAACGCCCGTCGAGTTGAACGATGGGCAGCGTCGACGGTACGAGCGTGCGCTCATCCAGCGTCGAGGGACGCCGCCGCGTCGACGGTGTATCCGCCGCGGGCGGTTTAGAACCGAATGGAACAAGGAACCTAGGTATCATTCGTCTGTTTTCCGCGTTGCGGCAAAGGCTAGCAATTGGACGCGCTCGCCATGCTCCTGGATGCTTGCCATCACGCGTTCGGCCAACTCCAGCGCGGCGCGTCCCGCCGCACCGCTGGTGCGCGGTTCGCGGCGAGTACGGGCCGATTCGACGAACGCCTCCAACTCCGCTCGCAGCGGCTCCACCAGCTGGGCGGGCAGCTTTTCAAAGGCGAACTCCGGCTGCGGGCCCGGGCGTTTGACGCCCACGCGCAGCGCATCGCGCCGGGCGTAATCGAGCGAAATGTATTCGTGCTGCTGGAAGAAGCGCATCTTGCGCACGCGCTCCGTGGAAACGCGGCTCGCCGTAACGTTGGCGACCGCGCCACCTGTAAACTCCAGCCGCGCGTGGGCGATGTCCACCTTGTCGGTCAGCACCGGAATCCCCACCGCGCGCACTTCCGTCACCGGCTCCTTGACCAGGGCCAGCAATATATCCAAATCGTGAATCATGAGGTCGTAAATGACGTCCACGTCGAGGCTGCGCGGCGTGAAAACTCCCAGGCGGTGCACTTCAAAAAAAAGCGGATGGTTGAGGATGGGCTCGACCGCCAATATTGCCGGATTGAACCGTTCGACGTGGCCCACTTGCAGAATCCGGTGATGGCGTTTCGCGGCTTCGATTAGCGCATCGGCTTCCGCTAAATTCGTGGCCATGGGCTTCTCGACCAGGACGTCCAGTCCCATTTCCAGCAGCCGGCAACCAACGGTGGCATGTTCGACGGTGGGAACGGCCACGCTTACGGCGTCGGCGAGACCGCGCAGCTCTTCCAGCCCTCGCAATGCTTGTGTTTGAAATTCCGCAGCGACACGAGCTGCCCGCTCGGCGTTCTGGTCGTACACGCCAACTAACTCGGCGCCTTCTATTTCACGATAAACGCGCGCGTGATTGCGCCCGAATTCACCGGTACCCACGACGGCGACACGGATCCTCTTCGTTTGACCTGCCGCCCCGCTCATTCCTTGATCATTCCCCCGGAAGCGCTTCTTGGTTCCACAGAAATAGCAGGAGGAAACGCCTGAATGGCGATTCCCGCCGCGTCCGCTAGTTCGATCAGTTTTGCCCGGTCAAACAACAAGGTGCGCTTGGCATCAAGAGCCAATGCCGTAGCGCCGGAACTCTTCATCTGTTCGATGGTCGGCAGGCCAATCACGGGTACGTCGAAGCGCATGTCTTGCCCCGGCTTGCTGACTTTCACGACCACTAGTGGCTTCCCGTTCACGATTCGTGCTGCGCGCCCGATGGTTTCGTCGGTGCCTTCCATGGCCTCGACCGCGACACACGCGCCGTCGGAAATCACCACGGTTTGCCCGATGTCGATCGCGGAAATCTGCCGTGCGACTCCGAGACCGTAGGCAATATCCGCGGCTTCTCGTTCATCCGGCGCGCGGCGAGTGAGTACTCCGGGCTCCGGCACCAGCGGCTTCAGAAACAACGTCGAATCCACCAAACGAATACCTTCATCCTCAAGCACACGTGCGACCGCGCCGATAAGGGAATCCGTATTCTTTCGCGGCAGCGAAAACAACAGCTTCGCCAGCTTCCAGTCCGGCCGGATCGCGCTGAAAATTTTGTTGTGCTTCACCTGGCCGGCCATCACCGCTTGCGTGACGCCTTCCTGATGCATCAAGTCGATGGCCTTGCTCAACTCGCCGAGACTCACCCAGTGCAGCCGCTTCGCCGAACGTTCCAGTTCCGCAGAAGCTTCTTCCTTCAGCGCGATCACCGCCATTTCGATGCCCTGGCTGCGCGCGCCTTCCAGCACCAGGAACGGAAATCGCCCGTTGCCTGCGATGAGACCCCAGCCCGTCGTCGATGTCATGGCTTGTGGCATGAGTGCGGCACGTCCGAGACTACTTAACAATGCCGCGTTCAGCGGTTTCCAAAAATTTGATCAGCTCTTCGACGTCCGCCGATCCCGCCAGCGAATTGCGCATCTCGGCGAGCGCTTGCGTCGTGTTGAGTTTCGAGCGCAACAACAAACGAAACGCGTGCTGCAATGTCTTCAGGCGTTCCGGGGAAAAACCTTTGCGTTCGAGGCCAATGGTGTTGACACCGAAGCATTTGGTTTCGCGCTCGGTGACCACGATCGAAAACGGCGGCACGTCCTGCGTGATGACGGTCGACGCGCCGATATAAGCGTAGCGGCCGACGCGGCAGAATTGGTGCACCGGCGAGCAGAATCCAATCGTGGCGAAATCCTCCACGGTCACATGTCCCGCCAGCGTAGCGCCGTTCACGAACAGCGTGTTGTCGCCAACGTGGCAGTCGTGTGCGATGTGCGCAGAGGCCTGGAACAAGCTTCCACTGCCAATGGTTGTTTTTCCGCCGCCCTTGACCGTGCCCCGGCTGACGGTTACATACTCCCGGAAAGTATTTCCATCGCCGACGGTTACCTCGGTCTTTTCACCTTGAAATCCCCAATCCTGTGGGTCGCCGCCTATCGAGCAAAACGGATGAAACACATTATTCTTGCCGATTTTTGCCGGTCCCTGCACCACCGCGTGGGAATGCAGCACACAGCCGTCGCCCAACTCGACATCCTCGCCCACCATGGCGTACGCGCCGATCTGCACACCTACCCCGAGCTTCGCGCCCGGCGCCACCACCGCCTGAAGATGAATCTGCGGCGTGCTCATTTCGCGGCGTTTTCCACCTTGGCGGGCACTTCGCGGTCCACCATTTTGCACATCAGTGTGGCTTCCGCCGCGAGCTGCCCATCCACTGTGGCGCGTCCCTCCAGTTTGCAGAAATCTCCGCGCCAGGAAATTACCTTGATCTCCAGCTTCAATTGGTCGCCGGGCACCACCGGCCGACGGAAGCGCGCGCCGTCCACGGCCACAAAGTACAGCAGCTTGTTGTCGCGATCCGGAATCTCCAGCAGCAACAACAGGCCGCCGGTCTGCGCCATAGCCTCGATGATCAGCACCCCTGGCATGATGGGTTTGCCGGGGAAGTGCCCCTGAAAATGCGATTCGTTGATGGTGACGTTTTTCACGCCCACAATGCTCTTCAGGCGCTCCATTTCAAGAATGCCGTCCACCATCAGAAAGGGATAGCGGTGCGGCAGTATCTTCTGAATTTCATTGACGTCGAATATCATCGGCGCTCCCCAAGCGCACCGCACGCACCCACTCTGCGGCGCCTCCGTTTATCCGGCAAACCAATGATTATATGCGAAGCTCACGATCCGCGATACGCGCCAGCGCTCGGTGTCGCGCGAATTAACCCCCGCGGACCCGGGTGGCCAGCGGCGGCTTCACGCCCGGTGTTGCCGGTGGTTCCTCGCGCTGCTAGCATGTGCGGGCCATGCCGGAAGCTCATCCCGCCAAGAAACTGCTGCAAATTCTGACGCCCCGCCTTCGGGACATGCTCGCGACGCTGCGCAACTTGGTGCTCGCCGAATCACCCAGCCTCGAGAAAGCCCCTACTGACCGCTGTTGCCGCCTTATCGCCGCGCAATGGAGCAAGCGCAGCGCCCAGGTAGAATCAATCTCGCAAAAACATCGTGGCAACCACCTCCGCGTGACCTGGTGGCCGCAAAAATCGCGCCCGCAAGGACAGCTTCTGGTGCTTGGCCACTACGACACCGTCTACGCTACCGGTACTCTCGCGAAAATGCCCTTTCGCGTAGCGAGCGGCAAAGCCTACGGCCCCGGAACCTTTGATATGAAAGCGGGCATCGTTCAGGCGCTTTTCGCTCTGGAGGCGCTGCAACGCACCCGGCAGCCGCTGCGCAAACGCATCGTCTTTCTGTGGACCTCCGACGAAGAGATTGGCAGCGAATCCTCGCGCAAAATCATTGAAGCCGAAGCCCGCCGCAGCGATGCCGTCTTTGTCCTGGAACCCGCCTTTGGGCCACGCGGCTTACTGAAGACCTCGCGCAAAGGCGTCGGCGAAGCCGAGATCATCGTGCACGGCCGGGCCTCGCATGCGGGCCTGGCCCCGGAAGAAGGCGTCAACGCCGTTCACGAACTGGCCCATCAAATCGCCCGCATTCAAAAATGGAACAGCCTGGGTCCAGGCACGACTATAAACGCCGACATGATCGAGGGCGGAACGCGTACCAACGTTATCCCGGAACATGCCCGCGCGGTCCTCGATCTGCGCGCCCTGCGAATTTCCGACATGCGGCGCCTCGAACGCCGCCTGCATGCCCTGCGTCCGATCGTATCTGGAGCGCGCCTGGAGATTCGCGGTGGCTTCAACCGCGCTCCGCTCGAGCGCAAAATGAGCTCCGCCCTTTTCGCCAGCGCCAAGCTGCTCGCCTCAAAAATGGGCCTCTCGCTCGGCGAATGCACCGCAGGCGGCGGCTCCGACGGCAACCTCACCGCGGCCCTCGGCATTCCCACACTGGACGGCCTGGGCGCGGTCGGCGCCGGCGCCCACTCCGCCGACGAACACGTCATGGTAAACACCATGCCCGCCCGCGCCGCCCTCCTGGCGGCGTTGCTATCATGTTGCTGACAGGACCGCCCAACCGCAAATGATTGCCAAAATTTTCCCCGAAGCTTACGACACTGAAGGTCGTCTGACGTTCCGGCCCGACCAACAACGGCGACGGCGTTTCCCTTCGACGTTTCCATTCGGAAGATACGTCTCGCACCCTTTGACCGTTTCTTGCAAATCACTGGAAGAATTGCGAATATTCCTCCAAAAGTGTCGCTATGTCTCGGACGAGGACCAATTCGGAAGCAGGGATTATTGGATGCCGCCCGAGGAGTTTGAAAAATCCCACAAGGGCGACTGCGAGGATTTTTCACTTTACGCCTGGCGGCAGCTTATCAACATGGGCTATGACGCCAGGTTTGTGGGCGGCAGGGTGGGAGATTCACCCTCGAAACACGCTTGGGTCACATTTGTGCGGGACGGTGACCATTTCCTGTTGGAGCCGCAGGCACGCTACTTTGGATTGAGATTTCCTCGCCTCGATGCTCTGCGCTATCAACCTGACGTTTCAGTGACTTGGGACGGCGATAAGGTCCACTTCTATTTTCACCAGCCGCGCAAGTTCGTCCCGCCGCTAACGCAATTCCCGCTACTGCTGTGCGAGTGGGTTTTCTACCATTTGGGATCGTTGCTCTACTTTCTATACCTTACTCCGGTCGCCTTGGCTAAATTCGTGCGCCGAAAATTCTTCAAACCTGCAAAAAACAGCTAGCGCCCGTAGGTTTTCTGCAGATAGTTGATAGTCGACTGCATCAGATCGTCGTAATCGCTGTGCAGCACTTCTTTCACCGCCGCTTCCGTGGTGCTGCCCGCCCCAATGGCGTTTAGAATCCGCTCCACGTCTCCCATGCCATCCGCTTGCACAATATATTCAATGTTCGCAAGCGCCCAGGCATACGCGTATTGAGCCTGATCGCCGGACAACCTCATCCATGACGGCTCCAGCTCGCTCAAAGGTATGACGAATTTCTGATCGTAATTTTGCACCAGCGCGCTGGCATTCTCGTTGCTGCGTTTTCCCTCCATCCATTGCGCCAGCCCTTCCTGGATCCACGTCGGTGCGCGTCCGTGGGTCTTTTGCTGGATGAAGCTGTGCGTCAATTCGTGCTTCAGCACCCGCGACAATTCCGGAGTCAGATTCGTCAAGCCCTGCACCGGCACGCGGATGCGCCCGTCATTCAGCGCCCCGACCCACGCCGGCGCGCGCGTGATGTCCGCAAAAGCCTGCTGCGTGTACAGCACCACGCCAATCGAATCGGGCGGCGAGAAATTTAGTTCCGACTCGATCGCCGTAAAGTGCATCTCCAGCGCCCGCAGGATTTCGCGCGCCAGCCCCGGCTCCTCCGCGCCGCTATAACGCAGCACGAAGTGGCTGCTCTCGTTCTCCCGGTAAGTTTCTTCCTCCTGCATGTCGCGCTGCGCTTTATTCAGCGCCGCCTGCACCTCCGCATCCGGCCGCAGCGCCAGCGACCGCTTCCATTCCGCGACGGCCTGGTCCAGCTTATTCATTCCGTAGTACGACCAGCCCTCCAGCTTGGCCACGTCCGGATTGTCTGGAGCCACTCGCCGCGCCCGTTCCAGATATTCGAGCGACTGCTTGTACTCGCTCCGCCGCAGGTACAAAAAGGCCAGGTTCATCAGCAGCACCGGATTCTGCGGCGCATAGATGAGCGCGGAGCGTTCATCGGCCACCGCGTGTTCCAGGTCGCCGTGGGACAGCTCGAATTGCGCGGCAGCGTGGTGCGCCAGCGCGGCCTTCTCATTTGCCACGGCCTCGCCGGAGTGCGCCCCGCCTGCCAATTTCGCGAGAAATTCCCGGTCGATCGCGCCATCATGGACCGCACCGCGTTCAATGGCCTCGCCCCCCTCCATCGATGGCGGAGTTATCGCCATATTCGCGGCCGCAGCCGCCGGCGAATCCGGCAGAGCTCCGCCTTTTTCGATGTGGTCGACGATCGACTTCGGGAGGCTCAATTCTCCAGCGGAGGTCTGATACTTCACCTTGTCGCCCTCTTCGACGACAGTAAGCGCGAAAATCCTTCGTCCATTCTTAAGAACGATAGTGTCTGCCGCGGCCGGAAGTGCCAGCCCAAAGACCAGGGTGACGGTCAAGAGCAAACGGAGTGCGGAGAAACTCCGGCTACACGCCATCGTGAGAGATAACCGCCACATTTTCCCATTTTAGGCTGAGTCCCCAACGCCGCCCCCGGTAGCTTGTCCCGTCATGCCGAAAGTGACTACACTTCTCTCATGCGGGCAGGGGTGGCCCTTCTGTGGTTCTGTGCTGTGATGATGCCTGCGACGGCATCCGCGGCAGAGAAGTCTCCCCGCGAGCTCTACGACGCCCTCAACGCTCTGCGCATCGACCCCGCCGCCACCTACACGATCGACGGCGCACATCGCATCGAGCTACGCCGCGCCGACGTGCAACTCTCCTTGGAAGGCGGCCAGCTGGGCTTCTTTACCGCGCTCGACGGCCGCACCACCGGCGCGGTGTTCGCCGGACGCGGCCACGCTCTCGGCGTGCCCCGCGGCGCGGTGGAAAAGCAGCAAATGGCCCGCTTTCTCGGCGCCCCCCTCCTGGACCAGGAATTTACTTACGCGTACCTGCGCTTCACGGACGACACCATGGACGATCTGCTGCTTCAACTCCATGCCGCGAAAATCGAGCCGCAACAAGACTCCGCTTTCGCCTCGCGCTGGGACGCCCTGCTCGCCACCGTCAATCCGGCGCAGTCCCTGCGCATCATGTCCGACAGCCTTTCGCAAAATCCCCGGCCATACTTTTACGCGGGAATCGAGGGCCTCTCCATCGGCCCATTCGATGTGGTCGTCGACCTGCGCCGCGAAGAGTCCGTGATGCTCGGCCAGCCGCGAAAAGAGGGAGCCAACACCTTCTACGACGTGTGGGCCTCCTACAAGATTCCCGACGTGGCGGCAACTCCGGTTGCGTACCGCGCGCTGCACTACGCCATCGACACCTCGATACTCGCCAACATTTCGCTGGACGCCAAAACCGACGTGCGCCTCCGCTCGGAAACCGCGGGTCAGCGCCTGCTCGTTTTCCAGCTCTCGCGCCTGCTGAACGTGGACTCCGTTTCGGCAGAAAACGGCGAGCCCCTCACTTTTTTTCAAAATGAAGAGCTTAGCCGCCAGGCACGCGGCTCCCGTGGAAACGATTATCTTTGCGTGGTGCTCCCGGCCCCGGTTCCGCGCGGCACGGAATTCACCCTGCGCTTTCGCTATCGTGGCAACGTGATTGAAGATGCCGGCAATGGCGTGCTGATCGTCGGCGCCAGAGAAAGCTGGTACCCGCATCTCGGCGACACCGCGGAGTTTGCCGACTACGATCTCGCCATGCGCTGGCCCCGCCGCCTGCGCCTGGTGGCCACCGGCACCAAGATCGAAGAACACGAAGACGGCGATTTCCGCGCTGGCCATTGGCGCTCAGAGAAGCCACTCCCCATCGCCGGCTTCAATCTAGGAGAGTACATTTCCACTTCGCTCTCCTCCGGCACGCATTCCCTCGACCTGTATGCCAATCGCCAGCTGGAGCAGGCGCTCGACAGCCGTCTGGGAAACTCGGGGTTGGAAGGCGGCGGTATCCCGGCGCCGCCGTTCATAGCCGCCGAGGGCCGCACCAACGCCAACATGATGTCGTCCCCCGCGCTCGCCCCGCGCCCCGCCGACGCCCTGAAGCAACTGGGTCGCGACATTGACTCTTCCATTCGCTTCTACGAAACCTTCAGCGGCCCTTTTCCTTTTCAAAAATTAAGCGTCTCGCAGATTCCCGGAACCTTCGGCCAAGGCTGGCCGGGCCTGCTGTATCTGTCGACGTACTCCTTTCTTCCAGCCGAGGCCCAGCACCGCGCCGGGCTTTCCGAGGCCAGCCAGGAGCATTTCACCGAACTGGTTCCCTTCCATGAAGTAGCCCATCAGTGGTGGGGCAACGTCGTCGGCTGGAGCAGCTACCGCGACCAGTGGATCGACGAGGCCATCGCCAACTATCTGGCCTTGCTGTTCGCCGACAGCCAGAAAAACAAGGACCACTCCCTTCGCGTATGGCTCGATCGTTATCGCCACCAGCTTCTGGAACAGTTGCCCGGCCGGGAGCTGCCCAACTCCCAAATTGGCGCCCTCGAGCTGGGCGGCAGGCTGACCTCTTCCAAGTCTCCCAACGGATTCGAAGATGTCATCTACGGCAAGGGATCCTGGGTGATTCACATGCTTCGCGAGATGTTGCGGCAACCCGGCGGCAAGGATCCCGACGCCCGCTTCGTCGCTTTACTCCACACCCTGGCCACCAAGTACGCCTACAAAGCTCTCTCCACCGCGGATCTGCAGCGCGAGGTCGAAGCGGTCATGACGCCGGGCATGGATCTCGAAGGTGGCCGCTCGATGGAGTGGTTCTTCGCCGAATGGGTCCGCGGAACGGGCATCCCCCGCTATCATGTGGAATTCAGCGTCCATCCCAGCGAAAAGGGTTTTGTAGTGCGGGGAAAACTCTTCCAGGAAGGTGTGCCTCGCTCCTTTCTTGCTCCCGTTCCGCTGTACGCCAGCGCCGGCGTGGGGCACTCCGCTCCGCTTGGCATCGTCGTCGCAGCGGGCGCGGAGACTTCCTTCCACTTCACAACGCCGACCGCTCCGCACAAAATCGTCATCGATCCGCAGATGACCTTGCTTTGCACCACGCCGTGATCCCAGCGACTGGAACTTATCTCAGAAACCGTTCTTCGGGAGGGCACGATTTCAGTCGTGCCGCTAAAGCGCACGAATTCTTGGGCTTTCGCCCCTGAGGTTTCTTTACTTTCGACGGGCTCGATTTATGAGATATCTTGGTAGGGCGCCCAAGTAAATCTACAGGGGTTTTTCAAGAAGCGGCTTTTGCTTGAAGAGTGGGCTTAAAGGATTGAGCTGTGCCTTGCCGTCGGCATCGAACGTGTACACGAAGCCGACCGGATCCACCACCGAACCGCGCAGTAGTCCGGCATTGACCAAGTCCCGCATGCTGTTCGCCGGCTGCCCGGTACGTTTTGCGTATTCCGCCGCGACCATGTTCAGCTGCTCGCATTCGGCTTCCGCTTGCATCAATTGCAGGTGCATCAACGCGTTTTTCTTGACCGTCTCATCGGCAGTGGAATTGTAGATTTCATTCCAAAGGAATCCCGACGTTTCCCGCGTCTCCCCGCTCTCCAGCACCTTGGCGGCAAGGACCTTCATCCATATCTGCGAGTTCGGATTCTTGCTGCCTTCCAGGAAAGCCGCCGAGGCCTTGGGGTAGTCCTTGAAATTGAAGTAGTAAATGAATCCCAGGTCTTCGTACAGCTGCCAGTAGTCGGGGTTCGCGGCAATCCCGCGCTGCGTCAATTCCACTGCCAAATCCGGACGCCCGGCCCCTTGCGGCGGACGCTCGCTCAAGAACATCGAGCCGAAACGATATGCGACGATCAAATTAGGATCGAGCGTCGTGGTCACGTCCAACAGCGGCCACAGCAGCTGAATGTCGGCATCCTGCCGCGCATGCTTGTCGCCGTAATACTGCACCACCCGCGTCCAATAGAGATCGGCCATCAGCGGCGCGTACTCCAGGCTCATCACCTTGACCATCGGGCCCGAACGCAGTAGCAGGTCGTCTTGTTCCTGGTGCATGGCATCGCGTTGCACGTCGATCTTCTTCTGCAGCTGCCACACCCCGCTGAATCCGGCCACCAGCGCCGCGTACAACAGCAAGGAACTGTACTTCCCCGCGCTCATTTCAGGTTCCGCCTGGAAAATATGGCTGCTGCCGCCGCCAACACCACCGCGCAGTACAGCGCGGCATACGCCGTATTTTGCAGAATCAAGTTCAAAGGCACGGCCCGTTGGTGCGCCGCCGCGGCCATCACGTCGAAATTTTCAAAGTTGGGCAGCAGATACGACAGCCAGTGCAGGAAGGCTTGCACCGCCGGAGCCATCGTACTGTTGTGAAATCCTCGCATTTCCCTTACGAACAAGCCCGAAACGTACAGCCCCGCGGTGAACAGAATGGCCAGCAGCGGCGTCGTGTAGCAAGAAAACAGCAGCGCCAGCGCCACCACCAAGGCCAGCTTCAGCAGAATAAAATAGACGGCCACCAGCACCACGGCATCCGCGCGCTCCAGTGAGTGTTTGACGTACAGCAACGCCGCAAACAACCCCGTCGCCATCGCCGCCGTATTGACCGCCAGGGTCAGCAGCAGTCCCCCGAATTTTCCCAGCAAGAATTCCCAGCGCCGCACCGGCTTGGCCAGCAGCGCGTACAGGGTCCGCTTGTCCATCTCCTTGGAGACCAGCGCCACGCCGATAAACACCGCGATCAGCAAGCCGATCACCGAGATAGCGCTCAAGCCCAGGCTCACGATCACGATCTGCTCGATCCCGATCGAAATCTGGCCCACCACGATGGCCGCCGCCATCATCAGCAGCGCAAAAAACACCAGGTTGTACAACACCCGGTCGCGCACCGCTTCCCGAAACGTGTTCCAGGCCACTACACCCACGCGGCTCATTTCCCACTCACCTCGACGGCCGATGCCTGCGCTCGATCCGCTTCCACCAAGTGCATGAAATATTCTTCCAGCGACGCTTTAACCTGCGCCACGGATAGGATCCTCGCTCCCGCCGCCCGCAACTGATCCAGCGTCGCGTACAAAGCGCCCTCGTCCACCTGCATGCGGTAGCGGTTGCCGGTCTGCGTGGCTTTTCCGAGCAGCGCCGCGGCACTCGCGTTGTTCCCCGAGTACTCAAACAAAATCTCCATGGCGTGAGCCTTGATTCCCACAATCTCGTCCGGCGCGCCGATCCCGCGCAGCTTCCCGCCCACGATCACGCCCACCCGGTCGCACAGCATTTCCGCATCCGGCAGGATGTGCGTCGAAAACAAGATGGTCTTGCCCATGCGCTTCAATTCCAGGATGATGTCGCGCACTTCCCTCCGCCCCACCGGATCGAGGCCCGACATCGGCTCATCCAGAATCACCACCTTGGGGTCATGCAGAATCGCTTGCGCCAAACCCACGCGCTGCAACATGCCCTTGGAATATTTTCGCAGTTGGATCTTCCCCGCCGTCTCCAACCCTACTTTTTTGAGCAGTCGAGACACCCGCTCTCGCCGGTCCGCCGCCGTCAAATCGTGGAACCGTGCGAAGTAGTCGAGCAGTTCCGCGGCGGTAAGATAGTCGTAGAAATAAGGCTGCTCGGGCAGGTAGCCGATGTCCCGATGCATCTCGATGTCGCTGGTCGGCTTGCCCAGAATCCGAGCGCCGCCCTTAGTGGGAAAGATCAGCCCCACCAGCAGCTTGATGGTCGTGGACTTCCCCGCACCGTTCGGCCCGAGGAATCCAAACACTTCCCCGTCCTCGACCGTCATCGTCAGCCCTTCCAGCGAGGTCTTCTTCTTCAGGTGCAGGAAGCCGAAGGGATAATCCTTAGTCAGGTTCTCGATCTCGATGACCGCGGTTGCCATGACTATATTGTTGAGAAGAACGCAGCGGAAGGCAATAAGTGCTGCTTCTGGTATCGCTTACGAATAAACGGCCCATTTATCCCGTTCTTCGATTAGGACCGAGGTTGGACGGAAACCGTTAAGATGGCATCGCCTTTTGTGAGCATGGATGGCGTTGCTCCCAACTCCCCGAGAACCCCGTTTCAGGATCGTTTCCGAGTAGCCGACCCTCCGGGAGCTATCGCGAGGTGGTTAGAACCAAATATCCGGTAAAGCCACATCCGCGGATGGCGCGTCTTTCGGCCAAGTAGTTCAGTTTCGTGAATACAAGTACAATTGGCGCCATTTTGGAGAGTCCAATGAGAGCCAGGCTTTGTCTATCGCTTTTCGCGGTCGCTCACCTTTACGCAGTTGCGATGGCCCAGGAGCAACCAACGGCCGCCACTTCACAGAGCATCGTCGGAGGCGCAACCTACATCACCCACGTGACTGTAATCGACACGGAAACTGGCAAAGAAATTCAAGACCGCACTGTCATCATTTCCGGTGATCGGATTTCGGAAGTAACAAACAGCAAACGAATAAAACCACCTGCGGGCGCAAAGGTAGTGGAAGGCCGAGGCAAGTATTTGATTCCGGGACTGTGGGACATGCACGCGCATGCGGTGGTTGCGGAACGACTGGATAGTATGCTTCCTACGTTCGTCGCCAACGGTGTCCTTGGTATTCGCGACATGGGAACGCCCATGCCTTTGGCGGACATCGATCGCCTGCGCCAACAAACCGCAAACGGTTCCCGGCTGGGACCCCGCATCATTGCTGCCGGGCCAATCCTGGATGGGCGCCCGAAGCCCTCGCGTCCCAATTTTATTGCGATCAATACTCCTGAAGAGGGCCGTGAAACCGTGCGCCGCCTCAAAAGCGGTGGCGCTGATTTCGTCAAAGTGTATTCCCAGCTTTCACGCGATTCCTTCCTGGCCATCGCCGACGAAGCGCACAAGCAGAACATTCCGTTTGCCGGTCATGTGCCCTTTTCCATGTCCGCTCTCGAAGCCTCAGACGCAGGACAGAAGAGCATGGAGCACCTATGGGGCATCTATCTCTCCTGCTCGAGCCGCGAGGAGGAATTGCGGTCCGAGATGCTAAAGGGTGGGGTCAATCTACCTGGATCAGAACGAATACGCTTGGAGCTAGACGAGGCGGCTGCATCTTACGATGAGCGTAAAGCTGCAAATGTATTCGCACATCTTGCCAAGAACGGAACCTGGCTGGTCCCGACCTTTACAGCGGTCTTGCGGGACTCCGAAATTTTCGATGTCCGCGTAACTACGGATCCCCGGCTGAAATACATCCCTCCACCTGTTCAGAAGCAATGGAGCGCGGCAGCCTCGGCAGGCGCCGCAATCAAGGACCAATCTTACGAACGAAAGCTTCAAGTAGTGGGCGCTGCGCACCGAGCCGGTATCCCTTTGCTGGCGGGAACCGATGCCGGTTGGGTCCAACCGTATGTTTATGCTGGATTCTCTCTGCAGGACGAACTTGCGCTCCTCGTACGAGCGGGCTTAACTCCAGTGGAATCGCTACAAACAGCGACAATCAACCCTGCGCGTTTCTTAGGTATGGAAAAAGACTTGGGAACCGTTGAAAAGGGAAAGATCGCGAATCTCGTGTTGCTGGACGCCGATCCGCTCACAAACATTCATAACACAACAAAAATTTCAGGGATCTTCTTGTCGGGCAAAGAGTTTGATCGCGCTGCGCTGGACCAGATATTGAAGAGTGCGGAAGCAGCCGCGAAGTCGGCTGTGGTCAACTGACAAATCTAGTTTCGCCTGCGTTTCCGTACAGAATTGCGTTAACTGCTTGGGCGCCCCGACTATAGCCGATCACGGAGCCTCCGATGTTTTGTACCGACCGGTCATGAATGGATGATCTTGCTTCTCTCTTCAGCAAGCGCCTTCGCGCGTTGGCCGGCCTTCTTGAGAACCCTTTCGAGGATTTGCAGTTCTTTGGAGTTAGCGTCGGCAAACACTTTGGCGATTTCCGCGGAATGCTTGCGGAAGATTGGAACAATCAGGTCTCTACCGCTCTTTGTAAGCGCCACGACCCGCACCCTCCGGTCATCGGGGCTTTCCGCCCGGCTCACTAGCCCCTTTTCGAGCAAGCGATCGACCGCCACGCTGATGGAACCAGGCGTGAGGTGGACTTTCGGCCCTATGGTGTTCACAGGCAGCGGACCCTTGTGCAGAAGCGCTTCCAGCACCCGGAAGTCGGTGTCAGAAATGCCCGTTTCCGCGATTCCTCTATATAGGTAGTCGGAGGCCGCCTCGTGGGCCTTCCTCCAAATGAGCCAGCAATGCACCGGGTCTGAAGACTTTTTTGCCATAACTCTTTGATGCTGAGCCTTTTCCGATTAGTTGTCCATAAAATGTATCCGTCTCAATATACTCTGCATCAATGTATTAAAGACGCCGGGCCCGCTACGGCACCGGCCACCAGGAGATGAGTATGAAGATCGCTTCTACAATCGCACGGTACTTGCTCGGTTTGATCTTTTTGACCTTCGGGCTCAACGGGTTCCTTCACTTTATTCCCATGCCGCCGCCTACGGGCGTTGCCGCGCAGTTCTTCGGAGCCCTCTTCGTGTCCCGGTTTTACGTGGTGATTTTTCTGTTGCAGATAGTGCCCGCGGTCCTGTTGCTTGCGAATCGCTACGTGCCTCTGGCGCTGACGATTCTGGGGGCCTTGATTTTCAACATACTTTGCTTTCATATTTTCATGGCGCCTGCGGGTTTGCCGCTGGCCGTGGTCGTTACGGTCTTGTGGTTTCTCACGATTTGGACCGTGCGCTCCGCGTTTACGGGGATCCTTCAACGCTAAGAAAGCACTGGCGGAAATAACGCCAAGCCGACAGGAGACAAGCTCATGTCATACAGCATTGCGACGTTGATGATCCGCAATCTTCGCGACGTTTTCGGTGAAAACGATCCCACGCGCCGGCGCGCGGCCATTGACGAGATCTACACCGAAGATTGCGTGTTCTTTGATCCCAGCAAGGGAGTCTACCGTGGCCGGGACCAGATCGACCGCATCGCGGGCGCGATCAAGGCTACTCACCCAGACTTTCGATATCAGCCAATTTCCGAGCCCGCGGAATCGGGCGATGGCGGGCTAGTCCGATGGGTATCGGGCCGCCCGGGTGAGGCGCCGGCTTACTCCGGAACAGATTTCATTATTGCCCGGGACGGCCGGATTGCCGCCGCTTATCTGTTTTTCGACAAGCTACCCTGAGCTGGACTTTGCCGTGTCACGAACCGGAAAGGAGTGGAATGCTCACTCCGAACGCTCTTCGTGGGAGAGTGGCGTCGGTAGACTTGTGAGTTTCACTCGTTCCGCTCGTCAACCGAACGAACGTTCAAGCACGATCGAAGCAACTTCATCGCGACCTTTTGAAGAATCACAGGAGCAGAGTTATGCAAATCGGAATCGATAGTTTTGTGGCCGCGGTGCCGGACTCCCTGACGGGCGAGAATCTCGGCCCGGCAGATCGCCTGAGCCACCTTCTCGACGAAATTGAGTCTGCGGATCGCGTTGGGCTGGATGCCTTTGGGATTGGCGAGCACCACCGGGCGGAGTTTCTGGATTCCGCGCCAGAAACGATCTTGGCCGCAGCGGCAGTCCGGACCGAAAGAATCCGTCTCACCAGTGCCGTCACCGTTCTGAGCGCGAATGACCCCGTGCGCCTATTTCAACAGTTCGCAACCATCGACCTTCTCTCCCACGGACGCGCCGAAATGATTGTAGGGCGCGGATCGTTTGTGGAAGCCTTTCCTTTGTTCGGCCTCGATCTCGCCGATTACGATTCTCTTTTCGTGAGCAAGCTTGAACTCCTTCTGAAAATTCGAGACAACACTCGCGTTCATTGGGCTGGCGAACACCGCGCGCCTCTTACGGGGCAGGCAGTGTACCCGCGCCCTTATCAGCGATCTCTTCCGATCTGGCTCGGGGTGGGCGGCACGCCGGCTTCGTTTGCGCGCGCCGGAACACTCGGCCTTCCGCTGATGGTCGCCATCATCGGCGGTGAACCGCGCCGGTTTCGCCCCTTGATCGATCTCTACCGCGAGGCGGGCCGTCGCTCCGGTCATCCTTTGGACCGGTTGAAGGTCGGAATTCACGCGCTGGGCTATGTTGCGGATACCGATCAGCAGGCAGCGGACGAATTCTTCCCAGGTTACGCCCGGTCCTTCACCGAGATCGGCAAAGAGCGTGGCTGGCCGCCGATTACGCGTCGTCAGTTCGAAGCGCTTCTTGAACCAGAAGGTGCGTTGCTCGTTGGCGATCCTCGAACGGTAACTGACAAGGTCCTCTCGGTCAGTGAAGCACTCGGAGGAATCGAAAGACTTAGCTTTCAAATGAGCATTGCGTCTCTGCCGCACGCGAAGCGCGTGCACGCGATCGAACTGCTCGGAGCGAAGGTTGCGCCGGCTGTTCGCGAGCATTCGCCAGTGGTTTCTGCAGCACAGCAAATGGGCGCCTGACCCGCCAGCGCCAGTCTGGGAGAAGCACCATGTCGAACCGGCTTTCCGGAAAAGTTTGCATCGTCACCGGCACTGCTGGCGGCATTGGCCGTGAAGCCGCCCTAACCTTCGCGCGAGAGGGCGCTTTGGTCGTTGGCTGCGGTCTGTACCTCGACGAAGCGGAAGCGACCCTTGCAGTCTCGGCATCAGAAACTATGCGGATTGGGCTTTCAAACTTTCTCGAGGAGTATTTGTCCGGGATCGCGGGAGTTCGGTGCGGTTCACTCTTCCTCCAGATTGTGAGTCACGTTGTACTCTGCCCGCGGCGGACAGACAGTCGAAACGCGTCGTGCGGATCGGAAACGACGCGGAACTCTTAGAATTGCATTAACTGTTTGATTCAAGAGAGGTGAGTGGCGCGCAGTAAGAAAGGGAGAGTCGTTCCGCTAGGAATCGCTGCGGGAAGACCCAATCTGCACCAACTGCGGCGGCGCAGCAGGCGGCGCCATCGGCATAGGCTTGAGGTTCTGCGGATCCCGCCAGTTATCCAGGATGCCCACCTGCTGCACGCAGGAAACCGTGCACCGCGGCCCGCAAAATTTTTCCGTCGAGTACTCCCGGTGCCGCATCTCCGGCGTATAGTCCGCCAGCGGAATCCCCGGATACCCGCGCTGCTGCGAGCACCAGTGCACCAGCCCGTCCTCGCAGATATACAAATACCGCGAGCCGGACCGGCAGCGCCAATTGTGCTCCCGCCCACGCGCCACATTGTGCTGAAACTCGTTGAAGCGCGAATACGAGCGCTTCCCGAGCGTCATGATTTCTTCGAAAATCTCGGTCTCGCGCGGTCCCAGCGGCTTCAGTTGCCCATTGTTGTCGTGGATGATGCCCACGGTGCTCGTAAATCCGAGCTCCACGGCCCGGTGCGCGATTTGCAGCGCGTCTTCCGGGTTCTTCACCCCGCTACCCAGCACCGAATTGATGTTCACCTGAAACACCGCGTACTGCGAAAGCATTTCCAGCCGGCCGTCCAAAGTCTTCAGGCTCTTCTTCGACACTTCGTCCGGCATCACGTTGTCGATGCTGATCTGCAAGTGCTCCAGCCCGGCTTCATTGAGCTGCTCGATTCGCTCTTTGTTCAGGAAAAAGCCGTTGGTGATCATCCCGGCGATGATCCCGCGCCCCCGGATGTGCCGGATAATGTGGTCCAGGTCCGGATGCATCAGCGGTTCCCCTCCGCTGATGGTGATGATCGACGTCCCCATGTCGGCCAAGGCATCCAGCCGCTTTTTCATTTCCGCCAGCGGCACCGGCTTCGACACATCATCAAACTCGTTGCAGTAAGTGCAAGCCAGATTGCAGCGCCGGTTGGGGATAATATGCACCAGGATCGGGTGCTTGGTGGAAATCAGCGCCTTGGCGATCATGCGCAGCTCGCGCAGCCGCGTGCGGATAAACCTCCGCCGCCTCCGCATCCGCACCGACGCAGATGCCGACACCCTTACCGGCTTGGTATCACTCGTCATTGGAACCCGCAGAATCCCCTGCCCCAATTATACATGACCGGGGTTACCCCCACGGCGTCATTGCCCTTTGGTTCTATTGTGCCGTACGCATCCCGCACCTACGCTGAGATTCCAGAGCGAGGGATATTCTATGAGTCAACCGACGCCCAGCACATCGCCAGCCGTACGCCCTTTTCCGTCGCGCGCCCGCAACAGCTTCGTATCCGTTCTTAGTATTGGTTTGACCGCCGCCGTGTTCGCCGCAGCCGTCCCGGCCTCCCTTCCCGCCGCAGCCCACAAGCCGCAGCACCAACCCTTGGCGACGTCCATCCCGGCCTCCCCGGCAAAACTCTCCGACCACGAAATCGAGGAGCTGGCCACCCTGCGGCCCCAGCAGCAAGCCGAACGCCTGGTGGAACGCGCCATAAACCACTACTCCGGCGCCCTGGAATTGATCGACCGCTACGTGGAGTCTTGGTATGGCCAACTCGACCTGCAAGGCCGGCTCTCCGGCTCGCTCAACACCGCCATGAATTCCAACGACCTGCGCGTTCGCGGCGCCGCCCTGGACATCTACCTGGCCGGATATAGCTTGTCCAAGCGCTCCGAAACCGCTGAGACCCTGATCCGGCAAATCCAGGACGAACCAGCGTCTCGTCCCTGGGCGCTCTTCATGCTCGGCGCACTCGGCAATCGCGGCATTGAGACCTATCGCGCCTTCACCACCCTCATGGACCATCGCCACGACCCCGACGAGCAGACCCGCTTCTGGGCCGTCGAAGGACTCGCCGCCCTCGGCATCGACGAAACCCTGGCTCCCCTGCTCGACACCTTCCGCACCGACCCTTCCCCCGCAATTCGTGAGCGCGGCGCCTGCAGCCTGGCGCAATCGGGAATGCTAACCCGAGAGCAGCGCCTGCGCGCCGTCCCCGACTTGCTGCGAATGATGGACGACGCCACCCTCGATGCCGCCACCCGCGGCTGGGTCTTCCAGGCTTTGCGTGACATCACCGGCACCGGCATAGGACCCGACCCCGCAACTTGGCGCACTTGGTGGTCACAGCACGGCCAAAGCTAGAACACCCTGACCCAAACGCGGTTGAAAGCCTTGCCCGGAAGTGCCGGCTTGCTCTCCGTGTGTGGACGCAGCCGTCGCCGTAGCGTCCCTGTTTTTGCGGCGTTTCGGGCGCCTTGTCCCAACCATCCGTTGGCACGGTAGTGGGTCAGTTTGAATTTCCACCCCCGTTCCAAACTCTTGACTCCGTGTTAAAATGGGGTCCGTGAAGCCATTCAAAGTTAGATCGAAAGGAACCAAACTGGACTTTACAGCCACAGCCTTGTCTGTCGTAGAACAGGCCATCGGTGAGCATATGGACGGCTCTCCATTAGAAACCCGTATTCCCCTTGAAGAGACCATGGCAACCAAGCGCGGTCGCCTAGGCGGGTTAAAGGGTGGCGAAGCAAGGGCGTCAAAGTTGACCGCAAAACGCCGCAAAGAGATCGCGAAAAAGGCCGCTAAGTCTAGGTGGAATAAGTAGTTATTTGAGAGCATTTTCCGATAATTTTCCTTGACAATACAGCATCATGATAGGTATAGTGTTGTTGAAGTTCGCCAACCCTAGTGGTTGGCTTTGCCCCAACCGAGGGGCTGAAGTCTTCGGTAGAGCGGGCCTTAACTGGCCCGCTCGCCTTTTAAGGCCATATTTTTGTAACGAGGTGCTTGGCACGAATTTCGCGCGGAAATAGAGTCGAGAAGTGGCGCGTCTCGCCAACGATTTTGCACACAAGGGCACGCCATTGGGGTATTTCTTCAGTTCCAAAGTTTCTTACGTAAACTTCATCACCGCTTCCTAGCGCCTGCCAATTGGGACATATGCAGTAAGGATAAGTTGCCAGTTCTACGGCCCAAGGAATTTCAGCGGCACGCTGGGCATTGTATCTTCCAGGGACAAATTGAATTTTTCCTGATCTGATCTCTTCAAGGGCCAAGACTCTGTTTTTTGGCTCTTTGCCGTATTTATTTGTCAGTTTTATGTGGTGGATGAAATGCTCCGGTTTGAACCTAACTCGGTATCCGCGACCGTCACGCAGGTCCACGTTGCACAAGTTTTGTTCGTACCATCGAAGGACTTCTTGAATGCTGTCTAACGGTAGTAGTTTGAGCGGCATTTGGTAGGCTCTGGAACTTCCAGAATAGAGACGACTTAAACCTATTAAAATAGTGACCTTGGACTGAAGTATCCTCAAAGATACGGCCATTCCTCAATATGACTTTTATGCTTGACAAGAGAATTCCTCTCAAGCATAATTAGTCATTATGAATCGTCTATCGAAAGAGCGCCAAACTCAAGTCGTTAAGTGCCTTTGTGAAGGGTTGGGAATCCGCGCCACCGTCCGAATGACTGGCGCATCGAAGAACACAATCGTTAAGTTGCTCTCGGAGATCGGTGAAGCCTGCAACAAGTATCAGGACAAAGCACTTCGCAATCTGACCTGTAAGCGAATCCAATGCGATGAGATTTGGTCGTTCTGCTACGCCAAACAAAAGAACGTTCCCCGCGAAAAGCGCGGTAAGTTTGGCTTCGGAGATGTCTGGACTTGGACGGCTCTTTGTGCCGATACGAAGCTAATTGTTAGCTGGCGCGTGGGAGATCGGGACGCATGGACCGCGCAAAACTTCATGTACGACTTGGCTTCTCGCCTTGCGAATCGTGTGCAATTAACTTCGGACGGTCACAAAGCCTATTTGGACGCGGTAGACCTAGCATTTGGAACTAACATTGACTACGCGATGTTAGTCAAGCTTTACGGTGCTGTCCGCGACAAAGAGGCGACCTACAGTCCTGCCAAGGTGATTAGCTGCCGTGCGGTGCCGATTACCGGGAAGCCCGAAACAGAGCATATCTCGACTAGCTACGTTGAACGGTCCAATTTGACCATGCGTATGTCTATGCGGCGCTTTGCGCGGCTGACAAACGCTTTCAGCAAGAAAGTAGAGCATCACATCGCGGCATTGTCGCTCTACTTCATGTTTTATAACTTCTGCCGCGTACACCAGACGTTACGCGTAACTCCCGCGATGGAAGCGGGGATTAGCGATCATGTTTGGGACGTTGACGAGATTGTTTCTCTTTTGGAGTAGCTAATTTTTATGGCTCGATTTGAACTTGTCCCGGAGATACCTCTACGTACGGCGGTTGGTCCGAAGGGCGATGGCCTGCTAAACAGCGTGCGCTATTTTTACCAGTTAATGCTCTCTTGTATATATCGGGCAGAGACAAAGAGTTCTCGGCTAATACGTATATTCTCGCGCGAAACTCGCAACCATTTTGGACGCATAAAATCTCAACTCGGCGGAACGAGCTATGTGCGGATAACCCCAGACGGTCCGTATCTCCCCATTGAACATCCGATTTCACGTATCCGAAGCGGTACGTACTTTGCTCGGTGACGGCGAGAAACCCTTGGCTCGTAGCAGTATTCGGAACGCCAAGCCATGGGTTATGAGAAGCAAAGGCACGTAGGCAGTCAAGATGAAATAACCAGCGCCTAACAAGCCTGGGTTATCCGGGAGTGCTATGCGGCTTCCCAGGTAAAAGGCGAAGAGCAGGTCGGCAGTTCCGAAGGTATTGAAAACCCAGGTCAGCACTGTCCCCGTGTAGCTTCCCAGGGTAGCCAGGGCGAGCAAAGCCAGAATGGCGGTCATGAGATCACCGTAAGCTACTGGTTGAGCAAATGTGGCAGGCAACCCCGGAGACACAACACCCGGCACCACAAATGCCAATCCGAGGAACCTGAACCCATGCAGCAGCAGGATGGGCTTCAGATTCTCGGGGCTGGGGCGTTCCCTTAGCGCTGGCCAAATATAGTGCCACGCTACTGCTCCCCAAGCAGCCAAGCCGAACGCTGAACTGACCGCGAACAAAACTGGAGATGGCATGATCGATCCTTTCCGGTGCAATCTGGGCTACCACTTCTTGAAATGTGTCGAGCTCCTGCAATTTATTGGGTTCCTTCCTGAATGCGAGGAAATGTCTGGCCACGCGCTGTCTCGCACCACTGAACTGAGGTACGGAACATGGCCGAGTTCACTTATTGGTCGGGCTATCTCGCAACAGTATCCCGAGCGGCAGGAGTGGCCCGACCGGAATGAACTGCTCGTCCACGAGGCTTTCCTTCGAGAGCGGCAGGCTTTCCATGAGGGCCCGAGCCTCCTCCACGTCCTTGCAGTTCAGCAGGAAGATCACGCCTTTGCCGTCGCCGCGCGTGAACCACTGCTGAATCTTGCCGTCGAGATACAGGGGAACGGTCGCACGAATTTCCGCGGGCATGATTTTCATGATTTGCTCGACCGTAACCCCCGGTTTTGGCGTAAGCATCGTCAGCACGCCGGTGATCTTGGGCTGCGGCGGTGTGGACTGGCCTTGCGCCAGGGGCGCCAGGACCGTCGCGAACCCCAGCAGCAAGTACAACATTTCCATCTTCATTGTTGCGCTCCTTTGATTTCTCGCGAAATCATCATGTGTTGGTACCGTTGGGTACCACACTCTTTAGACGTAGCTACATGAGAAAAGTTGCATCCGCAAACATAAAATTCTTTTCACCCTTACACTCATGACGGTGGTACTATACGGTACCAGTGTCGCCAGGGAGAGGGTGATGGCTAAGCCAAGGATGTCAAAACGCCGCCAGCAAGGCGGCGACGAAACCGCGGTGCGCCAGCGCATCCTTGCGGCGGCCTTTGCTGCGTTCAAGAGCAGCGGCTACGCATCGGCCAGCACGCTTGAGATCGCGACGCGCGCGCGCGTTTCGAAGCGAGAGCTTTACGAGTTGGTTGGCAACAAACAGGAAATGCTGATCGCTTGCATCAGCGAACGCGCCAAGCGATTTGACGTGCCCGCTGACCTGCCCGTGCTGCGCGATCGCGAAACCCTGGAGCAGGTGCTGGCTTCTTTCGGAACCAAGCTCGTCCGCGAGGTAAGCGATCCCACGGTCATTGCGGTATTCCGGCTGGCGACCGCCGAGGCGGTCCAGGCCCCCGAAGTGGCGCGCGCGCTCGACTCTACAGGACGCGAGGCAAGCCGCGCCGCCCTGCGTAAAATCATGGCCGAGGCCCAAGCGTCAGGCCTGCTCACGGGCCGTCCTGCCGAACTTGCGGAGCAGTTCGGCGGGTTGCTCTGGCGCGATTTGCTGGTCAGCCTGCTGCTCGGCGTCGCCGAGCGGCCGAACCCCCGCGAAATCGCGGCACGTGCGCGCGACGCCGCAGCCGCCTTCCTGCAACTTCATCCGCTACCAAATGACACGCCAGCCTGTTGACAACTTCCTCTTCATCCCTCCGGCGAACGCAGAGACAACCCAGGGAACGAGAAATCCTTCTGACTTCACCAGACGGATGCCCGTGCCGCGTCGTCTAGTTTACTAACCGCCGCGAGATCTGCTCGTCCAATCGGGCAAGTCACAACCGGCGGCGGCGCGAGGTGCTCATGCAATCTCTCCTATCAGATTTGCGTTACACCGCCCGCGAACTTCGCAAGCGCCCCGGCTTCACCTTGACCGCCGTCCTCTCCCTGGCCCTGGGCATCGGAGCCACCAGCGCGGTCTTCAGCGTCATCTACGCTGTGCTGATCGACCCCTTCCCCTACCCAGGCGCCGACCGCATCATGGAAATTCGCCTAGTGGATAAGGCTGGCCACGATCGCTACACCGGCTTCAACGGCCCACAGATCGACCAACTGCGCCAGACCAAATCCCTCGAGAGCGTCTCCGGCCTGGACTGGTGGAACCTCACCACCACCGACGGCGACCTTCCCGAAGACGTCCAATCCTTCCATCTTTCCCCCGAATCCCCGAACCACTGGGGCATTCCCGCCATGAAGGGCCGCTGGCTGATTCCCTCCGACGCCCCCACCGGCCAGGAGCCGCAGCGCGTGGTGGTCCTCAGCTATCAGTTCTGGCAAAGATACTTCCTGGGTGACCCCGGCGTCGTCGGCCGCAAGATGCAGCTGGTCCACAAGACCTACGAGGTCGTCGGCGTAATGCCGCCGCGTTTCCGGTGGGGCGCGGCAGACATCTACATGCCATTGCACGTCACCCAAGACACGCACATTAATTTTGGCGCCTCCCTCAAGCTCCGCCCGGGCGTGACCGCCGCCCAAGCCAACGCCGAGCTCCAGCCGCTTCTGGAGCAATTCGCCAAGGAGGCCCCAGGCCACTATCCCGAGCAATTCCGCGTGAGCCTGCGCAGCATCGTCGAGGTCTACGCCAGACCCCTGGGACCCACGCTCTATCTGCTGTTTGGTGCGGTCGCCTCCCTGCTCCTGATCGGCTGCGGAAACGTCTCCATCCTGCTCCTCGCCCGAGGTGCCGAGCGCCAGCAGGAGTTGGCCATCCGCTCCGCCGTGGGCGCCGATCGGATGCGGATGATCCGCCAGCTGCTCACCGAATCGCTGGCCATCGCCGGAGCCGGCACTCTCCTCGGCGTCCTCCTCGCCTGGAAGAGCCTTGCCTTGATCATCGCTTTCCTGCCGGAAGATTCCTTCCCCGCCGAATCGGTGATCAAAATGAACGTCCCGGTGCTGCTCTTCAGCATCGGCTTGGCCGTCGCCACCGCAGTCGTCTTCGGCCTGTGGCCCGCGCTGCAACTCTCCCGCCCGGACGTCGCCCGCCTGATGCAAAGCAGCGTCCGCCGCGTCGCCGGAAGCGCCCACGCCCGGCGTACTCACAGCGCCATGGTCGGCGCGCAAGTTGCGCTCACCCTGCTCCTGCTCACGGTAGCGGGAGCCGCCAGCAAAGGTTTCCTGCGCCTCGTAAAAACCGATCTCGGCTACGATCCCGGACACAGTATGTCCGTTCCCATTCCCGTTCACGACAACACCCATGTCTCCTGGCAGGACCGCTCCCAATACTTCGAGCAGCTACGCGCCAAGATCGCCGCCATGCCCGAAGTCGTCGCCGCTGGCATCTCCACCAACGCTACCCCGCCCTCCAACGGCAACGACACCCGCATCGAAATCATGGGTAACGGCGGCGAAAAGCCTGAGACCCGCCTGAATTTCGTCAGTCCTGAGTATTTTCCGCTCCTGCGTATCCCCTTGGCTCAAGGCCGCCTCTGGGACCACGCTGAAACCATGCGCGGCGCTGGGCTCGCGGTGATCAACCAGACCATGGCCCGGCAATATTGGCCGAACGGCAACGCCATCGGCCAGCAAGTCCGCCTTCTCGATTTCAAAGACGAGCCGCCGTACTCACCCACCGCTCCGGGCAGTGACGGCTGGCTGCAAATCGTCGGCATCGTCGCCGACGCACGAGACGACGGCCTGCGCAACGCCATCAAACCCGCTCTCTACGTGCCGTACACCCTCCGGCTGTGGATGTTCACGCAAATCCTGGTGCGCACACACATTCCGCCGATGTCGCTTCTGCACGACATCCGCGCCCAACTCGTCCAGGTCGATCCGGAGCAGCAAGTCATGCGCGTCCGCGACCTGCAAAGCTGGATCACCTCGCAAACCGAGTACGGCCAGCAGCGTCTGGTCGCCACCCTGTTCGCTATTTTCTCGATCCTGGCGCTAACTCTCGCCGCCGTCGGCCTTTACAGCGTGGTCTCCTACGGGGTAGCCACCCGCACCAACGAGTTCGGCATCCGCATGGCCCTGGGCGCCAACGCCTCCGACGTCTTCCGCATCGTCTTGTCTTCCACAGCTTTGAACGTCGGCGCCGGCCTAGCCGTAGGCCTGCTCCTCAGCCTCGCTTTCGACAAGCTCTCCACCAAGTGGGTCACCGAAAGCTCCCGCGACCCGCTCATCCTGGCAGGCGTCACGGTGCTGCTCGTCGCGGCCGCCACCCTGGCCTGCCTGGTCCCCGCCCGCCGCGCCGCCTCCGTCGATCCCATGGAGGCCCTCCGCTACGAGTAGCGGTTGCCAGGATGCTAGGGTGTTTCGCCTTTACTTCGATTTTGGCGATGAATTTCTGTTTTTTGAGCGGAAATTCATAACTTGTTGATTTAAAGTGGCTTAGGGAAAATCATGGGTGATTTTATGCTTGAGCGGCTCAAGCATAGTCCACTTCCACCCCAAATGGAGTTGCTCGATCTCGGGGCTTGTTTGATCGTGGCTCTAAACAGGCTATCAGATTGAGGAAAAATGATCGGAGGGACGCGCTAAAGCACGCCCCTACACTTTCAAGCGGCTAATCGCCGTGCCCTGACGAAGACGGAAGTTGCCACGCGGACTCTGAAGCCCCGGGCTCCTAAGAAGAGGCCTTTTTCCGCAGAAGCTGGCCGAAGCGAGGCCATATCCCACTCGCAACTGAAGCTCGTCGTTACGCCGTTACTTCCTTGCTTCCATACTGGTAAACTTGTCTTGAGCACGCCCTAGGAGCCCCTATGTCCGAAGCCATTTCTGCCCCTATCTCTGGTCCGACCCGCATTGAGTCTGACAGCATGGGCAAGATTGACGTCCCCACCGACCGCTACTACGGGGCGCAGACTGCACGATCGCTGATCCATTTCGCTATTGGCAAAGACACTATGCCGCCTGAGTTGATCCGCGCCTTCGGCATTCTGAAAAAGGCTGCGGCCCTTGTGAATCAGGATCTTGGCAAACTCTCGGCGGAAAAGGCGGCGCTTATCACCCAGGCCGCCGACGAAGTTATCTCCGGGCAGCTCAACGAGCATTTTCCTCTGCGGGTCTGGCAAACCGGCAGCGGGACGCAGACCAACATGAACGTCAACGAAGTCATTTCCAACCGCGCCATCGAAATCGCCGGCGGCGAAATGGGCAGCAAGAAACCTATCCATCCCAATGATGATGTGAATATGTCGCAGTCCTCGAACGACACCTTCCCCACGGCCATGAACGTCGCCGCCGCTGCGGAGACTGGGCGGCTCCTGCTCCCTGCCCTGAAAAAACTTCGCGACGCCCTAGACGTCAAAGCCAAGGAGTTTGCGAGCATCGTCAAGATCGGCCGCACGCACCTGCAGGACGCCACCCCGCTGACCCTCGGCCAGGAATTCTCCGGCTATGTGAATCTTCTCGACCGCGACGGCGCACGCATCGCCGTGGCCCTCGACGGGCTCTACGATCTGGCCATCGGCGGGACCGCCGTCGGCACCGGCCTCAATGCCCATCCCGAATTTGCCGAACGCGCCGCCCGCAAAATTTCCGAGCTGACCAATCTTCCCTTCCGCTCGCACCCCAACAAATTCGCCGCGCTTTCCGCGCACGACGAAATCGTCTTCGCCTCTGGCGCGCTAAAGACTCTCGCCGCATCGCTCATGAAAATCGCTAACGACATTCGCTGGCTGGCCTCCGGCCCGCGCTGCGGCCTCGGCGAACTGGTGCTGCCCGAAAACGAACCGGGCTCGTCCATCATGCCCGGCAAGGTCAACCCTACGCAGTGCGAGGCGGTCACCATGGTCGCCGTCCAAGTCATGGGCAACGACGCCGCCATCGGCATCGCCGGCTCCCAGGGCAACTTCGAGCTCAACGTCTTCAAGCCGGTGATGATTTTTAATTATTTGCACTCGGTGGAACTGCTCGCCGACGCCAGCGTCAGCTTCGTCGACCATTGCATCAACGGCATCGAAGTCAATCGCGAGCAGATTGACCGCTACGTCCACAACTCCCTCATGCTGGTCACCGCGCTCGCGCCAAAGATCGGCTACGACAACGCCGCCAAAGTCGCCAAAGCCGCCCACCACGCTCACACCACTCTCCGCGAAGCGGCACTAAACCTCGGCCTAATCTCCGCCGAAGATTTCGATTCTCTGGTCAAGCCCGAAGACATGACGCACCCGTGACCCAAACTGCGCCGGACACCATTTCCGCTTGTCATTCAGCTCTGGCGAGAGATTTGGGTTCTCAATTGGAGCTAGAGTCGATCGAAGTAGTCCAGCAAGTCGACCAATACCGTCAATACTGGAGACCCGATAAGCCCAGGCTCGTGCTACTCGCAGAGTCCCACGTGCATACGACGGAGACCGAACTGCTTAGCAGACTAAGGCCCGATTCGGTCCGAAAGGATCTAGCGCACGGTTTTGTGCGCTTCGTTTACTGCCTCGGCTATGGAGAAAACGAGCTTTTGGACAAGCCCCTCAGTCCCAACTCTGGGACCTGGCAGTTCTGGAAAATCTTCTACAGCTGCATTAACTTGGTCCAGTCGAATGAGGACTTCGCTCCGATGCTGAAAGCCAAGACCAAACTTCGGGAGCGGATAAATTACAAGATCGAGTTGGTTGAGGACATGAAAGCCCAAGGCATCTGGCTCGTCGATGCCAGCCATGCGGCTCTATTCCGGAACGGCCATCCGAAAATAGCGAAGGATTTATACGAGAAAGCGTTACAGACATGTTGGACGGAGCACGTGCGATCCGTCCTTGAGCACCCGTGCCGACCTGAAGGCATACTCTGTATCGGTTGTGGCGTTGCTCGTGCACTTAAAGACCGGTTGGAGGAACTGCAAATTCCTTGGGGAGCCGTGCCGCAGCCCGGCTCCCATCTTTCAAGCAAGGAACATCTTCGGATTCTTAAGAGGTATCGCGAGGTCGCAAAGCATCCGGCCCGCGTGCGCTCGCTGTGCGCGGATCTGTGCGGCGATCTATTTTCCTAGGATGGAAGGCCCCCGCGACGCCGGATCCTGCTTCTAATGGTTAGGAATCTCCACGGCCGCGGTGATCACGCAGATCCATAGCGCCAGTTCTGTGAAGGTGGCGAGTTTTGCGACGGCTGGGACGGCTTCGGACGCGCCCCACTTGGGCGCCTTTCGTTGCACGATGTAGTGATAGGCGATCCCTACCAGGAGCAGCAAAAACTTGATCTGAAACGCCGGGTTCCTGAAAAACCCGGAGGCCGAGGCCGAGAAGAGCAGCGATCCTCCCACGACGGCGACGCCCAGGCCGGTCCACGTCCAGGGAACCAGCTGTTGCGCGAACGGACCGGCAGGTTGGCGGCGTCCGGCTACGCCGAGGAAGCGTAGATCGGTCAGGACGATCGTGCCGACCCACAGCGACAAGCCCGTGAAATGGATCGTCTGGACTACCGGATAGGCCCACAGCGAGCGGCCGATGAATAGCGCCCAGGGAGTGTTTTCGAGCCACTTGCAGAAGTTCAGTAAGGCTTCCTGCATTCGAGTAAACCTCTCGTGAGTCTTTAGAGCACCTTCGTCTTCGTCAGGCGCCACCGTGAGGACACTGACTATCTAGGCTGCGGAAAAATGCTAAGAGTGTTTCCTCAGGGGCTAAAGCCCATTGACACCAACCACTTTATGTCGGAGCTGAAGCTCCGACCCCCTGAAGAAGCTACTCTTCCCGCAGCCCGCAAGACCGGCCCTCTGCGGTTGAAGCTGGAGGGCGAGGCAAGAGGGACGCGCTAAAGCTCGCCCCTACACCTTCCGCCGCCTTTACAGCTCGGAATAGTTGGCGATTTCGGCGGCCATCAGGATGGCGCCGATCCATAGCGCCAGGGAAATAGCCGCGGTCACTTTGGCCAGCGGGGGCGTGCCGGCGGGTTGATCCCACTTGGGCGTGCTCCGTTGGACGATGACGCCAAACGCGATCGCTACTACCGTGACTACCATTTTGATCAAGAATTGCGCGTTGGCTACAAAACCGGTGGCCGAAGCTGCAAACATGATGAAACCCGAGAGAACGCACAGGGCCAGACCAATCCAGCTCCAGGGAAAAAGCTGGTCGGCGAGTTCCGTCAACGATTGGCGCCGGGCGGCCAGGCCCAGCAGGCGCAAATCGACTACCGCCGCGGTACCCACCAGCAGGAACAGGCTGAAAAAATGGGTTACTTCGACGGCTGGATACAGCCATTTGGAATTGCTGATGGTGGTGATCACCGAAGTGTGTTCAAGCCACTGAAAGAAGTTCATGGAACCTCACCTTTGCACAATCACACTGCCGCCCGTTTTCTGACAAGCCGCGAGAAAAGAGGGGAGGGACGCGCCCTTCCTCCGTCAGGATGAACTAAAGCGCGCCCCTACACTCATGCGGCGGAGATTGGACGGGCGCTTCATTTCCAGCCCAAGCCCAGGGCCGTCGGATGCTTTGGTTGATAGAGGCCGACATCGCCTCCGCCCGGTAGCCGTATCTTTGTGATGGAACCCCATCGCGCTTCCTGAACTTCGGAGCACTTGGCGCCCTTGGCGGCCAGGGACGCGATTTCGGCTTTCAGATCGTCGCACAGGAGATACAGTTCGTGAGCGCCGGTCTCCTCGGACGGGTGGAATGCGGCTTCTGCCGGGGGCAAGCCGAAGATCAGCCAGCCGCGGCCCGCATCCACGGATTCGAGGCCCAGGACATCGCGGAAAAAGGCGCGGTCGGCCTCGGCGTTCTTGCTGTAGACGACGACGTGCGTGCCGGAAATCATTTGCGCCTCCTAAGAAATTCCTGGAACTGCTGGCAGGCTGCCCGTTCCGCGGAATTCTGCAAGCTCGACCGAGATTGAGGAGACACTACCACAGCTTTCGTGCCCTAATTTGGAGAGGCGGCTCGCGGCTGGTGCGACGTTGGGGAGCGATCCAGCAAGGCGCGCGCGATCGTTCAGAAGCAAGAGGGACGCGCCCTTCCTTCGTCAGGATGAACTAAAGCGCGCCCCTACACGCTAAGTCGCCGCGACGGGAGACTGGCCAAAATTAGGACACCACCAGCACAGGCGGCGACTTGATTTTTTTGCCTCGGGGGCGCACGATGCTGCACCTAATTCTGACGTGCTGTGCCGCCATTGGGAGTACATATGATTCGCCTCGCTGCTTTGTTTTTGTTGAGTATTGGACTGCTGCTTTCCGCGCGCTTTCTCTCCGCGCAGCACGCCGATGCGCCGGCGACGTATACGCTGAAGGCTACGCCCAAGACCGTGGCGTGGGGCTACTACGACGCCAAGGCTGCTCCCGTTCTGCGGGTTAAATCCGGCGACACCGTCGAGATTCAGACGCTGATTACTTCCAGCCCCAAGCGGCTGGAAGACGCCGGCGTGGCGCCGGGTGACGTCGAGCAATCTTTGCGCGATGTCACCACGCAAGTCACCGACAAGGGACCTGGCGGGCACATCCTCACCGGCCCAATCTATATTGAGGACGCGCAGCCCGGCGACGTGCTGGAAGTGCGCATCCAGAAAATTCGGCTGGCCATTCCTTACGCTTACAACGGATTCGGCGCCGGCCGCGGCTACATTCCCGACGATTTTCCCTATTCGAAGATGAAGATCATCCCGCTGGACGAGAAGCGCATGGTGGCGCACTTCGCTGCGGGTATCGACATTCCGCTGCATCCCTTTTTTGGCAGCATGGGGGATGCGCCGCCGGAAGCGGCGGGTCGTTTCAACAGCGCGCCGCCATGGATTATGGGCGGCAACATGGACAACAAGGACCTCGTCGCCGGGACTACGCTGTATCTGCCGGTGCACGCGGCGGGGGCGCTGTTTGAAGTCGGAGACGGGCACGCCGGACAGGGCGACGGCGAGGTGGATATCACTGCGCTTGAGACTTCGCTGGTCGGCACGTTCCAGTTCGTGGTGCGGAAAGACATGCACCTCAAGTGGCCGCGCGCGGAGACTCCGACGCACTACATGACCATGGGTTTCAACGACGACTTGAATGCCTGCGCCACCCTGGCGGTTCGCGAGATGATCGATTTTCTGATGACGGAAAAACATTTGTCGCACGACGACGCTTACATGCTGGCCAGCGTGTCCGCGGACTTGCACATCACGGAATTGGTGGACGGCAACAAAGGCGTGCACATGATGATCCCTAAGAACATTTTCGGGGCCGCGCCCGCGAAGTGACTCAACGACGCGATAAGAATCGCTCTGGAAAACCGCCGCTAGCCTGTTTGGATGATATCCCATGAGCGAAAAGCGCCCGCCACCCTTCGGAGCTCAGTGTAAACGGTCGGCGGCCGCTACGGGTGCTTGGACCATACTTGGCTCGGCCGGCGATCGCGCTTTGGAGGCGCTGTCTAACAGACCGGGGGGCTGAGCCACAATTTACGGAGTTGTTCCGGGGAAACAGGCGATGATGGCGGCCGATTGCTGCTGCGGCTTGCTGGTAAGATTTTCTTCGAGGGTTATGAAGAGACTTCTTATCGTGCTGGGTGCCGCGGTTGCTTTGTTTGCGCCGGGCGTTTGGGCGCAAGAGCCTATTCCCGCCGATTGGTGCAAGGCGCTGCCGCGGGCGGAGTACAGATCGCTCGAGCGCGTTTTCGTTCACGAGCCGTGGTTCGAGGTGTACAAGATCGAGCCGGGCGTCTTCGCCATCTACGAGCCGCACCAGGCCGAGGAGGCCATCTCCTATCTGATCGTCGGCAGCAAGCAGGGGGTGCTGTTCGATACCGGCATGGGCATCGGCGACATTCACAGCCTGGTTTCGCGGCTGACCTCGCGGCCCATCGTGGTGCTTAATTCGCACACGCACAACGATCACGTCGGAGGAAACTGGCAATTTGATTTCGTCTACGGGATGGACACGGCGTTCACGCGCGCCAATGCCAAGGGCTCGCGGGAAGACGCGCAAGCCGAACTCGGCGCGGACATGATCTGCGGAGACTTGCCGAAGAATTTCAATTCCAAGACCTACGCCACTAAGCCGTGGAAAATTTCCGCGGCGGTGCACGACGGCTTCAAGATCAATCTCGGGGGCCGCACGGTGGAAATCGTGTCGACTCCCGGCCATACGCCCGACGCTATCTGCCTGCTCGACCGCGCCAATGGATTGCTGTTCACCGGCGACACTTATTATCCCGGTCCGATCTGGCTGTTCCGTCCGGAGACCGATCTGGACGCCTACGTGGCTTCTGCGAAACGCCTGGCCGCTCTCGAGCCGCAACTCAAACTCGTGCTGGGGCAGCACAATATCCCGGTCGCACAGCCTTCCGTGCTGCCCAGGCTGGTGGCCGCGATCCAAGGCGTTCGCGGCGGCGAAGGCACGATCAAGTCCGACAGCCCCGGCAAAGAAATTCACACGCTCGACGGTTTCTCTTTCCTGCTCAGCGCCTCGCACTAAAAAAAACCGCAACGCCGACCGTTGAACGCGCGGAAACCTGTACTTCCGGCCAGCTACTGTCCTTGCGTTCAGGTGACGCTCCCTGTAACGCGGCCGAATTTATGTTCGCCGCCGGAATCTTTCCTTTTCAGAATAGATGCAACTCGAGGGAAACACTCTCCCTCCGGCACGGGGAACGCCAATGAACCAATACCGCGTTGTATGGACCTGCTGTTTAGCTTTTTTGACTTTGCCGCTGCTGTGCTCCGCCCAATCCGAGCTGCGACGGAACGATCTGCCCGCGAGCGCCGCTTCTTCCATGGTTTCCGCGCGCGAGCTGAAGATCCCCGATAAGGCCATCCGGGCCTTCAACAAAGGCACCGAGTTTCTGGCCGCCCGGGAGTCGGCCCGCAGCATCCCAGAGTTCGAGAAAGCGATTAAAGCCTTCCCGGGTTTCTACGAGGCCTACTACAAACTGGGAATCGCGAAGTTGGACCTGCAGCGCAGCGCGGAGGCGCAAGCGGCGTTCAGCAAATCCATCGAACTGAGCGACGCGCACTTTGCTCCGGCGTATTTCGCGCTGGGCCTGGCGCTGTGCAACGAGAAGCAGGTGGCGGAAGCGGAAACCACCATCCGCATCGGACTGGGCCTGGATCCTGACGATGCGGCCGGGAACTTTACAATGGCGTGGGCGCTGTTCACCGGGTCCCGGCTGGCGGAAGCGGAGAAGAGCGCCCGGTTAGCCATCCAGCACAGCGCGAATTTCGCCATGGCTTATCTGCTGCTCGGGCAAATCCATCGCCAGCAGCGCAATTTGCCGGAGCTGGTGGTGGACTTGGACGCCTATCTCAAAATCGAGCCTAACGGCCCGCGCAGCGAAGCCGCTCGAATGGTGCGCACGCAAGCGCAGCAGGTTCTGGAGCAGCGCGGCGCCGACGCTGTCGTCGCCAAGGCGACTCCTTAAGCAAACACATCCAGCGCGCGAGCAACAGTGGGCGGCAACCTCGGCGGCTTGGTTCTCTCCCACGTCTCTTTCGAGCGCGACGGCAGAAATAAATTTTCGTTTCAGCTTGAGCCGCACGCGAAAAAATACCTTTTACATTTTAACTTCCCGCGCACGAATTTACTTGCTACACGGAAAATTTTGTTCACAATGAAATTGTTGGCGGAACTTTTTCAGGGGAAGAAGTTCCGGCCGGTTTTCGAGGGAGCATCGATGCATCGATTTCGCATGATTTCATCATGCATGCTTGCGATTTTCGCTTGGCCGCTAATCTGCTGGGCCCAGCCACAGCAGCCGACGGGCACCGCGCCGCTTCCACGAAACGCCTCTTCCGAGATTTCCGCCCACGAATTGCGCATTCCCAGCAAAGCCCGCAAGTCTTTTAACAAAGGCACCACGCTGCTGGCGGAGAAAAAGTCAGAGGCGAGCATCGCGGAATTTCAGCGGGCCATCCAAGCGTTTCCTGATTTCTACGAGGCGTACTACAAGATAGGCGTCGCTGAGTTGAACTTGCAGCATTTTGGCGAGGCGCAGGCAGTGTTTGAAAAATCCATCGAAGTGAGCCACGGGCGCTATCCTCCGGCGGATTTTGGGTTGGGAGTGGCTTTGAGCCTGCAACAGCAGTTCGCCGACGCGGAAAGCGCCATGCGCAGAGGTCTCGATCTGGATCCCGGTGAAGCGGAGGGTTACTTTACGCTGGCGTGGGTCTTGCTCAAAGCTGAGCGCGTGGTTGATGCCGAAAAGAGCGCGCGCCAGGCCGTGCTGTTGCGCACGGATTTTGCCGACGCTTATTTGCTGCTGGCGCAGATTCATCTGCGGCAGGGCAATACCTCAGAGCTGGTATCAGACTTGGATGCGTATATCAAGATCGATCCCAACGGCCCGCACAACGCGGAGGCGATCGGCGTTCGCAACCAGGCGCAGCAATTGCTGGCTAAGCAACGAAGCGCTGTTCCGGTGGTCGCCGGGACGCCGGAGCACTGAGGGAGCAGGGCTATGCGGGTTGCGGAAAAACGCAACGGTGGTCCGTGCTCTGAGGGCTAGCAGTGTGCCTGGGTGGACGCCGGGCGGGGCGAGTCCCGGCTCCTACAAGAGAGCGGAGGCGCGCCGCTGCCGCGGCACGGCTTACAGCTTTGCCGCGCGGGCACAACCGAGCATATGCCGGCGCGGACTTCGCGAGCATTTCCCTTGGCCCGTTAAGGGGTTAAACTCTCCTCTTCGGGGCATCCTGAATGCTTTGTCGGACTTACATACCGGCGTGTTTCGGTATCGCGATCTTTTTGGGTGTTGGCTTGGGTGTTGGCGCTTGCCTGGCCTTGCCGCCCGAGCCGCGCGACAAGACCGTGTGGAACTATGACGGCGGCGTTATGCTGCGAACCAATGGCTCGATCCCTAATGGGCCGTGCTTCCGAATTTCCGGCCGCGTCGATGCGCCGCCTTTCTTTGACAACCTGAAGCGCGTGGATACCGCCGAGGGAACCGTCTTTCGCCGCGGATCGGAAACGCTCACACAGTTTCCCGAGCAAATCTTCTTGACGTTCGTGCTTTTCGATCACTACGACGACACCTGCCCACCGCGGGTTCAGAACGCCGCGGGGGCTCCCGTCTACCTGACGCGCGAGATGGTGAGTTCGCTGCGCCTGTACGTTGGCTGGAAGCGCGGGGTCGATCTCCAGCCGATCGTCAACGTGAAACCCAAATACTTTTCCGTCGATCCGGTGATTCCGGACGCCGCCGCGCGGGCGCACGGGCTGCCCGAGAAGCTGGTGTGGTCCTACGAATTCGCGGTGCCCAGCGCCGGGGTTCCGCTTACCGATAGCCTGGTGCTGATTCTGCGCACGGCGGACGGGCATATCGCGGCGCGCGTGGCAGCCCGCTTGTAGGTTTGCGGCTTGAAAAATGCCAAGAGCGTTTCCTCAGGGTTACAGGGTGTGGCTTTACCCGTTGGCGGCGCGTTCTTGCGCCAGGAGCTGTTCCTTGCGCGAAAGTCCCCAGCGATAACCGGCCAGGCTGCCGTCCTCCCGAATGACGCGATGGCACGGTACTACTATGGAGACGGGATTGGTGGCGCAGGCGCGGGCCACGGCGCGGACTGCCTTGGGGTTTCCCAGCGCGCGGGCCACTTGCGAATAGGTGCGCGTGGTGCCGCTGGGGATGCGCTGAAGTTCCTGCCAGACGCGGCGCTGGAACGCGGTGGCCTGTAAGTCCAACGGCAACTCGATCCGCGGCGGCTTGCCTTCCACGCGCTGAACGATCTCCTTGACCCAGCGCTCAAAGGAATCCGCGGCTGCGGTGATTTCCGCACGGGGATATTCGTCCTTGAGTTCCTCGATAAGCTTCGCGTCGGCATCACCCAGGTACACGGCGGAAACACCACGATCTGTGGCGGCGACGAGAATTTTTCCTAATGCCGATTTTGCGATTGCATAGCCGATCTTCATACCCTTGCCTCCTTTTCGATACGTTGCAGGTGTCATGCCCAGTTGCGCGTTGCTGCGTTCGTAGACGCGGCTGGAGGAGCCGTAGCCGGTTTCGTACAGCGCGTCCGCAATGCCTTTTCCGGCGCGCAGCATTTTCTTGAAACGCGCCAGGCGGAGCGCCTCGGCCAGCTCGCGAGGCCGCAGCCCGGTCACTTGCAGAAAGGCCCGGCGGAGGGTCGCCGGAGTGGTTCCGAGTTTCGCCGCGAGCGGCGCGAACCGAACGCCGTCTTCGCCGCTCTCGGACAACAGTCGCGCCGCCTTTTCCACCAGCGCCACCGGCCCGGCCACTTCATCGGGGCGGCAGCGGAGGCAAGCCCGGAAGCCTTGCCGCTCTGCCTCTTCGCGGGTGTGAAAGAAAACGACGTTGCGGCGCAACGGCCGTCGTGCCGGGCAGGACGGTCGGCAATAAATGTGTGTAGAGCGGACCGCCAGCACGAAGGTGCCGTCCGCTCGGGCGTCGCGCGAAAGGGTGGCGCGCCAGTAGCGGGCCGCAGCGCGCGGCGGAATGGTGGATTCGGTTTGTTTGTTCTTGAGGCTCATGTTCACAGGCCCAAAGTAACGCAGGCGATGAAACAAATCTATCCGCAAAGGCGCGTCAAAGCAGATGCTTGCAAGTTCGCAAATCCGGACCGGTGCGGCTAGTGGGGGCGGAAAACTTCAGCCTTCGGCCGCTTCCGGAACCGCCGTTGCAATCCGCGCAGGTTCCGGATGCGGCGCGCTGATGACCAAGAGCACGGCGGTGAGAATGACCGCCCCGGCAAGAATCGTGCGGAAGGTAATAGGCTCGCTCAATATCAGCCAGCCCAAGAACAGCGCGACCACCGGATTCACGAAAGCATAGGTAGCTACGCGCGTGGCGGTGCTGTGTTTCAGGATGTAGATATAAGCCGTGAATCCCATAAGCGACCCGAAAACAATCAGATAGCCAAGGGCCAGCCAGGAGCGCAAGGAAATCGCCGCGATGTGCAGGTTAACGAATTCGCCTGAGAAAAAGGATGCGATCCACAAAGCCACTCCGCCAGCAAGGCTCTGCATCGCCGCTCCGAGCAACGGTGAAGGCGGCATGCCGCCATGTTTGGAATACAGGGAACCGCAGGCCCAGGCAAGCGAGGCGCTCGCTAGAATGGCGACCCCGATGGGGTTGACGCGCCCGGAGCCCCCGAGGTTCTTCGGGCCTACCATCAACGCCAGGCCAGCGAAACCCAGCAGCAGGCCGACCACGACCCGCGATACCGGCCGCGTCCCGCCGGGCCTCAGCCAATCGATCAGGACCATCCACAGGGACACTGTCGCCACCAGCAATGCGGTGACGCCGGAGGGCACGGTCTGCTCCGCAACGCAGACCATGCCGTTCCCCAGAAACAACAGCAGGCAGCCGGAGATGATGGCGGTTCGCCAGTGGGCCGGTGTGGGGCAGACTCCCGTCTTCCAGCGCAGGAACGGGTATAGGAGCAGGCCGAAGGTCAGGTGCCGCCACCCCGCCAGCAGAAGCGGCGGAAACGACTCGACCCCGACGCGTATCGCCAAATAGGTCGAGCCCCAAATGATGTAGACCGCCGCAAAGGCGGTGTACAGCAACCCCGTCGGACCGCGGACGGGCGGCGGCACCACTGGCGCCGGCGAGGCTGCACCGGAGCCGGTGGGTGGCTCCAGGGAAGAAGCAGGGATGGCCATAGTGCTCGCTCGCGGAAGCGATCCGGCGCAAACGGCGAATCAACAACTTAGACGCAAAGCTCCAGTGCGTCGAGCACCATATTGGATGAGAGATTGCTGTCTTCGATGTTCGGGAACTTGCTTCTCCGCAGGCGGTACTATTACCAAGTGTTTCCGGTTAGGACACGACGTATGCTTTGAACGGATTGACGGCTCGCCTGGCAAGTGGCATTTTAGCAGCCCACCTTCGTGGGGTTGGATAACGGGGCGATTTCAACAGCATAGGCCGTTGCTACGAAAGTACGACGGCGAAGCAGCGTCTCTGGGGGCGAGATGAGCGCGACGAATCGCGCAAGACCCATCGAACCGGCATCGGCGAACGCCATGCCTGTGACCAATGCACGGCCCATTCCCGCGCTGCGGGTGATGCCGTTGCAAACCGACACGCAGCCGCGCCGCTTTGCTCGCGTTCCGACACACGCCGTGGGTGTTCACCCGGAACACCGCGAGTATCCGCGAGCCACGCTGCAGCTACCCTTGCGGTTGCGCAGCGTCGATAGCATCGCCGAAAGATTCCCCATCACGTTGGTTACCCGTGACATCAGTTCCACGGGCGTCTATTTCCTCTGCCCCAAGCAAGTCGCCGTGGGCACCTTGGTCGAACTGGAAATCGTTCTGGTCAGCCGCCCGATGGGTTTGGGCAATGTAGTCGTGGCGACGATGGCCCGCGTACAACGGTTGGAACCCGCCGCGATGCCCGGATGGTACGGAGTGGCCGCCTCCTTTGACGACGTGCAATTCGATCGCGACGACCACGTGCCAGCCCGATTCCTGAACCCGTAACTCCCCAACGAATTTTTTGCCGTTCTGTAGCGATGCTGGCCTCGGCACCCCGGCGCAAAGAAGTTTCCACAGGGACATGCTTGCTGTTTCTCTCAATTTTGGCCTAAACTCTCTACAGTTTTCCCGCAAGCCTTCCTCTACTCCTAGAGAACTCAGTGTTTGCGGGCATCGGGGATTGCTGTCTGGGGGGACAAATGAAAAAGTGTAGCTACGCGTTTTTCGTACTGGTATTGAGTTTGGCTTGTGCTTCTTTAGGATGGGGACAAGCGCAAATTACCACCGCCACCGCAGAGGGGGACGTTCTGGATGAAAAGGGCGGAAGTGTTGCTGCTGCCTCCGTCGAAGCCAGGAATCTCGATACCAATTACCTCCGGACGGAAACCACCAATAGCGACGGGCACTTCCTTTTCCTGAATTTGGCGCCGGGACGCTACACGCTCACCATCAGCAAACAGGGGTTTGCGACCATCCTCCAGGAAAATGTGAACCTGACCGTGGGCCAGGTGATCACCATTCCGGTGACCATGAAGGTTTCCTCGGTTTCCCAGCAGATCGTGGTCTCGGACGTCCCGGTCATCGAAGTGACCAAGACGGAGTCCTCTTCCACCCTGGACGAGGCGGCGGTGGCGGACACCCCGGTGCTGGGCCGCAAATTTGAAGATTTGCTGACGCTCACTCCGGGAGTGAGCATTTCGCAGGGCCCGGACGGCGACGAAATCAATATCAACGGGCAGCGCGGCATCTTCAACAACATCAGCCTCGACGGCGGCGACTACAACAACGGATTCTTCGGCGAGCAAGCCGGCGGGCAGCGCGCCTCGGTGGACATCACGTTGGAAGCCGTGAAGGAGTTCCAGATCATCGCCAGCGGCGCCAACGCCGAGTACGGCCGAACCGCCGGCGGCGTAGTGAACGTCATCACCAAGTCTGGCACGAATGATATCCACGCCAGCGCCTTCGAGTACTTCCGTACGGAGTCACTGACGGCGGCGGCGGCGGATGGCACGCCGCTCACCGGTTTCCGGCGCAACCAGTTTGGCGGAACCGTCGGCGGACCCATCGTCAAGGACAAGCTGTTCTTTTTCGCCGCCACCGAAGGCATCATGGAGGACCTGACCCGCGCGGATCTCAGCACTTCGAGCAAAGCGCTGGGCGCGGCTTGCGGCGTTACCAACCCGATCTTCGGACCTGGCGGCAGCATCACGGACGGGGCGATTTCGGCGAGCGGCGATTGCCAGCGGCAAGTGCTCCTGAATTTCTTCAAGACAACTTTTAACGAGAATGAAGGTTTGCCGGTCGATCACTCGGTTCGCAACGCTTCGGTCTTCGGCCGCGTCGATTACAACCTCAATGCCAAGAACCAGATCTTCGGTTCCTACAGTTTCGACCGCTCCAACAACGCCAACCAGACCTTCGACGTACCCACTTACGGCACGACGGCGAACGGCATCGAGGGGGCCTCGCATATTCAGTCCGGCAACGGAAATTGGTTCAGCACGCTTTCCAACGACAAACTAAACGAAGCGCACTTCACGTATTCGCGGGAGACCCGCCCACGCGCAGCCGTGGATCAGACGTCGGTGCCGGACACGGCCATCGGCTTCTCTCCGAACTTCCGCTTCGGCCAGCCCTTCTTTTTGGAACCCACTGTGGACGAGCTCACTTGGCGCACCGACGTTCGCGACAATTTTTCGCTCATCCGCGGCAAGCACACCTTCAAGTTCGGCGGCGAATGGCTGCACACCCTTAATACTCAAGTCTTCCGCGGGTTTTTCAAAGGCCGCTACATTTTCGACAGCGTCACCGGTTTCCTGCACTACGCTTCTCCCGCTTCCCTCGGCCCCGGCTTTGGACCTACAGCCGCGGAGTGCAAGGACGGCACGTTCACCGATCTTTCGCTCCTCGTAGCTGGAAACTGCCCGGACGGAAGCGGCTTCGCCGGCGGTCCGCTTTTGCTGTACCTGCAGCACGGGCCCACCACAGCCGGTGAAAGCCTGGATGCCTCCGGAGCTTCCAGCATCACCAACCAGGATTACTCGCTGTTCGTGCAGGACACCTGGAAAGTTTGGCGTAACTTTACGCTGAATTATGGTCTGCGCTGGGACGCGCAGAAGTTCCCGGATCCCACGATTCCGCCTTCGCAAACCGCCTACGGCGCGGACATCAGCAGTGGGACCTTCCCCTCGACGGGAAAACTGCCCAACCAATACAAAGAGTTCCAGCCGCGCCTCGGTCTCGCTTGGGATATCCGCGGCAACGGCAAATCGGCTCTGCGCGCTAGCTGGGGCATCTTTAATGCGCGGCAGAACATGCTCACGCAGGTAGGCGCCATCACCACCAACGGCGTGCAGCAGCAGAGCATCGCGGCGGCTACCTGCCTCTTTACCATCGCCGGCGTTTGCCAGCAGAACTCCGCTGGCGGTCCGGCGCCAACATTTCCCGGCACCGTGCCGGTGCCGCTGCTCGCTCCGGGTACGTTTCCTTTCCAATCCGGAGTCACGGTTTTCAGCAAGGACTACGCGAATCCTCGCATCTATACGACCAACATCGGCTATGAACAGCAAGTCATCGGCGACTATGCCGCTTACGCCGACTTCACGCTGTCCAAGGGCGTGCATCTGACCCGCTTCACCAATCCCAACGCCGGAACCGGCTTTACGCTGCCTACCGCAGGCGCCGACACCGTCAACTACACCAACGTGCACGGCGTCTTCCCGGACCTCGGCGATATTACCGACACCGTGAGTTCCGCCAAGTCTTTGTACCGCGGGTTTACCATCGGCCTGCGCAAACGCATGAGCCATCGCTTCCTTTTCGACGCCAACTACACCTATTCGGTCGACAAGGATGACGACTCCAATGAGCGCGACCCCTTCACCTTCCGCTATGCCAACCTCTTCAACCTCGCGGCCGAGTATTCCAATTCCGACCGCGACGAGCGGCACAAGTTTAATTTCTACACCGTGGCCAATCTCGCGTGGGGCTTTGAAGCCGATGTCCGCATGCAGGCGCATTCCGCGCAACCCATCACCGACAACGTGAACGGCACGGGCACCGGTGCGCCGTGCAGCGAAGAAAATTCGCTGACGCGCTTCGTCATCCCCGCCGGCGGCGGCACTGCCATCGACTGCGGACGCAACCATCTGCGCAAAGACAACGGCTTCTTTACCTTTGACTTCGGAGTCTCGCGCCCGATCCATTTGGGAGAGAGGTTCCGGGTCGTACCCAAGCTGGAAATGTTCAACACCTTCAACAACACCAACAATGTGAATCCCTTGTCGTCGCCGCAATTGTTCGACTTCAACGGTTTCCTGCGCGTAGGTGTCGGCGACCCGCGCCAGGCGCAGTTGTCGGTAAAGCTGGAGTTCTAGCCCGCGACGAGGCAGCCATCGTGCCGTCAAAGAGGGGCGCTGACCGCGCCCCTCTTTTTTGGAGTGCGGCGGTTTGGCGCCGCTTTCTACGGTCGTCGAAACGGCTCCCAAGCCGCCCGAAGACGGGAATCCAAACGCTCCGAAGCAATTGCCTGCTAATCTTTCGACCATGCCCGCAAACGAAAACCGCAGAATTGAAGGCGTGCTATTCGATTGGGACGGCACCCTGCTCGATTCCTACGAAGCGGACTCCTCGGCGTACCTGGTGATGTTCCGCGAAATGGGCATTCCGTGGGGTCTGGAAGAGCTGGCGCAAAATTATTCGCCCAATTGGTACCGCGTCTATCGCGCCGCCAAGCTCCCACGCGCTCGCTGGGACGACGCCGACCGCGCCTGGCGCAAACAGTACGCCAATCACAGCCCAAAGCTCATCGCTGGCGTGCGGCGTGTGCTCGCGCGAATTGGACGGCGGCACCGACTGGGATTGGTGACCAGCGGCGATCGCGACCGCGTCGTGCGGCAGCTGCGCGCGTTCCGCCTCACGCGCGCTTTCGCCGCCCGCGTCTGCAGCGGGGACACCGAGCAGAGAAAACCTCACCCCGCCCCGCTGCGCTTGGCGCTGCAGCAGATGCGCCTGAGCCCTTCTCTTTGCGTCTACGTGGGTGATACTCCCGAGGACTTGGAGATGGCTCGCCGCGCAGGTGTCCGCGCTATCGCGGTGCTCGGCGGTTTCCCAACCGAAAAAAGTTTGCGCGCGGCCCGGCCGGATATTCTTCTCGACTCCGTCAGAGAACTACCCGACGCGTTGGAACAACTGCGACGCTGACCGGTAAGTTGACAACGTCACGTCGCGTCGCGGCCTCAGAGGTTACGGAAATGCGTTGTAGGGGAGGGGCTTGCCCCTCCCGGCCGAACCACGTGCAAATGTTTCGTGCAACGCGATGTAAAGTTGAGAAGGCCGTCGGACTCATGGGGCCGATGCTGGGACTACGGCTTGGCGGGAGCCGCTGATTCGGCAGGTGCGGCCGCCGCTGCAGCCGGCGCTGCCGCGGCCAATGGTTTGAAATCGGTCCACTTGATCACCAAACGCACCGGGACATCGGCGTCCTTCAAGTGCAGCGTCTCGTCCGATCGCTGGTAATTCGGGAACCAATATTTCCCATCCACATTTTCGCGATAGGTTTCGAATATCGTGAACGGCATATTGGCCATGTGCACGTCGCCCAGCTCGTTCACCCACTTGCCATAGGTCTTCACCACTTCCAGATACTTGGCGTCCACCCACACCAGTCCCTCAAGATACGCATGCACCCGATCCACGCTCTTCGGCTTGACCTGAAAAATGTAGCATTCCAGCTCGTCGATCAGTTCTTCACCGATATATTTCAAGTCGTATTTCACAAGCTGGCTGGTGGTCAGCGGGAAGGGCGGCACGCGGTCGAGTTCCTTGACGTCCTCGGGCTCCAGCGTAAAAAAGTGCAGCGTGGACTGCGGGTGCTCCACCACCTTGTTCACCACCTGGCCATCGCTCCTGCGCACGGCCTCGGTGACCATCATAAACTGCCCGGCCAGGTTCCCGGCCCGGTCAAACTCATCGACGCGCACCGTCCTCCGATAGCCGTAGGCCGGGCGCGCCGCTATGTACTCGTCTTCCTTTTGCGAGAATCTCCGAATGATCTCCTCCGGAGGAAGCGCCGGCGGCGCCGCGGCTTCCGGGGTATTCCCCATGCGGCGGACGTCATGCTCGGGCGGGGGCGCCATCGGCGCCTGCGGCGAATCCTGAGCACCCGCGTTCTGGCCGCCAATAAAAAGCGCCGCCGCGAAAAAGGCCGCAAGCGCCCGTAAGCCAGTTCTCCGATGCCTAGCAATAGTGTTCAGGTCCATGCTCAATTGGATGCGCCCACGGCGTAAGTCGTGGCCGCGACGTGAAACGTGTAGGGGCGCGCTTTAGTTCATCCTGACGGAGGAAGGACACGTCCCTCCCACCTTTTTTCCGCAGCTTGTTTAGACCGGCCACTCCCCGGCAACCCGCTAAAGCTTACCGCAAATCTCAAATTCCGGCCGCATGCAGGGTTATCCAACAGTCCACAGAACCAAACGCGCCCGCCGCCCACAATAGGTCTCTGCTACAATTTCGGAGTTTGTGACGGACGCGAAACAAGCGAGAAGATTCTTGGTCTCTGGAATTGTGCAGGGTGTGGGCTTCCGCTATTTTACACAGGGCCTTGCGGAGCGCCTGCATCTCGCCGGCTACGTGCGGAATCTGCCAGATGCCCGCGTTGAAGTGTACGCCATCGGCACGCTGGATCAGCTCGCCAAGCTGCGCGCCGCTCTCGAACGCGGCCCGCGCTTCGCCAGCGTCAGCGAGGTGCGAGAACAGCCCGCGGCCGTCGACCCGCAGTACGCGAATGAATTCAGTATCACCGTGTAACCACGAAAGAGGAGCCGCTGGAATGGATGATCTCAAGAGTTTGATCCGCGAGGTTCACGACTACCCCAAGCCGGGAATACTCTTCTACGACCTCACCACGCTCCTGAAGGACAAACAAGGCTTCCACCTGCTCATTGACCACCTCTGCGCCCACTATGATGGCCACGTCATCGATGTGGTCGCCGGAATCGAAGCGCGCGGCTTCATCCTGGCGCCCGCGCTGGCGTACCGGCTGTGTGCCGGCTTCGTTCCGGTGCGCAAGCCCAAAAAACTCCCGTCCAAGACCGCCAGCATGACCTACTCGCTCGAATACGGCACGGACACCCTGGAGATGCACGAAGACGCCATCAAGCCCGGCGATCGCGTGATTATTTGCGATGATCTCCTGGCCACCGGCGGCACCGCGGCAGCCACCGTGAAGCTCGTCCAGCAACTCGGCGGCAAGGTGGAAGGCGCCGCTTTCGCCGTCGAACTGACCTTCCTGAACGGCCGCAAAAAATTGCCCGGTTTGGACGTTTTCTCCTTGATTCAGTACGACAAGTAGGTTCTTATGTCGTTCGTCTTTGCTTTGTAAGCGAGCGGTTGATTCTTGCCACGGGAGGCCAGCGATGGGCGAAGTGATTCACACCGCGAAAATCCGGCTGGTGCAGAAAAAGCGCCCGTTCCGGGACGCGCATATCGAAGGGTTCGCCGAGCCGCTGCAATTCGGCACCCACGGCGGCTACGCCAAGTATTACGGCGTCAAAGACGTCCAGCCGCTGCCCACCACCATCGACCACGTGATCTCCGCGCTCGCCGGTTGACTGGCCGGCACACTTGCCGGCGCGCTGGAAGCGCGTGGAATCCCCGCATCAAACAATCTGGAAGCCGATGTCGAAGGGCGCATCGAGAGTGATGACAAGTCGTTCCGCATCGCTGCGGTCAAGCTGCGCTACCATTTGAAAATTCCCAAAGGGAAACGCGCCGAAGCCGACCGCGCTCTGGCCCATCACGAGGACTACTGTCCAGTGCACCAGAGCATCAAGCAGGGTTTCGAAGTGAGCTGGACTGCGGACGTGGAAGAAAGGTAAACATTTCTCGCACGGCCGGCGGAGCACGATTTCCTTGTAGGAGTGCAGCATTGTTTACCCTAAGCCTCGAAGGGCAGTACCCCTACTACCCAGGCGTCAACGTGCTCGCCTCGCTCCCAGCCTTTTCCGACGCGAGAAGTTTGTGCCGAAAATCCAAGGGGAAACCAACCTCGAAAAGCTGGTCACTTCGCCTTCCGCTGCCGCAACACCTCAAAAAGCACCACGCCCGCGGCCACGGAAACATTGAGTGATTTCACGGGGCCAGAAGTCGGCAGCGAAACCACGAAGTCGCAGCGCTTGCGCGTCAGCTCGTGCAAGCCCTTGCCCTCTCCGCCCAGGACAATGCCCACGGGTGACGTATAGTCCGCATCCGTGTAGCTCTTATCGGCTGCTTCGTCCAGCCCGATAAGCCAATAACCCGCCTCCTTCAACTCTTCCATCGTGCGCGCAAGATTGGTCACCTTGGCCACCGCCAAGTGCGACAGCGCCCCGGCCGACGCCCGCGCGACCGTATCCGTCAGCCCCGCAGCTCGCCGTTCCGGAATCACCACACCGTGGGCCCCAGCTGCCAGCGCCGTGCGAATGATGGCTCCAAGATTGTGAGGATCCTCCACGCCATCCAGCAGCACGATGAGCCCTTTGCTTCCGTGGCCAGCCCCGGCGTTGGCAGCCGCCAGAATCTCCTCCAGGGTTGCGGCCGCTCGCGGTGCCGCCAGCGCAACCACCCCCTGGTGATCTTTCGAATCGGCCAACCGGTCCAGTTGGCTGCGGTCCTCAAAGCGCACCGAAATATTCCGCCCGCGCGCCAGTTGCACGATCTGTTCGACGCGCGTATCTTGCCGGCCCCGCGCGATTACGATGCGATCAAGGGCCCGCCCCGCCTCCAGCGCCTCCTTCACCGCATGAATCCCGGTCAACCTATCCATTCCTCAGGCGCTCCTGTAAACCGTCCCACACTCGTAGAGGCCCGGCACGAGGTCCCCGTCTTCAAGGCCTACGCGACAGCGTCAGGATCGCCACCCGGTCGTGCCCCCTTGTAGGGGCCGGGGCTTGCCCCGCCCGGCGTCAAGCCCGGCACGCTGTCGGCCGCAAAGCGCCGCCACGCTCGATTCGCCATCCGTCCCGCGCCCTAATCCAGCGCCCTAATCCAGCGCCGCGCAAAACTCCAATATCCGCTCTCGCGCCGGCTTCACCGCCGTGGCAAACGAAAGCCCCGCCGCTTCATCCAACAGCAAAATCACGCGGTCAAGCTCGCCCTCTCCAGCTCGTCCGGCAAGCGCCAAACGCAAAGGATGAAACAAATCGCGTCCCCGAAGATCGAGGTCGTCCTTAAGGCAACTGACCACCTTCTTGAAGAGATCCGACGTCAGCGGCGCGTCGTCCAGAAGCAGCAACGCGAGTTTCCGAAGCGCATCGCGTGCCGCATAGCGCGCCAACACCGCGTGCGTTTCTGTCTTCGCCAGCAACTCGGCAGCGTCGTAGTGAAATATGAGGCCCAGCAGTTCTTCCAGGGCCTTGCGATCCGCGGCATGCGAGCCCAGCAAGGAAGCCGCCCGTTCGCACCAGGCCATCTGCGCCGCGGAAGGTTCTGCCGCCAGCCACGCGCGCTCGCGCAGAATGTCCGCAACATCTTTGGCGGCAAAGGCCTTGCCGGCGCCGGCGTTCAGTTTTTCTTCGGAAGCCATCGGATGGATTCTATCTCAGGAAGCCGGAAGGTGTTCTTCCGGCGATGCCATTCAGCGTTGCACCAGCGTCGCAACCACATGGCACGCAATGGCTTCGCCGCGGCCGACCGCGTCCACACCTTCGTTCGTCTTCGCCTTCAAATGAATCTTTTCGGAAGAGACGCCCACAGCGCGGCCCAACGCCTCGCGCATCTTCGGGAAATGAGGACCCAGCTTGGGCTTCTCCAGGATCACCACGGCGTCCACGTGTTCGATGGCGAAATGTTTTTCGTCGAGCAGTTTCTTCGCATGCTCCAAAAATACCAGACTGTTGGCGCCCTTCCACTTTGGGTCGGTGTCCGGAAAATGCGTGCCGATGTCGCCAAGCCCAGCCGCTCCGAGCAACGCATCGCACAACGCATGCGCCAGCACGTCCCCGTCGGAATGCCCAACCGGACCTTTATCGAACGGTAGTTCAATTCCGCCGACGATGAGTTTGCGTCCCTCCGCCAGCCGATGCAGGTCGTACCCGATGCCGCAGCGCACGCTCACGGCTTCTGGCGCTCGCGTTCCAGATAGAACCGCGCCAGATCCATATCTGCGGGTTTGGTGATCTTGATATTTCGTTCCGAACCTAGCACCACGTGAACGTCGTACCCTAACCGCTCGACCAGCCCAGCCTCGTCCGACGCGCTAACGCCGTCAGCCTGGGCCCGCGCGAAAGCTTCCTTCAAGAGCTTGGTAGAGAACGCTTGTGGCGTTTGCGCCAGCACCACCCGCTCGCGGGGAATCGTGGCAGTGATCAACGCAACATCCTCGGGCAGGCTGGCGCGCTTCACTTCTTTCACCGTATCCATCGCCGGAATGCCCAGTATCGCCGCCCGGCAGCGGCGCGCTTCTTCAATCACCCGCGTGATCTGCTCGCGCGTGACAAACGGCCGCACGGCATCGTGTACCAGCACGATCTCCGTATCATTGGAAACCTCTTCCAGCGCCCGCGACACCGACTCCTGCCGCGAGTCCCCGCCCCGGACCACGCGCACGCTCTGCTTGAATTTTTCCTCGCGAATCCGTTCCTCGATCCGTGTCACTCCGTCTCCGCGGGTAGCCACAATAATCTCGGTGACCAGATCGCACGAAGCAATCCGCCGCAAGCTAAGCATCACGATGGGCACGCCGTCGAGCTCAAGAAATTGCTTCGGAGTGTCGGCGCCCATGCGGGTGCCCAGGCCAGCGGCGGGAAGAATGGCGGCTATGCGGCTCATGGAAAGTGTGACCGCACAGGGCGGTCAACCTATCATTGGCAAACGTTAAAGTGTACCTCAAGCGGCAGGCAGAGGTGAAACCTCCTGAATGTCGCTGCCCAGGCGGCTTGGGATCGCGATAGCGAGTGATCGGCAGCAGGCCGATTCCGACGCGACGACGGCCGTCAAGAAAAGACTTGTCGCCACCTACGCGGCACGCGTGCAATGGCCAGCCCTGGTGCGCCGTGCCGCGAGCTCACACCGCGAAATTAACCTGTTGTCCAACTGCTAGCGATGGATGTCAACATTATTGACATCCAGAAGGAGCGGCTATACCTTGAAACTAGGTAAGCTTTCGGTGCAGCCGTCATGGGATGCTGCGCCGCTGCTTACTGCCCCCTTCTATAAATCTGGTGACAACCTAGCCAGTAACGGTGACTTTGCGACCCGCGGCAGCTCTGTTTGCACGATTGCTAGCCTGGTTCGCGAATCCGTGGACTTCAACGCCTCCAGCGAGGAATCTGAATGGGCATTCCTCTTCGCGTGTTGCTTATCGAGGATTCCGAAGACGATGCTTGGATCATTGTGCGCGAGCTAAAGCGCGCCGGCTACGAAGTCGACTTTCAGCGCGCGGATAGCGCCACGGCCTTGCAGGCCACTCTCAGCGCACACGGCTGGGACTTGGTGATTTCCGACTTCTCGATGCCCGGCTTTTCGGGCACCGACGCCCTGAAACTCGTTCGCTCCACGGGTTCCGACGCCCCTTTTATCTTTGTCTCCGGAACCATGGGGGAAGACGTGGCCGTCGCGGCACTCAAGGATGGGGCCCAAGACTATCTGATCAAAACCAACTTGAAACGCCTGGTACCCGCCGTTCAGCGCGAACTGCGAGAGGCGCAAGAACGCCGCCAGCGCAAGAGCCTGGAACAACACGTACACCAATTGCAAAAGTTCGAAGCCATCGGAAGGCTTGCCGGCGGCATCGCTCACGACTTCAATAACGCCATCGGCGCGATTCTGGGCTGGGCGGAAATGGGCTTTGAAGAAACCTCGCAGGAAACCCGTTTTCGCGATCGCTTTCAAAAGATTCGCGACCAAGCGAAGTGGGCCGGACGACTGACCTCTCAATTGCTCGCCTACGCTCGCCGCCAGGTCCTGCAACCCAAGAAGATCAACCTCAATGCCCTGGTGGAAGAGTCCATGAATCTCCTGCGCAGAATTATCGGGGAACAGATTGAAGTCCGCGTTGTTCCCGGAGCCAACCTCAACATCACGTTGGCGGACCCTATTCAGGTCGAGCAAGCCCTCATGAATCTTTGTCTGAACGCGCGCGACGCCATGCCCAACGGGGGCGCGCTCATCATCGAAACTCGCAACGTGGACATTGGGGAGGAGTATTGCCGCCAGCACGCATATGCCCGGCCCGGCAACTACGTGATGCTCTCGGTTTCCGACACTGGCGTGGGGATGGACTGTGCGACGCTGGAGCACGTCTTCGAACCTTTCTTCACCACCAAGGAGATGGGAAAAGGCACCGGCCTTGGCCTGGCGACCGTCTACGGGGTCGTCAAGCAGCACGAAGGCTTCATTTACGCCTACAGTGAACCCGGCAACGGAACTATTTTTCACCTGTATTTCCCAACCGCCGGAGGCGCTCCGCAACCCACGGAAACACGCCGAGAGGACCAATCCCGGAGAGGCACTGGAACTATTCTATTGGCGGATGATCATCAAGGTCTGCGAGAGTCCGCGACGGAAATGCTGGAGAGCCTTGGATATCGCGTGATTCCCGCAACCAACGGGATCGAAGCGGTCCAGCTTTTTCAGGCCCAGGCAGACCAGATTTGTTTGGTGATCTTGGACGTCATGATGCCTGGTCTCAGCGGCCCGGACACCTACACAAAAATCTCCGCAATTCGACCGGGCATCGGGGTGATCTTTGCATCGGGGTATTCCGCCGAAGTCGCCCCGCTGCAGGCCGCCTTGGGAAACGGCATACCTTTGCTCCAAAAGCCTTACGGATTGGTGGCGCTGAGTCAGATGGTTTGTAGCGTCCTGGAACAAAAGAGTCTCGCATGATCGGATCCAGTTCGATTGGCATGAGGCTGCTTGCGGAGTTGCACCCGCTTCCTCTTTGGTTTTGCGTTCGCTGGAAAGAGGTTGTGCGAAGGCAACTAGTCGGCATCCTCTTCCGGAAAAATCGGGCGCGGGCCGCGATCCAGCGGAGCCGGGTCCGCCGCGCGGCCTCCACCCTCATTCCGGGAGGCTCCGGCCGCGGCCTGCCGCGCCAGCGGGCCGGCCTGCTCCGAACGCTCGTCTATACGGCCAAAAATCATCTTTCCCGCGGTGGTCTGGTGAACGGAAGTCACGATCGTATCCACATTCTTGTTGATAAATCGTCGCGCTCCATCGACCACTACCATCGTGCCGTCGTCCAGATATGCAACGCCCTGATTGGCTTCTTTCCCTTCTCGCAAGATGAACACGCGCATGGGCTCGCCGGGCAGCACCACCGGCTTCAGGGCATTCGCCAACTGATTTACGTTCAGCACCGACAGCCCCTGGACGGTGGCCACTTTGTTCAAATTAAAATCGTTCGTGACGATCTTCGCCCCCGTCTGGCGCGCCAGGTCGATCAGTTTGTGGTCCACCTCTCCCGCCTGCGAAGGATCGTGCTCGAGAATGCGGACTTCCACTCCCGGCATCTTCTGTATGCGTTCCAGCACGTCGAGTCCGCGCCGGCCCCGTTGGCGCTTCAGCCCATCCGAAGAATCCGCAACCAGTTGCAGCTCCCGCAGCACGAATTGCGGCACGATCAGCGGGCCGTCAATGAATTGCGCGTCGCAAATATCCGCGATGCGTCCGTCGATCAACACGCTGGTGTCCAGCAGCTTCAACGATTCGCGGACCTCGATGCGCCCCCGGAAAAGTCTTCCGACGGTCTCCAGGTGCAGCCGCAGCTCGCGGCCCTTCTGCCAGCCAAGCGCCAGGCCTAGATAACTCAAGGCGAAAAGCACTGAAAATTCGAGTGAAAACTTGGTAGGCTCCGGCACCGTGGTGTGGGAAATCACCAAGGTGACCAGTAAGGCCGCAAACATCCCCAAGATTCCGCCGAACGCGCCTCCCAGTAACCCGCTGACCGCCGCTCGCCGGAGCCATAACTCCGCAAGAAGAATCACCAGCGCCATCAGCAATCCCGTGCCCGCTGCAGCCCAGCCGCGAAGATGGAAAGGCCCCAGCGTGTAGCACAGCGTGACCGCGGCCGCGACCAAAAATACACGCGCTGCCCAGAAACCCCACGCAGCCGCCGGCGTGCGCAACTCTCGTGGAGTCATTTGACCAGTTCGCGATGCGGCGGAACCTGTAGATGAGGAAAGGGCAACTGCGCGAGAAGGTTCTTCCCCAGGAAAAGACCGGCTCATACGACCTCACAGGACTTGCATAATCACTGCAAAATCGGTGCCGCCTGCCCGCGCTAGCTTGGGACGATCGCTGATGCGGGGTAGAACCTAAGTTACGTTCTGGAGGTGTATATACTACTGCAACGGGGATGCCGTCAAGGATTTCTAATTGGCCAAAACCGTAAAAAATCGCTTCGCCCTATTTGATGTTCGTCCAAACGAGCGGCAATCGTTCCTCACGCCACGTACAGGCGCGGGACTCGTTGGCTCACCGCGCACAGCAGATCTGAGGTGACCGTGCCGATGCCGCGGGCTACTTGGTTCGCGGGATTCACGTGCTGGCCATCCACGCCGTAGACCGTCACGACATCTCCGATTTCGATTCCCGCGACGTCGGTGACGTCGATCATGGTTACGTCCATGGAGACGATGCCGACAATCGGCGCCAGCTTGCCGCGCACCAGAACGCTGCCGCGATTGCCGAGGGAACGGTGGATGCCGTCGCCATAGCCAGCGGCCAGCACGCCAATCACTGAGGGGCGCTGGGCGACGAACTTGGCGCCGTAGCCCACGCCGGTGCCTGCGGGAATGCTGCGCAGGCTGATGATGCGGGTGCGGAGGCTCATGACCGGCTTCAGCGGCAGCTTGCGTTCGGCCTCATTGCGCTGTTCCGGGGGGTCGTAGCCGGGATGGTAGCCGTACAAGATTACGCCGGGCCGCACCATGTCGCCCCAAGTCTCCGGGCGCACGGCGATGGCCGCGCTGTTGGCCAGATGCACGATGCCGGGATCGACGCCCAGTTTGCGCAGGCGCTCCAGGGCTACGAAGAAGTGCTCTTCCTGCTCGCGGGTCTGCTCGCCTTGGGGCGCCGGGGAAAAGGCTTCCGAGGATGCAAAGTGCGTCAGGACGCCACCGAGGCGCAAGTGCCGGCACTTCGCCAGCTGTCCCGCGAAGCAATCCACATCGCTGGGCAAGATGCCCAGGCGGTTCATGCCGGTGTCCATTTTCAGGTGAAACGAAACTGGCTTGCGGCGCCCGTGTTTGGCGGCTGCCTGGTTGAGCGCATGGAGCTGCTCGCAGCGATGAACCACCGGCGTAAGATCGTGCTTCACAAGACTGGCTTCTTCGCCGGGCCAGAAACTGGTCAGCACCAGGATCGGTTTGCGGACTCCGGCTTTGCGAACCGCGATACCTTCGGAGGTGCAGGTCACGCCGAACCAATCCGATCCGGCTTTCTCCAGAATTTTCGCCACCTGCGGTCCGCCGTGGCCGTAGCCGTTGCCCTTCACGATGGATAGCACCATCCGGGGCGTCTTGCGGTGCTCGTCCGGAGGATTCACATAGTCGCGGATGGCGCGAAGATTGTAGGTCAGCGCGGAGACGGAGACTTCCGCCCAGACCGGGCGTCCTGCGACTTTGACGTAGTTCTTCTGCTTGGGTGCCATAGGTTTCCCGAAGAGAAAAATAGTGTACGACATCCGCGCGGTACGGGCCGAAACACCGCGCGGATGCCGCGTGAAAGACAACACCTCTCCAGGAAGCAATTGCGGAGCCACACAGGGAGCGGGCGGCGTTCGCAGCCCCGTTCTGCGTAAATGCTTGAGTGGATGAGAGAACGCGGCTACAGAAGATTTGCACATTCGCTCCCCTGCGCCGGCGCAGTGTGGATGCTGGGACGCGCTGTCGGCAACGGACCACGTTGGGGGGGGTGTGCGCGGGATTATATACTTGACACAAAGACGGTCTCCCGCTAAGCCAATTTTGCGTCAGGTATACAATCCCGGCTTTCATCAGAAAGGCTCTTCCGATGATGGTGATAGCTAAGTCGTTGTTAATGCACGCTGTTACTTGTGCGAGCCACGGAAGACCGAGGGTAGATGACGTGGAAATTGATAAGCCTGAGCATAAGGGGAAGCCTAGGTGTTTGGCAGAAAGATGGTACATTCCGTTTTGCCGATCATTGGTGGTTGATTCGGTGCGGCGATTGCGATACGGCAAAATCAGGATCTGCAGCAAGCCGTTAGCGGGGGCTCGTGTAGCGGCCCCGGACCGTCGGGGGCGCCTTTGTTCTTTGCCAGGGAGGCGACCAGGCCGATGAGAGCATGTATGTCGTTGACCAAGTGCCGGTGAACCATCCGAGGAATGGGTACTCTTTCGGACCGTGGCACAAGCCGTCACGGACGGGATTCATCCAGATGTACCAGGCGATGGCGTCGGGAGAGTCGTTGCGGCGGAGGATGTGGTCGTAGAATTTCTTTTGCCAGAGAGGTTGGCCGGTTTTTCTCTCGAACGGCGTGGATGTTTTCGTTTTGAGGGCCTTTACGAATAGAAGGAGGTTGCTCGCCGGATCGAGGCCCTCGAGTAGCAGATGCACGTGGTCAGGCATGAGGCAATAGGCATGGACGGCAAACGAATGGGTGGCGGCATCGTGACGCAGGATATTAAGAAACCAATCGCAGAATTTTGCAGTTGTGAAGAGTTTGCGGCGATTGGCGCAGCACAGGGTGATGAACGACCAGTTTTTACCGACGTAGTTTTCGGGTTGCAGACGGATGTTTTTGTGATGAAAGAGCGTTTCGGACACGGGACCGGCCCCAGGAAGAGTTGCACGTAGGATACAACATGCCAGTGGAAAAGAAAGCGCCCGCCACGGTCGGCGGCCGCTACGGGTGCCTATTCATTCCTCGTTGCTTACCGTCAACGCTTCCAGCGTACATTTCGCATCGCCGGGACGGATAACACTACAGATCATCCGGGGAGAATTGGGAGAAGGCGTCGGGGGCGGCTTCTTCGAAGCGGGTTAGGCGGCTGCGGAAGACGAACTTGACGCTTTCGGTGGGGCCGTTGCGCTGCTTGGCAATTTTTAGTTCCGTTTCTTCGCGCTCTTCCGGGGTGGCGCCGGCTTTGAAGAAGTGCGGGCGGTAGATGAACATGACCACGTCGGCGTCTTGTTCTATGGCGCCGGATTCGCGTAGGTCGGAGAGTTGCGGGCCGCGGTCTTCGCGCTCTGGCGAGCGCGTGAGCTGGCTCAGCACTAGGACTGGGATTTGCAGCTCTTTGGCTAGACCTTTCAAGCTGCGAGAGATGCTGGAGACCTCTTCGTTGCGGTTGCCGAAGCGGCCGCGGGCGGTGATCAACTGCAGATAATCCACGACCAGAAGCGACAGGCCTTTATCGCGCTTCAGGCGGCGGGCTTTGGCGCCGATTTCGAGGACGCTGATGGAGCCGGCGTCGTCGATCCAGATCGGCGAGGAGGAAATGGTGCCGAGGGCTTCGGTCATGCGGCGCCAGTCTTCACGGCTGAGGTGGCCGGTGCGGAATTTGTGGGCGTCGATCTGGGCGACGGACGCGACCAGGCGCTGCAGCAACGATTCCTTGGACATTTCCAGGCTGAAGATGGCTACCGGCAGGCCCGAGCGGATGCCGATATTTTCCGCCAGGTTGAGAGCGAGGGCGGTTTTCCCCTGCGACGGGCGGGCGGCGAGAATCAGCAACTCCGACGGTTGTAAACCGGAGGTGAGCTTGTCGAGCTCCATGTAGCCGGTGGGGACGCCGGTGATGCTTTTGCCTTCGCGGAAGATTTTTTCGAGGCGCTCAAAATTGTCGCGGACAATGTCTTTGACGGGGATGAGGCCGACTTTGACGCGGTCTTCGGCGAGGGCGAAGATCGAGGATTCGGCGTTGTCGAGGACGGTGTCGGCGCCGTCTTCGCCATCGAAGGCGCGCTGCTGGATGTTGTGTGTGGCATGAATGAGGTTGCGGAGCAGCGCTTTTTCTTTGACGATGCGCGCGTAATGCTCGATGTTGGAAACCTTGGGCATGCCGTCGGCAAGTGACGCGAGGTACGGCGCGCCGCCCGCGGCTTCCAGCTCGCCTTTGCGGTGCAGTTCTTCGGTGAGCGTGATGAGATCGATGGCCTGCTGGCTCTCGCCCAGCGCGATCATTTGCGTGAAGACGCGGCGGTGCTGGCCCAGGAAAAAATCTTCGGCGCGCAGGTTCTCGATGGCCGCGTTGAGGGCGTTGTTGTCGAGCAAAATGGCTCCCAGAACGGAGCGCTCGGCATCGAGATTATTGGGTAAAGGGCGTTCGAGAGTGGCTTCAGCAGGCATGGAGATTCGCTTTAGTTTCGCCTTATACCTTTCTATTTAACATGATCTCAGGGCGAGTGCAAGCACTGAAATTTTCAGCGGCGGAAGATTTCTTGGGCCTCGACCGTTGGTCCCCTGTTTCAGACTGGTGAGCGGATTGTGCGCGTGATGCGCGCGCGCGTCAATCGGAGTGCTGTGCATGGTTTCGGAAATCGGTGCAAAACTTTTTGTGCTGTGAGGTAGAAAAAAGATTTTTTCGCGTCGACTAGCGTGAGCCCGTTGGAGCAAGTGTGGCGGGACGAACTTCACGCGCAATTTCTCGCGCGAGTTCGTCTTCGGCAACCTCCAAATCGTAGGCCGCCTGAAGATTCAGCCAAAAGCGCGCGCTGGTGTTGAAATATCGGGCCAAGCGCAAGGCTGTATCCGGTGTGATACCGCGGCGTTCGTGGACGATTTCTGCGATTCGCGTCACCGGCACATGCAGATCGAGCGCCAGCTTATTCATGCTCAGGCTCAACGGCTGCATAAATTCTTCACGCAAGATTTCACCCGGATGAATCGGAGGAAGCAGCTTTTCATTTTTGGCCATTAGATATCCGTGCCCTTAGTGGTAGTCCACGATCTCGACGTCGTGCGCATCACCTTCACGCCACAGAAAGCAGATACGCCACTCGTTGATGCGGACACTGTGCTGGCCATTCCTGTCACCGTGCAGCGCTTCGAGCCTATTGCCAGGAGGCGACGCCAAGTCCCGCAACTCCGTCGCGCTGTCCAATTGCCGCAGCTTTCTTCGGGCTACCTGCTCGACGGCCTGAAATCGCCTGCTGCGGCGGCGATGAAACAGCCGCTGGGTTTCCTCGCAGCGAAACGACTTAATCACAAGTTCAGTTTATGCTGTTGTCCGTTAAACGTCAAACGTTAAACTGGGAATCGCCACCAAAATAACGAGGGCGCAGCGGCTTTCCGTGGATTCAGGAAAGGCACCGCGCCCTGCAGAAAAATACTGGCGGAAACTACGCTTGCGCTTCTTTTTCGACGAAGACTTTCACTTCGGCGGTGACGTCGCGGAACACCTTGATGGTCACCGGATATTCGCCGAGGGCGCGGAGCGCTTCGCCGAGGTGCACCTGGCGCTTGTCGATTTTGAAGCCTTGCGCCGCGAGACCTTCGGCTACGTCAGCGGAGGTCACCGAGCCGAAGAGCTGGTCGTTCTCGCCGGTCTTGCGGGTGAAGTGCAAGGCTGTTCCGTTGATCAGCGCGGCTTGCTTCTGCGCGGCTTCCAGTTCCGTGGCGGTTTTCTTCGCCAGGGAGGTGCGAATGCGCTCGAGGGCCTTCATGTTGCCGGTGGTGGCTTCCACGGCGAGCTTGCGAGGCAACAGGAAATTGCGGGCGTAGCCGGGCTTGACGGTCACTACGTCGCCGCGATGGCCGAGCTTGTCGATGTCTTCTTGCAGAATGATTTGCATTGCTTATCCCTTTCGTTCGCGACCCTAGCGCGGCCAGGGTCAATTCTTGCTGCGTGCTCTTCGAGCGATCCGGCTTGGCCTCCACCCGCTACAAACATTACTTGTTCGGGCGCGGCTTGCGCCTCAAAGGCGGGACCGAGCTCCCGCACTCCACATTAGGCCTTCGGCGCCTCGGCGGCGGGCGCTGGGGCGGGCGGCGCGGCCGGGGGATGTGCCGCGGCCGCTGCGCCCGGGACCACCACTCGCGGCGCTTGGGTGCCTGCGGCGCTGCCTGCGAACGGCAGCAGCGCGATGTTGCGGGCGCGCTTGATGGCTTCGCCGAGCCAACGCTGGTGGCGCGAGCACACGCCGGTCATGCGGCGCGGGAGAATCTTGCCGCGCTCTTGCACGAACTGCGACAGGATGTCGGCGCGCTTGTAGTCGATGAAGTCCATCTTCTCGACGCAGAACTTGCAGACTTTCTTCTTGCGGAAATACTGGCGCTTGCCGCGGCGCGGACCGCCGGGGCCCCCAGGACCACCGCCCCCTGGGCCGCCTTCGCGGCGTGGACCGCCGTGCCCCCCTCCTGGGCCACCGTGGCTGCCGCCTGGACCGTGGCCGCCTTCACGACGCGGCGGCGGACCGCTGGGGCTTGCTGCTTGCTTCTGTTCCTCTGCCATAACTGCCTACCTTTCTGAACTGCCAATGTCGAAGACTTGCAATCTTCAGGGGTTAAAACCCGATCGTTTCGGCCTGGCGTCGGGGCTAAAGCCCCGACCTCCTAAAGAGAAACCCAACCGAGAGAAACCCAAAGCCCGAAGGCGCTCTCGGGCCGAAACCGTCGCGCGCTAGCGCGATTAGCTGGCCGCGGGCTGCTCCGGAACTGGAGCCGGACCTTGAGCCGGAGGCGCCGACGAGGGACGCCGCGGGCGCCGGGCGGTGCGCAGCTCGCGCTTGTGCACCAATTTTTTCTGGCGCTTGAGATCTTCGTCGAGGCGCACCGTGAGGTACTTGATCACCACGTCTTGAACGCGCAAGCGGCGCTCCAACTCGGCGATCAGATCGGCGTGGGTGGTGCGAATTTGCTGGTACACGTAAATACCTTCGCGATGCTTGGCCACGCGATAGGCCAGCTTGCGAGTGCCCCAGTGCTCGGTTTTTTCGATCTTGCCGCCCTTCTCCGCGCAGGTGTGCTCGATGCCGGAGAGAACTTTCTTGATTTCGTCTTCCGGGGTGGCCGGACGGGCGATGAAAATCAGGTCGTATAGACGCTCTTCCATGGTTGCCTCTTTCCTTCTGTCCGGGCGCTGGGCCCGGAAAATTCGTTTGTTGCCTGCGCTTAGTGGGACGGGCTAAAGCCCGCCCCTACAACTCGCCCTACAGTTCTTCGGGCTCCTCGGGCTTGCGGCGGTTGTACTTGTTCATGGCCGCGTCGATTCCTTGCTTCAGAATCATTTCCACCGCGTCGCCGGCTTCGCCGATCATTTCCGCGGCGACTTCGAGTTCTGCTTTCTTCATCGGCCGCAGCACGTATTCTTTGCGGCTGCTTACCGGATGATCGGGGCCGCAACCTAGTCGCAATCTTGCAAACTCTTGCGTCCCTAACGAACCGATCACCGACTTCGCGCCGTTGTGACTGCCGGCACTGCCATCCGGATGAATCCGGATGGTACCCAACGGCAATTGCGCTTCGTCCCACATCACCAGCAAGTCGCTGACTTCCAACTCGTACTTCGCGAGCAGCTCCCGTACCGAGAGGCCGCTGAGATTCATGTACGTCTGGGGTTTCGCCAGAACGACTACTTCTCCTGCTAGCATTCCGCGGCCGACGAGCGCTTTGCCTTCGGGGCGCTCGACTCGGATCGCGCCGCGATTGGCCAGCTCGTCCACCGCCATAAAACCCAGATTGTGCGGCGTCCACTGATATTCCGGGTCTGGATTCCCAAGCCCCACAATGAGCCGCATAAGTCTCTCGGTACTCGGATGCGCCGACGGCTAAGGTCTTGCCACGATGGGGTCCAGCATTCCCTCGCAGCTCGGGATAAAGCTGGTCCCCTACTTTTTCTTCTCGCCCTTTTCGGGTTTGGCTTCGGCTTCGGCGCCTTCTTCGCCTTCCACTTCCTTCTTGCCCTTCTTGATGACTTCGGGCTCGGCTGGCGCTGCTGCGTCGGCGGCCACGGCTTCGACGGGCTTCTCTTCCTCAACCTTCAGGGTGACCACGTGAGCAAGCACGCGTTCCGGGTCGGTGATCAGCCTCATCTTGGCGGTGTCGAGCGGCAGATCTTTCGCGCGCAGCGCCTGGTTCAGCGCCAAGTTGGTGATATCGACCTTGAACTCGGTCGGAATATCCGCAGGCAAGCACTCGATTTCGACATCGCGGGTTACCATTTCGAAAACGCCGCCCTGGACCTTCACGCCCGAGGCCTCGCCGAACGTATGCACGGGCACGTTGACGCGCATGCGCACGTCCATGGCGATGCGCAGAAGATCCACGTGCAGCAATTTGCCGGTGATGGGATCGACCAGCCAATCCTTGAGGATGGCGGGTTCATGCTTTCCACCGAGGTCCACCTGAAACAAGGTGTTGTGGCCGCTCTCGGAACGCAGGATGGCGCCCACCTGCTTGGCGTTGACGGCCAGCGTGATGGCGTCGCCCTTGCCGCCATAGAGCACGGCCGGAACCTTGCCGGTAAGCCGGAGCCGGCGGGCCTCGTTTTTGCCGCGCTGGGGGCGGGGTGCTGCTTCCACTACGATCTGATTCTGCTGAGCCATGTCTTCTTTCCTCTTGCTGCGCTGCGGGCCGGTCTAAAGACCGTCCCCTACAGGGTGTTGCGAATCCTTTTGCCTACGAGACCTGCTAAATGAACAGCTCACTGATCGAGGTTTCCTCGTGAATCGAGCGAATGCCGCGGGCGAGCAGGTCGGCAACGCTCAAAACCTTGATCTTGCCTATTTTCATCGCCGCTTCCGCGATGGGCACGGAATCCGTGGCCACCACTTCCTTGATCTGCGACTTGGCGATGCGCTCGATCGCCGGGCCCGAAAGCACCGCGTGGGTACATGCCGCATAAACTTGCGTCGCGCCTTCGCGGATCAATGCCTCGGCGGTTTTCACCAGCGTGCCCGCGGTGTCGATGATGTCGTCGACGATCAGCGTGCTGCGGCCGCGAACGTCTCCGATCAGGTTCATCACTTCGCTGACATCCACATCCACACGGCGTTTGTCCACGATGGCCAGCGGCGCATCCAACTTCTTCGCGAAAGATCGGGCGCGCTCCACTCCACCCGCATCCGGCGAAACCACCGTCAGATTCGGAAGCTTCATGTGCCGGAAGTGATCCACCAGCACGGGAGACCCGTACAAGTGATCCACCGGCACGTCGAAATAGCCCTGAATCTGCGGCGCGTGCAGATCGAGCGTCAGCGCGCGGCTGGCGCCTGCCGTTTCCAGCAAGTCCGCGACCAGCTTCGCGGAGATCGGGACGCGCGGCTTATCTTTGCGGTCCTGCCGGGCGTAGCAGTAATACGGCAGCACCGCGGTGATACGCCAGGCCGACGCGCGCTTGAACGCGTCGATCATCAGTAGCAGTTCGAGCAGGTGGTTATCCACCGGGTAGCAGCACGGCTGTACGACAAAAACATCCGCGCCGCGCACGTTCTCGAGAATCTGGAAGTAAATCTCGCCGTCGCTGAAACGCCCGAGCTTGGCCTGGCCCAGCGGCACTTCGAGATGCCTACAAATATTTTCCGCGAGCGGCAGATTCGCGGTCCCCGAAAAAATCTTAAAGCGGTCGTCGTTCACGAGGTCGTGGCTCCACGCCTTCGGTCAAAGGCGATTTATCCAACCTAACCCGGGGATACGTGAATTAGACGCGAAGACGCTGTGCGGTTTTAGAGGCGGCGCGTGCCAGTGACAGCACGAAGATACCTGTCGCGCGAAATTGTTTCGCAAACGAAGGTCTGGTCGCTCGGAAACCCAACAGCGGCTCGGCGCGCCAACGCTGGGCTCGGGAAAACTCCAAACACCGCCGAACCGCTACCCGCCAGCGAGGCTTCTGATGCTCCTCGCCGGAGCAAATCCCTCTTGATTTGAGCAAGTCGAGGGTGACGCCGGAAAACCGGCCGCTCGAAATCGTTCGAGAGACCGCTACCCTGCGCGCTCCAGCATAGAGCAGAGAACCCCCAAAGTTTAGGGGTAGCGGCGGTTTTTGTCAATGCGGGCGCGTTCACCCAGCGAAATGCAGCGGGGGTAGAGACGTGTATATCGCGAGGGGCAACAACCAAGATCGATTGTTTGGGGATATCGGTGAGTGGATAGATCTCATCACCTCGGTTCACGCCGAGGGCGCGCCCACCCAGCAAGAAGACCGGAACATCCGCGCCCAAGGAGGCGGCAATCTGCATGAGCCTCGCCGTGGGGAGCTTCTTCCCGGTCAAGCGCAAGTAGCCGAGGAGCGCGGCGGCGGCGTCGCTCGATCCTCCTCCCAGCCCTCCGCCTGCCGGAATGGTCTTGTACAGCTCGATCTCGACACCGGAGCGGACCTTCAGCATTCGCCGCAGTGCGTCAACCGCTTTGTACACGAGATTCTTGCGCAGCGGCTCCCGCGACAGCGTTTCGTTTCCGTGGATGGTCAGGGAAATGCCCGGTCGCCGCGACGTCCGGAGGATCAATTCATCATGCAGCCCAATGGTCTGAAAAATGGTGCGCAGCTCATGATAGCCGTCGGAGCGCTTTCCGAGAATGTCCAGCCGCAAGTTGATTTTCGCGAACGCTGGGATTCGGATTTTGCGCATGCGGCCTATTGCGGCTTGGCGTCTTGCGGTGAGGACTTCTGCGCCACGCGATGTTTCGTCTGCCCGACCTTCTTTTCGATTTCGGCGATCTTGTCGTTTTCGAGGTCTGCCGGCAGACAACGGTGCCATTCGGTCAACGACTTCTCCCACTCCGCCGTGGCCTGGGTGGTCCGGCCGAGCTTGGAGTAGACGTCTCCGAGGTGCGAGTGAATGGCGGGGTCATGGCCTTCGCGCTCCAGAGCCTTCCGCAGCAAGGTTTCAGCCTCGCCGAGCCTATTCTGCTTGTAATAAATCCACCCGAGGCTATCGAGATAGCCGCCATTGAAAGGCTCTTCCTTCAACGCGCGCTGGACCAGGTCTTCCGCCTCATCGAGGCGCTGCCCGAGGTCGCCCAGCATGTAGCCGTAATTGTTGAGCACCCGTGCGTTCTTCGGGTCCAAGTCCAGCGCTCTCTTAAATTCGTCTTCCGCGCGATCGTAGAATTTTTGCCGCTCGTAAATGTTGCCCAGCACCAGATACACGATTTCGTTGTCACGGGGCTGCCCGGGAATGATTTCCGCCGCGTGCGCTGCTTCTTCCGCTTCTTTGTAGCGCCGGCCGCGCTGGTAAACCTGGGCGATATTCAAGTACGTTTCACGATCCGCTTCCGAGTTGTTCAGCAGCCCGCGCAGCATCTTTACCGCTTCGTCGGTCTGGCCGTTTTCTCCCAGCAAGGCAGCCTGCTCGGCGCGCACCGCTGGATCGGTTGGATACTTTGCCAGCGCTTCTTTTCCCGCCTGCAGCGCCTTGGGAAGGTCCTTGGCTTCCAAATAGATTTCCATGATCGCGAAACGCGCCCGCCGGTCTTCTTCCTCGCCCAGATGGCCAAGCTCCTCGAAGGTGTAGACCGCCGCCGGATAATCCTGCCGTTCTTTGTAGAGTTCCCCGAGGTTCTGATACAGCACTGCCAAATAGCGGCGCCGCGACGGCAGCACCGCGGACTGCTTTTTCACCCCGCTGATGGCATCCGACAGCACGCGGATGGCGTCGTCGTAACGCCCCTGCGCGCGGTAAAGAATAGCCTCGTTGTACATCACTTCCAAGCTGCCGGGTTCGTACTGGCGGGCCTTCAGCAGATTCTCTTCGGCTTTATCGAGCTGGTGCAGTTCGCGATAAATCTGCGCGATGTGCAGATAGTTGTCCGCTTCGTCGGGCATCAAGTCGGCCAGCTTTTGATACATGACCAGGGCCTCAGGAAATTTCTCTTCGGCCATCAGCGTTTGGCCCAGCCCGCGCACGTGGGTAAGCTCCGACGGATCGAGTTCCATGGCCTTGCGGTAAGCGGCCTCGGCTTTGGGCAAGTCCTTGGTCTGGGTGTAGGCATCGCCTAGAAGATCGAGCAGCACCGGCGAGGGCGTGCGGCTGTTCAGGCCTTCCAGCAGAGCCACCGCTTCCGCAGACTTGCCTTCGTCCAGCAAAAGCTGCGTCAGTTGCTCGATAGCGGGCTCGCTGTCCGGGTCGTCCTTCAAAATGCCGCGCAGAACTTGCTCGGCCTGGTCATGTTCGTTGCGCAACCGGTACAGCCGCGCGAGCCACAATGCGGATTCCGTATCCGTGGGTTCCAGCCGATAAATTTCCTTGTATTGTTCGATCGCGCGCCCCGCCATTTCCGCTTGGCTGCTTCCCGCGCCGGAATCACTCAGGCTGCGCACGTAAATGCGCGCCAGCAGACGCCGAGTCTGCACATCATTGGGATCGCGCTTGAGGATTTCCTGCGCTTCGGCGACCGCATCATGGATGCGCTGCGCTTTCCAGTACATCTCTGCCAGGCGCTCGCCGATTACCGCGGACTTGGGGTCCAGCGCATAGGCTTTCTTGTAAAACTCGATAGACTGCGTCGCGTATTCGGCCTTGCTGGTATTTTCGTATTGCTGCTCGAAAATATGGCCCATGGTGTAGTTGTAGTAGGCGTCGGCGCGACCGGGAGAGGTAGAGGCGGCAGTGCTTTCGGAGGCGCCACCGGACGGGGCAGAAGTGCCGGTTTCCTGGTTCTGCGGCGCGGCGGCGCCGTCGGGTTTCTCCGCAGGTGTCTGCGCCGTGGCCGCTGAACCGGCAAGGGCGGCGAAAAGAGCGGCAATGACGAATCGACGAGGTTTCATGGTTGCCCCGAAAACGAAAAGTATCCCATGCGCCCCAGGCGTGGTCCAAACCCTAATTGTTGCGTTTCCAGGGCCGGGGGACCGCTCCCAATAGGATGCCGGAAATGGGCAAAGAGTTGAAAGGAAGTCTTCGATCTGGTTGTGCAGAAAAACAGCACGCGGCGGGATAGCTGCCCGCGTTGGGGCCCGACCGGCTCCCACCCCCCGAACTGTGGCTCAATCGTTCGGGCGATGTACCTTGGTGTGTTGGCGGTCCGCGAGAGGCTCGATGAGCCGGAAAGTGTGCTCGCCGGTCTTGGCGTTGAAACTGTACGACAACACGGCGTCAGCCGCGCGCTCCCCGCGCGCCACCTCCAACTCGGGATTGCTCAGAATCACGTCACCCTTATTCGTGACGCGAAGCTCCGTGCCTACCCGCAGCACGATCAATTCAATCCTTTTCTTGAACGTAGGCCTCACGGGCGGCTTTTCTATTTCGTGCCGGAAAACTGGCGTGCTTCGCTCAGTTGGCGGCGAAACTGGGCCAAGTCCACGCGGTGCTTGGCGGCTTTGCGAGCGCCAATGAAAATCACCGGAATGTCCCATCCGTGGCGGTCTTCCAACACGGCATCCCCATCGATATTCACTTCGCGCAGCGTGGCGCCAAACTCAGAAAGCAGCGGCGCGATCGCCACCTTGGCCTCCTCGCAAAGATGACAGCCTGGACGGGTGTACAGCGTGACATCGCGCGGGCCCCCGGCGGCGAGCCGCGTGTCTTCGGCATGCGCACTCACGGCTGGGGATTCGAGTATTTCTGGAAAGGCCCGGCGTAAGGATGGAAAGCATGCGCACGGTAGAGTTCGGCGATCTGCCGCAGGTGTCCTAAATCATGCGAAGCCAATTCGTTGAGCATCTGCGAGAGCGTGACGATGCCCAGTTCCTCATGCCTGCCGGTGCGTTCACCCACGGAGCTGCCTGCGCTTTTCAGCAGGGCCACCGTGGCGCGCCGCAGCGCGGTAAAACTCGCGAGATATTCCGCGGCGGAGCCTCCCGAGTAGACGCCGGCGGCCGACGCGACGTCCTGGTCGTAGGGCCGCAACGCCGGGGCGTCTTCCGCCAGGATGCAGCGCACACGCTCGGAATAAAGCAGCTCGAGGTCCGCGAGATGCGCGAGGACCTCTGAAATCGACCAGCGGTCTGCGGCCGGCTTCCATTGAGAAAGTTCCTCTGGCGCATCGCCAAGCAGCGTTTCCAACAGACCAGGCGTCTTTTCTAGCATGGATATCGCGGGCTGAAGGTCGCTGGCGCGAGCGGTTTGCATGGAACACCTCCGAAGGCGGAAAGACATTGTATGCGCCAAAGAGGCGCGAAAGGAAGAACCCGCGCATAATGCCAGGGGAACATCGGCAAGAGAGGCGGAGCGCATGGGAAGAGTGGTGGCCCTGATGGATGATTTGTTTTTTCAAATGAAGGTGGCGGAAACCGCCAAGCACCTGGGCGTCGAACTGAAGGTGGCTACCAACGGCGACGCGCTGCTGACGCTTCTGGAGCCTCCGCCGCAGCTGGTCATCGTGGATTTGAATGCGCGAAGCCAGCCGATTCAGGCGATCGAGCGGGTGCGCGCAGGGAAAAACTCCGTGCGCGTGGTGGCTTTTCTTTCCCATGTGCAGACCGAACTGGCCGCGCAGGCGCGCGCGGCGGGCTGCGACGAAGTCATGCCGCGATCGAGTTTCACGCAGAACCTGGCGGCGATCCTGGGCGCGGCGAAGGACTAGCGTGGCGTCGCACAACAAATCCGCGAGCCTCCGGCTTTTACTTGTCGCGGCCTTGACGCTGCCCGCGGCCAGCACCGGTGCAGTTCGGGCCCAGGAGTCCGGCTCGCAATCCCCCGCCAGCGCCGCGGACGCGCCGGCGATCCCTGTGAGTGGGCCGATCGCCTCGATGCGTGACGCGCTGACTGCGGCGTGCTCTCAGAGTGAAAGAGACTTCGCGAAATTTCTGAGCGTGCGGAACGCGGAAACATTCGCGGCTTTGACTCCCTCCGCGCGCGTGGCGCTGATGAAAAGGTTCGTACTGCTGGCCGAACCGGGCAAGCCAACCCAGATGGCTAGCCCCTCTGGGCGGCCGCTGATTCGCTGTGAAACTCCCGCCGGCGCCGCTGAACTGCAGGTCGGAGGCGCCGATGTGAGCGATAACCTGGCGTTCCTTCCCGTGGAGATCCGCGACGCCACCGACTCTGTCGGCGCCAACGTCATGCACGTCAAGATGGGCCTGGTTCGCGAAAATGGCGGGTGGAAGCTGCTCTCGGTCGGCTTGGTGCTGTTGGACCTGCCGTCGCTGGCCATGGAGTGGGACGCCGCTGAGATGGAATCGACCGAACGCGCGGCCCTCGACAGTTTGAAAAGGATCGGCGAGGCTGTCGAACTCTATCGCCGCAAGTATTCGCGCTTGCCCGACTCGCTGGAGAAACTCGCGCCCCCCGCGCGCGGCGCCGCCACGGCCGACGCCGCCGGCCTGCTCGATGCCGACGCCGCCGCCGGCGCGAAGAACGGCTATAGGTTCCGCTACGTGCTCGCCAGCGCCAACACCCTGGGCGCACCCGCGAAATTTGAGCTGGCCGCCACGCCTCAAACTTACGGCCGCACCGGCCGGCGCTCCTTCTTCCGCGATGCCAGCGGCGGATTCCACGCGGCGGACCGCCAGGGAGCGGTGGGCAGCGAAGCCGACCCCAAGATCGAATAAGAGCCAGTCCATCCCCGCAGCAATTGACACATTCGCGGGGCGGCACGGGATTGGTACTTGCTCACGTCACGCCTCGCAATGACAATAGTTCTGGGGCCTCTCTCCTCCCGCGACAACTCCGCAGCCGGAGCGTTCGCGACCCCTGGGTCTCTCACGCACAAGGAGAGCTGGAATGCCCGATGTGATGGCTGATCGCCGCGCCGCGGCCCGTTACCCGCTGATTCTGGCCGCCGAGGTAACCGAACGAGACGGATCCAATTCCCTGCACGGTCGTTCCTCCGACGTCAGTCGCTCCGGCTGCTACATTGACACGCTCAATCCCATGCCGGTTGCCTCCCTGATCCAAGTGCGACTCAGCCATGGCGACGCCGTCTTCGATGCAGGCGCGCGCGTGATGTACGTATGCCCTGGGCTGGGCATGGGCGTGATGTTTGACAAGGACACTGCAGCAGCGCAGTTAGCCATTCTGGACCATTGGCTCGCGACCGCCGCCGCGAGCTCCCGCTAATTCCACTCTTCCCGCCCGGCGCGCCAGCAACCCAAGAATCCAATCGGCGGGAGTCTTGCGCCTCTCCGCAACCGCGCTGCCAACATCATTTGTACCTGGGCACACTTGGCGATACCATCGGGCACTTCGCTCCATGCGCCTACTGACCCGCACACCACTCGCGTTTCTTCTCCTTCACGCCGTCTTGCTGTGCCCGCTATCGGCAGCGGCAGCGCCGCAAATTGACACACAATACGGCCCGCTCCCGGTCTTCGAATTGCACAGCGGTTTCTGGATCAATCTCCATCACACCCTCTATCAACAAGCCAAGCAGCGCCGCGACCCCAAAGCCGCTCCTTCCGTTACCGTCCCCGCCATCGCAACTGCGACCACCCGGCGCAGCAAAATCGAACAACTCGCCTGGGACACAGCCGTCTCCTACTACGCCGCCAACTACGTCGACAAAGATCTGCTCTTCAATACCGAGATGCTGCTGCTCAAAAATCAGCTAGGTGATTTCGAGGGCTGCGACGAACTCTCCGGCACCAAGCTAAAAACCTGCGACGCTGGGTTGCCCCCGAAATTAACCCAGATTCTGGAAGCCGCCGCCCCGGTCTATCGCGCCCACGAATGGCCCGACCATGACCGCGCCAATCGCAAATGGATCGCCCAAGTCGCCCCACTGGTCAGAGAGCAGGGCCTCGGCTTGTCCGAGCGCCTCGCCGACATTTATCAAGCCCGCTGGCCCAAGGAAAAAATTCGCGTGGACGTCTCCGCCTACGCGAATTCGCAGGGCGCCTACACTACGCTGGATCCCTTGCGGGTGGTGATCTCCAGCACCGACCCCCGCAACCAAGGAAGCGCTGCCCTGGAAATTCTCTTTCACGAAGCCTCTCACGGCATCGCCGAACCCGTGCAGCAAGCCATCCTTCGCGAATGCCGCCAGCGCGAAAAAGCCATTCCCCGCGACCTCTGGCACGCCCTGCTCTTCTACACCACCGGCGAAGTCATCAAGCCGGTGTTCACCGGGCAAGCCGTCGGCGCCCCCGACCCCGAATACACTCCCTACGCCATCCGCGAACGCCTGTACCAGCGCGATTGGGACGATTACCTAAAGCTTCTCACCCGTTTTTGGCAACCCTACCTGGATGGCCGCGTCACCTTCGACGATGCCATCGCCCACATGGTCTCCGCGCTGTAAAGCCAGCCTGGAGAACGCGCGGTGTCGCCAGCCTAGCCGCTCGGCGCGCTTCGGGCACCATGCTAGCTACGGCAACCTTCCCCATCGCCTACACGCATCCGGGTATGGTGCCATCCGGCCTTTGCGCTTATCGTTCGCGGCATTGCGATCATCGCAGGTCACACCCCAGTGTTTCTCGGGCTAGGCGTTTGACGCAACAGCAGCACCAGGAGGAAAGGAATGAGAATCACGAAAACTATTTTAGGGATGGGTTTACTTCTTGCTCTGGGTTCCGCATCGGCTTTCGCCCAGGACAATGACAGCACGCCGAAACCCAAGGCCCATGTCAGGACCATCACCGGCTGTCTCTCCAAGGGCGAAAGCGCCGACGAATATCAGCTGACTGGAACCAACGGCAGCACCTGGGAAGTACGCAGTGACAAAGTGGCTCTGGCCGATCACGTCGGCCACACGATTAGGGCAACCGGCGTGGTCTCCAACGCCAAGCTCCACAACCTGAAAGAAGACGCCAAAGATGCGGCGAAAGATACGGGCGTGAAAAAGACCGACACCGAACACGGACACCTAACAATTACGTCCATGAAAATGGTCGGCGAGTCTTGTAAGTAACACCTGCCGCCCCAGGGCGCCAGTAAAGGAGAAGAAAATGTCTTTTCTAGCTTGGATCGTTTTGGGATTGCTCGCGGGTTTTATCGGAAGCAAAATCGTCAACAAAACCGGAGAGGGAGTGTTCCTCGACATCATCCTGGGAATCGTCGGCGCCGTGGTGGGTGGATGGCTCTTTAATACCTTCGGAGCGGCCGGCGTGAGCGGTCTGAACCTCTACAGCCTGCTGGTGGCGGTCGTGGGCGCCGTGGTGATTTTGTTCGTGTACCACGCCTTCACCGGTCGCCGCACTGCCTAGGCAGCGCGCCAGTTGGGTCGTCTGTGACCGGCTGGCCCGCGAGACGTAACCAGCAGCATCCGGACAGGACATGTGCGGGTCACCATCTCCCACAACCGTTCCAAAGAGGACGTGATCCAGTCGGTGGATCGTTCTTTCGACCAAATATTTCAGGCCGGAGCCTTGCCAGTGCGCTTGACCATAACGCAGCGCAACTGGCAAGGCTCCACATTGAATTTCTCCCTCACAGCGAAAATGGGCTTAGTGAGCACGCCCATCCAGGGCACGGTCGCGGTCACCGACAGCGACCTGACCATCGACGTGGATCTGGGCATCTTGGGCCGCCTGGTTCCAACGGAAACCGTCCGAGACGCGATCGCTAGCCGAGTGAAAGGATTGTTGAAGTAACGGTGGAGTTGCTAGGACGGCCGCTTTTTTGGCGTGCGGGAAGTTAGTCGTGCAGGACCACGCTCAACAGCGAGCTGTTGATTTCGAGACCGTCTTTGTCATCAATGAAGCCCAATTTCTTGAATTTGTTCATGAACAGATTGACCCGCGAGCGCGTGGTGCCGATCATCTCGGCCAACGTTTCCTGCGATACCTTAGGGAGCACTCTCTGCGGCTCGTCTTTCTTGCCATAGCGGGCCAACAAGAGCAGCGCGCGAGCCAAACGCTTTTCTGTGGAGTTGAAAAGCTGGTCGATCAAATCTTCTTCGACCCGAATGTTCCTGGACAGCATGTACGCGATGAACCGGTCCGAGAACTCATGTTCGGCGTGCAGCACGCGAATCATCTCGTCCTTATCGATCACCAGCACCGTGGCTGGCACCGTACTGGTGGCGGAGCCCATACGAATTGACTGGCCTGCCAGGCATCCCTCGCCGAAAAAATCTCCTGATTTAAGTACCGCCACGACGGCTTCTTTGCCGGTGGAGTTGACAACGGAAAGCTTCACGTTGCCCTGTTGAATGTACATTACGTGCTTGGCAGCGTCGCCCTGCGCAAAAATCGTAGTCTTTTTGGGAAAGTCGACAACTTTTCTCGCCACGCCGGCCGAGTCGAGAAAGGTCTGGGCGTCAAAGTCGTCCCGCGGGGCCACTCCGGATCTTCGCGTTAGCGCAGACTTTGCCATGATTTGTGGCATCTATCTTAGCACCGGGTAGAGCGCACGCCAACAAAATGCAAATGTGTGCGCAAATGGACAGATATCCGCCATCGGAGCCTTCTAATATGTCGTTCGTGGGGGAAGAAAGGCTGAAGCCAGAAGATCCCCAAGCTTCGGTCTGAACCGCCGGAAAATTCCAGGTTCCACTCCGCTCCACAGTGTCGCGCAAGCCCCGGACCCACACAGGAACAATCGTCAACAAAAGTGCCGCCGGGTGTCTGCATGCGAGGAAGGAATCGAAGATTATGCCTTTAATTCAGCTGGTAGAAGTCCTGGTCGTGGTTGGTGTCTTGCTGTGGCTGGTGAATCGCTTCATTCCCATGGCCGGAAGCATCAAGTCCATTTTGAACGGTGTCGTGGTCATCGTGGTGGTGGTCTGGCTCTTGAATGTATTTGGGCTATTTCATTCCATGTCGCGAATTCGCGTAGGCCAAGAACAGTTCCACGAGCGCCCGCTGCAACGGCTGTAACGTCCCGGCAAGCCATCCGCGAGGAAACCAGCAATCGCGCGGAACGCGGCCAGAGTCAGGCACAGGAAGTCGCGGTAAAGAGAGGAAGTAGCTATGAAATTAGTAGGAACGATCGGAACCATGAGTCTGCTCTTGCTTCTGGGAACTTCTGCCCCGGCTCACGCACAGCAGGACAAGGATAAACAGGAGCAGGAAAAGCGCAACAAGCAGGAGCAACCAGCCAAGCCGCCCAAACAGGAAGAGAAGGCCCAGCCAGAAAAACGGCCGGAGCAGGACAGGGGTCAGGCTGAGCAGCAGCGCCAACAGCAAGACAGGTCCGCAAAGCAACAACAAGACCAGCAAGCCAAAGGGCGACAAGACCAAGAACGGCAGCAACAAGACAGGTCCGCAAAACAGCAACAACAGCAGCAAGTTAAAGGGCA
>Ga0210384_10000272_pt1 | contig 81990 bp, 74 predicted proteins | sample IncBWH2MmetaG_FD_160574 | JGI IMG/M metagenome (GOLD analysis project Ga0210384, IMG submission 160574) | Forest soil microbial communities from Barre Woods Harvard Forest LTER site, Petersham, Massachusetts, United States - Inc-BW-H-2-M | ecosystem: Environmental > Terrestrial > Soil >... | reverse complement strand
GCCGCACATTCTCCTGGCGCTGGGCATGATCGCCATCCGTTTCGGTACCGTGGTGATGATTTTGTCGGAGTTTAATCAGGCCGCGGGAACCTATCGGGCAAAGGTAGAGCGGCTACTCTTCGTTGGGTTCATCTTCCTGTTGGGCATGACGCTGGGGGTGGCGCAGGAACATACCGGCCGCGAAGCCATGCACTCCGCGAGTTTCTATCTGGTGGTCATGATGGTCGTGCCCATCTGGGTCGCCGCAGCCGCGCGGGCATCCGACCACCGATGGGCCGCAACCATCTTGGCTGCCCTGTACACCGCCATGCATCTCGCGTTCACCTGGATGCTCCCTCTGGTGCCTGCCGAACCAAAGCTCGGTCCGGTCTATCAGAAAATTACGCACCTGGTTCCGATGGACTTTCCTTTGTTGCTGATCGTGCCCGCGATTGTCTTTGACCTGGTGCGGCAGCGCGCTGCTGCGTGGAGCAAGTGGACCCAGGCGGCGGCTCTGGGAGCGGCCTTCCTGGTTAGCTTCCTGGTGGTGCAGTGGCCGTTCGCCAATTTTCTGATGTCGCCGGGGTCGCACAATTGGATTTTCGCCACCGGACCCGGCAACATGCCGTACTTTGTGCCCCCGGATTCTCCTTGGGTGTCGAGGGTGTTTGTGCAGCCTGAAAGCGGTGTCGCGGCGTTTTGCATGCATATGGTGATCCCTCTGGCCGTCGGTGTGTTCATGGTCCGTATCGGCCTCGGCTGGGGAGACTGGATGCGCAGAATCCGCCGCTGAACCGCACCCGGATCGATAGCAAGATGAACGGAGAAGGGGGACAGCGCTCACCTCGAAAGTGAATTCTTCTCCGCCACTTCTGTTTTCTTAGAATCAAGACGTTTCTCGAAAGCCCTATGCGACTACGCCTCTTCGCGTTCGTGTCCCTCGCTCTGCTCGCTGCCGCTCTTCCGCTGGCCGCGCATGTCGGCAGCTCCGATGTTTTCTACGAGGGCAACGCCGGACCTTACCGTTTGTTCGTCACCGTTCGCGTGCCCCAGGTGATCCCGGGCGTGGCGGAAATCCAGGTGCGCAGCGAATCGAACGACGTCAGCCAGGTCAGCGTCGTGGTCTTGACCCTCATTGGCCCAGGCTCAACTTTTCCTCCCACCGCAGATCTGGCGCAGCGATCCAAAGACGACCCGCAATTCTTCACCGCCAGTCTCTGGCTCATGGCACCGGGAGCGCTACAAGTGCGCGTCCTCGCCGATGGAGCACAGGGCAAAGCCGAGCTCTCCGTACCCGTGCCCTCCTTCGCGCAACGCACGTTGCCCATGCAGAAATCGCTAGGCCGCCTGCTGTTCGCCCTCATGGCCCTCCTTGCCGTCGGAGTCGTCTCCATCGTCGGAGCCAGCGCCCGCGAAGGCAACCTCGAGCCGGGCGTCAGCCCCGCTCCGTCGAACCGGCGCCGCGCCAGGCTGATCATGGTGACTACCGCTGTTTTGGTGATTGCGATCCTCTATCTTGGGCGGGCATGGTGGGGCGTGGAGGCTCGCAGCTATCAGCGCGGCGTGGACTTCTTCAAACCTCCCATTGCCGAAACCTTACTGCTCAACGGCAACCGTCTGGTGATTCGTGCCAAAAGCCAAGATCCCAACTGGTCAAAGCAAGTCAACATGGAAGAAGTCGTCCCCGATCACAATCACCTCATGCACCTCTTCCTCCTCGGACCAGGACTCGACCGCCTCTGGCATCTTCATCCCGAGCGCGTGGAAGGCGGCGCATTCGCCGAAGAGTTGCCCGCGATTCCGGCCGGCCACTACCAGATTTTCGCCGATGTCGTCGACAAGAGCGGCTATCCATGGACGCTCGTCGGAAGCATCGATCTCCCGCAAATCGACGGCAAGCCGCCCGTAGGCGACGACTCCTCTTGGTCTGGCGCCGCACTCCTCCCGGCGCCTGCTGATTCCACCGTCGCGCAGCTCCCTGACGGCGGCCGTATAGTTTGGCAAGATGCGCCCCACCCATTGAAAGCCGGCGTTCCCCTGGCATTCCAATTTGCCGTTCAGGATCGCGACGGCAAGCCCGTGCAAGACCTGCAACCTTATATGGGCATGGCGGGACACGCGGAATTCGTGCGCTCCGACTTCAGCGTCTTCGCGCATATCCACCCAGCTGGATCGGTCTCCATGGCCGCGCTGGAGCTCGCCCAATCCGGACTTCCGAGCGCCACCTCCGCTGCCACGCCGGGCCAAATGTCCATGTCGATGGCGTCGGCTGCGCTTCCGGCCGAAGTCCGCTTCCCCTATGGTTTCCCGCAGCCCGGCGACTATCGCATCTTCGTGCAGATCAAACGCGCGGGCCGGGTGGAGACCGCCGCATTCGACGCCCACGTTAAGTAAGTCCTAATTTCTTATTCGCGCGCGGCCACCGAAAAATCGGGTAGTGGGTCATCCGTTTCCGAAAAGCGTTCATCAGGCATGTTGATTGCCCCAATTCTGTGGCCCCACCGTTGAAGTAAGCACGACATCTACCACCCACCAGTGCTTGCCACAACGGCTGGGGCCACAACATGAACGCCTACCTTCGACAAGAGGTCATTTGACTTGAACTTTCATGCGCATCCAGGGATGGATGCAGCACTGAAAAAGATGCTCGCCTTTGGGAAGACCCGTCACCTGGAGGTGGCTGCCCTGAAGGATGCGCGTTCTGGCTACCTCCACCCTGGAAAAACCACCGTCACATTCGGGAACGGTGGCCTGCCCATCATTGAGCCCAGGGATAAAGCCTCCACCGAACTTGGCCACCTCTGTGAAGGTATGCGGCTCGCCACCCTGGTTCACTGCTTGAATCGGCGTTCCCTTATGCACGGTAAGGGCATCCGGCTCGAAATCCCAGTTCAGGTCGGGACTTCCAGCTGCCGCTTTTGTGAATAATGCCGAAAACGTCGTGGATGCTCCAAGCGCCACGTTTTTGCAGAAATCGGGCCCAGCCGCAGTAGGAGCATTGAAGGTTGCGGGATCACATTCGTCCAACGCCACGACCTGTGCGGGGGCGGGAACTGAAGTGTCATCTTGATCCATCACTCCAAAAAACAGAAAACAGCAGAGAACCAGGCCGAATTTCACTAGTGCATTGGTCATTGTTTTCCTCTCTTTTGACTACTCATCCGCCCGGGAATTCAGCGGCGGCTGCTAAGTGCGCGGGCTTGCGAGCACGCAGCGACGCCCACTCTTAGTGGAGCTTGTGAACGAGTCAATCCCTGCGACCTCGCAAAATCCCCAAACTTATCTCCATCCCTAACCTATTGAAGAAAAAGGCGATCTCGGCACAACCAAACGTGTGGGTGACAACAAAAAACTGTGGTAAGCTTCGGCCACCCCGCGGGCGTTTGATATGCCTACCTTCGCACCAGCCGCGCGCAGACTGCGTTTCGACGATTTCGAGTTGGATGTTCGCGCAGGTCAGCTGCGTAAACGCGGTGTCCGGCTCCGCCTGCAGGGTCAACCGCTGCAGGTCTTGGCTACTCTATTGAGTCGTGCCGGGGATGTGGTCACTCGCGAGGAACTGCGATCAGAGATTTGGTCCGCTGACACCTTCGTTGATTTCGACCATGGTTTGCACAATGCCATCGCGCGCATTCGCGAAGCGCTGGGCGACTCCGCCGCGACTCCCCTGTACATTGAAACACTTCCGCGCCGCGGATATAGGTTTATCGCACCCGTGGAAAGGGAAGAAGCTCAGGTTCCACCTGCTTCTGAGGAGTCAGTGCGGCCGGGCGAAGCACCCGTTGCCCCGGGGCTTGGCAAGCACCGCGCCCTGGTCGCCACGTTTCTCGTCCTCTTGGTTATAGCCTTTGCCTTTTGGCTGGCGCGTACCGGTACCCATCCGACAAGTGCTGCTCCCCGCCTAAATTCCATCGCCGTCCTGCCCCTCAGCAATTTGTCCGGCGACCCGTCAGAAGAATTCTTCGCAGATGGCATGACCGATCAATTGATTACGGACCTGGCCAAGGTCGGCTCGCTGCGCGTCGTCTCGCGAACTTCCACGATCCGCTATAAGGGCACAAAAAAGGGTCTGCCTGAAATCGCACGGGAGTTGAACGTGGACGCCGTCGTGGAAGGATCGGTTATTCGTTCCGGGCCACGCATGCGGGTCACCGCCCAACTTCTCCAGGCAGCCACCGACCGGCACCTCTGGGCGGAAACCTATGACCGCGATCTTGGCGACGTGCTCAAGTTACAGGGTGAGGTGGCAGGCGCCATCGCACAGCAAGTCCGCGCACAACTGACTCCGCAGCAGCAGGCTCAGCTTCGACGCGCCGACGTGGTGAATCCAGCGGCATACGATTCCTACCTCAAGGGGCGTCTTTACCTCACCACGGAGTTCACCAAGCCTGCTTCGCTTAAGAAGGCGCAGCAGGACTTCGAAGAATCGATCCAAAAAGATCCAAACTTCGCCCTCGCTTACGCGGGGCTCGCAGACACTTACGTCTACCTAGCCTTTGCGGGAGCGTTGCCGAGGGATCAGGCTTACCGGTCTGCCAAGGGGACGTTACCAAAGGCCGTGGCACTGGACGACAGCATCGGCGAAGCCCACGACACCCTCGGTTTGCTGAGTTCGGAGTTTGACTGGGATTGGGACACTGCAGACCGCGAGTTCAGCCGTGCCATCGCCTTGGCACCGAGCTACAGCTGCGCGCATGAGGATCGCGCGATTTTTCTCGCCCTTACTGGCCGACGGGCCGAAGCTGTGGCAGAGATCACAAAAATCGACCAATTGGACTACGGCTTCAGCGCCGCGGGTACCGTGTCTGGAACCTATTATCAACTGCGGGATTACCCTGCGCTAATCGAGGCCAGCAAGAGAGGGCTGCTGCTTGACCCAAAGGATTGGATGCAGCACTACTTTCTCGGCGTCGGTTACGAAGCTACGGGGAAGCTGCAGGAAGCGATCTCTGAATACCAGAAAGCCATCGAGATGTCAGGCGGCTCTCAGGGCGTAGTGCAACTGGCACACGCCTATTCAGCCGTTGGCAGAAAAACCGAAGCGGAAAGGATTCTTCGTGATTTGCAGCGCAAATCGAAAGAGACCTCGACTTCCCCATATACGATGGCCACAATCTACGCTGGCCTTGGCGAAAACGACAGAGCATTTGAATTCCTGGAAAGAGCCTATTCGCAGAAGTCCTTAGGCCTCCCCTCGTCGTTAAGCTCTGATTTCCTGCTGGATAGCCTGCGTCCCGATCCGCGCTTCCAAAATCTTCTTGGCCGCATAGGCTTGAAGAACTAGGCTCCGCTCGGCACGAGCAGTTTGCCTTGCCGCCTGCGTTTTTGTTTTGGCCGACGCAGGCGAATTTTCAGCGTCCTTGCATTTCCTGGCGAGTGGCCAGCACTCCACAGACAAGGCACGCCAAATCGCTAGCTCAACTCCTTGTGTCCGCAAACCAACCCAGTTGATGGACGGTCGGCTACTCGGAACTGATCGTTAGACCACCGCGGGCTGAGTCCTGGTAAGTTCCGTTATCGTAAACTGATCACTGACCACTACCAAAAATTGCGACCGCTTGACACCGGCCTATGCCCAGAGTAACGTCACCTCAGATCTGACCCGTCGGTTTCCAAACCCAACTTTCAGGTTGCATCGCCGCCAGCCACTGGCGGAGAAAAAACTAGGAGAGAATAAGAATGCGTACGCGCCGTAGCAGTTTCCTGTTCGTGTTGTGTGCCCTGGTCCTTGCACCGCTCTGTGCCAACCGCACATCGGCGCAATCGTCCAGCGCCGAAAAGCCCCCGCTGTACACCTATGTTTCCGAATGGACCGTACCCCGCGCCATGTGGGCCGACTATGTGAAGGGCGACACGGCCGACATCGACCTCATGAAGAAAGCCGTCGCCGACGGCACCATCGTCTCTTTCGGCAGCTACACCGTTTTGAACCATCAAGAAGGTCAAGCGACTCACGGCACGTGGTTTTCCGCGGGTTCCATGGCCAATATTCTCAAGTTCCTCGAAGGCCTTCGCACCGCCCCGGCCGCCACGGCTCCTCCCCTAGCCGCCGCCAAGCACTGGGACTTTATTATGGAGAGCCACGACTACGACTCCCATTCCGGCACCTTCACCAACGGCTATTTGCGCGTCGGCAGTTGGAGCGCCAAAGCCGGCGGTAACGATCCCGGCAGCAAGATGCTCAAGGCCACCTTCGTCGCCTTGCTGGACAAGTTGCTCGCCGATGGCGCGCTGCACGGCTACCAGGTTGACCAGGAAGTGGTGCACTCCACCGACCCTGGCAGGCTGTGGGTCGCCATCATCACCAATGGACCGGAGGGAATCGACAAATTCAACGCCGCGCTCCAAGAGGCGGAAAAGAATAACCCCGCGGGTTGGGCCGGCATCAGTACCACCATCGACGAAACCGGACATCGCGACATTCTCGCCCGCGTCAACACCATGACCCACAAGTAATTTCCGCATTCCTTTTCTGCGGCGCATCCTCGCTATTCCTGTGAGGATGCGCCGCGGAAACGTGCTTGTCGCTTTCGCCGGGAACTCCTCCCGATTTGCTTCCCTCGCGCCACAATACTCGTATACTTTCTGTGTCTCGCCCCGGCGGAAACCCAACGTTCCTCGAAGGAGGCTTATCGGCATGAACAAGATCGCCGCGTTGCTCATCCTCGGGCTGGCACTTAGCGCCATGGCGCAAGAACCGGTCGACCGCAGGACCCCGGAGGTCATCAAAGCCGAAAATGAGGCCGCGGCCCGTGCCGAAGTGGAGCGCGAAGAGATCATCAATCTCGAAAACGAAGCCGCCCACGCCATTCAGCTCAACAATTCGACGTTTTTCCGGCGCGTGTACAGCGACGATTTCACCGGCACCTTGTCGCACGGTCAGCCGGTAAACAAGACCGCCTTCATAGCCGCGGTACAGTCTTCTGACGTCAAGTACGACTCTTTCAACGTAAGTGACGTCACCATCCGCATCTATCAAGACACCGCCGTGGCCACTTGCCTGTGGTCGGCGCGCGGCACTTTCAAGGGACAGCGCTTCGATGGCGGCATGCGGGTCATCCACGTGTACATAAATGGCACCAGAGGCTGGCACGTGGTCGCTGGTCAATCGACCATTCTTCCTCCAGGCGCCCAGCTCCCGCTTTAGGCTCCCCGCATTTCCTAAGCGGGCTCTCATCGCGCGAGGGCCGCGACGTAGCCGCACAACCATCCCTCCCGCTGGCCTCTAGCTTCCAGAAATGTTACGCTCCCGCGACACCTTCACACTCGCATGCGCGCTGTCGATCTGATTCGAAAAAAACGCGACTCCGGAGAACACTCTCGCGAAGAGATCGACTTCCTGGTCTCCTCCTATACTCGCGGCGAGATTCCCGACTATCAGATGGCCGCCTGGCTCATGGCCGTGTGGATCCGCGGGATGTCCCGCTCCGAACTCGCCGCCCTCACCGAAGTCATGCTTTATTCCGGCGAAGTCCTGAATCTCTCCGATCTCCCCGGCAATAAGGTCGATAAGCACTCCACGGGGGGCGTCGGCGACAAGACCTCTCTCATCCTCGCCCCCATCGTCGCCGCAGGGGGCCTCAACGTCCCCATGATCAGCGGCCGGGGCCTTGGCCACACCGGCGGCACGCTCGATAAGCTCGAATCGATTCCCGGCTTTAACGTCAATCTCACCCTCGATCAATTCCGGCAGGTGCTACGCGAATGCGGCATGGGCCTCATCGGCCAGACCGCCGAAATCGCCCCCGCCGACAAGAAAATCTACGCCCTCCGAGACGCCACCAGCACGGTGGAAAATATCGGCCTCATTTGTGCCTCCATCATGAGCAAGAAACTCGCCGAAGGCATCGACGCCCTGGTCCTCGACGTCAAGTCCGGCTCCGGCGCCTTCATGAAGCTGGAAGAAGACGCCGTCCGCCTCGCCGAGGTCATGGTCGATACCGGCAAGCGCATGGGCAAGAAAGTGGTCGCGCTCATTACCGGCATGGATGAGCCTCTCGGCCGCGCAGCGGGCCATTCCACCGAAGTCATCGAATGCATCGATGTATTGAACGGCCAGGGCCCGGCCGATCTGCGCGAGCTGAGCATCGAGCTTTCCGCGTGGATGTTCTATCTGGGCGAACGTTCCAAGAGCCTGGAAGAAGGCCGCCGCCTGGCGGAAACCATGATCGCCACCGGCCTGGCTAAGCAGAAATTCAAGCAGGGCATCAAGCTGCAAGGCGGCGATGAACGGGTGGTCGACGAGCCTCAGCGCCTGCCCCAGGCGCGCTTCCACGTCGACGTTCCCGGTGAAAGCTCAGGCTACGTTATCGGTACGAATTGCGAGCAATTCGGCGTCGCCTTGGCCATGCTTGGCGGCGGCCGCGAAAAAAAAGAAGACACCATCGACCACGGTGTCGGGCTCGAATTCCGCAAGCGCATCGGCGACCCCGTTAAGAAAGGCGAGCCCCTCGCCGCCATCCACTACAATGACGACGCCAAACTCGCCGAAGCCAAACGCCTTATCGCCGCCAGCTACTATCTCGGCGCGGAACCTCCGCGCGAGAAGCGCCCGCTCGTTCGGCGCATTCTCGGCGCTTAGTGGTCAACGGATTCGAGCGGGCTGGTGTGTTTTTGCTGACTCTGTCCGCTCTGCTGAGCTTGACTCGATGAAGGAGACTTCATGGGACGTTTGACAGGCGTGCTCGGCATTGCCGTGATTATCGGCTTAGCCTATGTTTTCTCGACCGACCGCCGTGCCATCAAGCTCAAAACCGTGGCGTGGGGCCTCGGCCTGCAATTCGCGCTGGGCCTCTTCGTCCTTCGCGTCCCTGCCGGAGAGCGGCTCTTTGGGGCGCTCGGTGCCGGCGCCAAGCACCTTCTCGATTTTTCTTATGTCGGTTCCACCTTTATCTTTGGCGAACTGGGCAAAGCCGACTCCAGCCTCGGCTTGATCTTCGCCTTCCAGGTGCTTCCCACCATCATTTTTATCGCCGCCTTTTTCGCGGTGCTCTACCACATAGGCGTGATGCAGCTCATTATCCGCGCCGCAGCGTGGTTGATGACGGTCATCATGGGGGCTAGCGGGGCGGAATCTCTCAATGTGGCTGCGAGCATCTTCATGGGCCAGACCGAAGCGCCGCTTACCATTCGCCCTTTTCTCCCGAAGCTGACCAAATCCGAGTTGATGACGGTGATGACCAGCGGCATGGCGCACATTTCCGGCGGCATGATGGCCGCTTACATCCGCGTCGGTGGCGCGGACGCCAAGCATCTTCTCACTGCGGTGATCATGACCGCTCCGGGCACCTTGCTGATGGCCAAAATGCTGGTCCCCGAAACCGAGCAACCGCTCACCGCCGGCCGCGTCCAAATGCCGCCCTCGCAGAAAGAGTCCAACGTTCTCGGCGCCATCGCTCGCGGCACCGTGGACGGCTTGCATCTGGCCCTCAACGTCGGCGCTATGCTCATCGTTTTTCTCGCGCTGCTTGCGTTGCTCAACGCCATGATGGGCTGGGTGCACTTGCACATCGGTTGGTTCCCGTACAACCTGCAGCAGGTTCTCGGTTGGCTTTTTGCCCCAGTGGCCTGGCTCATCGGCATCCCTTGGCATGATGCGGTCGCCATCGGCAACTTGCTCGGCACTCGAATGGTCCTCAACGAATTTGTCGCCTTTGCCCAGCTTGGCACCATGAAAGGCGCGCTCGACCCCCGCACTTTCACCATCGCCACCTTCGCCCTCTGCGGCTTCGCCAACTTCAGCTCCATTGGCATCCAGATCGGCGGTATTGGAGCCCTGGCTCCCGAGCAGCGCGACCAATTGGCCAAATTCGGCATTCGCGCCATGCTCGCCGGCACCATGGCCAACCTAATCTCCGCCTCCATCGTAGGAATCTTCACATGATGCCGGCGCCGGCGATTCCCGTAGGGGCACGGCATCGCCGTGCCCGCGGTGTAAGGGCGGAGCGCTGCTGCGCCCCATCTCGGGAAGATTGCTCCGCAAAGTGCGGTTTTTGTTTTAGATTTATTCCGACGCCATGACCACCGCGAAAAAAACGAGCAACTCCCGCTCGGACTCCAACTCCGAATTCTCCCGCGCCGCCCGCGCCGCCAAATTCATTCTCGGCAAAACCAAACTCCCCCCACGCATAGCACTGGTCCTGGGCTCTGGCCTGGGCGCTTTCGCCGACGAATTCGTGGCCGCAACTAAAATCCCATACACAAAAATCCCGCATTTCCCCAAATCGACAGCCATCGGCCACGCAGGCCAACTCGTCCTCGGTAAGGTCGGGAATATCCCGGTAGCAGGCATGCAAGGCCGCGTTCACTTGTATGAAGGCTACTCCATCCAGGATGTCGCCTTCCCCATTCGCGTCTTCGCTCGCATGGGCATCAAAGCCGTAATCCTGACCAACGCCGCAGGCGGCATCAATCTGAGCTATTCGCAAGGCGCGCTGGTGGCGCTCCGCGACCACATCAACCTGCAACCCGCCAACCCTCTCGTCGGACCCAACGACGATCGCTTCGGCCCGCGCTTTCCCGACATGACCCATGCTTACGACCCCGACTTCCGCCGCTTCGTCGCTGAAGAAGGCAAGAAACTCGGGCTCAATCTCCACGAAGGCGTGTACCTCGCGCTCAGCGGACCGAACTACGAAACGCCCGCGGAAATCCATTCCTTCCGCGCCATCGGCGCCGACCTTGTAGGAATGTCCACGGTCCCCGAAGTTCTTGCGGCCCGTCACAGCGGCATCCGCGTCCTCGGCATTTCCTGCGTAACCAACATGGCCGCCGGAATCACCGGCGCCCCGCTGACCGCCGAAGAAGTCTTCGAAACCGGCGCCCGCGTAAAACACCAATTCATAGCTCTGCTGAAAGGAGTAATCCCCCGCATCGCGGACACTCTGTAGGCGCTGGGCTTCAGCGCTGATTTTGGAGCGCCGACTTCTGTTTACCCTGAGTTTCGAAGGGAGGCGGGCGCTTTTCTTCATGGAAAAGGAAAACTTAGCCCGCGCCACCACACATGGTGAAAAAGGAACTCCCATGACCGACCACGACCATCTGCTAACCATCGCCAAACAATCCCGCGAAAACGCCCACGCCCCCTACTCGAATTTCCGCGTTGGCGCCGCTCTCCGCGCCACTTCTGGCCGGGTCTTCGGCGGCTGCAACGTGGAAAACGCCACCTATGGCCTCACCGTCTGCGCCGAGCGCGTCGCCATCTTCAAAGCCATCAGCGAAGGGGAGCGCGGCTTCGACGCCATCGCGGTAGTCGCCGACACGGACACGCTAACCCCTCCCTGCGGCGCCTGCCGCCAACTCCTCTGGGAATTCTGCGGCGACATCCCGGTCATCCTCTGCAACCTGAAGGGCAAAACCGAGACCATCCAGATGCGCGACCTCTTCCCCAAACCCTTCGATTCCTCCAACCTGTGAGGACAGGATAAGGGGCTCACTCAAAGCCGAATTGCAGCTTCGTTGCAGTGCTCGCCGCTCTCAATGCAGCAGCTTCTGCAGCATGGCCTTGCCTTCCGCATCGGTCAGCACGCGTTTGCGCATCAGCGCAATGATCAGTTCGTTCAAGACGTACCGTTGCTCCCCGTTCGCGCTCTCCTCGATGTGCTCCAGACCGTCCCGCTCCAACGCCTCGGCTTCCGGAGACACCTCGCCGCGCAACTCCGCCAGCCATTTCTCGAGCACCTGCTGCCGCTCCGGCTCGATCTTCGTGAACATCGAGGCCATTCCCATTCCTCCCGAGGAATAGACCACCCGGGCCTGCGCCAAGAAAGCGGCGTTGTCCCTGTTGATGCGAATCTTCACGTCCGCACCTACGGGGAAGGGATTGATAGTGTCCACGTAGCAGCCCCCGCCGCCCAGGTCGCTGACGCGTCCATTCAGCCGCGTGTCAGTAACCAGATACACCACCTCCGCGGCGGCGCTGAACGCATACCGCGGAAAATTTCGGCGCTCTTGGGGAGCCACGCCGGCAGATTTGCTCTCGCCACTCTTGGGGTCGTTCAACATGTTGAGCGACACTCTCAGCCAAGCAGTCGAAGGGGAGGGTCCGACGGAAGGGGGGAGCCAAACCGGCTACAACCACACAACAATTCCAGCCTAACCGCACTTCCGTAGCGCGACAAGTGCTCACTCCGCGGATATGCTCAAACTGCAACAGTTTTCGGCCGCAGCCGCGGTCTTCAAGTGCCGGGTTCAGGGTCTACTCCGCAGCTTTCTCGGTGGCAACCGCTTGCTTGGCCTCCCATTGCAAAGACGAAACGATCTTGTCCAAATGCCGGACGATTTTTTTGGCATCCGCCTGCTTCTCCAACCCCTCGCTGTTCCCGGTTTCCCCGACCGCGACATGCACGAAAAACTCATAGCACCTTCCATTTGCATAACCAGCGTAGTCCCGTTCCACCGATTCCGTCCCCGCCTCCTCGGTGGTCTCTTCCGACCAGCCAAACAAAACTCCCTGAATATTCGCCGAGCCAGTTCTCCTCCCGGTGCCGTGGCCTGGGTCCACCAACAGCTCCTTGCAGCTCTGCGGCATCAACGAAGCATCGACCGCAAATTGCAGCGACCCCCCGCTAAAACTAGTGTTCGGGTAGGCATCCTCGGGAATAACCACGGTCGCCACCAGCACCGCCCCAGGCTGTTCGTCCGCCAGTTCCGCCTGACTCCGGGCTCCTGGAACGGGTTCTTCCAACTCGCCCTCCTCCAGCGCGTAGTTTCGCGGATAGCGGAACGAAACCCCATACTCAGGATCGTTATAAACAGAAAACGCTGCCTCTCGCGGCGTCGTTTTAGGAGCCGTTCGCGGCGACTGGCTAGCCGTCGCCTCGCGGTGTGCATTTTTCTCGGGCGCAGCCGCCCTTCCGGAGCAACCCGCCAATCCCAGGACACTCACACTCAGTATCAGTACAGGGAATGCCTTCCACTGGATCATCGCCGCCTCCCAGGTCACCGCACCGTCGTAAGACAAGAAGGCAGTCTTCTAGCCATACCGTAAGTTATTGATATTAAGACTTTTATTTGAAATGGCGGTATCTCGAACCGTGTTCCCACCCACACACTTTGTAGCCATCGGGCTTTGACTCCGGAGCCTTTTGGTTCAAGATCAAACTCCAAGCCAACGAAAGGGAATCCCGGAGCCAACCAAAAATGACCCCCAGCCCCGAACCCAACCTCGAATCCCACTGGAAAATGCTGCACGTCGCTATGGAAGAAGCCCGACAAGGCCTGGCCGAAGGCGGCATCCCTATCGGCGCCGCCCTCTTCGATGCCGACGGCCGCCTCCTGGGCCGCGGCCACAACCGCCGCATCCAGGAAAACGACCCCTCGGTCCACGGCGAAACCGACGCCTTCCGCAAAGCCGGCCGCCAGCGCAGCTATCGCGACAAGATCATGGTCACCACGCTTGCCCCCTGCTGGTATTGCAGCGGCCTGGTCCGGCAATTCGGCATCGGCACCCTGATCGTCGGCGAGTCCGTCAATTTCCCAGGCGGCATCGACTGGCTTCGCGAAAACGGGGTCAAAGTCATCGATCTCCACTCCGGCGAATGCATTCAGCTTCTCGCCAGCTACATCGCCGCCAATCCCGCGGTCTGGCACGAAGACATCGGCGAAGACTGAGGTAAACTCGACGCACGGCTCCGAAAGAGGCAGCGTGTCCGATCCCCAGGTCGAATACTCCAAGCAACTCGAAACCTATCAAGCGCTCGTGGCCGCGAAAAACCGCGTCCACATTGGCGTGGGAAATGCCAAATTGGCCGTGGTCGCTGTGGGCCTGCTGCTCGCCTGGCTCGCTCTCTCCAAGCACGCGCTGCCTTCCTGGTGGCTGCTCTTTCCCATCGCCCTGTACGCCGCCCTCGCCATTTTTCATGAGCGCACCCTCCGCGCCCGCTCGCGCGAGGAAACCGCAGCCGCTTTTTACCGCAAGGGCATCGCCCGCATCGAGGACCGCTGGGCCGGCACCGGGCAATCGGGCGCCCGCTTCCGCGACGAAAACCACGTCTACGCCGACGATCTCGATCTCTTCGGCCCCGGCTGCCTCTTCGAGCTGCTCTCCACCGCCCGCCTGCCCATGGGCGAAAACTGGCTCGCCAACTGGCTCCGCGCCCCCTCCGCGAAACCTGCCATCCTCGAACGCCAAGGTCTAATCGCCGAACTCCGCGGCAAACTGGATTTGCACCGCGACCTGGCCATCACCGGCGAAGAACTGCGCGCCCGCCTCAATCCCGAATCGCTCACCACCTGGGCGGAAGCCCAGCCTCTACTTCCGGGCGGGCCGTGGCGCGCCGTGGCCACCCTGCTGGCGATCGCCGCCACCGTCGCATTCCTATTTTATTTTTCCACGCAAATGTATTGGCCATTTCTCGCCGTCCTGATCCTGGAGTTGTTCTTCCGCCGTTGGCTACTCCGTTCGGCAAAAGCCGTCATCGAGGGCCTGCATTGCAATGCCGAAGGCCTGCTGCTCTTCTCTGAAATCCTCCAGCGCTTCGAGCGAGAGCCTTTCACTTCACCGCGCCTCCAAGGCTTCGCCGCCCAGCTGAAACACGGTGGCCAACCCGCATCACAGTCCATCCGCAAACTCGCCCGCATCGTCTACTGGATCGATGCGCACCACAGCCTTCTAGCCCACCTCGCCGAGCTACCGCTGCTGTACACCGTGCAGGTAGGCTTCGCCGCCGAGTCCTGGCGGCGTCGCTGCGGCGCCCAAATGCGCGCGTGGGTCGACATCGCCGGAGAAATGGAGGCCCTGATTTCCCTGGCAACTTATTCCTTCGAGCATCCGGCCGATCCGTTCCCTGAATTCGTCGAGCCGCAAAACTCCCCAGCGCACTTCGACGGCCGAGATCTCGGCCACCCGCTGATTCCTGCCGCCAAGTGCGTCCGCAACTCCGTGCGCCTGGATCAAGACACGCGCGTTCTCCTGGTCAGCGGCTCGAACATGTCCGGCAAGAGCACCCTGCTCCGCGTGGTCGGCATCAACACCGTTCTCGCCATGGCCGGCGCCCCGGTCCGGGCCAAATCCCTCCGCCTGACTCCCCTGGCCATCGGCACGCGTATCCGCAGCACCGATTCGCTGCAAGAAGGCCGATCCACGTTCTACACGGAAATCCTGCACCTACGCCGCGTCTTCGATCTCACGAAAGAAACCGACCCGCTGCTATTCCTGTTCGACGAATTGCTGGAGGGCACTAACTCCAAAGACCGCCGCATCGGCGCGGAAAGCCTCCTTCGCCACCTGCTCGAACGCCGCGCCATAGGCATGGTCACCACCCACGATTTGGCGCTAACAGAAATCACCGCCGCCCTGGGCCATTCCCTGCGTAACGTCCATCTCGAAGACCAAATCGAAAACGGCAAAATGAAATTCGACTACAAGCTCCGCGAAGGGGTAGTAGCCAAAAGCAACGCCCTGGAACTAATGCGCCTAATCGGCCTCGAAATGTAGGAGTTTTCGGAACATTTACGGAGTCGCGCTGCGGCTGGTGGTTGGTGCACGCGTTCAAAAAGGCGCCCGCCACAGTCGGCGGCCGCTACGGGTGCCCGCAGGTTTGGTATGGCGAATATCGACGGTTGAAAATATTGAGAGGCCGGTCTGAAGACCGGCCACTACAAATTGGAATCACCCCGTCGAACGAAACTCCTAGAAACACCCCGCCATCCACCATCGCCCACCGAATTTCCGCTGTCGTATAGTTATTGCGTGACACCCCGATTCACAAATTCCTTCGGATTGCCGCACGTCATCCGAGTCATGTCGTGTATGGCCGCGTACACGATTGCTCTCATGGTGGCGACTCCCGTCTCCTCGGCGCAAACCAAACACCACACGCCACGCAAACCCACCGCGACCCTCGCCGCAAAATACGACTGTGGCCAAAACGTCGAGCTCCGCCTAAGCTCCCCAGAATCCACGCAAGGCAGCTTGCTGCTAGCCGAACTGCGCAGCCCCCAACCCGTAAGCGAAATCAAAGCCACTTGGGACGAAAAAGAAGTCCCGTTCTGGCAAGAAGCCTCTCCCACAACAAAAGGTCTGGACGTCCACCGTGCACTGGTAGGCATCGATCTGGAAAAACCGGCAGGAAAATCGGATCTCACCATCTCCGCGAAGGCCGCGAGCGCCGCCCCCATCACTTGCACCGCCCCCATCACCGTAGAGGCCGGCAAGTTCGCCACCGAAAGCCTGAAAGTCGCCCCGAATTTCGTGCAGCCCAACCCCGAACAACTGGCCCGCGCCGAAGCAGAACGCCAGCACCTCCGCGAAATCTTCGCCACCACCACTCTGGAAAAGTTGTGGCGAGGCCCATTTCGCATCCCGCTCGACGGTGTCAAGACAGGCGGCAATTTTGGCAAACGCCGCGTCCTGAACGGCCAACCAGGCTCTCCCCACAGCGGCGTCGATTTTCCCGCTCCCACGGGCACCCCAGTCCACGCCGCGCAACGCGGCCGGGTAGTCCTGGCCGAGCCTTTATATTTCTCCGGGAATACTGTGCTCGTCGACCATGGCTTAAGCGTGTACACCCTCTACGGCCATTTCTCCGAGATCGATGTAAAACCCGGTGAGCTGGTCGAGACCGGCGCCCTCCTTGGCAAGGTAGGCGCTACAGGCCGCGTCACCGGCCCCCACCTCCACTGGGGCCTCACAGTAAACCGCGCCCGGGTAAACGCCCTGGCCATAGTGGGCAAGCAGTGAGCCTCCCGAAACTCGTTTTTCGGCTAGATTCGCGGAGATGCTCAAAGCCGTTCTTTCCAATAGCCCGGCCGCCGATGCCCGTGGGCGACGGCCAAGACCTGGATGATCGCAGCAGAATCCCGGTAAATTAATGCGAAAGGAAACGTTTGGAGTAGGAACTTCCGCGTACCCTGACTGTTGGCGGGCCAACGCTGCGGGGCTTCCGCAATCGCATCGACGGCCCGGTCGAGTTCCGTGGCAAATCTGGAAGCTACCGACGAACTGCGCTCCAGGTACCACGCAAAAGCTGCTTCGTATTCCAGACTCGCTTCTTCGTGGAACTCAACTCTCTTGCGAGCCATGAGTAAGTCTTGAAGAGATCCGCGCTCGAATTTCTTCCCATGGAACGGTTTTTGCCTTGCCGGAGTCGAGGTCCGCGATGCGGCGCGCGATCTCCTGATCCCAGGCCTTCTCAACCCCTTCGTCCACGGTAGCGTCGAGGCTATCCAGCAGAGAACCCGCCAACGCCGCACGCTCCTCGTCGGATAGAGAAAGCGCCTTCTGAAGCAACTCGAGAGCCTGCCGAGTCATACCGCCATTATACCGCTGGCAGGGATGCTGCCGAAACTCTGGACTTTATCCATACTCCACATCACGGCAGGAGCAGGACCCGTCCGACCACTTGGCGTTGCTCGAAGGCGGCGTGGGCCTGTGGGGCTTCCGCGAGCGGATACGTGCGGTGAATGCGGATGGAGAGCTTGCCCTCGCGGACCCACGCCGCGAAGTGCTGCAGGTAGCCCGGGTATTCCTTGACGTACGGGAGCGCGTTGGTGCGCGTAAGGAAAAGCGAGCCTTTTTCCTGCAGGAGCATCAGGTCGAAGGGAGGAACGTAGCCGCTGGATTGGCCGTAGATCACCAGGTATCCGGCAGGCGCCAGGCTGTCTAGATTGGCCTCGAAGGTGTCTTTGCCCACGCCGTCATAAACGACATTTACACCTCGGCCGTCTGTGATGCGGCTGACTTCTTTGGCGATGTCGGAAGGTTTGGAGCCGTCAGGCTGTCTAGAAAGAATGATCTCGTCGGCGCCGGCTTGTTTGACGAAGGTCGCTTTGTCGCTCGTGGAGGTAACGCCAATAACTCGGCCTTGACGAAACTTGGCCATCTGGCAGAGCAGCAGGCCGATGCCGCCTGCGGCGGCTTGCACCAGGCACCAGTCTCCGGGTTTGATGGGATAGACGAAGTGCGTGTAGACGTAGGCCAGGAAGCCTTGGTTCATGCCCGCGGCGGCTTGCTCGAAGGTGATCTCCTCGGGAATGGCGACGAGTCGCTGAGCCGGAACCAGGGCGTGCGTGGCGTAGGAGTCGCCCCAGAACGCCACGCGGGCTCCGACCTTGCTGTTGCTGACCTCTGAACCCAGGGCTTCGACTACCCCGACACCTTGGCTTCCCATCGTGGCCGGAAGATCCAGCTCGCTGCCGCCCACGCGATGGTAAAAGGCTTGGCCTACGAGTTCGCCGCGGCGTTTCTGGACGTCGAGAAAGTTGACGCTGGCGGCTTGGACCCGGACCAGAGCTTCCCCGGCGCGGGGGACCGGAGTGGGCAGTTCTTCCAAGTGCATGACATCTGGGCCGCCGTAAGCCTGGATGCGAATGGCGCGCGTGGTTTTCGTAAGCTCCCCTTCTCGCTCCGGCGGAGACGCTCCGGATTATGCCTGGTCTTACGCTGGCCAGCGTTGGTTTGTTTCGGAAGGCGGCGGGTGTTAAAAGGGGAACTGACGTCGGTGGTCAAGTCTGGACCGTACATCCCTCGGCACATAGCGGGGCGAATTTCGTGCGGGAGAGCCGCCCCTTGGTGCCATAAATAGGGAAGGCGAGGTCGGGTTTTTGGGGACCCGCAAGTTCCTCTGGGGCGGCCAACGCGCAGTCAGGCGAAAGGATTTGCGGCGGCTTGCGAATAGTGAGGCGAAGTCAGGCTTGGTTGCCCGGGCGCGAATCGGGCGAAAAGGAGTTGGTGAATGAAAGCGAAGATCATTGGGTTACTGGTAGCGACGGTGCTAATGCTTGCGGCGGCGATTACGACCGCGGCTCCGGCCGCGCCGGGCGCGACAGCGGTCCCGGCGGCGGCACAGCCTACGAACGTCCCTGCAGCGGACCCCGCGCAGGTGCACCCAGAAATCCGCGAGGCAATTGCCTCGATGCGCAAGGCCAAGGAACACATGCGGCACGCGGCGCATGACTTCGGCGGGCATCGCGCCGAGGCCCTGCGAGTAACCGACGAAGCGATTCGCCAGTTGGAAATTTGCCTCAGATTCGACAAAGACTAAGGAAGCTTTTGCAGGCTTCCGAGCAGGTGGCGCTTTGCAGGCGGTTTCCGCAAGGTGTCTTAGATTTGCCAGATTACGGGGCGAAATGGGGTTTGGCTATGCCCCCTGCGGCATGGACGAAACCGCAGCCGGGCGCATTTACCAGGACAGGTACGACAGCGCAGTACGAGGGTACTGTTTCTGCCGAGTCACAGATGGTACCGTCCCTCCATTGCGCTGCTCACGACGGCAAGGCAAAATTTCCAGTGTGCGGGCCCTGCTCGCCGAACGTGCTGGCAGCCCTTTTGGGCCGCGATATTGGTCATTACCCGGGATTTGTGGCCGGTCTGAGGAAAGGTAAGTGTCCCCATGGCGCTTCTTCATTTTCGATGCAAAGAGCGGCGACGTACTATGCGGGTCCAGCTGGCGGTGCCGCTGAAGGTGCAGGGGCTGAGCCAGAGCGGAGAGAGATTTACCGTGCAAACCCAGTCCCACACGGTTAGCTTGCACGGCGCGTCGCTGCTGCTGGAGAACGATGTGCTGCTCGGCGAAATCCTGCGGATCGAAAATGAAATCAGCGGCGAAACAATCGAAGGAAAAGTAGTGGCCATCCGCCGCTCCCGCGACGGAAAGACCTACGTAGGCGTGGAGTTTACAGCTTCGGCAACCAACTTCTGGCACATAGTCTTTCCCGCGTCCGGGGCCAAACCCCTGCGCCGCCCGTTGGGCTCCCGAGTTGCCGCGGTCCTGAGCTGAGAAAATAGCTATCGTCTCCTGCGCGGCCCTCACTATCATTGACGCGGCGGGGAAAAATCGGCGGATTGGGGAAAAATCCAAAACTTATCGGCCTGATATCGGACACGCACGGATTGCTGCGCGAAGAAGCGCTGCGCGCGCTGCGTGGCGCCGAACTGATCGTCCACGCCGGCGATGTGGGCGCGCCGGAAATCCTGGATGCGTTGCGGGCCCTCGCGCCGGTCGTAGCGGTACGCGGAAACGTCGATCGTGAGGAATGGGCGCAAGCGCTACCACTGACGGCAGTGGCTGAAGCCGGCCCGGTGAACATCTACGTGCTCCATGACCTAAACCAGTTGGACCTCGATCCGCTGGCGGCGTGTTTTCAAGTGGTGGTCAGCGGGCACTCGCACAAAATGGGAAGCAGCGAGCGGTCGGGTGTGCTATACGTCAACCCGGGAAGCGCCGGGCCGCGGCGATTTCAGTTGCCGATTACTGTCGCCCGGCTGGACTTGGGAGTGACGCCGTGGAGGTTAGAGTTCGTGGATTTGGAGAAATCGAAGCCCCGGGGTTGAAGTTGGATTGTCTACAGAGGAAAGTTACCCGAGTCGGTGGTACACTCTCCGGTCATGAGCCCAAAGAAAACAATCCGCAAAAAGAGCCAGAAGAAACAAAAGCCGGCGGCCGCGAAGAAAATCGCGCAAAAAGCGAAGGTCGCGGCGAAAAACAAGACAACTGTGAAAAGTAAGGCGCTGCCGAAAATGAAAGCGACCGTTAAGAGCAAGACCCCGCCGAAAAGGAAAACGGTCAAGAGCCAGGCAACCGTTCAGATGGGAAGCCAAAGCGTCGAAACGGTTTCCTTGAAGCCTAAAACGCTGGCCGCGCGCGCAGGCGCCGGCGACTATCAGGGCGTCTCCGCCGTGGCGGACGCGGATTCGGAAAGTGCGGACGAACTTCTGGAAGAAGGGCAGACGTTTGAGGCCGGAATCGTCAGCGGGGTGGAAGATGCTGGCGATGCCGACGAAGCCGAAGTGACCACGCACGAAGTGCCGCAAGACGACGTTCCGGGCGAATACGACGAAAAGGACCGCCCGTAAATCTGCACCGCTGATTTCTAACAACCTCGCATCGAAACCACCGCTAGATCAGGCTAATTTTTTCCTTCTTTCTTGTGCGCCGCGCGGCCGCGACGGGTCTTTGCGCTGGCCGATTCCTTCTGCGCGGACCGCTTTGCAGCGCCTCCTGCCCGCAAAGACTCACGAGTTTTCTTGGGCAGTTTGGCGACCACCAGGTCGTAGGATTCACGAAGCAGGCGCGCGAGTTCATCCGGAGACAGCGCGTCCTTGGTTTCCAGGGCGACCCACTGCGCGCGGGCGAGGTAGGGAGCAGGAATGATGCCGTTGCGCTCGGTCAGTTCGGCGAAGTTTTCTGGCGAGCATTTGAACGACAGCCAGACGGGAGCAACTTCCAGCACGGTGTGGGCGAACATTTTGCCGGCGACTTTGAAGGTGAGGTCGCCTTCCCAGACGATCTGCTCGGTGGCGCCCGGAAGAGCGAGGCAGAGTTTGCGAACCCAGTCGATGTTCATCCCGGGATTTCTAGAATTCGTACCGCAACGCGAATTGCATCACGCGCGGCTGGGTCAGCAAGCTGGTGTAGGCGCCGAAGTTGTTCGGTGACTGCGTAAGGGAAGTGAGCAGAGACGATCCTACGCCTTGGGCGTTGAAGCGCGTGAGGTTCGGCACGTTGAAAACTTCCCAGCGAAATTGCAGGCTGTGGGTGTCGCGGTAAGGCATTTTCCAGCGCTTCATCAAGCTCATGTCCCAACTGGCGTAGCCATCTCCACGCAGGATGTTGCGGGAGCCCACCTGTCCTGGAAGGGGCAGGGTGAAGTCCTGCTGCGCGGCGGCGGGGTCCGCGAAAATATTGACGCTTCCGTTTTGCTTGAAGGTGCCGGTCTGCGGCTTGGAAGTCATTTGGGTGATGGCGGTGAGGAACCAGTCTGTGGGCCAGCGCTGGCCGCCATCTACGCTGAAGGGGAATCCGCTAGTCCAGCGGGCGAGTCCGGACAGCTGCCATCCTCCGACAACGGCGTCCGCGAAGCCGCCGGCGTTGTGAGCCAAAGCGCGGCCTTTGCCCACCGGCACATCGGCAATCCAATTCAGGTTGATCTGATGGGTGAGGTCAAAATCAGAAGGCGCGCGGGCGAGATTAGGCGAGAAGGCATTAGCCAGGCGGCTTCCAACCAAGCCGATGTTGGTGTAGCCATAGACGGAAAAGCCCACACGAGACGCCGCGGAAGTGATGTCGAGAGACTTCGAAAACGTATAGTTGAAGTCAAACTGAACTCCGTGGCTGAACTGCTTCCGCAAGCTGGCCTGCAGCGCGTGATAGCTGGAACTGCCAATGGAACTCCAGCCGTACATGGAAATGGCCTGGTTGTTCAAGAACTGACCGGAACCATTGCCCAACAAGCCTGGCGGGCCATTGAAGAAATAGGGAACGGGTAAGCCGCCCTTGGGAACTGCGGCGTTGTCTCCCAGTCCGCCGTACAGGTCAATGTCCGCAAGCCCAACGATCTCGTCACCGATAACCGAAAGGGCGGGGTTGTAATAAAGATCGAACACGCTTTGCAGCAAGCCATCTGTAGTGTTTTTTGTAGAGGGAATAAATCCGGTAAAGAGGTCCTGATACTGACTGGCGCCGGAGCGAAGCGCCGGCAGCATATCCACCCAGTATTGAGCGGTCGGGCCAAGCATAGCCGCCGTGACGCTAGAAATCTGGGCCGGCGTGATGGTGGCCTGGTAAAAGTTCGTCGGCGCCCCATTGTTGTTGGCCAATGCAAACTTCCTGGCCAGGTTCGATAGGGCTGATGCAGCCGTGTAGTAGTCAATTCCCGTCTTGGGGTCCACGATGTCCAGGGGCTGAGTCAAATCGCGCTGGGTGAGCAGATCACGGCCGAAGCGGCCCACGTAAGACACCTGCAACGAGAAGCGCTTGGGCAGCTCGCGTCCGACGGAAAAATCCACGGCATAGGCATGCGGAGTCTTCAGTGTGTTGTCGATGCCCCACAAGTTCGCCTGCGCACTTACCGCGGGTACTTGCGGAAAGCCCCCCGCGGGTGGCGGCAGCAGAAATTGGACGCCATTCAAATTGGTGGTGGGGATGGTGTTGATGCCGGTTATTCGCGGCAGATCCTCGGCACTTGTGACACCAAACGTGCAGCAGGTATTCTGAATGGTTGTGGACAAACCGGCGGCGCCGATTTGATCGAAGCTGTTTAGAAGCGCGAATCCCGCCCGGTCGTAAACGCGACTGAAGCCGGCGCGGAAAACGGTCTTGTCGTTGTCGCCAAAGATCGCTTTAAGAGGGCCACCGCCAAAGCGCGGCGAGTACGCTATCGATACACGCGGCGACCAATCCGTTTTCTCAAGGGGGTAGAAACCGGGACCGTGATTGGCCGGGCCGGAGAGCCCGAAGGCAATCGGCGCCTCCGCCCCGTACCCTATACCCTTCTCCATGTTCGCTACGTTCTCGGCGAACTGCGTTCCCTGTCCGACGGTCGCAGAGGTTTGCAATCCGTTGGTCTCCCAAGGAGGAGGGAAGAACGACCAGCGGAGGCCGTAGGTGAGGGTGAGGTTGGGCTTGATGCGCCAGGTGTCCTGGCCGTAAAACTCATACCAGTCGAGCCCATAGTTGCGCTTGACCGGCGCGCCCTGCGGGAGCACGTTGCCGTTGCGATCCAGGTTGTAGTTGGCGACCACGTCCGAGATCATGCCGTACAGGGCGAGTAGCGGGCGATCATACTGCGTTGCGTTTAACGGCTCCGGCGCGTTAATCAGCGGGTGCGCGGCGACGTTGGTGGGATCGAGTGTGCTGGTGGTCCCCGCGAAACCTATCGGGGAGGTCCAGTTCGTTGTTCCAAGTCCTAGAGTGTTGGAATGCAGAAAACTCGTCCGGGGATCCCGGGCGATTCCGATAGCGGCGCCGAACTGGAAGGTATGGGTCTTCTTGGTCCACGAAAAATCATCCGTAAGGTTGTGCAGAGGCACCTGGAAGTTGTGGCTGTAGGTGATGCCCTGATCCAATCCCAGAAAGGTGTTCCATTGCTGGTTGGTATTGCCGATTACGCCAAAGCTCTGCCGCGTGAATCCCCAATGAAAGGAATTCGTGAGACTGGAACTGAGAACCGCCGTGTATCCGAGAACGAAACCTTTGCTGTGATCGACGGTAGTCTGTTCGGGGGCGTCGCCGGGCAGAAATGGAGCGCCCGGGTTGCGCAGGTCCTGCAGGGCCCCGCGCCAGAACAGCGTGTGCCGGCCGTCGGAGGTCAGGCGGTAATCCACGCGCGCAATAAACACATCGTTGTCCAAGCTGGTGGGCGCCCGGAACACGAAGCCGGCATAGTTCAAGCCATCGCCCGCGGAAGGATCATTCGTGATGGTCTTGCCCGAGCAGAAGGTCTGATCGAGATAACCACTGCGATTGGTGAGGTTGAGCATCGCGGGATCGATCCCGATGTGACGAGGATCGAGGTTTTGCAGATCCGTCGGCGTGAACGTAGTAATCCCGCCGTTCACATTTACATACTGGAAGATCCCCTGGCATAGCGAGGGCGTCGGAATGACCCGCTCGGCGCGCTGCTGCTCCCGCTCGCGGGTCCCTTCATAGTTGGTGAAGAAAAACAGCCGGTCTTGGCGAAGCGGCCCGCCAACGGACGCGCCGAAAATATTGCGATTCAACTGCAGAGGCTTATTCGGGGCGCCAATATTCAGCTCCGACTGCTTCACGAGGTAATCATTTGCGCTGGTGATTGTATTGCGCAGGTATTCATAGGCCGCGCCGTGGAAAGCATTCGTGCCACTTTTGGTGACCAGGGTCACTTGGGCTCCCGAGCCCTGGCCTTGGTCGGCGCCGTAGTTGGTGGTGGTTACCCGGAATTCCTGAACGGAATCCTGGGTCACCGGCAGGACCGAGGTAAACGCATATCCATTGGCCTGGTCGTTTACGTCCACGCCGTCGAGTGTGACGTTGCTCTGATCGCTGCGAGCGCCATTCACCGAACCATTTCGGGTGTCCTGGTCCTTGTCGGCGATACGGTTGCCTGTGTAGGTCACGCCGGCTTGCAGACTTAGGAGGTCGGGAACGTTGCGGCCCTCCAGGGGAATCTGGCGCACTTGCTTTTCGTCAAAGGAATTACCCAGGGAAGCATCCACTAGATCTATAGCCGGAGCCTCGGAGGTGACGGTGACAACTTCGTTGGTCGCGCCAATCTTGAGCTGCACGTTGGCGGTGGCCGGGGTATTCACCAGCAGGGCGAGATCCTTCTGTTCATGGCGGCGAAAGCCGGCGGCGGTGACGGTGAGGGTGTAGGTTCCCGGGGGGATAAGCAGGAACTGGTATTCGCCTTGATCCCCTGTCGTCGCAGCGCGTTCCGTCTTGGATTCGGAGTTGGCGAGCGCAACCGTGGCTCCCAGCACGGCGCTCCCGTTGGGATCGGTGACTGTGCCGCGGACCGAAGTGGTGGCTTGTCCCCTGGCTGGGCTACTGCCGAGCAGACACCCGGCGAGAGTCAAAATCAGAGTCAAGCGGACGAGCGTGCACTGCGAGAATTGCCGAGGAAGAAATACCAAATGAAGGTGGGTCTTTCTGGGCATATCGTTCCCCTTCCCGAAAGTCCATTGGTTTTCATCAAGACTTTGCTGAAATTATGCAAGGTGTACACCTCGGCGTGAACCGTTGTCAAGCGAGAACACAGCCTGCCCGGCCAGGCGCTGTTATAAAAGCCATGCTTGCGCTGAGGTGGCAGAAATTGAAAGACCTGTTCGCTGATCGAAGGAACCAGACCGGGTGCCGGTATAGAATTCAGAAGATAGTGACCTAGGTCTGGGACGGCAGGAGCAGGCCGCGCATGAGCCGGAAACGAAGACCACTGCTTGTTAGGTTCGTCCAGCCGCTGTGGGCGATGTGTAATGACGCGGCGTTGAAAATACATACGATACCCTCGGTGGAGCCGCCAGCATCCGCTCAAGTCATAGCCAGAACAGCGGGCCAAGAGGACGACGTGCGTCCGAAGCACGACGATAGCGCCGAATACGAAGTTCCAGATTATTTGTACTTGCGCAGAGTTGTGCGGTTCCTGGAGCCGCGCCCGGAGGACGTGATCTTCGACTTGGGTTGCGGAATGGGGCGATTCGTCTGTTTGATGGCGCGAAAAAAGGTTCGGAAATGCGTGGGTGTCGAACTATTGCCGCATCTCTGCGAAGCCGCGCGAAAAAATGCCGCGCAGCTTCGAGGACGCCGGGCGCCCATTGAAATACGCTGCGGCGACGCGGCGTCTGCGGACCCTTCCGAGGGAACGATCTACTACCTGTTTAACCCGTTCGGCCCGGCCACCATGGGCGAAGTGCTGGCAAACATTCGCGGCACGCTTTCCAGAAATCCTCGAAACATCACGATCGTGTATTACAACTCCATTTACGAAGAGCTGTTTCAGGCCAGCGGATGGCTGGAGAAATACCAGGCCTTCCGAGTGCAGTCTGGAATGGCGGTGACCTTCTGGCGAAATCGGCAAGGAGCCAATCGACCGCAGCCGCACAAGACGTGAGGGCGCCAAGAGCCAAAGTGCGGAGCAGAGAACCTCGGTTGCCCGCAAGTTGTCTTCCTGATCCACGCGGATCACGTGAAATCGCTCCGCTGCCGACTGGGATACAATGCCGGCTGCCACGACACGTTCGAGGAGACATGAAGCGCGCAGCCATCGGCGTTCGAATGCATTCTGGCTGGGGAGCGCTGGTTGCCGTCTCATGCCACGCCGGCGCGGTAGAGGTGCTGGAGCGGCGGCGCGTGGCGGTCACCACCCCCGGGATTCCCGGAGCGAACCAGCCCTATCATTTCGCCGAGCGTCTCGAACTCTCAGAGGCGGAGAAATTTCTGGAGAATTGTTTTGCTGCTTCACAGCGCCTCGCGGCGGCGGCTGTCCGGGATGTTGTTGATGGCTTGCAGGGGCGCCAATATCGGGTCGTAGGTGCCGCCGTCGTCCTGGCTTCGGGGCGCGCGCTGCCGGCTCTAGAGAAAATCCTGGCCGCACACCCGCTGATCCATACAGCGGAAGGCGAGTTCTTTCGCGCGGTATTTTCGAAAGCATGCGAAGGTCTGGACCTTTCTGTGAGTGGGTTTCGCGAGCGCGACCTCGAGGAATGCGTCCGGACAAAGTTCGGCAGTACTGCGACCCGGGTCCTGCGGCAAGTTTCTACTCTTGGGCGTTCTCTTGGACCGCCCTGGACCACCGATCAGAAAACGGCGGCGCTTGCTGCGTCGTTGGTTCTAGCGAGCAAACGAAGCTGATTTCGGCCAATGGCCCGCTTCGAGGAGGTATCCGTTTTGGAGAAGGAATTTAGACCGTCGAGCTCCTTCGGAAAGCTTTAGAGATGACAACGGCCGAAATCTACCAGTTTCTTGCAAGACAGAAACTTGGAGTGTTGGGCGCAACGGCCTAACTCAAACGAGATCGCAAAATCCAAATCAAGATGCCAATAGGAATTCCCACTGCAGCGATAGCCGTGAATAGGATGATCGCGAGGAACATCCAATCCCGCTTGCTGTTGGAGCCGGGCTGCTCCTTTTCGCGGATCAGCAGACGATAGTTACGTCGATTCGCTTTCCAAACGACGTGGAAGACATCGCCTGCTACGGGTATGGCCCCTAGTGTCGTTTCGAGAAGGATGTTCGCGACCATGCGAACCAGAGTGATCGACGGCACGCCACGACGCCAGGACGCGAACACAATTAAGAAGGATGCAATGCCGGCCATGGCATCCCCGATCCCGGGTATCCAGCCAATCAGGGCGTCGAGACCAAAGCGGATCTGGGTGCCCGGGATTCTCCACATGTCGTCAAGGAGCGCGGCGACGTAATCGAGGTGTTCGTTTGACGTGAGTTGGCGCGGCATACGGCAAGTGCTCTTGACACTATACAGCGCTGCTCTTGCGATGAACTCAGCGAATATCTACTTCGTGGAAGCCGAAGCCCTGCAACAGTTTAGACCAAGCCAAAGAGTATTGCCCCCGATAAGGCCTCGTTTGGTCAGTCAACTATTTCCAGGCTGCGTAGACGGGCTTGCCGACCAACAACGCCGGGTTTGCACCTTGCCGCGGACGTAGCTTTTGCGCCCGGCCGTTGCCGACCTCGGCGACATACAGGTTGCCTTCTTGATCGACACTCAAGCCGTGAGTGTTAAAAAGACCTCCGGGCCAGTCGGCCAATGTGCCCCAGGAATAGAGCAGGTGTCCTTCGAGATCGTACTCGACGATTTTGGAGTTGCGGTCGTCGGCGGCCCATATATGGCGGTCGGCGGAGATGTACAGGAAGTTGATCGAGGAATGTTCGTCGACCGGCCAGGCGTCGAGGAATTTTCCATTCTCATCGAACACCTGGATGCGGTGGTTGGACCGATCGACAACATAAACGTGCCGGGACACCGGGTCCGCGGCGATGCCGTGCACCACGTTCATGTAGCCCGGGCGGGTTTCCTTCGGCGGATTGCCTTTCTCGCCCCAAGCCAGCACAAACTTGCCATTTTTGTCCAGCTTGACGACGCGCGTGCCATTGTATCCGTCGGCCACGTACATGGTGCCGTCGGGAAGCCAAGTCAGGAAGGTCGGCCGGTTGAAGTGAGTTTCATCCGCGCCGGCCTGATCGGGCGTGCCGATGGTCTGCAAGAGCTTCTTCCCGTCGTTGCTCAGCTTAAAGATTCCTTGTTTGTAGTCGTCCACCACCCAGACATTTTTCTCCGGATCGTACGGATTGATGTAAATCGCATGCGGCCGCTTGAAAAAGGAATCCCATTGCGTCCACTGCTCGGTGATCACGCCGCTGGCGTCCACCACCACGATGCAATGTTCCCAGCGCGCATCGACGCCCACTTTGCCCTTCCAGTTTTGCTCGGCATTTTCCGGCAAGTCGCCTGGCGCGCCTCCGCCGGGCAAGCTGGCCACCGGTCCCTGGGATGCATTGCGAAACGGGACTTCGCCGGTGGGGAAAGAGAGACTCGGGCCAAATTGCGGAAGCGGGGTATTCACAGGACGCTTCAGGGCCGGCATTTCGCCGCGTTGGGCGATGAAGACGCGATTGGGGCTTTCGGCGAAGATGCCCTCCACCGCGCCCCAGGTCCAGTTCTCATGCCCGGGCAGCGAGGTGAGCGGCTTCGGCCAATCCGCGACGGCATCGTAAGGGCCGGCGATGTCCTCCCCGCCTTTCTCTCCGGGCACCGCGGCGAAACTTACTTCGGACTTGGCGCGCGCTTGAACCGGTTGCATTTTGCTAGCAACCATCAAACCAACCAGAAAACCGGCAACGAGCAGCGACACCGCAATGGTCCACCGGGGCATAGAGTCTCCTTTTGAAACTTCGCTTCGCAAAACGGCGCATAGCCGCCACCGCTACATTTGTCGCGAACTGGGCTGCATAAATACTACAAGGATGGCTTTCGCACAAACGCAGCGCGGGAACATCTTGGCTGGCGTCCACTGGAAATGATATAGACCCATGGTATATACTCCAAGGGAGGTGCGGGATGGCTCAAAAGGGCGTTGCGAAGTTGTTTCGGAACGGGCGCAGCCAGGCGGTGCGACTGCCTCGCGAATTCCGGTTCGAGGGTGACCGTGTGCGCATCCGGCGCGTGGGTCAAGGCGTTTTGCTCGAGCCCTTGAAGGTCGACGTTGAGGAGTGGTTCGCGGAACTGGATCGCCTCAACAAGGATGACTCGTTCTTTGCAGGAGGGCGCAAGCAGCCGAAAACTCCTCGGCGCAAAATATTCTAATGAATTATCTTCTCGATACCAGCGCGTGCATCGATGTTGTCAAAGACCGGGCTCCGGCGGTCAGGAAACGGCTGGGCGACGCTATCCGCGCGGGATCACAGGTGTACGTCTCCAGCGTCGTTTCCTATGAATTGTGGTACGGCGTGGCAAAGAGCGCACGTCCGGAGGAGAACGCCGAACTCGTAATGGCGTTTCTGGGACGCGCCAATGGATTGCTCTCTTTCGACCAAGAGGACGCCAAAGTCGCGGCGCGAGTACGAGCAAAACTTGAAAAAGACGGCCGGACGATCGGCAGCGATGATTTGTTGATCGCGGGGCAGGCGCTGCGACACAAGATGACACTAATCACGTCCAACGTGCGGGAGTTTTCCAGAGTGCAGGGATTGAATTGGGAAGATTGGGCGAAAGCGTAGAAAAAACCTGGCGTTGCCTCGCCTCAGAGGCGGCAAGCCTCGCTACTCCGCTCACGAGCTATGTTGTTCGAGGCTTCGCCACCTTGGCGATCACCAGTCCGGCGAGAAACCAGGTGATGGTGTAGTCGATGAGGTTGACGACGGTATAAGCACCGGAGAAGCCCCACCAATTCCAGTTCGGCAGATCGGCGATGACGCTCGCCGCTAACCCGGCGACCGCGAGAAAAAGGACACGCCGGGCGTAGCTCAAGCCGCTGGTTTGCAAGAGCAGCCAGGTGAGCAAGAGCGCCGAGGCCATCTGGATCAGGATTTGAACAATCAAGCGCGTGTGAACGAGCCGAACCCTCCTTGGCGGATGGCCGCAAACATCACCGGTCCCTTCTGCATTTTCTCCATCAGCACCGATTGCGCCGCCTTCTTTTGCTCCGGGCTCAAGCCTTCCTGCGGCGGGCCGCCGGGCAAGAGGTAAGTGCCCGATTGCTTCATGTGCGAGGCGACTATCGCGGAAACGTCGTCTTCGTTTTGAAAGGTGAGCATCGTCTTTTCATGCCAGCCGATCAGTTCCCAGGAGACGCTGCTCCAGAGAAACGCCACCAAACCGCCCAGGACGGTGCCGAGGACCAATGACCGGATCATAAATCCTCCAAAATGGATGCGTCCTAAGGTAGGGTTGGCGGAGTCTAACCTCGGGAGCCGTCCGCGTTCAAGGGAATTGCGGAGATGAGGGCTCCTGTAGAAATAGGGGCAGATCTGCACTAGGCTGTTGGCCCGGGTGAAGGAGATGAACCATGTTGGATGCGAGCGCAAAGAGCGGAAAAGACAGTGGTGTGACCAGACGAGAGTTTTTAGAAATGGCCGTGGCGGCGACCTGCGCGGCGGGCGCGGAGAAAAACTCATGGGCGGCGGATGCAAAAGCGGACATGACCTACCGCGCGTTGGGGCGCACCGGCGAGAAAGTCTCGATGGTCGGGCTCGGCGGCTATCACCTCGGATCGCAGCGGGACGAGCAAGAGAGCGTCCGGATTATCCGCACAGCGCTCGACAACGGGATGAGTTTCCTGGACAACTGCTGGGACTACAATAACGGCCAGAGCGAAGTGCGCATGGGCCAGGCGCTGCGCGATGGCTACCGGCAGCGCGCCTTCCTGATGACCAAGATCGATGGGCGCACCCGGAAAGCGGCGACGCAACAACTGGAAGAATCTCTGCGCCGCCTGCAGACCGACCGCATTGACCTCTTGCAGTTCCACGAAATCATCCGGATGGAGGACCCCGCCAGAATTTTTGCGCCAGGCGGAGGAATGGAAGCGGTGGTCGAGGCCCAAAAGGCGGGGAAGGTCCGCTACATTGGATTTACCGGGCACAAGAGCCCGGACATTCATTTGAAAATGCTGGAGACGGCCGACGCGCATGATTTTCATTTTGCTGCGGTGCAAATGCCGCTCAATGTGATGGACGCGCACTACAACAGTTTCGAGAAGAAGGTCTTGCCGGTGCTGGTGAAGAAAGGGATCGGCGTGCTAGGGATGAAGCCCATGGGGGACTCGCTGATCCTTGGCAGTAAGACCGCCGAGCCCATCGAGTGCCTGCACTACGCCATGAATCTGCCGACCAGCGTGGTGATCACCGGCTGCGATTCTTTGCCGATTCTGGAGCAGGCCTTGCAGGCCGCGCGGACGTTTCGGCCGATGAGCGGCGCCGAAGTTGCCGCGCTGCTGGCGAAAACCGCGGACGCCGCTCGCGACGGCAAATACGAAGGATACAAGACCACGCACACTTTTGATGGAACGGTGCAAAACCCGCAGTGGCTGGGGTGAGCGGATCGGATTCGAAACACGAAAAGCAAAAGCCCTGCCGGGCTGTTGCGAAGCGTCTGTAAGAACGGTTGGACCGCAGCGATTACAGGCTCAGTCGTTGCCGGCGGAGGCGTAGCGGCGGAAGAACGAGTCGGGCTTCCACTGTGGACGCGCGTCGCCGTTGGCGGTGGAGACCAGTAACTGGCGCACGATTTCTTCGTAAAGGCCTGCGGTGCCAAGATCGACGGGTTGCGCGAGATCGTCGGAAGGCGCGTGATAGCGATTCGTGAGCCAATCCTTGAAAATCGGTTGCTCGGGTGAACCGGGATCGAAGCCCACATCGAGTTTCACGGCGGGGATTCCGTGGCGAACGAAATTGTACTGATCGCTGCGGATGAAAATGTTGCGCAGCGGTTCGGGATCCGGCTGAACGCGCACACCGAACACCTGCGCGGCGTCGCGGGCGCGGTCGCCCAGATCGGACTCGGCCAGCCCTTGTACCCGCAGAACTTTCAGCGGAACGATCGGCAGGAACATGTCGATGTTGACGTTCGCGATCATGGATTTGGGCGGCACTGTGGGATGCGCGGCGAAGTATTTTGACCCCAGCAGGCCTTTTTCTTCCGCGGTAACGAATACGAAAAGAATCGAGCGGCGAATTGGATCGGGGTGCGTCTTCCACGACGCGGCGATGTCCAGCAGTGCCGCGGTGCCCGAACCGTTGTCCATGGCGCCGTTGTAAATGCGATCGCCGTTGATCGGCTCTCCGATGCCGACGTGATCGACGTGGGCGGAGAACACCACGTATTCGTTCTTCAGAGCGGGATCGCTGCCAGCCAGCTTGGCGACGACGTTTGCGGATTCGACCGAGGTAGTTTTCATGCTGGCGCGGGCCTTCAGCGAAATGCCCAGCGGGAAACGCGGGAGCGGCTTGCGGTCTTTGCCCAGAACGGCAATTTCAGCGAAGGTGTGGCCCGAGGCGGCGAAGAGTTTCTCAGCCTGCGCGGGGTTGAACGTGAGAGCGAGCTTCAGGCCGGAGGTTTCGTTGAACTCGGGATCGGCAAGATCCATGGAAGGATGCGCGCGATTGAGGGACATGCGCGACCACGGAATATCCATCGACGCGGGATTGGGAATCCCGATGATGCCGATGACTCCGGCTTGCTTGAGAGCCTTCCAGCGCTCGCTGAGCGTTTGATAGTGCGCGGAAAGCGCGGTGGGAATGTCGGAAGGCGAGCCGGCAAGATACACGACGATTTTGCCGTTGAGATCCTGCCCGCCCAGATCGTCGTAGTTGTTCTCCGGAATTTTCAGGCCATACCCGGCAAAAACGAGTGGCGCGGTGATTTCTTCCGGCGCGAGATCGACTCGGGTATTGAAGTAGGTGTCTTCACCGAGGGCGAGCGGTTCGACCGTACCTTTGTTGATCAGAGCCGCGGACGAATTCTTCTCGATAATTTCGCGAGAGACGAATTTGACGGGCTGGTAGAAGCCATTGATTCCGGCAGGCTGGAGACCCGCTTTGGTGAGTTGATCGACGACGTAGGCTTCGGCCTTGCGGAGACCCTCGCTACCGGTTTCGCGGCCTTCCATGTTGTCATCGGCGAGCACCTTGACGTGCGCCCACCAGGAGTTGCCGTCGAAGTGTCTCGCGGGCGGTTGTTGGGCAACAGCAGCGCAGGCCAAGGTCAAAACAGCTGCAGAAAACAGGAATTTCTTCGACATGGATCGAGGCCTCCGAATCCCCAAGGGAGCCGAAGCATAGCAGGGACACCGGTGAAGGGCCAAGTCCGGTGAGCGATCCGTTCTACCGGCCGGCTTGAACGAGCTCCCACATTCGCGCGACATGATGATCGTCGTGCTCGGCGACAAAATACAGATGGTCTACGAGCCGCATCGGCGTCTTCAAACGCGGATGCGGAATGGCTCGAGCAAACAGGGAAGCATCCAATGCGTCCGCGCGCTGCAGCAGCCTCCCCCGCGCGGCGCGGAAATCCGAGAGGATCTGTTCCAGCGGCCGCCCGTTGTGGTTCGCTTCCTCTGTTTTTCGGTTTCTCAGGTCCGCCGCGGTGAGCTCGTCGCTGCCCTGTACATAGTCGCCCACTCGCGCCAGCCACAGCGGTTCCAGATCCAGCAGATGACCCGCGTGTTCCTGGGCCGACCACTTTTCCTGGAGCTTCGCGGTCAGAATTTGGTGAGAACGGCCACGCAGCGTCTCTTCAAGTCTGGCCGGAGTACCGCGCAGACGCGCGCAGAGATTCGGAAGTAGTTCCACCGGAAACGAAAACTCAAACTTGCGCTCAAACCAGATGGGCACCTGGCTCATGGGTTCCGCCGATCCGTTCCAACGCTGAAGTTGAACTTTATACGATTTCCCGTGCGAACTACAGACCCTTCGTCCGCCTCCTACACATTTCACTGGATGGAAGCACATAGGCGCCACGGCTATGTTGGCTACGCTCCCGCAAGATTCTTGTTCTGAGGGGCGGAGGAAGTATGAGAAGTATCGACAGCCCGCTCGCCAAGGTTCTCTACGTGGCCGGGGTCACCACATTCTGCACGTTCTTAGGATGCTGGGCGGTGCTCGCGCACCAAGAGACCTCGCAAGACCCCAGGAAACCAGCGATCAGCGACGCGGACTTCGCCAAAAAAGCCGCGCAAGGCGGTTTGGCCGAAGTAAAGCTGGGGCACTTGGCGGAACAAAATGGGGCCAACGACGCCGTGAAGCAATTCGGGCAGCGCATGGTTCAAGATCACATCAAGGCCAACGATCAGTTGAAACAAGCGGCGGCCAAGGAAAACATCTCGTTGCCGGGCGATTTGGATCCCAAGGATCAGGCCGTCTACGACGCGCTAGCCGGACTTTCCGGCGCGGCGTTCGATAAGGTTTACGCGCGCGACATGATCAGAGACCATCAGCAGGATGTTGCCGACTGCAACAGCGAAGCCAATAGCGGCAGGAAATCGGCAATCAAGGATTTTGCGGAACAGACGCTGCCGACCCTGCAAGATCACCTGAGGCAAGCTCGCGAGATGCGCCAAACCGTCTTAGCGTCCAGCGTGGAAAAGACCAAGGCAACTCCAAGCGGAAAGAGTGGGCGCGGGCGCCGATAAGTTCGTCCCCGACTACCCCCGGGGCAAAGAGCGAAGGGCCGTTCCATCGTTTCGGATGGAACGGCCCTTTGCATTTTCGAGCTGCCGGACGCTACAGGCCTTTCCCTATCGAGTAACCCTTATCGACCCAGTCCGCTGCAAAGTTGTTGGGCAGCACCAGCAGCCGCAGATGCGGGAAGCCCATGTCTCGAAGCGCTCCGAACGCGGGCCGGATGTTGGGACAGCGATCGAAAGGGCAGCAACCGCAGTAGATGACCAGATTTGTGGTCCGAGGCAGCGAGGACGCCCATTTTTTCAGGTCGGCGAGGCCCGCTTCGGTCGAAGCCGTGCCGTGGAACGAAGCGCCCGGAATGTGCCCTCCCTCGAAGAGCGTGCGAAACCCGACATAGAGCACTGTTGGCGTGGCAGCATTCTTCGCCGAAAGCTCTTTCACCAGGTCGGCGGGTTGCACCAATTGCGCCGCCGTCCATGGATCGGAACCCGCCGCCGGAGCAGTTTGGGCCTTGCAGATCGGTGCACCGGCCAGGGCCAGTGCCACTGGAACACAAATCGCCAACAACAAGAGTCTTAAACCGAAGAATTTATTCGGATTTCTCACCAATGTACCTTTCTCGATAAAGGATCGACTACTTCTTGAATTCCTGGCGTTGGCGATTGAGCTTAACGGCCGTGGACCGCAGCGTTTCCGGAACGTTCTTGTTGGTGCACAGGCGTTTGAGGTCCACGGCGTTGATCAGCGGCAGCATGTGCATGCTGACGTCAAGGGGCGTTTTCGGGTTGTTAAGAAGATTGCGCACTACCGTGTAATTCTTTCGGAAATTGCGATTGCCGGCGATCATCCGCAGGATTTCATCGGTCAGGCTGGACATGGCCGCGAAGGCTTCCACTTCCTGATCGGTGAGGCGAGGCGATTGCAAGACGGCGCGCTGCACGACTTTGTTGGAATCGCGAATCAAGGTGCGGCGCGCCTCCGAGCCTCCTTTGATGGCAAACTGCACGCGCTGGGCCACCGACATTTTCGCCAGCCGTTGCAACAGCGTTTGGCGTCGAACCAGATCCGGTTCGGCTTCGGCCGCGGCCTCCGCCAGGGCCGCCTCATCGATCGAAGAACCCAGCAGTTCGTGGAGCATATTCTTCTGATCGGCAGTCAGGGAACTGCTGTGCTCCAGTGCCGCGGCGAGTGCAGGAGATTCGCTGACCCGGTCCAGTTCTTCCATCAGGGTTTGCACGCTGGATGTTGAAAGCTGGCGCGCTACCGGCACCAGATGTTCCGCGGCACAATTTTTGTTGGCCACCAGGGCGTCGGGGACACCTGGCTTGCTGCCCATATTTTTCGAGGCGAAGTCAAAGAGCGGTTCCAAAGCCTGCTGGCGTTGCAACGCTTCCAGAAAGTATTCGATGGGAAGAGAGAGAACCGCTTCCTTGGCTCGTTCGGCGACTATCTCATCCGTGTCGACGGCGAGCACCGCGAGGATTTCCGCCCGGTCCGCGGGAGGCAAATGCGCGCCACCCGCGCACACGGCGATTTTGCGTTCGCGCGTGGCCCGGCCGTGCCGCAAATCTTCGACAACTTCAGGGCTGAGAGTTTCCACCGTGTGCCTGCCTCAAATCTTGTTGGCTCAGCACTATTGTACCGGAGGGTCCCGGCGCCCGGGGTGGCGGCAACGTCTGCCCGTTCAATTCCAGCAACACCGCGGAAGTGTCGGCGGCGGTAACCTCAAACCGTTGGCCCGCGGAAAAACGTCGATTTTCGCCGGCGCCCAGGTCGGTGTCCAGCAGCAGCTTGCCGTCGGCAAGGATCCGGATGTGGGTGGCGGCGGAGGTGGAAACCGACAGGGCCAGCGGGGAAGTATCCGCCGAGGTTGACAACGCATTAGAGACCGGCGCAGTGGGGTCAACGATTAAACTGGGAAGCGTCGCCGGCGATGGCGGTTGCGAAGATGTCGACGAGTCGAAAGACTGTTTCGAAGCACGATGGGCGGTATAGCGGCGCCACTCATAGACGCCCGCTGCGACGGCTCCGGCGACGCCCAGTAGGATCACCAGCACCGCAAACGCCACCAGCCACTTCGAGGGAGACGGAATACGGTTTTCCGGGGCCGGCGAATCTACTTTTTCCTCGCCGCGGGCCAGGTCGTATTCGGCCAGCAGATGCTCTTCATCCAGGCCCAGATAACGGGCGATCGCGCGCACGAAACCGCGGTTAAAAAAACCTCCCGGCAGCTTTTCCCAGTCTTGATTTTCCAGAGCTTCGAGAAACTTGGGCGCGATGCGCGTCGCGACGGTAACCTCGTTCAGCGAGACTTCGCGCATCTCGCGCTCCCGCTTCAGTAATTCGCCAAAACTTCCCTTGGCCATGGATGGCAACCCCTGCCCGTCTGTGTTACGTGCGGCTGCCGAGCGCTGGACCTCAGACACAACCGCGGCTGCGGTCGGAGTCGGCAGTTACCCCGTAAGGGTCGACTGTGGGGGGCGGCCTCGGAAGCCGGCATCGAGTCCCTCGACCGCACTATAGGCGGGGGGAGCAGCGCTGTCAAACCAGTGCCGAGTGAAGTTGCGCAAAGCGAGTGGGGGTAAGAAACTAGGTGATGGCAACATCGCAACGCCTGTCCTACGAGTGTGTTGCGCCGGTTTTTGAGTGGTGCGTATACTGGCGAAGATTCGCGGACTTGGGCCGAATCGCGCCGCCCGACGTGTCTGCCGAGCAACGGAAGGCAGGCTAGGCGCACTCCAAAGGATCAGGTTCAACCGACCGTGGAGGAAGTTAAACAATTTCCTGCCGTCGAACGCCGCCGCAATCCCGCGGTTTCCTACGAACACCGCGAAGCGGGGGAAGTCGCCGTCTTCCAGGAGCTGGGGAAGGCGCTGACGTCCTCGCTGCAGCTCGATCAAGTCCTACGCACGATCATGGAGAAGATCGATGAGTTTCTGCGGCCGGACAACTGGTCGCTGCTGCTCCTGGATGAGGCCACCCAGGAACTGTACTTTGAGCTGGCCGTGGGCAAAGCCTCGCAGGCTCTGAAGGATGTGCGCGTCAAGGTCGGGCAAGGCATTGCCGGCTGGGTGGCGGAACACGGCGAAGCCGTGGTCGTTCCGGACACCTCCAAAGACACCCGGTTCTTCGGCAAGGTCGACGAAAAAACCAAGATGGAAACGCAGTCCATCGTGGCCGTGCCGGTCAAGTTTCGCGACCACTGCCTGGGTGTGATCGAGCTCATCAACTGTTTCGGGCCGGACGGTTTTGATCCGCGGGACCTGAAGCTCCTGGAAGCGCTCTCCGACTTTGCGGCCATTGCTCTGGAGAATGCCCGGCACGTGAAGCGCATTCATGAGCTGACAATCACTGATGATTGCACCACGTTGTACAACGCGCGGCACATGGGCTTCATCCTGGAAACGGAAATCTATCGTTCGCAGCGCTACAACTACGAATTTTCCATCGTGTTCATCGACCTCGATCATTTCAAGCAGGTCAACGACACCCATGGGCACCTGGTGGGATCGAAATTGCTCGCGGAGATCGGCAACGCCCTGAAAGCTCATTGCCGCCTGATCGATTTTGCTTTCCGCTACGGCGGAGACGAGTTCGTAATCCTGCTGCCGCAAACTTCCAAGGAAAACGCTCTGAACGTGGCGCGCAGGTTGCACAAACTGATTCGCAGCACCGTCTGGCTCGATCAGGCCGGATTGCGCGTCAAGCTCACCCCCAGCGTCGGCGTGGCTTCCTACCCGGTAGATTCGCGCACCAAAGAAGGCCTGCTGCACCTCGCAGACGAAGCCATGTACCTGGTGAAAAACACAAACCGCGACAGCGTAGCCGCCGCCAACATGGGCATCCTGCCGGATACTTTGGCAAGCGCCGAATCGGCGGGTTAAATTTTCTCCCGTAGTTGTAGCGGCCACTTTCCGAAGCGAGGTGCTTTGCTGCGGTGCCTCGCACCCACCCCCTTCTATACAGCCGTGACGAAGTTTGCTTAACTTGAAGTCATGCTCAGAAGTGAAGCGGCGCGCTATGCGCGCTGGTCGGCGGCAGTAGCGTTGCTCCTGGCGGCGGTGACCGCCGCCGTCTATCTGGAGCGCCACTGGAAGACCTATCTCGACCAGAAAAAAGCTCCTCCGGCAGCGCCGGTCGACGTCGAACGCCAGTCCAACGGCATCAATTTCAAGAAGGTAGAGCAGAACCAGACCGTTTTCGAGGTGCAGGCGTCCAAGTCAACGGAATTCAAAGGGCAGGACGCCAGCCTCCTGGAAGACGTGAAAATCACCATCTTCGGGAAGACTGGCGAGCGCCACGACGTCATCCACACCCAGAGCTGCCGCTACGGGAAGGAAGACGGCGGAATCACCTGCACCGGCGACGTTCAAATTGACCTGATGAGCGCGGCGGATGCCCAGCGCGTGGAGCGTGATCCGGCGGCCGTGCCATCCCTCACCACACGCGTTGAAACCCGCGGCGTAACGTTCAACCGCGCCAGCGGGGTCGCGCAGACCGACCAGCAGGTGACCCTCGCATTTCCGAATGGCAACGGCGACGCGGTGGGCATGGAGTACGAATCCGAACAAGGAACCGTGCGCCTGCGGCGAAATGTGCGGCTGACCCTGCTCCCGCCGGCGGGAACGGCTACCAAGAAAACGCCCGGGCAAACCGAATCGCGGCTCGGACAAGAAGTGCACGTCAAGGGCACCAGCCTCGACTTCAGCCGGGACACTCGGGTGATGCACTTGCACGGCCCGGCCGAAGCAGAGACGTCCACCGAGCGATTGACGGCCGGACAAATCTTGCTGGCGCTGGATAACCGGTTTCGCGCCCAGAAACTAGTGGCGACCACAGGCTCAGCCGGAAACAAGCCCACGATGACCTCGAAGAGCAAGCCCGACGAGATGCGGTTGGAGGCGGATACGCTGACCGCCTACTTTTCGCCGGAAGGATGGCTCAGTAAGCTGGACGCCGCTGGAGCGGTACGCGGCAACCGGAATGGCCTCGTGGAACAAGACCAAGCCAGCGCGGATTCGGGGACGTTGGACCTGTGGCCACGAGTCAGCCAGCCGAAAGAACTCAACTTAAGCGGCAGCGTGCTGCTCAAGACCCTGCAAAACAATACCGGGGAGTCCCGGCAGCTGCAGACCAGCGCGTTTCGCATGGAGTTTAGCGGCGGTAAGGAACATGAGGCCAACAAACCGCAGAGGGCGGAGACCCTGGCCGCCGGAACCATGGAGTGGACCGATGCCGCGCCTCAGCCTGGGACCGCCCCTGCGAGAACCAAGCTGCAGGCCGACAAGCTCGTGATGGACTTCGCTCCGCAGGGCAAGGCCAGACAGCTCGACGCCACCGGAAATGTGCAGACCGAGCGCTGGGTGACCGGGCACCCCGTACAGACGGCCAGCGCCAAGAGCGGTGTGGCCCAACTGTCAGCGGCCGGAGGATGGGCGCAGATGGATTTGCAGGGCGACGTGAAGCTCAAAGAGGGAGACCGCAGCGGTCAAGCGGAGCACGCCACCTTCCAGCGTACCTCGCAGACCGCTACGCTGACCGGCCAAGCGGTGGCCCGCGATGCCACCACCGAGACCCACGCGCCACGCATCACCTTTGCGCAGACCACCGGCGACATCCAGGCCCAGGGTGGTGTGCGTTCCACGGATTTGTCGCCAAAGGGCAGCAGCGTTCAGCTTGCTCCGGTGCCTGCAAACATCACGTCAGACATCTTGCTCGCAAATTCAAAAACCGGCCGCGCCCTGTATTCGGGCCACGCCCGGTTATGGCAAGGCGACTCCGTCCTGGAGGCCAATTCCATCGAGCTACTCCGCGACACCCGCGTCTTGAATGCAGAGGGAAACGTCCGCGCCGTCTTTCCGCAAGCTCCCGCGAAGTCCGGCGACCCTCTCGCCGATGGCGCAGCCGATCGTGCTTCCGTCCCAGGAGCGCAACAGATCCCTGCTTCTCAAAGTACCGCCAAGAAGGCCCATTTGTGGCATACGGCGTGTGGAACCCTCACCTATCGCGACGCGGAAGGCCGCGCGCACCTGGAACGAAACGTCGTGGTGCAGTCCGCCGAACAGAGAATGCTGGCTCCCGCCCTGGACCTTTACTTCACCCGCGGCGCCTCGCCCAGCCCGATCGGATCCAGCGGTGGAAGTGGAAATCCCGGCAGCGGCGCGCAGCAGATCAGCCGAGCTGTGGGCACTGGCGGTGTCACCGTCGAAGAGGGCGGGCGCAAGGCCACCGCGGACCATGGCGATTACACCGCCGCAACCGGAAAATTCGTCATGAGCGGTGGAAACCCCACACTCTATGATGGTTCCGCGGGAACCACCACCGGGCGTCAATTGACCTTCTTTTTAGCGGATGATACGATCATCGTCGACTCGGAAAATGGTTCGCGGACGTTGACGAAACATCGAGTCGAGAAATGATATTGAGCGCTTGGCGGTCACTTGGGTTGGACCGCTTCGCGGTCATAAAATGATGAGGTATGCTGAAGCTCCAAGCCGTCGAGTTAAGTAAGTCCTACCGCGGTCGCAAGGTCGTGGACGACGTGGAACTGGAGATCGGCCAAGGTGAAGTCGTAGGACTTCTAGGACCCAACGGCGCCGGAAAAACCACCACCTTCTACATTATCGTCGGTCTGGCCCGCCCTGATTCCGGCCGCGTCCTTCTCAATGGCGAAGAAATTACCGACCTGCCGATGTACCTCCGGGCCCGCAGCGGCATCAGCTACCTCCCTCAAGAACCCTCGGTCTTTCGCCAGCTAACCAGTGAAGAAAACCTGCTGGCGGTGCTGGAAACCCTGCCCCTGACCCCGGAGCAACAGCGCGACCGCCTAGAGGAGTTATTGGTGCAAATGGGACTAGAGACAGTACGGCAAAGCAAGGCGTACACTCTTTCTGGAGGCGAGCGCCGCCGCCTGGAAATCGCCAGGTCGCTCACGCTGCAGCCTTCTTTCATCCTTTTGGATGAGCCGTTCTCGGGTATCGATCCCTTGACCGTGAAAGACCTTCAGGAGACCATCCGAGAGTTAAGCCGTTCGGGAATTGGCGTTCTGATTACGGATCATAACGTGCGGGAAACACTCAGCGTCACCGACCGCGCGTACATCCTGAGAAATGGCAAAATCTTCAGGAAGGGCCGCCCGGATGAATTGAGCAACGATCCCGAAGTCCGGCGCGTGTACCTGGGCGATCACTTCCGGCTGAACTAAGGGTAGCGAAGGGAAAAGACAGAAAATCCATGGCCTGGCAGGGACTCAAACTCAATCTAAAGGTGTCCCAGAAGCAGATTCTGACACCTGGCCTGGTGCAGATGGTCAGCGTCCTGGCGCTGAACCGCCTCGAATTGCGAGAGATGATCAACCAGGAAATGATCGAGAACCCGGTGCTCGAAGAGCTCAGCGAAGAGCCCACCCAATCCGACAACTATAGCGACGAGACCTTCCTGAAAGCAGAAACTGAAAAAGTGCCGGAGAAGCCCGAACCCAATCCTTTTGACGAGTTCGATGTCGGCAGCTTCTTCAATCAATATCTGGATTCCGGCGGAGACGGCGGGAAATCGCAGGAGCGCGAAGTTTCCGAGCGTCCTTCCTTCGAGAAGTTCTTATCCTCCGCTACCGGGCTCACCGATCACCTCACCTGGCAATTGAGCGTCACCATCTGCTCGGACACCGTGGCGGAAATCGTCGAGAGTATCATCGGCAACCTTGACGAGAACGGCTACTTAACGGCGTCGATGGAAGAGCTGGCGCAACAGGGTAAATATTCGCAAGACGACCTGGAAGACGCCCTGGCGGTCGTCCAGGATTTCGATCCTATCGGCGTGGGCGCGCGCGATCTACGCGAGTGCCTGCTGCTGCAATTGAAAGCCTTCGATCCGCAAAATACCCTGGCGCAGCAAATCGTCTCCGAGCACTTGAAGCAGGTGCAGTCTAATCAGCTGAAGGACATTGCTCGCGCCCTGAATCGCCCCCTGGATGTCGTGAAGCACTCGCTGGAGGTGATCAAGAAGCTCGATCCCCGGCCCGGCCTGCGCTACAACAAAACGGAACCTCGGCTGGTCGAGCCCGACGTCTATTTCCGCAAGGTCGACGATCAGTGGCAAGCCTTCTTGAACGAAGACGACATGCCGCAATTGCGCTTAAGCCCCACCTACCGCCGCCTGCTGGTGCGCGATGCCGCCGACCGCGACGTGCGCAACTACGTGAAAGAAAGATTCACGGCCGCCATTCAGTTGATGAAAAACATCGAGCAGCGCAAGCACACCATTCTGCGCGTGTGCCAGTCCATCATTGCCCGCCAAGGTGATTTTCTCGTCCATGGCCCCGATGCCTTGAAGCCTATGATGATCAAGGAAGTCGCGGAAGAAGTCGGCGTGCATCCCTCCACCGTCAGCCGCGCCGTGGCCAGCAAATATGCCCACACTTCCCAGGGCGTCCTGGAGCTACGTTCTTTCTTCAGTGAGTCGGTGAACGGGCCCGAAGGCGGCGGCATGTCGCTGCTCACCCTGAAACGCCTGGTAAAAAAGATGATCGAGGAGGAAGATTCCACCAAGCCGCTGACCGACGATCAGATCGCCAAGAAACTCGATGATGCCGGCATCCACGTCACGCGCCGCACGGTCGCGAAATACCGGGAAGACATGCGCATCCCCAGCACCCATCAGCGCAGGGTAAAGAGCTGAGCCGGCGCCACCCGTGAAGCAGCATTCGACACGCCACCACCGCCAGCTGGTCATCCTCACCGGCCTTTCCGGCTCGGGGAAAAGCACGGTCCTCAAAACCTTCGAAGACATGGGCTTCTACTGCGTCGACAACCTTCCGGTCGAGCTGATCCCGATTTTTGCCGAGCTGACCGCCGCCGGCGACGCTGACTTCACGCGCGCCGCCTTGCTAGTGGATGCCCGGGAAGGCGCACAACTGGAAAAGCTGCCGCCTCTCCTGAGGCACCTGCGTCGCAATCACCCCATCGCCCTGGTCTTCATCGATGCGGGCGAGGACGCGCTGCTGCGCCGTTACAGCGAGACTCGCCGCCCGCACCCGTTTGGAAAAGCCCTTTCCGTGCGCGAGAGCTTGAGCCACGAACGCGCGCTGATGGAGCCCATCCGCAAGCTCGCCGACGTGGTCATCGACACCTCCAAATTCAACGTTCACGAGCTGCGCAACTTCATCACCCAGCGGTTCAAGAATCCCGAGAAACGCCCCATTCTCGTGTCGGTGGTGAGCTTCGGCTACAAGTATGGCGTGCCCACCGATGCCGATCTGGTCTTCGACGTGCGCTTTTTGCCCAATCCTCATTTTGTGCCGGCGCTTCGCCGCTTTACCGGCAGAGACTCCAAGGTTCGCCGGTACATCCAGTCGTTTCCGCAAACCGGAGAATTCCTGCGGCGTATCGAGGGGCTGCTGACCTACCTGATCCCGCACTACATCGCCGAGGGGAAAAGCTATTTGACGATCGCTTTCGGCTGCACCGGCGGCAGGCACCGTTCGGTGATGATGGGCGAGTCGGTGAAGAAATCCATGGAAAAGCACGGCTACTCCGCGAAGGTAAGTCATCGAGACATCGACAAATAGTTCTGCGCGACATCTCATAGTGAGCATCGTGAAGAGGGACGCGCTAAAGCGCGCCCCTACATGTTTCGCGCAGCGCTTCCCTTGCAAGAAAAGTTCTAGTCAGCGTTGAGGAGGGCCATCCACAAGAGATGCCCAGTCCCTGGCATCGATCGCGGAGTGCGGGACTCGAAAACGGTTCAATTTGTAGCGTCTCTTTGCCATTCCGCGCAATTCCTTCCCACCTTCCACAAAGGGGATAAGCCGTCCGGCGCGGCGAGCCAGCGCCGCCCGCTGTTCTCGAAACGTGTGGCCGTCTTGCGGTCGAAACTGCGCCCACGCGATGGAATGAACGAATCCCGCGGGTCCGAATCGATCGGAACGCAGAACGTCTTCGACGAACACACGGATGGGTCCGGGAAATTCATTCAGGGCATCGTGGAAGGCCACCACGCCACCTGGCGCCAGGTGCGGAAAAAATCCATCCAGATCTTTCTTGGCGCCTTCATAGCTGTGATCGCCGTCAATCCACAAAAGCCGGATGGGCCGGTTCCACGAGCTAGCCACGTCTGTTGAGTACGCACGATGCGCTTCCACATGATGGGACACCCCAGCGGCCTGCATGGAAGCGACAAAGTCTCGATACGAGGATGCTTCCGGATCGGCTTGATGATCCAAAAGAATGGGCGAATTGTGTGGATCAATGGCAACCACGGGGCCCCCGCTGTAGTGAGAAGCAACCTTGGCCAGCATGACGGTAGACCGCCCCTTGAAGCTGCCAATCTCCACAATCGCGCCTTTAGCCGGCACGCACGCGGCCAGCAACCCCAGAAAGCGAGTCTCGTTCTCGACCAGATGCCCCGGCACCTTCCGGGTTTCTTCCCAGGCCTCGTTCAGGACCGCATCGAGATCCGCGGGAATGTGGATCGTAGACAAAAGTGATCTCCTTGAGCTTCCGTGAAGAGAAACGTCGCCGCCAGACTAGAATACCATTCCAAAATTCGCGGGGCAGTCCTGCTCGTCCTTCCTGCGCTCGCCACGCCAGTTTTGCGGTTTTATCTATTGCCAGTCCCGTCCCCCAAAACTTGACATGCCGCAACGCCGCGAATAGCGTACCTAGTGGTGTTCCCGGGGGAATCTTCGACGTGGCGCTGGCACCATCACCTCAATTGAAACGGCTGCTCGGCTACGTCTGGCCCTACCGTTTCCGCATGTCGATCGGCGTCGTGCTCCTGGCGTTCGTGGCCCTGGCGGACGGCCTGATCCTGCTCATGATCGCGCCCATTTTTGACCGGGTCCTGAATCCTTCCGCGCCCGATTCCAACCTGGCCCTCTTCACCGTGCCGGTTACAGGGCACACCGTTTATCTCAATCAGTTTTTCCCTACGTCCATCCACAACGTTTGGCCCATCGTTTCTATCTCCCTCCTGGTCGTCTTCTTCGCGAAAGCGGTTGCGGAGTTTGCCGGCAGCTTCTTGATCCAGGCCATCGGCCACTCCGCGATTACCGATCTTCGCAATCAGCTCTACGCCCGGCTCATTCGCCAACCCATCGGGTTTTTTCAGCGCCAGCCTTCCGGGCGGCTCACCTCCGCGGTAATCAACGATGTGGAACGTGCCCGCCCCGCCCTTTCCGAGTACCTCGCCGACATCTTCCGCCAGGGATTCAGCCTGCTGGTCTTCCTCGCCGTCCTATTGAGAATTGATTGGAAAATGGCGCTGGCCTCCATCGTGTTTCTTCCCATGGTCGTTTGGCCCGTAGGAAAACTGGGCCGCAAGATTCGCAGCTCGGTGGCCAACAGCCAGGATCGACTCGGGGATCTCAGCCAAATCTTGCAGGAAACCGTCAGCGGCAATCGCGTGGTAAAAGCCTTCGGCATGGAAAGTTTTGAAATTGCCAAGTTCCGCCAGTCCGCCCGCCGCTTGTTGCGCGAAACGCTTCGTTGGGTGCGCGCCTATGCCATGAGTTCTCCGCTGATGGATTTGCTGCAACCAGTGGTCATCGCCTTGCTGATTCTCTACGCCCGTCAAAGAATCCGGCTGCACGAATTGACCATAGGACTCTTCGTAGCCTTCGTGGTGGCGCTGTTCAAGTCCTACGAACCTGTCAAGCGCATCGGCACCATTCACCAGCAATTTCAGCAGGCCCAAGGCGCTACCAAGCAGGTTTTCGCGTTCCTCGATCTCGCCGAAGAGAATCTCGACGCTCCCGGCGCCCGCGCGCTTCCCACCTTCTCCCGCGAGATTGCTTTCGAAAATGTCACCTTCTCTTACGAATCCGCTCCGGTCCTGAGCGGCATCAAGTTCAGCGCGCGCCGCGGCGAGGTCATCGCGCTGGTGGGTTCCAGCGGCGCGGGAAAAACCACGCTGGTCAATCTGATTCCGCGTTTTTACGAACTGACCTCCGGGCAGATTCGCATCGACGGTGTAGACATCCGCGAAGTCACTATCCGTTCCCTGCGCGGGCAAATCGCTATGGTCTCGCAGGAAAATATCCTCTTCCATGACACGGTGTGGAACAACATCTGCTACGGCCTGAGCAACGTTCCCAAGGAACGCCTGGAAGCCGCCGCGCGGGCCGCGCTGGCAGACGAATTTATCGCCGCTTTGCCTCAGGGCTACAACACCGTAATCGGTGAGCGCGGCACCCGCCTCAGCGGCGGGCAGCGCCAGCGCATCGCCATCGCCCGCGCCATTCTGAAAGATTCGCCGATCCTCATTCTGGACGAAGCTACCTCCGAGCTCGATGCCGAATCCGAAATGTTCGTGCAAAAAGCGTTAAGCAATTTGATGGTCGGCCGCACCACATTTGTCATCGCCCACCGCCTGGCCACCATCCGCCGCGCCGACAAAATCCTCGTGCTGGAAGACGGACAGATCCGAGAAAGCGGAACGCACACGGAGTTGATGGCTCGCGGCGGCACCTACGCGCGGCTCCACGATTTGCAATTCGCCGATGACGACATGCTGGCGCCGGCGCAAGCCTCGGCGCCCGATCTCGCCGCTCCGGGCAACGGACTATGAGCACCAAGACGCCGCCGCACACCACCTCCCCGCAAGGCAAGAAGCCCGCGTGTTTGTCGATGACCGGCTACGCACAAGCCCGCGGCGAGCAAAACGGCTGGGGCCTTCGCGTCAGCGTGAAGAGCGTCAACCACAGATTCCTCGACGTAAGATTTCGCCTGCCGGAAGGATTTGACGTCTACGAGCAGCGCCTCCGCCAGATCGTGCGAGAAAAGCTCCACCGCGGGCATATCGACATAAATGTGAACGTGCAGCCCGGGACGGCCGCGCCAGTCCAAGTGAATCGCGACCTGCTGCAGGCGTATTTGAACGCCGCCGAGGAATTGCAGAAAAAGATGGGCGCCTCAGCCGACTTGGATGTTGTGTCGCTCCTGCGGCTACCTGGCGTCATCGGCGGCTTGGCGCCGCCCTTGCCGGAAACCGATGAAGAGCAGGACGCGCTGGGACAAGCTCTCGACGCTTGCTTGCGCGAGGCCTTGACCAAGCTCGATGAAATGCGGAACGCCGAAGGCCGCCATCTGGCCCAAGAGTTGCGCTCCCGCCTCGCGCGCATTGGCGAGCAGACCGAACAAGTACGGAAACTTGCCGTGGCGCTGACGCCTGCGTTTGCGCGGCGCCTGCAATCGCGCCTCAAGGAATTGCTGGAAGGCACCGGGATCGAGCCTGCGCGCCTCGCTCAGGAAGCCGCTCTGCTTGCGGAACGCAGCGATATCAGTGAAGAATTAGACCGCCTGCGAAGTCACGTGCAGCAGTTCGAAAAGTTGCTGGACGGCGCTGGCGAGCTCGGCAAAAAATTGGATTTTCTGCTCCAAGAGATGCATCGTGAAGCCAACACCATGTTATCGAAAACTCCGGGCGTGGAGAGCGAAGCCCTGGCCATCACCGGACTCTCCTTGGAAATTAGAGCGGAGATCGAAAAATTGCGCGAACAGGTACAAAACATCGAATGATCACTGGGAAAGAGAGCGCGCCGCTCGTATTGATTGTGTCGGGTCCGTCGGGATCGGGAAAATCGACGCTGGTGCAAAGAATTCTGGAGCTGCCGGGCACCATGCCCTCGGTGTCGTGTACTACTCGGCCCCGCCGCGCGACCGAAGCCAGCGGGAAATGCTATGCTTACGTCACGGAAGCGGAATTCGACGCCATGGTGGCGCGCGGCGAGTTTCTGGAATTCGCGCGGGTTTTCGGCAAGCATTCCTACGGCACGCCCAAGAAATGGCTGGAGGAAGCGCGCAGCAAGGGACTCGACCTGGTTCTTGAAATCGACGTGCAAGGCGCGGCCCAGGTGAAAGAGAAGCTTCCGGAGTCGGTGGCCATTTTTATTTTGCCGCCTTCTCGCGAGGAATTGGAACGCCGTCTACGCGGCCGCGGGCAAGATTCGGACGAAGAAATCTCGCGGCGGCTGGCCAAGGCCCGGGACGAGATTGCAGCTTTCGGCAAATACTACGATTATTGTGTGGTGAATGAAGATGTGGAACGCGCGGGACGCGAGGCGCAGGCCATTGTGACAGCTTTGCGCTGTACCAGTGCGCGGCGCCGCGCACGAGTGGAACAACTTCTGGCATCGTTTGGAGGAAAAGACTGAATATGACTGTGCTGACAAAAGCTCCGGAGAGCCAGTTTGCGTACGTAGTGTTGGCAGCCAGGCGCGCGCGGCAAATCATGGCGGGGGCGCCGCCGTTGGTGGAGAACCCCAGAACCCTGAAAGCCACGCGCATCGCGTGCGAGGAACTGGAAAACAGCTTGATCGAATACGACTTTGTCGAGCCGGATTCGATCGACGAAGACAAAGACGGCAACAAGCGCCGCAAATAAATGTAGGAGCCGGGCTTTAACCCGGCGAGTCTGGCAGAGAAGCGATCGACTCGATGCGAATCACCCTAGGCGTAACCGGCGGAGTAGCGGCCTACAAGGCCGCGGAACTGGTGCGCCGTCTGCAGCAAGACGGCTTCAGCGTGCAGGTAGTCATGACCCGCGGCGCGCGTGAATTTGTCACTCCGCTGACCTTCGCCGCGCTGAGCGGCCAAAAGGTGATTACCGATCTGTTCGCGGAGTCCGGCGGCGAAGCCAACCTCGAGAGCGCCATCGAACACATTGCCGTGGCCCAGCGTACCGACCTGCTGCTGGTGGCGCCCGCGACCGCGGATATTCTGGCGAAGTTCGCGCGCGGCATTGCCGATGATTTTCTAACCACGCTGTACCTGGCAAGCACCGCGCCCGTGGTGGTCGCTCCCGCCATGAACGTGAATATGTGGAACCACGCCGCCACCCAGGGAAATGTCGAGATGCTGCGAGCGCGTGGCGTAAGGATTGTCGATCCCGATGAAGGTTATCTCGCCTGCGGGATGACCGGCTCCGGCCGCCTCGCCGGGCAAGAAGCGATTGTGGCTGGGGTGCGCGAGACGCTCCACGCGCAACGCGACCTGGAAGGCCAGACCGTGCTGGTCACCGCCGGGCCGACCTGCGAAGATCTCGATCCCGTGCGCTATTTGACGAACCGCTCGTCGGGCAAAATGGGTTATGCCGTCGCCGAAGCCGCCGCGCGCCGCGGGGCACGGGTGATGCTGGTGAGCGGGCCAACGTCGCTGGATGCGCCGGCTGGCGTGGAGCGCATCGATGTGCGGACCGCGCAAGAAATGTACAGCGCCGTGGTCGAAAGATTTTCTGCCTGTTCGGTGGCGATTCTGGCGGCCGCCGTCGCGGATTATCGCCCGGTCGAAACGCAAGATCGCAAGATGAAACGCAGCAAAGAACCACTGACGCTTTCGCTCGAGCCGACGCCCGACATTCTCGCCAGCGTGGCGAAAAATAAAGGCGGGCGGCTGGTCGTCGGCTTTGCGGCGGAGACCGATCACGTCGCGGAAAACGCGCGGAAAAAGCTGGCCGCGAAAAACGCCGACCTGATCGTTGCCAACGACGTGACCGCGGAAGGCGCCGGCTTCGATCACGACACCAATGTCGTGACGCTGTTCGCGCGCGACGGCCGCGATCTGGCTCTTCCAAAAATGAACAAGAGCGAAGTGGCTCAGCGAATTCTGGACGAAGTCGTCCGGCTGCGCTCCGTGCTACACTCCCCGCAGCGTTCCGCGACTTGATCATGCCCGAGCGATTTTCCGCAGCTCTCCAGGACAAACTCTCCAAACGGTTGAGCTACTACCAGGACATCGGCATTCGCCTTTTCTATCGCGACCGCCTCGTGGTCCGCGCTCCCGCAGAGCTTGCTCCGACGCCCATGCCGATTCCCATTGTCCGAGAGGAACCTTTGCCGAAGCCTTCGCCCAAACCGGTCCCGCCGTTGGCTCCATCCGTCCTTGCGTCCGCGGCGCAGAAGAGCAGCGTTTTGCCGCTAGCGCCCAAGGTTTCGCTATTCGACGCGGTCAACAAGATCACGGACGACTCGCTCCTCAAGATTCGCACTGATCTCGGCGAGTGTACCCGCTGCAAGCTGCATACCACGCGAAACAAAATCGTGTTCGGCGACGGCAATCCCAAGGCTCAATTGGTTTTCGTTGGGGAAGGACCCGGCCGGGACGAAGACGCGCAAGGCCTGCCGTTCGTTGGCCGCGCCGGAAAATTGCTTACGCAGATGATCGAAGCGATGGGTTTGCAGCGCAAGGACACCTACATCTGCAATGTGGTGAAATGCCGCCCGCCGGAAAATCGCCTGCCCGAGCCCGACGAGATCAAGACCTGTTCGCCGTTTCTGCTGCGGCAGCTCGATGCCATTGCCCCGAAAGTGATCGTGTGCCTGGGAGCGTGCGCCGCGCAGACGCTGCTGGAAACCAATCGTGGCATCTCTCATTTCCGTGGCGAGTGGCTGGAATTTCGCGGTACTAGATTGCTGGCCACCTATCACCCCGCTTACTTGCTGCGCAACCCCGCCGCCAAAGCCGATGTCTGGAAAGATCTGCAGAAAGTGATGGCCGTCCTGGGCCTGGAAGTGAAGAAAGGCAAGCCTTCCTAATCTCCCATGGGAATTTTGCTGGGCTTGCTGACCGCGCTCGCCTGGGGCAGTTCGGATTTCTTCGCGCGTTTTGCCGCCCGTCGCATCGGCGCGCTGCGCACCACGCTGTACATGCAGCTCGCAGGATTCTTTCTGCTCACCATTTTTCTGCCGTATATCGGCGGTTGGGGCCATCTGGCGGATGGTTCAGGATGGCATCCGTGGGCCTGGGGCGCGCTGGCTGGCGTCGTTAACGGCGTCTCGACCCTCGCGCTGTACCGCTCCTTTGAAATTGGCAAGATGGCGGTGGTCGCGCCGCTGTCCGCAAGCTATCCGGTGCTGACCGTACTGTTGTCCTTGCTCACTGGCGAACACCTGACGGCGATTCGCGTCGCTGGAATCGTGCTCACTCTAGCCGGCGCAGTGCTCGTGGTACGCGGAGAAACGCCGCCCGAGGAAGGCGCCGAAAACACCAGTCCCTCGACGCCCGCTCCTGGAAACAACACGAGTCGAGGAATCGGCTGGGCCATCCTGTCGGGTAGCGGCTTTGGCGTGCTGTTCTGGTTACTGGGTACCTGGATCGTGCCGAACGTCGGCACCGCCGCAACAGTGTGGATGATCCGGCTGACGTCTTCTGTACTCACGGTTATCGTCATTCTCGTGTTGCGGCAACCGATCGCGCCGCCGCGCGAGGGCTCGGTGAACAGTTGGCTCCTCGGGATGGGCGTGCTAGATACCGGCGCGTTCGTCTTGAACAATCGTGGGATGCTGATCGAGCAAGTTTCCGTGATGGGCGTTCTGGCGTCGCTGTATGGCGCGGTCACGGTGACGCTGGCGGCGGTTTTTCTGCGCGAGCGTCTTTCGCGCTGGCAGTGGGCCGGGATTGTCCTGATCTTCGGCGGAATTTATTCGATCAGCCGGTAGCGAGTCCGCGACGAATTCAATCGCCAGAATTCGGAGTGGTTCGCCGGGCTAAAGCCCAGCGCCTACGTAGAATCCCTTTCACAGCAAGCTTAGCGGATCCATGTCGACTAGGACCGCGGTTTGCGGAATTTCTTTGGCCTCGCAGTAATCTACCGCGCCGCTTAGGAGCTTGGTCAGCACGGAGCGCTTTGGGGATTTCAGCAGGAACTGGAATCGGTGTTCTTTCTTTAGACGGGCCAGGGGGGCCGTCGCGGGGCCCAGGATGCGGGCGCCTTTTCCGTCGAGCGGGGAGAAATATTCGGAGAGTTGGCGGGACCAGCGGATGGCTTTCTCCAGGCTGGTGTCGCGGACGATTACGTTGGCCAACGACGTGAACGGGGGATAGGCCATCAGGCGGCGGAAGTGGAGCTCGCGCTCGAAGAAAGATTCGTAGTCCTGGCGTACGGCATCCTGAACCGCATAGTGGTCCGGATAATACGTTTGGATCAGAACGCGGCCCGGTAATTCTCCGCGTCCGGCGCGTCCGGCGACTTGCGTCAGCAACTGAAAAGTGCGCTCCGCGGCGCGAAAATCTGGGAGGCTCAGCGAAGAGTCGGCACCGACTACGCCGACCAGCGTTACGCGCTGAAAATCGTGTCCTTTGGCAAGCATCTGCGTTCCGACCAGAATGTCCAGCGCGCCGGCGGCGAAGGCGCCCAGCGTTTCCTGATACTGGCGCTTGGTGCGCGCGGTGTCGCGATCCAGCCGCGCGATGCGCGCGCCGGGAAACTCCTTGCGCAGGCGTTCTTCCAGGTGCTCCGACCCTTCACCGAAAAAATAGACGTATTTTGATCCGCACTTCGCGCATTGCTTGGGGACCGCCTGGATCGAGCCGCAGTAGTGGCACTCCATACGGTTGCGGTGCTTGTGATAGGTCATCGAGATGCTGCAATTCACGCATTGCAGCGACGCGCCGCAACTGCGGCACAGTGCCGACCACGCGTAGCCGCGGCGGTTGATCAACACTAGCACTTGTGTTTTCAGCGCGAGACATTCTTGAATACCCGCGTGCAGGGCGGCGCTAATTGGGCTGGTTTGGTGGGTTTGCTTGAAGTCCTCACGTAGGTCGACGATCTCGACGCTGGCGAGCGAGCGATTTTCCACGCGGGAGGCCAGCGTCAGCAGTTCGTATTTTCCGTTGCGCGCGTGGTAGTAGGTTTCGAGCGACGGCGTGGCCGAGCCAAGGAGGGCCACCGCGCCTTCCATTTTGGCGCGCACGATGGCTACATCGCGGCCGTGATAGCGCGGCGTCTCTTCCTGCTTGTAGCTGTTTTCCTGCTCTTCATCCACGATGATCAGGCCGACGTTTTCAAGCGGCGCGAACACGGCTGAACGCGTTCCCACCACCACGCGGGCTTCGCCGTGGCGCACGCGCCACCATTCGTGGGCGCGCTCTACGTCGCTGAGCGCCGAATGCAGAACGGCCACGCCCTCAAAGCGAGCGCCGAACCAGGCACGGCATTGCCGGCCAATCCACAGCGTCAGCGCGATTTCCGGCACCAGGATGACGGCGGTCTTGCCGCGCGCGAGGGTTTCCTGCACGGCGCGCATGTAGACTTCGGTTTTGCCGCTGCCGGTGACGCCGTGCAGCAGGAGCACGCCGAATTCGCCCAACTCGAAGCGGGCGCGGATGGCTTTCAGCGCGCTGTCTTGTTCGGCGTTTAGCTCGTGAGCGGGCGGGGCGTAGCCGACGTCGAACGGGTCTTCCGCCGGGTCGACGCGCTCCTCCCAGCTTTCCAGCAGTTCGTCGCGGAGCATGCGCTCGACTACGGCGCGCGAGACATTCGCCAGCTTCAGCAGCAGCGGCAGGGGCAGCGGCCCGCGCTCGGCCTCCAGAATCTCGCGGATGCGGTTATCGCGGTCAGAGCGGAGGTTGTTTGCGTTGGCGGAAGCGCCCTCAGGGGCTAAAGCCCGATTTGCGGCGACGCTTGGCGGCACGGCTGAAGCCGTGCCCTCCCGTTCGGAATCCGAGCTGCCGCCCGTGCCCTGGCGAAGAGGGGCTTCGCCCGAATGCGGCGGGGCGCCGCTCTTACCCGCGGGATCGTCGAGCTTTGGCGCGGATGGCGAAGATGCCAAAGCATCGCTGGTGCCTTTCCAGGCGATGACGCGTTGCGTTCTGGCTTTGCGGCCGAGGACGGTTTCGCGGATTTCGATCAGGCCGCGGCGGCGGAGACGTTCTAGCGTTGTGCTGTCGACGCCGAGCTTGGCGCTCGGGCCGGATTTGAGCTGGCCCTTCTTCTCTTGGAGCTTGGCGAGGAAGGCGTTTTCTTCCAGCGTCAGCTCGGGAGTCGCCAGAGCGGCGCGTCCGGCGTCCGTTAGGACGATCTGCCGCTGCGTGCGCAGCTCGGTGACCGGAGGGAGCATGGCGCGAAAGACTTCGCCGACCGGGGCGAGGTAGTAGCCGGCGATCCAGTGGGCCAGCTCGATGAGCCTGGGCGTGAGCGCGGGGCCCGGCTCCAGGGTTTTGGTGACTTCGCGGATCTTGTTGTTCGCCGGGGTACCTTCGGGGAGGCTTTCCGCGAGGTCGACCACCACGCCCACCATGGACTTTTTGCGGAAGGGCACAAGGACCCGGCTGCCAGGCTGGACGGTTTCGCGCAACGCTTCCGGGACGGCGTAGGTGAACGTCGTCCGCAGCGGTACCGGCAGGGCGACGTTGCAGAAGCGGAAGCGCATCTCGGCGTGTAGTGTACCAGCAGGGCTGGGTCGCTCCGGCGAGGTGGCCCCTACCCGCGACGTTCGCTTCATTTCCCCTTCGACTTTGGAGGCAAGCCGGAGAGATCGTCAGCTTCCTCATTATTGGCGGCGGGAGCGTCAGCGACTCGCCGGGCTTAAGCCCGCCACCTACATACCCCTGGCTGCGGGGATCCCTCGGAGCGCTGAATTATTTGGTGCGGATCAACAAGATGATTACGAGGAATATCAGGATAGCGAAGGCGATCACCACGACAGCAAGAAGGACCTTTTGTTTCCCTGGGCGCTGGCCCGATACCTCGATCTCATCTTGGGCCGAAATGAAACTTAATATCCCCTTCTTATAGGTCCTCCGGAGGAACACGTAGGGGAGCGCCACCACAAGAGAATAGATCCCCAGAAAAATGGCGCCACTCTTGAGAAGATGCGCAACCAAGTGCTCCGATGCGTAAGGCAGCAGCTCCGTCGTCCACCAGATGGTTAGGAGCATACTGACTATCTGAATCGAGAATTCGGCACAGTAATACATCTCTAAGAATGATCGGATCTTGCTTTCATCCGACTCCGATCTGACAAGGTGGCCGCGTCGGCGACGATCTCCGGCAAAAACGACTACCCGGCCCGCTTTTTCGTCCAGAAAATAGGGATCTACGAAGTAGTCGAGAAGACCCATGTGTGCTCCTCTTGGTGGATTCCTCAGGCCCCGGTTGGATCGACAGTACCACTTCGAAAAACGAGTCGGCCATCGGCCAGACGTACGGGCGTGATGGCAAAGGTAATGCGGAGCTAGAGATCCGTCTGCGCACAACACAGAGCGGGCACGGCCGTGCCGTGCCCCTACAGCTTGGGCGATACTTGATCGGGAGAGGGGAGGCCTAGGCTTTGAGGCCGGGAGGGAATGGCGGGCCAGCAGAGAGAGTTGGTTACCTGTTTGGCGCGCCGGGGTTCGTCGTTTCGCGGCGGTCACAGTTTCTTTGGAGGCGCGAGGTTGTAATAGAACGTCATACGTAATTCAATGAACGTCTGAGAAAATTTGGCTGGTAAATGGTCGAACGGAGCGGCATTGCGGACGGCGTTCAGGCCCGCGTCATCCAATTCCTTCTTGCCTGAACTGAATTCTATTTTCAGGGAATCGCCAGGCACTTTTCCGTCTTGCTGCACCTCGAATCGAATCGAGACCACTCCTTGGTTCCCTTTCTCGAGTGACGGAGGCATCCCTGCGAACCATTCCCGTTTGATGGACACGTATACGGAATGCATGAAAGGGCAAAATCCAAACCTTCCGGGGGCGTGAGCAGTTCGATGGGTCCCATTGCCGCGCTTGGCGTGTTCCTAGTTGAATCGCTTGATTGCAAATAGGCAACAGAGGGTTCCGGAGGGAAGATTTGTATAACAGTCAGAAAAGCGAGGGCGAAGAGTTGCTTTCCAATGAAATGTGGCATGCATTCACTCCAAGAGAACTTTTGGCTCGAGACCTTAGTCTACCGGGTTGGTGGCGAAGACCGAGAGTTCGGGGATGAAGCCGCGGTCGTCCATTTCCAGGGTGGTTTTTACGGCGAAGGCTATGTCTTCGGGGCGAAGCTTGGTGTCGTTGACCTTTTGCGGGATGTTGGCTACGGCGAAAAAGTTGGTGACCACTTCGCTGGGGTTGATGAGGATTACGCGGATGTTGAATTTGCGGAGCTCGGCGCGCCAGCATTCGGTCATGCCGCGGAGGGCGAACTTGCTGGCGTAGTAGGCGGTGCCGTTGGGGGCGCCGCGCAGGCCCGCGGTGGAGGAGATGTTGACGATGTGGCCACGCTTGCGGGAGACGAAGTGCTTGGCGGATTCGCGGGCCATGAGCATGGCGCCGGTGACGTTGGTGGCAAAGGTGGCCTCAAAGCCTTTGAGGTCCATGTCGACCAGGTTTTTGAAGACGCCGCTGCCGGCGTTGTTGACCAGGATGTCCAGGTCGCCGAATTTTTGCAGGACCTCCTGGTGGGTGCGCAGTACGTCGGCTTCTTTGGCGACGTCGGCGTGGATGGCGTGCAAGCCGAGCTCGCTTGCGGCTTCTGTCAGGCGCTTCTTGTCCCGTCCGGTGATGGCCACGCGGGCGCCGCTGGCGGCTAGGGATTGGGCGATGGCGCGGCCGATGCCGCTGCTGCCGCCGGTGACTAAGGCTACTGCATTTTTCAGGTTCATGGTTGTTCCTTTGGGGATCAGATTGAAATATTTGCTGAGTGGAGCCGGAATTGTAGCGAGAAACGGCAGGGGGAGCAAACGTGAGGTAAACGCCCTCGGATTGTTGCGAACCGGAATATCGGTTATTTCTGCGGGCGGACCGCGAGTTCTAGTAATTTTTTCGGACGTTGGGATCCAATCGTGATTTCAGCGAGTTCCGTCCATTCGCCCTGTTCGTTGATTCGCAAAGTGGATTTCGTTCGGATCTCCCCCAAAACAAAACCCCAGGTCATGCTCTTGCCTTCTTCCAAAAGGGTGACTTCGGATTCGAGAAAACGGCCATCGTTGAATGCCCGCATGCGATAGGTTCCGCTTTGGTCCTCGTAGGAAAAGATCCCGAGGGCCTGGAGAGCGAGCTTGCCATCGGATTTCTGCCGCCCAATACCTTCGACCGTCAAGATCAAGCCATCGAGTTTGTACTGAGCTTCCTCGGTTTGAATCAATTCGACGGGCTCGCCGGGACCGCGCAGAAGGCGCGCTTCTCCCGCCCATCTTCCAACCAGGAAGCTAAGCTTTTTCATGGCGGAGCGCTGGGCTTCGATGTCGGGAACTCGGGGTAGTTGAGTCATACGAAGAGCGGATAGTAGCACGGCGGCGATTAGGGTGATCGGGCTGAGCGGCGCAAAGCGCCGCCGAGCCTTCGCTCCGCTGCAGCGCCCCTACGAGAACGGGAACATCAGCAGTTGTGCACGAACGGTGCTAGTGGGTTGTGTGGGGTTGGTCAAAAGCGGCGCCTAGGCGCCGCACTCCATACTACGTTCGCTTGCGCCAGAAGAAGTAGGCGGGGAGGCCTAGGAGGAGGAGGGCGATGGCGGCGGTGAGGTTGCGGAATTGGACCGGATCGCGGAAGGCGAGGAAGACGGCGTTGCCGACTATGGCGAGGGCGGCTAGGACGAAGACTAGCGGAGTCCACGGGTAGCCGGGGACGCGGTAGGGAAGAGTCCTGCCTTTTGAGGCGCGACGTAGCGGGAAAATTGCGGCTGCTCCTAGGCCGTAGAAAATCCAGCCGATGAAAATGACGCCGCCGATCAGCTCGGCGAATTTTCCGGCGCAGGCCAGTATTGCGGACCAGATGCCCAGAGTAAGGATGGCGGCTGCGGGGGTGCGGAAACGCGGATGGACCTCCGCTAGCTTCTTGAAGAAGAGGTTGTCGTTGGCCATCGCGTAGAAAACGCGGGGAGCGGTGAGTACTACACTGTTTGTGGCGCTGAAAGTGGAGATGAGAATGGTGACGGCGACGATTTTGCCGGCCCACGGGCCGAGCACGACGGCGACCGCTGTAGCGGCGATGGCGTCGCTGGCGGTGGCGGCTACTGGCCCGAGCGCGAAGAGATAGGCTACGACCGCGATGAGGTAGATGGCGGCGAGTGACAGGGAGCCGAGTAGAAAGGCGCGAGGGAAACATTTTTGCGGCTCGACGACTTCTCCCGCGCTGTAAGTGCCGAATTGCCAGCCTTCGTAGGCCCAGAGGACAGCGATCATGGCCAGCCCGAAATTGGAGAGCAGCGAGAAACCTCTCTGGGTCGTGCCCAGGGCGGCAGGCAAATCGCCGGCATGGTGGCCGAGGGAGAGCAGCACGGCGCTAAGGAGAACGATGAGCCCGGCTTTGATGAGCGTGGTCCAATTCTGCAGGTCGGAGCTTTTACGCGTGCCCCAGACGTTGACTGCGGTGACCACGCCGATCATGACCACGGAGACGAGCGTCGCGCCGGTGGCCGACAGCGGGATGATTTCAGCGAGATAGCGGGTGAACGCGCGAGCCAGCGCGGCGATGGAGCCGCTGGCGATCACCAGAAAGAGGCACCAGCCGTAGAGGAAGGCTGGGATGCGGCCGAAGCCATCGCGGATGTAGCAGTACAGGCCGCCAGCTTCGGGATTGGCGGCGGCGAGTTCGGCGTAGGTGAGCGCGCCGAGAAGAGAGAGGACTCCCCCGGCAAGCCAGACCAGCAGAGCGAGGCCCACGGAGCCGTCGAGCTGGCGAAAGATGAGTCCGGGAGTGAGGAAAATGCCGGAGCCGATCACGGAACCGATGAAGAGCAGGAAGAGGTCGCGCAGGCCGAGGGTGCGGGGGAGTGGGGGCATGGTTGGTGGCGATAAGAAGTGCTGGCGCGGGCCCTCAGGGGAGGCATCATAACCGTAGCGCGGCAGGGGTCAACGAGAAGTTCAGTATTGGACGAACGGGCTGGGCATGAAGCAGAGCAGGAAGATCAGGAGAGCGAGGACGGCGCCCGAACGGCGATTGGTGTCCAGTGGCAAAGGATCGTAAATCGGGAGAAAACGGAAGAAGCGGATGCAGAAGAGCAGCACGCCCCAAACATACCAGCCGGGCCAGTAGCGATAGCCGAGGAACAGGAGAAACAGCGGGAGAAGCACGGAGAAGTAGCGGTGCGCTCGCGAGCTGAGCGAGCGCAAGATGTGGCCGCCGTCGAGTTGGGCGGCGGGCAGAAGATTCAGCGAAGTGGCGAACAAGCCTACCCAGGCCGCGCGGCCCACGGGATGAAGCAAGAGATCGCTGGGAGCAACGTCGGGGCGAATGAGTCCGGCCAGAAAGTGAAAGATCAGCGGCATGCCGAGGATGAGCTTGTGATCCTCCGGCACCGACAGGCCTGGAACGAATTTTGCGTGGAGGACGCCGAAGACGAGCGCCGGGATGGCAACGACGAAGCCGACGAGAGGGCCGGAAGCGCCGACGTCAAAGAGCGCGCGAGTGGTGCGAATCGGCGACCGAATCAGAATGAAAGCGCCGAGAGTGCCGATCAACGTGGGGAACGGAATGAAAAACGGATAGCTGGAGTGAATGTGATGGTGGCGGCAAGCGAAGAAATGGCCGAGTTCGTGGGCCAGCAGGATCAAGAGCAGCGTCAGGGCGAAAGGCAGACCGCTGGCAAGAGCTAGAGGGTTGCGGTAGACGAGGGTGAAGGCGCGGATGAATTCTTCCCAGGATACGGCCTGGTTTTGCGCATAAGCGGCGGCGAATTGCGTGCCCGCGACCAGGCAGGTGCACAGCGTGATTAGAAAAAGCAAGCACGCCAGAACGAGGGTCTTCAGAGGTGGGTGGCGCGGAACGGGAACGTAGCGCGACTGTGCGAGCGGACCGGCGTACCAATCGATGGAACCTGGTGGAATGGCCGCGGAACTATCTGGCAACGAGTTGGTCACAAAGGCCTAGAGACACCACACCAGTACAGCACAAGGTTTCGCTTTGTGCAAAACCCAAAATGAGGTTGTGCTGTAGGGGGCCCGGCGGATCGAACTTAGTCGGAAGCTTTGGCGGGCGCTTCGATGCCTTGCAGTTCTTTGCCGGGTTTGAAGCGGACGGCTTTGCCGGGAGGGATGTTGACTTCTTCGCCGGTTCGCGGGTTGCGGCCGATGCCGGTCTTGCGAGGCTTGACGCTGAAGACGCCGAAACGGCGGAGTTCAATGCGCTGCCCGCGGCCCAGAGCGCTCTTTAAGGATTCGAAGACGGTTTCCACGGCCTGCTCGGCCTTGGTGCGACTGATGTTCGCGGTGGTTACCACGGCGTTTACGATGTCCAGCTTGATCACACATGCCTCCATCTTCCGAGGGCCGATGCTAGAGGGTACGGCGTGGGTTGTCAAGACGTGAGGGCCGTGGTGTTAACTGAGTCGGGTAATGTGATCGCGTCGGCATGTAAGCGTGGCTCCAAGAAATGTATGATTCGAGAGGAATGGCCTCGCTTGTGAATATCAACTCTAAACTCAAACTGTTTCTGTCACTAGGTTCTCTGGTCGCGCTTGGCGGTTTTTTCGCCGCTGTTGTTTTTGACATGAAAATAGGTAGCACCTTGGGTGTGGTCGGCGAGGGAGCAGTTGTCCTTCTTTATTTCTTGGAAGGTCGCTTTCGCCGCGCAAAATCCAAACTGTCCGGCTTTTCTAGACTTCCCCCGATCTGATCGGTACACTACGTTTCTTCTTTTCGATGGCGATGTTCCCAATATCTTTGATTGCAGACTGAGGAGGCGTGGATGTCCGTTAAGCCAGACCGCTGGATCCGGCGCATGTCGCTGGAGCACAAGATGATCGAGCCGTTCACGGACCGGCAGGTGCGGGAAGGGGTGATCAGCTATGGAGTGTCGTCGTATGGCTACGACATCCGGGTGGCCGACGAGTTTCAGATTTTTACCAATGTGAATTCGACGATTGTGGATCCCAAGCACTTCGATCCTCGGTCTTTGGTGGCGTTCAAAGGAGATGCTTGCTTGATTCCGCCGAATTCGTTTGCTTTGGCGCGGTCGATCGAATACTTCCGGATTCCGCGGAATGTGTTGACGATTTGTTTGGGGAAGTCGACGTATGCGCGGTGCGGGATCATCGTCAACGTTACGCCGTTCGAACCGGAGTGGGAGGGGTTTGTTACCTTGGAAATCAGCAATACTACGCCTTTGCCTGCGAAGATTTATGCGAATGAGGGACTGTGCCAGGTGCTTTTTTTTGAGTCGGATGAGGATTGCGAGGTCAGCTACAAGGATAAGAAGGGGAAGTACCAGGCGCAGGGGGGGATTGTTTTGCCGCGGCTTTGACAGCCTTACGGTCGGCGAACGCGGGTGCGTCGTGCATCAACGGTCACTACTGGGCTGGGCGGGTTGGTCAAAAGCGGCGCCTGAGCGCCGCACTCTAAATTAGGAAGAGATTTGGGTCAGCGTGATGTTGTCTAGGGGGTAGCCTTTGTCGCGCCACGCGTCCAAGCCGCCCTGGAGCGGGCGAATGTGGCGGATGCCTTGGTTTCTGAGGAGCAGCGCCACACGGGCGCTGGTGGCTTCGTTTGGTCAAGTACAGTAGAGAATAACTTCGCGGTCGCGGGGCAACCGGTCGTTTTTCTCCTGCAGCTCCTTGGCGTCCATGCGGAAGGCGCCGGGGATGGTTTCGGGATCAGCCTCGAAATCCATGGAATGGCGAAGATCGACGATAACCAGCTCTTCGCCGGCATCGATTTTCACTTTCAATTCGTCGACGGTGATGCGGCCGATGCGCAGCTCGCGGAGGAAACGCTGGCGGGCGATAAATTTGTAAGAAATGTAAGACGCCAGGATACCGATGAGGATGACCAGTAGCCATCCGCCCATGCTTAGCGCGCGCTCGGCGATGCGCTCGATCTGGCCGCTGAAGATGTAGCCGAGGCCCAGGAAAGTGCCAGCCCAGAAAAGGGAACCGCAAGCATCGAAGAGCAGAAAGCGCCGCAGCCGCATGTGAAAGATGCCGGCGAGCGGGGGAGCAACGGTGCCGAGGCCCGGGAGAAACTTGGCAACCAGCAGGGAGCGCGCGCCTTGTTTGGAAAAAACGCCTTCGGTGCGGCGGACGCAAGAGTCGGGCTCCAGGGAAATCTTGCAGAGGAATTGCAGAACCTTGATGCCTTTGAAGCGCCCCAGCGCGTACCACATGGAGTCCGCGGAAACCGCGGCAAAGATACAAATGGAGAGGCAAGCGAAAAAACTCAGGTGGCCGGTGCCGGCGAGCGCTCCGGCGGCCAGCAACAGGGGAAGCGAAGGAACGGGCAAGCCGATTTGCTCTGCGAATACCCAAGCCAGCAGAACCACATAGCCGTGATGGAGGAGAAATTCGAGGGTGCTGTGCATGGCTGGGAGCCGGGGTTCCTCGTTTAAGGGTTACTTTGCTACGAAAGAAGCAGTATGCCCCCAGCCGCCGCTCATGACAAATTCGGCGAGCGGCTTTCGTATGCGAGGAGCCACCTCACGTTCGCGCAGTTTTTCGGGGAGAGATTGTGGATCACCGGGATAGCCGATGGCCATGGCGGCAACCGGAGCCCAATCTTGCGGGATGGCGAATACCTGGCGGGCCTTAGCGGCATCGAAGCCGGCCATCTGATGGACGAGCAAGCCGCGGGAATTGGCTTCAAAAGTGAGCTGCGCGCTGGCGCTGCCGACATCATGCAAGGCGAGGTGATTCGGTGCGTCACCTTTTAGCGCTTTGAGATGCGCTACGGAAAGAGCCACGACCGCGGCGTTTTTGGCCCAGCCGGCATTGAACTCCACAAGGACGCTGAGCATTTGGGCGAAATCAGCGGGGTTTTCTTTCGTGGCCACGATGTACGCCCAAGGTTGCTCGTTGGAGCTGGAAGGCGCCCAGCGGGCGGCTTCGAAAAGACTGCGCAGAATTTCGGGTGCGATGGGCTTATCGGCGAAGGCGCGGGGGCTCCAACGATGTCGCATCAGGTCGCTCAGCGGCACGTCGGTGGGAGCAGGGTTCAGCATGATCTTTCGGGCCTCTTTTTGAGTTTCTTGGCGCTGCGGGTATTAGATGAGGGGAACGCGGCGGGCGGTGCATCTAATACCGCCCGCTGGTTCGCGTTTGATCCAGTGCTTAATTACCGGACTTCGCGGCCGGCTGGAACATCTCCACATCGATGGTGATGGAAACGTCATCGCCCAGCATCACACCGCCGTTGTCGATGGTCTTGTTCCACTTCACGCCGAAGTCCTGGCGATTGATCTTGGTAGTGGCCGAAGCCGCAGCACGCTGGTTGCCCCAAGGGTCCTTGATCGCAGCGCTCGGGCCGTCCACGTCGAGAACCACTTCCTTGGTGACGCCGTGCAGGGTCAAGTCGCCGGTAACTTTCAGCTTGCCCGCGGAGACCTGTTCCACTTTCGTGGACTTGAAAGTCATCGTCGGGTATTTGGCGACGTCGAAGAACTTGTCGCTGCGGAGATCTTCATCGCGCTTGGGCTCGCGAGTGTCCACGGTGGTCATATCAATCGCTACATCCACGACGGATTTGGAAGGGTCCTTCTCGTCAAAGCTGATGGTTCCCTTGATCTTGCTGAAACCCCCGCGAACCGTGGAAATGGTGAGGTGCCGGATAGAAAACAGCGCCTCCGAGTGCGCGGGATCTACCTGCCAGGTGGATGTTGCCGCGGACGCCGGCAGGGAAAGAACGGCTGCGAGGCCCGCGGTGACTGCGATTCGAGCTAGAGAATGGCCCATGATTTAGTCTCCTTTTTTAACTTTTTTACTGCCGTCTGAAATTTGTAGTGCTGCTGCAAAACCATTGTGTTCCGCCCGGCCGCCGCGGATTTCCTCGAGGAGTTCCGCGAGAATTCTCAGGCGCGCCGCCGGGATACCGCGAAACTGGTGCTTGTGAAGCTCGCGAACGGGCTGATCGAGGCGTTTCAGAAGTCCCAAGCCGCTGGAAGTGATGCGCGTCCTCACCACCCGGCGGTCGTCGGTCTGCCGCTGCCGGGTGATCATACCGCGTTTCTCCATGCGGTCCAGCAGGCGGGTCATGTCCGGATCGTGAGAGATCATGCGCTCGGCGATATCGCTGCAGGCCAGGCCCGTAGGCTCGGCGCCGCGCAGGATGCGCAGGACGTTGTACTGCGCGCCAGTGAGGCCGCAGGCCTTGAGCAGCTGTTCGGCGTCCTGGCCCAAGGCGTCCGCGGTTTTCTGGAGGGCGATAAAGGTTTGGTCCTCGAGCGGGAGGGCGGCCTGTTTGGCGGGTGCTCGGAGGCTCATGGCCCTACAATAGTCGTTGCAACGATTATTGTCAAGAGGAAATTTGCCGCGGGCTCAGGGCTTCTGCACCGGGCGGAGATGGATCTCGCTGAGGAAGCTCTGCGGTCCCTGGGTGACCACCATGGCCACCGCGTGCGCTACGTCCTGCGGCGTGAGCACCTTGGACGGATCCTTCGGCCCGCGGCCCGCGAATTCCGTGGCCACGCTCCCGGGGCAAATGACGCTCACCCGAATTCCGTGACCCCGAAGGTCCTCGGCCATGCACGCGGAAAGACCTTGCACGCCCCACTTGGAGGCGCAATAGATACCGCCGCCTGCGAAGGCGTTGCGACCCGCGAGCGAACTGATGTTGAGGATGTCTCCATGACGCTGGCGGATCATGGAGGGAGCGACCGCCCGGGAGACCAGAAAGACGCTCTTCAAGTTGGTATTGAGGACGCGATCCCAGTCCGCTTCGGACTTTTCATGGGCGGGCCCGAAGAGGCCGATGCCGGCGTTGTTGACCAGGATGGAGACGGGGCCGAGCGCCGCCTCAACGCTGGCGACCAGGCGGGTTACGTCGGCGGAGCGGGAGACGTCGGCGATTTCCGAGAAAACGCGCGGGGTCAGCTTTAGCAGCTCCGCCGAAGCGTCTTGCAGCGCCTGGGAATCGCGGCCGCAAATGGCCACAGCGGCCCCGAGCCCCGCCAGACGCAAAGCGATGGCTCGCCCGATCCCGCGGCTGCCGCCGGTGATCAGCGCCACGCCGCCGGAGAGCCGGGAATGGTCCACTTGCGGTGTATTTGTCTGGCTTATCTGAGCCATTAGATTTCTTCCTCGTAGAAGCTACTTATTCTATGCGACACTCATCTTAACAACATCGGTGGCAGCGCCGGCTTCCGGCTGGTTCTTTAGGTCTCGGCTGCGGTGGGCAGAGGATACGCGACAAGCTGACGGATTCATGGACAAATACCCGTAGATACATAGTTCCCTGTAGGGTACTGCCTTGCGAATGTCCATCGGCTTTCCCTATAATCCCAAAGTTTTACGGAGCAAGGTAGTTCCCGGTAGACGGACTCCGGGGCGCACTGGAAACATACGATACGGGCTTGGAGTTTGAGCGAGGAGAATGGGAATGAACGGAACACCTAGAGTGGCGGGCCTCGCGATCATGGCGGCGCTTTGCCTGATCGTTGGAAGCGCTCTGAGCACGACGGCACTGGCACAAGCACCCGCGGCGGCACCAGACGCCGGCGGCGCCAAGCAAGCGTACACCATGCCGGAGTACAACGCGTACACCGCGGCGCAAGGCACCAAGGATCCGACGCAGCAGATCAAGCAGCTCGACGATTTTGTGGCCAAGTATCCGAATTCCGCGCTGCTGATTTACGTGTACCCGCTCTATTATCAAGCTTACAGCCAGTTGAAGAATTTTCCGAAGGTGATCGAAAACGCCGACAAACTTCTGGCGCTCGGGGACAAGGTCGAGGCGCCCATCCGTTATCAAGCGTATTTCGCCCGTGCGTTTGCCTACACCAACATCGCTCCCCCGCCCACGGACCCCGCGCAGGCTACCAAGGCGCGTCAAATGGCGCTGGAGGGATTGAAGACGCTCACCGACCTAAAGAAGCCTGACAACCTAAGCCAAGCGGATTTCGACGCGCAGAAGAAACAGCCGACGATCTTGTTCAACTACACTGCGGCGAACGCCTCGATGGTCCTCAAGGATTATCCCGCCGCGATCGAATCGTACAAGGGCGTGCTGACGGTAAATCCGGATGACGCGGTGGCGTACTACCGCATCGGCCAGGCGTACATGGCCATGAACCCGCCGCAGCAGATGGATGCGTTTTGGGCGTTCGCCAAGGCGGTGACCGCCAAGGGCGCAAAAGAGCAGCAATCGAATTCCGTGAAAACGTATCTGCGCAAGCTGCTGGTGAATTATCAGCAGGCCGCCTGCGAAAACCTGACGGATGCCGAACTCAGCGAACTCTTGCAGCTGGCAGGCAGTTCCGCGGATCGCCCGGCCAGCTACAAATTGCCGTCGAGCGCCGATCTGGACGCGGCGCGCAAGGACATGACCATCGCTTCGGTAATGACCGATTTGAAAGCGGGCGGCGACAAGGCCAAGGTCACCTGGCTGGCTTCCTGCGGGCTGGAATTTCCTGACGTGCCGGGCAAACTGATCGAAGTGACTCCGGGGACGGACTTGGTGACCCTCAAGGTGGCGTTCGTAACCAGCGATGCGGAATTCGATGCCAAGACCACGCCGGACATGGAGGTTAAAGTAGTCGGGCAGCCCGAAGCAGCGAAGCTGGAAAAAGATAATCCCGTGCGCTTCACGGGCACGCTGGCCTCTTACGATCCGGACCCCGCGTTCATGCTGCACTGGGAGAAGGCCAAAGTGAACGCCGAGGATATCCCGAAGGAAAAGGAAAAGAGCCCGAAGAAGACTACCAAGCGGCCGGCGAAGAAACCCTCCTGATAAATCGAGGCTAAGTAGAAGGATCGATAGGAAAGTAAGACGGCTCCCCGGCACTGCCGGGGAGCCGTATACTTTTGTGGCGCTAAGAGAGCGTTCTTTAGCGGCCGCCCAGCACGGTCAGTGCGATCGGTGGCGCCGGTGGTCCAACTTGTACTCCACCATCTTGCGGCTCAGCGTGTTGCGGTGTATGCCGAGGATGCCTGCCGCGCGCGACTGATTGCCTTCGGCGCGCTCCAGTACGCTCTTGATGAACCGTTTTTCAAATTCCTCGACGGCTTCGTCGAAGAGAATACCTCGCTCCACCATCTGAGACACGAGTCCTTCCAATTGATCCTTCACGCCCGCACGCTCCCAAGAAAAAATGCTTCGCTACGGGGCCGAATTGCTAGTCCAGGTCGTGCCCAGCCAGGATGCGATACGCCTCCCGGTACTTAGCACGCGTTGCGGCGACCACCTCGGATGGCAATTCCGGCCCGGGCGGGGTTTTTGGCCAATGGATGCGTTCCAGGTAGTCGCGTACGAACTGCTTGTCGAAAGAAGGCTGCGCGCCGCCGGGCTGATACTGCGCGGCGGGCCAGAAGCGCGAAGAATCGGGCGTGAGCGCTTCGTCGATCCAGATGAGTTCGTTGCCGAGCACGCCGAACTCGAACTTGGTGTCGGCCACCAGGATGCCGCGCGGTGCGGCGTAGGCCGCGGCGCGGCCGTAGATTTCGAGGCTGAGGGCGCGGACGCGCTCGGCAAGCTCTTTCCCTATCAGCGACGCCGCTTGCTCGAAGGAAATGTTTTCGTCGTGGCCGGTCACCGCTTTGGTCGCCGGCGTGAAGATCGGTTCGGGCAATCGGCCGGATTCTTGCAGACCCGTCGGCAGCGCGATGCCGCAGATTTTTCCGCTCGAACGATAATCTTTCCAGCCTGATCCGGACACGTAGCCGCGCACCACGCTTTCGATGGGCAGCGGCTGGGTCTTGCGCACCACCATGGAGCGGCCCGCGAGATCTTCGCGATACGCGTCAAACGTCGCCGGGAATTCGGTAGCGCTGAGCACGTGATTCGGCACGACATCGCGCAGCAGATCGAACCAGAAAAGAGAAAGCTGCGTCAGCACCCGCCCCTTGTCGGGAATCGGCGTGGGCATCACCACGTCGAAAGCGGACAGGCGGTCGGTCGCGACAATCAGCAGCTTGTCGCCGAGATCGTAAATGTCGCGGACTTTGCCCCGGCCGGCAGGCGAAATACCGGCGAATTGCGTTTCGCGTATGACGCGCATGGCAGCACCGAAGGACAAGATAAACTTTCCCCTGAGAAAGCGCAGTGCATTCTAGCGCAGCGCGAGGCGATGTCAATGTTACTCGCGGTGGAAAAACTTTTTCGGTGGAACCAAGAAATGGTTGAGAGGAAAACTTTTCGGTAGGCGCGCTGCACTCTAGCAAGTCGCGCCTAGCCAAAAAATTGAGGGCGGATCGAACCCGCCATCGAGAGCCAACATCCAGTGCTTGCGATCAAGCGGCGGATGCGGTCGCGGCTATGCGTTTCGGAGTCGGCGCGTCTTCGCCTTCCCAGCGCACGCTGACCAGTTTGGAAACGCCCGGCTCCTGCATGGTGACGCCGTAGAGCACGCTGCCGGTCTCCATCGTTTTGCGATTGTGCGTGACGATGATGAACTGCGTCTGCCCGCTCATCTGCCCGACCAGCCGCGTGAAGCGCCCGACGTTGGCTTCGTCCAGCGGCGCATCGACTTCGTCCAGGATACAGAACGGGCTCGGCTGATACTTGAAGATGGCGATGAGCAGCGCCAGCGCAGTCATAGCCTTCTCTCCGCCAGAGAGCAGTAAAATGTTCTGCAGCCGCTTGCCTGGAGGCGAGGCCACCACGTCGATGCCGGGATCGCCGGAGCTATCCGGTTCGGTCAGGCGCATCTCCGCGGTGCCGCCGCCAAAAATCGTGTGGAAGGCTTCGGAGAAGTTGTAATTGACCGCGGCAAAGGCTTGTTCGAATTTTTCACGCGAGGCCAGATCGAGTTCGGTGATGGCTTGCTGTGTATCCGCGATGGATTGCAGCAAGTCGTCGCGTTCGCGCGTCAGGAACGTGAAGCGCTGTTCGCACTCGTTGAACTCCTCGAGCGCCATCATGTTGACCGCGCCCATGGACTCGATCCGCGCCTTCATCTCGCGGTAGTTGGTTTCGGCCACGGCGAGTTCTTCGCCGCTGATGAACGCCGTCTCCGTGGCGATAAGGTCCTCGGGCTGTGCGTTGACTTCCGTCATGCAAGTTTCGCGCAGGTGCTGGCGATCGGAGTCGTTCCGCGCGCGCTCCACTTCGGCGTGGCTGCGCTGATCGCGAAGTTCCTGCAGCGACTGACGGCCCATGCGCAAATGATCTTCCATTTGCGTGACCCGCGTCCGCCCGGTCTCCCACTCTTGCTCGAGTTCGCGCTGGCGTGTTTCCAGGCGGACTTTCTCGACCCGCAGGCCTTCGAGTTGCTGCGTAAGGTCTTCGTTCTGCCGGGCCAGCGTGGCTGTTTCTTCGGTGATCGAGGCTTCTTGCTGGCGCAGCGCGGCCTCGCGGCGTTCGATTTCCGCGCGTTCCTGCTGCAGGCGGGCCGCCAGAGCTTCCGCGGCAGAAAGACGCTCGTTCAAAGCGGCTAGTTCCGCGCGTGCTGCAGCGAGTTCATTTTGTTCCGATTGCACCGAGCCGCGAAGTTGCACCAACTCCTCGGCAAGACGCCCACTTTCCGCCTCGGCTTCGGCGCGCGTGATGTTGGCGGCCGCGAGCTGATGCTTGGCGCGCTCCGCGCGCACGTGGCCATTGTCCACTTCCTTGCGAGTGTGTGAGAGTTCGCTCTGGCAGACCGTCAGCTCCAAGCCCAAGCGCGCCAACTCGGACTGCGTCTGGTCGTAACGATGCTTGGCAGCGTACAGGTCGCGCTCGGCAGTGTGCTGCTGCGCGGTGATTTCTTCCAGCGACTGTTCGGCGGAGCGCAGATCTGTGGTCAATGCCTCCAGTACAACACGTGTCTTCTCAGCTTCCTGCTCGAAGTGCATCACTTCGGCATCGAGAGCGCGCAGTTCGCGCTTCATGCCCAGCGGACCGGCTTCGTCGGGACGCCCGCCCGTGACCATGCGGCCCTGATAGCAGGTGCCCTCCGGCGTAACGAAGGCGAATTGCGGATTGTCGCGCGCTAGTTTTTCGGCGGACGCGGCGCCATCCGTCAAATAAGCGGAGCGCAATCGCGGCAGAAACTGTTTAGCAGCTGCGCCGAGAGGGTCGCGGAACTCCACCAGCTTGTCCAGGCGCGAAATCACGCCGTCTTCCGCGTGAAAATTAATAATTGGCTCGTATTCGGAAAGGCGCAGGTTGCGCAGCGAGTCCACAAAGAAGGTCGCGCGTCCCCCGACTTCTTCGCGGAGCAGCGAAACACCGGCGCGGGCGTGGTCGAAGGTTTCGACGACGACGTACTCGAGCTCGTCGCGAAGATACTGCTCGACGGCTGCTTCGTGTTGTTCCTCGACCTCCGCGTAGTCGGCCAGGACTCCCACCGCGTGAAAGTCGTGGCCGCCGCCGCGCTCGTGGGCGGCAAAGAGCTTCTGGACGGCGTCGGCGGTATACGAGCGGTCGTTCAGCACTTGCGTGAGCGTCGCGTGCCGCGCGCGGATACCCGCAAGGGAATCCCGCAGGGAGTCGGATTGTTTCGTCGCGGCCTCGCGCTCTTCGCGAAGACCGGTAATGCGTATCTGCAGAGCGGCGGTTTTCTGCTTCAGTGCGCTGAGATTTCCGTTGGCAGCCTCCCATTCGAAAGCGGCGCGTTCGGCGTCGTCGCGGATCTGGATTGAAGATTCCAGCAATTGCGCTTCGGTGCCCTCGAGCCTGCGCAGCGCCGCACCCTGATGCACCAGCGCTTCTTCGGCTTGTTTTTGCTCGCCGTGGAGCCGCAAAAGGCTTTCGCCCGCCGCAGTGGCGCTTTGCCGAAGCGCGTCGATACGCCCCTCGGATTCGCGGATTTGCATGGCGCGCGATTCGGCGCCTGTAGCCAGTTCCTCGACCCGGGTGGTGAGAACGCTCGATTCCCCGCGCAGCGCAACCACGGAATGCTGTTGCGCGGCGTTGCGCGTTTCCCACTCAGCGGCGTGCGCCGTTGCTTGGGTGATTTCCGTGGCCACCTGGCCGCTGCGGCCGGCCAGTTCTTGCGCCCGCTGGCGATTAAAGGCGATGCGGTTCTCGCTGCGATCGACCTCCAGCGCGGTCAGGTTGAGATGATTCTGATTCTGGCGTATTTCCGTGTCCAGTTCGTAGATGCGCTGGTTGAGCAGGTCCTGCTCGCCCTCTTGTTGCTGAATGGCCTGAGCGTGCTGTGCTTCGGCAGTGGAAAGTTCTTCCAGGCGCTTGGCGACGCGTTCCGCTTCACCGTCCAACTCGCGAGCCTTGCCCGCCAGCATCTGGCGCACGATGCCGCGCATCTGGTCGCGAATTTCGGAATAACGGCGGGCCTTGGCGGCCTGGCGTTTCAGCGAACCCAGCTGCTTCTCGACTTCCACGACGATGTCGTTCACGCGAGATAGATTGACCTTCGAGGATTCCAGCTTGGCCTCGGCCAGGCGCTTCTTGGTCTTGAATTTCGTGACCCCGGCAGCTTCTTCGATGATCGCGCGCCGCTCGTGGGGCTTGCTGGACAGAATCAGCCCAATGCGCCCCTGCTCGATGATCGCGTAAGAATCGGGACCCAGGCCCACGCCCATAAACATTTCCTGAATATCGCGGAGGCGCCCCACGCGGCCATTGATCAAGTACTCGCTCTGGCCCGAGCGGTACAGTCGACGGCTAACCACGACTTCTCCGGGTTTCATGGCGAGAACCGGCTTGTCGCCACCCTTCTTGCGCCGCTTACCTTTCAAGAACTCCGGCTGAGCAGCGGCAGATTCACCGCCAGACGAATTCTCCAGTAGGGGAGCAGCTTTATCCTGAGCCGCGAAGGAATGCTGCGCCCCATCTTGGCTATCCTGATCCATAAGAGCCGCATTTTCTTCGCCTTCGGATGTCGTCGCGCTGGACTCCGCGCCTAGTTGAATGTCGGCGATCTCGTCGCCCGCCGCCTCCAACACAAACCGCGCAGCTTCCGCGAGTTCTGGGTCTTCCATCGTGATGGTTACTTCGGCGAGCCCCATGGGCGGCCGCTTGGTGGTTCCGTTGAAGATGCAATCCGCCATCCGCTCCGCGCGAAGAGTCTTGTGGCTCTGCTCCCCCAGCACCCAGGAGATAGCGTCAACGACATTGGACTTGCCGCACCCATTCGGTCCCACGATGCAAGTAGTGCCCGTGCCGCTGAAGGTGACTACGGTGCGTTCGCAGAACGACTTAAAACCAACGATTTCCACTTTTCGAAGCTTGAGCAAATTGTCCCCTTTTCGTTCCGCCCCGTGTCATCCGCCATTCTACGTCCGACCATCACGAAACGGCACCCATAGCCTGTGCCAAAATGCGCAAAGAGAGACGCCGAGGTATTCCTTGAGAGGAAGGAGTTTCTTGCGACAAATCGACCAACACTGGTCGCCCGTCAAAACGATTGGCAGGTTCTCGATCAGAGGCCCAGCCGCCTGGCGCGTAGATGGCGGTACGGGAATTGAAGGTAACATGAACTCCCAGCCCTGTAAACAGTTACGCTACTCCTTGTGGGTGTTTCCTCTTTAGACACAAGAGCCCGTAGGTGAGAATTCTTCTACTTCGTCGTTGTCGCGGGCCCTGGAGCCGGCACTTCCTTTAAGTACTTGTCGTACCACGCTAGGATGCGGTGCAGGCGGTCGAGCAGGTGTTTTTCTTCCTTGAAGCCATGCGGTTCGCGGGGATAGACCACGAACTGGGTCTCCACACCATAGCGCTTCAGGCCGCGGTACAGCTCCTGGCTCTGTCCCAGCGGATCAATGGTGTCCGCGTCACCTTGCAGCACCAGCGTTGGCGTCTTGGCGTTCTTCAAGTGGATGAACGGAGAGCTATTCAAGAAGCCCTCAGGCTTTTCCCAAGGTACTCCGTAGAACCATTCGTCTCCCGCCGGATGATCTTCAGTGCCGAATTCCGAGATCAGGTTGGCCATACCCGCGCCCGAGACCGCCACCTTGAAGTCATTGGTCTGCGTGATGGCCCATTCCGCCATGTAGCCGCCGTACGACCACCCGCCGATGCCCAGCTTGGTAGGATCGGCAACGCCGCGGTCGACCAGGTCCTTGACCCCCGCCATCACGTCCTTGAAGTCCCCGCCGCCCCAGTCCCCCCGGTTGGATTCCACAAATTTCTGCCCGTAGCCCACCGATCCGCGAATGTTGGGATAGAACACGGCATAGCCACGCGCCGCCAGGAGCTGGCCCCAGGTTTCGATCGACTCCGACCAGCGCCCCGTGGGCCCCCCATGAATCAACGCAATCAGCGGCAGCTTCGACTTGCCATCGTAGCCCTGGGGCTTGAGCAGCGCCGCCTCGATCTCCATGCCATCAAAGGATTTATATCTGTAGTATTCCGGCGCGCTGATCGTAAATTCCTTCCAGGAATCGTTCAGGTGAGAAATCTGCTGCGGCTGCGTTTTCTGATCCCATAGCCAAAGCTCCTGGGGCTGCGTTCCATTTTGGGAAACGAACGCGATCTCGCCGCCAGGAGCCAGCGAGAAGCTCCCCGTCGGCCCAGGCGAGGGTGTCAAATCGTGCCGGGAGCCGTCGCTAGAAAACGTCACGAACAGCGTCGAAAAGCCACTCGCGGCCACCATTGCCACCGATCCGTCTTTTTGCCAGTGATAATCCTCGACCGGACGATCCAGGCTTGCCCCCGTCAGATTGCGCGCCGCGTGCCCGCCGACGGGCAGAAGCAGAAGGTCATGCGGGTCCGGCCCATCTTCCCGACTTCCGACATAACTGACCGTCTTGCCGTCCGGGGACACCCGCAGCTTCTCAAACGGGCCGCGCGGCTTCAACAACTGCAGTACGTTCCCGTCCGGACCCGTTGGAACACTGAAAATCTGCTCGGTGTATTGGTCGGACTCGGGATGATCGGTGGCCTTTACAATCAGCCGATCACCGCCTGGGAGCCAAGCAATCTCGCTGACTTCCCATTGAGGCTTGCTTATGGCGCGGGTTTCCGCGGTCGCGAGGCTCAACAGCCACAGCCGCGCCCGCTTGTCCTCCTTATCCACGACGTGCGCGTCGTCTTTGTCCTTCTCCTTCTTCTCTTCGGCCTCGCTCTTCGCGTCCGGCGCCAGGAACGCGATCTGCTTGCCGTTGGGCGACCACTCAAAGTTCTTGACGCTGCGCTTGCCCTTGGTGACGGCCCAGCCTTCGCCTCCACCCGCCCGCATCAGGTAAACCTGCTGCTGTTCGCCCTCGCGGTTTGACAAGAAACCGAGCAGTCGCCCATCCGATGACCACCGAGGTTGCGACTCCGACTTCTGCGAATAGGTAAACTGCCGTACCAGCCCGCTCGCTTTGTCGTACAGCCAGATATGGCGGGCCCGATCGGTACCCTTAGCAGCCTCCGTCACTACAAAAGCCAGCCGCGTGCCGTCCGCTGACCACTGCAAGTCCGATATCGACCGCAGATTTAGCGAGGCCTCGGGCGTCAAAAGCTTCCTCTTCTCCCCAGTAGGAGGATCCTGTTCGCGCGCCTGTGGCGCAGCGCCCGACGCAAACAGCGCCAGAGTCGCAAAGGTCACACAAGAAAGCCGCAGCCCTTCACGCATAAGAAGTAAGCCCCCGTCGATTCAGACGTGCCGCCACTCTATGAGTCTCGGAAGCCCGCGTCAACCGTCGGCCACGCCGGGCTCGCCAGCCGCATAGCTCTCCCTCGAGCTCGGCTTGTTCGGCCAGTCCTAGAACTGTCCCCACAAATGCCCCGAAACTGTTCTCGCCACCAGTTGTTGACCTCCCACCTGGACCTCTAGCATTCACCCCTTCGAGCCCCGCCCCTCCCGGAAGCTCGCAGCGCTGCCGTATCGCGCTAAAAAATAAACCACTTACGAAAGAGAGAACCTTTGATCGCAATGAATTCTTCGCAACGCACCCAGGCGGCACGCCTCTCGTTCTTTGCCACCCTAGCTCTTATATCTTTGACGTTTGCCTGCCCTGGAGTCACGGCGCGCCCCCAGCTTCCGTCCACTCCCAGCGAGGCGTCCACCGTCGTCGGCGATGCTGCCCAGTCCGCTTCCTCCGCCGTGGCCCTCGCCGTCGTGCGTCCAGCTAACGCTATGAGTCTGTTGAAGTTCGGCAATGCTGGCTTCGGCGGCGACGACACCAGCGTGTTCCAGAAGGCCCTGAACTCTGCAGCCTCTAACGGCGAAGTCCTGGAGATTCCCGCGGGCAGCTACAACATCAGCCCGATCTATTTCCCGGCAAACTCCAACGTTTTCGTGGACGCAGGCGTTACGGTTTCGGCCAACCACGGCTTCGGCTCCAACGCCCATATGCTCAACATCAACGCCGCCAACGTCACCATCACCGGTTCCGGCGCCACCACTTCCGTCTTCCAGATGCCCAAGGCCCGCTCGGCCAGCCAGAGCGACGGCAGCGAGTTTCGCCACTGCCTCTCCATCCAGAACGCCAGCAACGTTACCGTCAGCGGAATCGCCTGCAGCCACTCCGGCGGCGACGGCCTGTATATCTCTCAAGCCACGAACGTTACCGTCAGCAACTCTACGTTCGACGGCAACTTCCGCAACGGCGCCAGCCTCACCGGCGGCCTGAACCATATCCACATCACAAACAATCGCTTTACCAACTCCAGCGGCACGCTGCCGGAAGCGGGCATCGACGTGGAGCCCAACCATCCCGGCGACTACTTGCTGGACGTGAACTTCACCGACAACGTCACCAGCAACAACGCCCGCGACGGCTTCTCCGTCTCTCTTTGGACCCTCACCAGTTCCTCCAAACCGGTCGGCCTGACCATCACCCGCAATCACTCTGACCACAACGCCCGATACGGCTACTTCGCCAACAACAACGACCCCAGCAACGCCTCCGGCGCAATCACGTTCACCGATTGCACCACCGACCAGAGCGGCAGCGACGGCGCCAACGCCCGCTTCTACGACGCCAACGGCGCCAGCCTGACCTTCGACAGTCTCACGGTTACCAACCCGCACCGCTTGGGTCCCGATCCTTCGTATCACGACAGCGCGGCGGTGGCCGTGATTCGAGGCGGCGGCGCCACCAAGCCGGAAGGCAACGTCCACTACCGCAACACCAACGTCACGGTCACCAACGGCAAGGTCGACTATTATTTTGACTTCAGCGACGGCTCCAATCGCGGCGTCAGCAACGTCACCTTCACCGCAGGCACACTAAGCGGCGCGAGCAAAGCTCCGCCCAACGGCCATCTCGAGGGCCAAACCATGAGTTCCGTCGGCCAATAGTAGGTCGGGAGGCCGTCGGCCCACGGGGGAAGTGCGCGTCCTCACCGCGCTTCCCCCGCTTCTTTTTTCCAGTGTTTGGTTTTTCCGTGCCTTTTCCGAGGGTGCCGCATCCTCGTCTTTTGAGGGTGGCCTCTTTCTTTCATCGTAGGGGCACGGCACGCCGTGCCCGCTCTTCGCTTTGCTCCGTCCTCGCCCTTCCGGTAACTTGATACTCGGCGCACGACTCGCGCCGCCGGCTCTATTTCCCCGCCTCGCCCTGCTTCTTCCATTCCGCGCGAAACTCCTGCTCCTTCTCCGCCACGAAAGTCTTGTACCCCTCGGGATCGACAAACGGATTCGCCGCGCCTTCTTTCACCCGCGCGAATTTTTCCTCCATCCCGTAATAAGCCCCATGCGCTCCCAGAAACACGTCGCACGGCAGCCCCTTCAACACGCGGAACATCTGCTCATAATCCTGCGCGATCTGCGGGTACGCCGCGTTATTCACCAGCTTGTACCCGGGATTCACGTTGGGGCTGCCCACGATCACCACGTCGAGGTTCTTCCCGTCGCCGTCGCCCGGACTGGCGGGCACCTTCATCGTCCAGGTCGTGCACCCCCGCGTATGCCCCGGAGTCTTGTGCGCCACCAGCACGACGCCGCCGAGCTTCACTTCCTCGCCGTCATGCAGCACGTGATCGACTTTCCCCGACTTATACAAATTCTCCGGAGAATTGCCATACTGAAAATCGGTCTTCCCGCCGGACTCGATCGTCGCCACATCGGCATCCATCACCATGTACGTCGCCCCAGTCAATTCCTTCACGCGCGCGCTGCCCGCGCAATGATCCCAATGCGCGTGGCTGATCAGGAGGATCTTCACGTCGCCGAACTGGAACCCCAGCTTCTCCACGCTCGCCTGGATCAGCGGCACGCTAGCTTCCAGGCTGCTGTTGATCAAAATGTGCCCCTGCGGCGTGGTGATCAGGTAAGACGCCAGCCCCTTGCTCCCCACGTAATAAATGTTGCCCACCACGCGGTGGGGCGGAAATGGCTCGATCCAGTCCGGGCTGACCTGCGCGAACGCAACGCTGGCGAATCCGAGCATGACCATCAGGCAACGCAGGAAGACCTTTAGAAGGGATGTGGTTTTCAACATGGATGCGAGCCTATCATGGTCATCCATCTCCGAGGCTTACCCGTCCTCATTTTTTGAAGGTGAGGCTCTTCTTTCAGTAGGAACCACGTCACTCGGGCAGCCCCCACCCGGCTCTTGAGCAGTGCTCTTTCGATCTCATCGTTACGCATCTCATAACCCAGGTAAGGAGGTCCGTGATAGAGTAAGGAATGGAGGCGAGGACATGAAAAAATTGGCGCGGATCACGAGCAAGGGGCAGATCACTGTGCCACATGAGGTCCGCCGAGCCCTGGGTGTAGGCACCGGAGACCGGCTTTTATTTGAGAAAGATGGGGCAAGCTTTCGTCTGAAGCCGGTGCGGTCCAAGAGCCCGTTTGAAAAGTATCGGGGCATCGGGAATTCCGAGATGCCCTCCGGCCGAAAGGAAATCAATCGAACGTTGCGTAAGATGCGTGGACGATGACCACCGCCGTTGATTCCAACATCCTGGTCGCTCTTTGGAACTTGGAGGACAGTCTGAATTCCGCAGCGCAGGCCGCGTTGGATGCTGCTTTGAATCGCGGGAGTTTGGTTATCTCTGCTCCGGTGTTCGCGGAGTTGCTGGCGTTTCCCGCTCGGGATGAGGCTTTTCTCGATTCCTTTCTCCGGGACACCGGAATCGCGGTGGACTGGGACCTGGGTGAATCGGTGTGGCGGATGGCCGGACGCGCGTTTCAGAGTTACGCGGCACGCCGCAGGAGGCAACGTGACGCCGGACCGCGGCGCATTCTGGCGGACTTCTTGGTGGGTGCCCACGCCCAGGTTAGCGGACATGTACTCCTCACCCTCGACGCCAGTCTGTACCGCAGCGCTTTTCCCCGGCTTCGTATCACCGCGATCTGAAGTTTGAAACCCAGCATCGGCCCAACCTCGCCCACGTTTGTCCTCTTCCACCCTGACCGTCTGCACTGTCTCCCAAACCCCAAGTTTGTTTTCCCCCGAGGGTCGGATAGAATCATCGTTTTGTTTTGAGGCTGGGAAAGATCACCGACGCCCGATGACCGAAATTCGACTTCACAACACTTTGAGCGGGCAGACCGAGCCGTTCGTTCCACTGAAACCGGGCGAAGTGGGCATCTATACTTGCGGGCCGACGGTCTACGATTACGCGCACATCGGGAACTACCGCACCTTTGTGTTTCAAGACGTGCTGCGGCGGTTTCTGAAGCTACGCGGTTTCAAGCTGGACCACGTCATGAACCTGACCGACGTGGACGACCGCATCATCGCCAAGGCCGCCGAGGCGGGCGTCGGCATCCGCGAGTACACCCAGAAATACGCGGAGGCCTTCTTCGCCGACTGCAAGACGCTGAGCATCGAGGCGCCGGAGCACTGGATCCGCGCCACCGACACCGTCGACGATATGGTGAAGCTGATTCAGCGGCTCCAGGAGAAGACCTACACCTACTCCAGTGAAGGCTCGATCTACTACCGCATCGCCAAGTTTCCGGACTACGGTAAGCTGTCGAAGATCGACGTCACCGGCATTCAAGCGGGCGCGCGCGTCGATAACGACCGCTACGAAAAAGAAAGCGCGCGGGATTTTGCGCTGTGGAAGGCGCCCAAGCCCGGCGAGCACTTCTGGGAGACGGCGATCGGGCCGGGGCGCCCCGGTTGGCATATCGAGTGTTCCGCGATGGCCATGAAGTATCTGGGCGAGACCCTGGACATTCACAGCGGCGGCATCGACCTGGCTTTTCCGCACCACGAAAACGAAATCGCGCAGAGCGAAGCTGCCACTGGGAAGCAGTTCGCGCGCTACTGGCTGCACGCGGAGCATTTGCTGGTCGAAGGCGAGAAGATGTCCAAGTCGCTCGGCAACTTCTTTACGCTGCGCGATCTGTTCGCCAAGGGCTACAAGCCGTCGGCGCTGCGGTTTGCGTTGGCCAGCGTTCCATATCGGCGGCAACTGAATTTCACGTTTGATGGGTTGCAGCAGGCGGCCAGCGCCGTCGAGCGGCTGCGAAATTTCTCGGACCGGCTGGCGAAAGGGAAATTCCCGGAGGGCCAGCAGCCGGGGATGGCCAAGCGCATCGCTCAGGCGGCGCAGGAGTTCGACGAAGGGCTTTCCGACGATCTCAACACCGCGCGGGCGCTTGCAGCCGCGTACGATCTGGTGCGGGAAGCGAACATCGCCATGGACAAGGGCGAATTTCGCCAAGGCGACGTGGCCGCAGCACGCGAATTTCTGGCGACGTTCGACCGAGTCTTCGCGGTGCTGGAAGACAACGACGCGGAAAAGCTGCGCGAGCTCGGCTACGGCGCCGATCCCGACGCGTTGCGCGACGAGGACGTCGAACAAAAGGTGGCCGAGCGCCAAGATGCCCGCAAACGCAAGGACTTCGCGGCGTCCGATCGCATCCGCAAAGAACTCGCCGATCGTGGTATACTTTTAGAAGATAGCCGCGACGGAAGCGTCCGCTGGAAACGCAAATGAAGCTGAACAATATCTATCGTCTCCCTCGGAACTTCTCCCCCGCTGAAGTTCGCCCCAACCTCTACGGCGTAGACTAACTTCTCCTTCCTGGCAGGGCGCCCGTGCCACACGTGTAAGCGCAAAACCTGCTTTGCGGTTCGCCAATCCACAACAACCGCTAACTGATTGTTATCAAAGGAGATAGATATGATTGCTACTGCCGAAACGAAATTGCCGCAGCTGCTGATGCCGCTGCCGGGACCCAAAGCCAAGAGCGTCATCGAGCGCGACGCCAAGTACGTCTCGCCGTCCTACACGCGCGACTATCCGTTGGTGGCCAAGCGCGGACACGGAGCGATGGTCGAAGATGTTGACGGCAACACCTTCTTGGATTTCGCGGCGGGCATCGCCGTCTGCGCCACCGGGCATTGCCATCCGCAAGTCGTCGCTGCGATCCAGAAGCAAGCGGCGGAGCTCATTCACTTGTCTGGCACGGATTTTTACTACGAGGGCATGCCGCAACTGGCGCAAAAACTTTCCAGCATTGCGCCGGGAAAAGAAGAGAAGCGCGTGTACTTCGGCAACTCCGGCGCGGAAGCCACCGAAGCGGCCATCAAGCTGGTGAAGTATCACACCAAACGCGACAAGCTGATCGCTTTCCACGGCGCGTTTCACGGACGCACCATGGGCGCGCTGTCGCTGACGGCGAGCCGCGCGGTGCAGCGCAAGGGATTTGGCACGCTGCTTTCCGGCGTGTTTCACATGCCGTATCCGGACACGTATCGCGGTACCTGGGGCGTCCGGCCGGAGGCTGCTTCCGCCGATTGTTTGAGCTATCTAGAGCATGAGTTGTTCCGGCGGCGCGTGGATCCCGAAGAAGTGGCGGGCATCTTTATCGAGCCGATTCAAGGAGAAGGCGGATATATTCTGGCGCCCACGGAATTTTTGCAGGGCTTGCGCCGGATCTGCACGAAGTACGGAATCTTGCTGGTGGCGGACGAAGTGCAGTCGGGCATGGGCCGCACCGGAAAATGGTGGGCCGTTGACCACAGCGGCGTCGAGCCGGACATTATTTGCTCGGCGAAGGGTATTGCATCGGGAATGCCGCTGAGCGCGGTGATTGCGCGGGCTAGCGTGATGGATTGGAAGCCGGGGGCGCATGCGTCGACATTTGGCGGCAACCCGGTGTGCATTGCGGCGTCGCTGGCGACGATTCGCTTGCTGGAAGAAAAGTACATGGAGAACGCCAGGCGGATCGGCGAATTCATTCTGAAGCGAACGGCGGATTGGACCGAGCGGTTCAAGAACGTCGGGGAAGTGCGCGGGCGCGGGTTGATGATCGGCATGGAGTTTGTGCGCGATCAGAAGACCAAAGAGAGGGCGCCGGAGTTGCGGAATCGATTGATTCAAGCGGCGTATCACAAGGGGCTGCTGGTTCTCGGCTCCGGAGATACGACGCTGCGATTCTGCCCGCCCTTGGTGATCGACGAGGAACAGGCGGAATTTGCGGTGCGGACTCTCGAGGAATGCATTCGGGAAGAAGAGAAGAATACCTAACGCAGAGACGCAGAGCACGCAGAGGAAAAAGACGAACCGACTTAAAAGAAGTAGGGAAGTAACGAAATAAAGAAAAGCAATGGGAAGGACGAATCCCGTGACGGCCACTCAGTGGCGTCACGGGATTTGTGTTTCTGCATGAGAGAGTTACACTATGCGTTAACAAGTAGGCTCATCTTTCCAGGATCGTGGGCTGGCCGACCTTCGGAGTGGCGAACGATGCGGGTGCTGTCTCATTTGGCGTTTCAGGTGGTGCGGTGGGCGGCGCGTCGCGGATTGCGCGAGGATGGGGGAGATTCGGCGGAGGAGAGAAAACACGAGGCGCGCAAGACT
>Ga0210384_10000271_pt1 | contig 82012 bp, 85 predicted proteins | sample IncBWH2MmetaG_FD_160574 | JGI IMG/M metagenome (GOLD analysis project Ga0210384, IMG submission 160574) | Forest soil microbial communities from Barre Woods Harvard Forest LTER site, Petersham, Massachusetts, United States - Inc-BW-H-2-M | ecosystem: Environmental > Terrestrial > Soil >... | reverse complement strand
TCCTGGTCTCTTGCGTTACTGTTCTTTCTGGCACGCTCTTCCCGGTCTTTTCCGAGTGGTTCACGGGGAACCGCATCAGCGTCGGCGCGCCTTTCTTCAACAAAGTGAATCTTCCCATTGGGTTGTTGCTGTTGTTCCTGACGGGTGTAGGCCCGCTGCTGGCTTGGCGCAAGACCTCGACGGACAGCCTGAAGCGCAATTTTGGCTGGCCCGTGCTGATGGGCTCGATCGCTGCCGTACTCCTCTTTGCGTTCGGTATGCGCGCGTTCTATTCACTGGTGTGTTTATCGTTGTGCGTGTTCGTGGCTTCCACGATTGCGCTGGAATTCTATCGTGGCGCAAGGGTCATTCGCTCGCGTTCGGGCGCTTCGTTTTTCGCTTCTGCGGTTGATTTGACGATGCGCAATACGCGCCGCTACGGCGGCTATATCGTGCACATGGGCATGGTGCTGATCTTCGTCGGTCTGGCGGGCGCCGCGTTCAACAGAGACATCCAGAAGGAAATGCAGCTTGGTTCTTCGTTGCAGATCGGTCCGTATACACTAACCTTGCAAAGTTTCGACACCAAGGCGGAGAAGAACTACACCGCCGAGCGCATGATCGTGGAAGTCATGCGGGACAATAAACCGCTCATGATGCTCTATCCCGAGCGGCGCTTATTTCTAGAGAATCAGCCGTCGGGCACGATGGTGGCGATTTACTCGACGTTGAAAGAAGATCTTTACGTCGTTTACGCGGGACAGAGTCCGGATAATCAGGTACCTGTAATCCACGCCTATCTTAACCCCCTTGTGAAATGCATCTGGTTCGGCGGAGCTGTGGTCGTTCTTGGAACTCTGGTCGCATTGCTCCCGAACCGCCGAGCGGTGCTGGTGCTTTCCGCCGCGCAGCAGCCGGCCGGCGCGCCAGCACTGGCGCATGGCTTGACTCCATCCCCCACTCTAAGAGAAGGCCATGATTAAGACTCGCTCTTTAGCAACTGGTTGGCTGCTGGCAGCGCTTGCCTCGGTGGCGCTACTGACGGTTCCTGCGGGAGCGCAGCAAACGGATCGCGCCAAACAGATCGGCGGAAAGCTGATGTGCGGCGTGGGCACGCCGTTGTGCGATTGCAAGCAGATCCTCACACAGTGCAACCACGTGGGCTGCCCGAACTCCGCGGGTATGCTCAAGACGCTGGACCAGAAAGTGGCTCACGGCGATTCGGAGGAATCCATACTGCAGGCCTTCGTACTGGATTTTGGAACCGCGGTGGTCGCAGAACCATCGAAGTCCGGTTTCAGTCTGATCGCCTGGTTGATGCCGGGCTTCTATCTGATTGTCGGAGCGATCCTGGTGATTTTTGTCATTTCCCGCTGGCGCAAACGGCCCGTAGTGCAGATGGCGGCTGCCGGCGGTGCATCCAGCATCTCTCCGGAACTGCTCGAACGAGCGCGCGCGCAGGCGGCGCGGGATACTGAGGACTGAGCTTGACGCTCGTAGCCATACTTGCGGATTCTGTCGTTACTTCCGCGGATTGGGCGGTATTGGGGGCCTGTCTGGCCCTCGCCCTGGCTACCGTGCTCTTCATTTTCTACATACAGCCGGACGCTTCGGATTTGGCCCCGCACCGGTCGAAACTGGATCAATTACTCGAGCGCCGCGACACCATTTACGACAATTTGCGCGACTTGCGCTTCGAGCACCGCTCCGGAAAATATTCGGAAGGTGACTTTGAAGCGATGAAGAACGCTCTTGAGAACGAAGCGGCACTGATTTTGGCAGAAATCGACCAAGTGACGGAATCGCAGACGCGCCGCCCGCGAGGGATTCGCCCCGCCTCGGCGGACCGGGGGGCGCAATGAGCCTCCGCAAAACACGATGGATGCTGCTGGCTGCCATTGCGCTCGTGCCCTTCGCCGCAGTCCGGGCTGGCACGGTCCACGGAACAGTAAAGAACGGAACAACAGGGAAGCCTGGCGCGGGTATCGAAGTAATTCTGATCCAACTTCAGGGCGGAATGCAGCCGGTCGCCAACACGCAGTCAAACGCCCAAGGAGAATTCACATTCGACAATCCGGGCCTCGGCGTGCAACCCATGCTCGTCCGTGCGGTCTACCATGGCATTAACTTTCATCAGCCCGTGCCGCCGGGACGTTCGACGGTCGAGGTGGAGATCTTCGAGCCTTCCAAGGACGCCAAGACCATCGAAGTGCCTTCGCATGTGGTCATTTTTCAGCCCAACGGCGCTACGTTGACCGTGGGCGAAGAATACGGCATCGAAAACAAGTCGCAGCCGCCGCAGGCGTATTTTCGCGCCGACGGCAATTTTGAGTTTGCACTGCCCGAAAACGCGAAGCTCCAGCAGGTTGCCGCATCCGGCCCGGCGGGTATGCCTGTTGTGCAAGCTCCCATCGACAAGGGCAAGAGTCATTACGCGATTGCTTTTGCCTTCCGGCCTGGACAGAACACAGTTCGTTATTCTTACGAGCTCCCCTATCCGGGAAATACTGCCACGGTAAAGATTCCCACGATCTATCCTGGCGGCCGCTTGCTGGTCGTTGCGCCGCCGACGGTGCAGATCAGCGGCGATGGGTTACAGCCCGGCGGTCAGGAACAGGGCATGAATCTGTATGGCCGCGAGAACATGGCGGCAAATAGTTTGTATGCCATCAATGTTTCGGGCACGGCTCCTCCTGATCAAAACGACGGCGGGCAGCAACAAGGCCGTGATGCACAGCAGGGAGGCGGGGAGTCCGCGGGCGTGAACATTCAGCAGGTGCCCGGCCGTTTGGATGTACTGAAGTGGCCTGTGATTATCGGTTTCGTCGTAGTTTTTGCCTTGTGCGGGATTTTACTCGCGCGGCGGCCCGTGGTAGCCGTCGCTGGCGGCGTTCCAACGGATGCCGAGCCGATCACCACATCCAAACCGCAAAAAACGAAACGGCCGGTTACCTCCTCCACACCAGCGGCTTCGACGACCCTTGAAGAAGTTGACGCGGCGGTTGGAACCAGCCTCGATTCGCTGAAGGAGCGCCTCTTCCGCCTCGAACTGCGCCATCAGGCCGGCACCATCACCGAAGAAGAATACGAGCAGGAACGCGCCCGCGCGCAAAAAGTGCTGCGCGACCTTGTGAGGGGCTGAGCGTTGCGTACGCGGCGCGATGTGCACCTCCATGAGGCCGCCCGGTGAGCCAGCCGGCCATCTCTGCAACGGGCGTTCGCTTTCAAAACATTGAAAAACGTTATGGCGGGCTATGCGCTCTTCGCCGCGTGACTCTGGAAATTTCCCCGGGGGAATGCGTCGTCGTGGCCGGGCGCAACGGTTCCGGTAAGACCACTCTTTTACGTATTGCCACGCGTCTGGTGCGTCCCTCCTTTGGGGAAGTGAGCTTTACCGGCGCAGGAGCAGGCGAAAATCTGGCATCTCCGCGAACTGGCTTCGTAGCCCATGCCACGATGGCCTATGACGAGTTGACCGCTGAGGAAAACCTTCTGCTCTTCGCACGGCTACAGAACATTTCCCAGCCGGCGGCGCGCGTCGAAGTGCTGCTTCGCGAAGTCGGGCTGTACGAACGCCGCGCTTCACTGGTACGCACGTTTTCCCGCGGGATGCGCCAGCGCGTGGCCATCGCGCGGGCCTTGCTCTCCGAGCCGTCCGTGCTTTTTCTCGATGAGCCGTCCACCGGCCTCGACCCGCAGGGCGTGGCCTGGCTGGCGGAAACCTTGCGCAAGTTGCGCGACCGCGGCTGCACCATGCTGATGAGCCTGCACGGCGAATCGGAGATATCGTCGTTGGCGACGCGCGCGATCCGCCTGGAAGCCGGTTCGGTCGTCGCCGATACTCGTACTGGCGCCAATTTTCGGTCGATTCTCACGTTTGCCGACGCCTGAATGGCTCTGCTCTCCAATACCGCCGTTTTGCTCGGCAAGGAACTCCGCACGGAGTTTCGCTCGCGCGAACTGCTGACCACGACCGTCGTGTTCATCCTCATGGTCGTGGTGCTCTTCAGCTTCACTTTTGATCCGAGCACGATGGAATCGCGCCGGTTCGGCCCCGGTCTTCTATGGCTGGCGTTTCTGTTTGCTGCCTCGCTGATGCTGCAACCTTGCTTCTTGCGCGAACAGAATAACGACACACTCAGCGCGCTGCGGCTCTCCGTGAGTGATCCCTTCGCGATTTTTCTTGCGAAACTCGGAGCGAACACGCTGTTCTTGCTGCTGACCGAACTGCTCATGCTCCCGGTTTTTTCCATTCTGTATAACGTTCCGATTCTGAGAGTGCTTCACTGGCTGGTCCTCACATTTTTTCTCGGAAGCCTTGGCGTCTCGATCGCCGGCACGGCCCTTTCCGCCATTTCCGCGCAGGCGCGCATGCGAGAACTCCTGCTTCCGCTGCTGCTGCTCCCTCTGCTGACGCCGGTGCTTGTGGTCAGCACACAAGTCACCGCCGGGTTGCTCGACCGCGCACCCTTTGTGGAATGGAAGGGCATCGGCTTCCTCGCCGTTTTCGACCTTGTGTTTTTGACGGCGCTATGGCTTTTCGGCGAATATCTTCTGGAGGAATAAGGGCATGAAGAAGCACGCGCTGGCTAGCGCGGTAGTGCTCCTGCTGCTGGGAGCGGCCGCGTATGGTGCGCTGTACGTGGCGCCCACCGAACGCACCATGGGCACGATCCAGCGCATCTTTTACATCCACGTCCCCAGCGCATGGACTGGCTTGACGGCATTTTTCATCTGCTTCCTCGCCAATCTGTTTTATGTTTTCCGGCGCCAGCCGAAGTGGGACTGGCTTGCGGTCTCCGCGGCCGAGGTCGGCTTGGCGTTTACGACCGTCGTGCTCATCACCGGCCCCGTGTGGGCGCATCCGGTCTGGGGCATCTGGTGGACCTGGGATGCGCGGCTAACGTCCACGTTCGTACTCTGGCTACTCTATGTTGCCTACCTGTTACTGCGCACGTTGGTCGAAGAACCCGACCGTCGCGCGCTTTTCAGTGCGCTCTTCGGGATTTTTGCGTTCATCGACGTGCCGCTCGTATTCGGTTCCATTCGCTGGTGGCGAACGCAGCATCCCCAACCGGTCATCATGGGCGGAGCGGGCTCGGGTCTGGAGCCCACCATGCGCTGGGTTCTTCTTTTCTCCTGGCTGGCTATGCTGAGCTTGATGGCCTTGCTGCTATGGGCCCGATACGGGGTGGAAGCGATGCGGGGTGAGCTGGAGACTTTGCAACGCGACGTGGAGACGGCATGAAGAACCTGGACAGCGTGTTTGCGGCTTACTTGATCGCCTGGGGAGTGTTTTTTGTGTATTACCTGACCGTCGCGCGCCGAACTTCATCGTTGCGCGAAGACCTCGAGCGCTTGAAGAGTTCATTGAACCGAGGTAAATAGGGTGGCGGCAAGAAAGAGAGTCGGCATCGTTTTGTTTCAGCTCGGCGGGCCGGATTCGCTGGAAGCCGTCGAGCCGTTCCTGCTCAATCTATTCCTCGACCCCGATATTATTCCGTTAGGACCGCTGGGCTTGCTGCGCCGCCCGATTGCGAAGTACGTTTCGTCGCGGCGCGCTATTCCCGTTTCGGGCCGCTACGCACAGATCGGGCGCCGCTCGCCAATCGGCATACTTACGGAGCGCCAGCGTCGCGGGTTGGTTCAGGCTGTTTCGCCGTACATCGATCCCGTAGCAGTCATCGCCATGCGTTACTGGCACCCAATGAGCGGCGAAGCCGTCGACACGCTGCGGAAGGCCGGCCGGCTCGATGAGATCGTGCTCTTGCCGCTGTATCCACACTATTCGTACGCCACGACGCTGAGCAGCATGAAAGATTGGCGCCGCGCTGTGGCGCAGGCCAAATGGGGTCCCGCTAACGGCGGCCCGCCCGAACGCGTCATCGAACATTTTTACAATCACCCTTTTTATATCCGGGCGCTCGTTCAGCGCATCGGTTCCATTTTGCGTCAGTTTCAGGACAGTTCACGGATCCATCTCGTTTTTAGCGCACACGGGCTGCCCATGAGCCTGGTCGAAAAGGGCGACCCCTATCCGAAGCAGATCGAAGAGACGGTGCGGCTTACTTGCGAATTGGGAGCCAAGCAATATCCGGGATGGCCGAAAACGCATTTGCTTTGCTACCAGAGTCGCGTCGGGCCGGCAAAATGGCTACAGCCGCCGTTTACGGAGACGCTCCACCATCTGGGGCACGAAGGCGTGAAGGAAATGCTGGTGGTACCCATCTCCTTCGTGACCGAGCACATTGAGACGCTGCACGAAATCAACATCGAAGGGCGATTGGACGCGAAAAAGGTGGGCATCGAGACGTTTCGCATGATGCCGGCGGTGGGCGACTCGCATCTATTCCTTGAGGCGCTGAAAGACCTGGTTTTGCGTGCCGTCGGAGTTGAAGCTGAGCTGTCTTCGTCACAAGTTTCGTCGGCCTCACGCTAACGCGTACGACAGCGAAAAAACTGCTGCGAATTGTTCGAAGTAGCTGAAATTGGCGAACTTAAGGAAACCTCGGGCAGGGAAGCGGGTCCTGCGCCCTTGAGGTATACTTCCTTTTCGCGACATAGGTCATGACCGCAACTTACAATCCGGGCGTTCATCGCTTCGCGGTTTTCGTGGTGTGCTGGACCATTCTCCTTCTGGTCGCAGGAGCGCTGGTCACGTCGAACGATGCCGCGCTGGCGGTTCCCGACTGGCCATTGTCCTACGGCACGCTTACACCGCCGATGGTTGGCGGCATCGTGTATGAACATTCGCATCGCGTCATCGCGGCTGGGTTGGGAGTGCTCACGCTTATCCTTGCGGTTTTGATCTGGGTCAAGGAAAAGCGTCGCTGGCTGCGGTGGTTTGCGGTAATCGCGGTGGGGGGGATCGTCGCACAGGGGATTCTTGGCGGTCAGGTCGTGATCCAGTTGCTGCGCTATTGGCTGCCGGTGATGCACGCGTGCTTCGCACAAATCATGTTCGGAGCGCTTCTTAGCATCGCCGTGTTCACCAGCAAGTGGTGGATTTCTGAACAGCCGCAACTCGAAGATCGCGGATCGCTCTCGATTCATACGCTTGCCGTGCTCAACGCGGTGGTCATCTATTTTCAGGTGATTCTCGGCGCTGGATTCCGGCATAGGGAGATTCCCGTCTGGCCGCACATCGCAGGCGCGTTTGTGGTTCTCGCGCTGGTTATGTGGACAGCAGTGGTGCTGCGCAAGCGCTTTGAAAAATCGCGGGAGATGTTCCGGGCTCGCATTTTGCTCCACGCCATGTTTGGCACGCAGTTTCTTCTGGGTTTCGGAGCGTACTGGTCGCGGATCAAAACGGCGGAGGCGCCTCAGCCCATGCCAGTCATGGTCACGCTCACGGTGATTCACACGGTTGTTGGCGCATTGCTCTTCGGCACGGCCATCATGATCGTTTTGCTTTGCTATCGACTCGTACCGCGCCGTGGGGAAGTGGCTGCGACCACGCAGCGACAGGTGGCCGTCTAATGAGCACGGCGCGCACCGCAGAATTGACGCTTTCATCGCGCGCGAACGCGTATGTGGCGCTGACCAAGCCAGACGTTTCGTTTTTAGTGTTGATGACCACTGCCGCTGGCTATTACATGGGCGTGCGTGGCCCGGTGAACTGGCTGCACATGGTTCACGTTGTTTTTGCCACCATGCTTATCGCCGCTGGCACGGCGTCGCTCAATCACTATATCGAGCGCGATTCCGACCGCTACATGCGCCGCACCGCGTCGCGCCCGCTGCCCAGCGGCATACTCCAGCCGCGCGAGGCGCTTGCGTTTGGTGTGATTCTATCCATTGCTGGAGCCGCTGATCTTTTTTTGACGGCAGGCTTGCTGGCGTCGGCGCTCGGCGCGGCCACCTGCCTCAGCTATTTGCTAGCCTACACGCCGCTCAAAAAGCGCACGGTATGGGCCACTTTTGTGGGGGCCTTTCCTGGCGCGATCCCGCCCATGATTGGCTGGGTCGCCGCCACGGGTTCACTGGACCGCGGTGCGTGGTTGCTCTTCGCGATTCTGTTTCTCTGGCAATTCCCACATTTTCATGCCATTTCCTGGATGTATCGGGAAGACTACGCCCGCGCCGGCATCTTGATGCTTCCGGTTGTCGATCGCGAAGGAACGCGCACCTTCCGGCAGATTATTTTGTTTGCGGGCGCGCTCGTGGCCGTGAGTCTTTTGCCCGCGCTTGTGGGGCTCGCTGGTGTGCTCTACTTCTTTGGAGCACTGGTCATTAGCACTGCACTGGTGCAGGTTTGCCTATGGGCGGCCAGCACCAAGACGAATGTCCGCGCCAAATGGCTGATGCACGCGACCGTGTTGCACATTCCCTTGCTGCTCGGATTGATGATTTACGACAAGCTTCCTCGCTGATTCGGCAACTCCGGGAAGGACAAGAATTCACGAATGTTTTCGCACGCGGCTCTCAATGCCTCTTTGAATGGAATTAGCGGCGTTCTTCTCGCCTGCGGATACGCTGCCATCCGCAACGACAAGCGCGACGTACACAAGGCTTTCATGATCGCGGCTTTTGCAGTTTCCTCCGTTTTTCTAGTTTCCTATCTTGTTTATCACTACCGCGTGGGCCACGTTGTTTTTCAAGGCCAGGGCTGGGTCCGGCCGGTTTATTTTGTGCTGCTGGGCACGCACACGGTTCTGGCCATCGTCATTGTGCCGCTGATCCTAATCACCTTGCGCCGCGCCTGGCTCGAACAATTCGACCGCCACCGCCTCATCGCGCGATGGACGCTTCCGTTGTGGTTCTATGTTTGCGTGACGGGCGTGATCGTCTACTTCATGGTTTATCAAATCTACGCAGTTCCCGCCGGTTGATCGCACGCTGTGCGAAGCACGAGTATCACACACGACCAGCGGAAATTTAGTCGTTTCAATGTGCGGCCGGAAAGCATTCGGGCAGGGAATTAGCGCGGCCGAAGAGCTGCGATTACGCCCTCAGTAAATTCCTTTGTTCCCTCAGTGCCGCCAACGTCCTTGGTGGTGTGCTTGCCCTCGCGATAGACCTTCTCCAGCGCTGCCTCTATCCGTCGCGCTGCTGACCGCTCGCCAAGATAGTCGAGCATCAGGATGCTGCTCATCAGCAGCGCCGTGGGGTTGGCCAATCCTTTTCCGGCGATATCCGGAGCCGTTCCGTGGACCGCCTCAAACATGGCCGCTTCGTCGCCGATGTTGGCGCTGCCGACCACACCTAGCCCGCCTACAAGTCCGGCAGCCAGATCGCTCATGACGTCGCCATAGAGATTGGGCAGCAGCAGCATGTCAAATTGCTGCGGGTTGAGCACAATCTGCATGCAGGCGTTATCGACGATCATTTCCTTGTATTCGATTTCGGGATACTGAGAGGCCACCGCGCGAATCGACTTGAGGAATAGTCCATCTGAAAGCTTCATGATATTGGCTTTGTGGATGGCGTGAATCTTCTTGCGGCCGTTCTTCCGCGCATAGTCGAAGGCGAATTTGGCGATGCGCGTCGAGGCGCGTTCGGTGATGATCTTCAGGCTCTCGACCACGCCGGGCACCACTTCGTGCTCCAGTCCCGAGTACAAATCCTCGGTGTTTTCGCGCACCAGCACGATATCGACGTCGTCGACCCGCGACTTCACCCCCGGCATATTCTTCACTGGACGCAAATTAGCGTACAAATCCAAAGTTTTGCGCAGCGCCACGTTCACGCTCGGCGCACCCCCGGCAATAGCCGTGCCCATCGGGCCTTTGAGCGCCACGCCATTGCGCCGCACGGATTCCACGGCGGATTGATTTACAAGCTGTCCTTTTTCTGTTTCTTTATCGGTACGGCCTTCAATCTCTTCCCAGTCGATTTGCACACCGGCGGCCTCCAGGATGCGCCGCACGGCTGCGGAGACTTCGGGACCGATGCCTTCACCGGGAATCAATGTGACTTTGTGTCTCATAGGAGCATCATATTGTAAGCGATGCGTTCCGCCTTGTCGAAACCGCGTGGAGAACAGGGTTTCCTGACAAGCACTTGCTGCCGTGCAGTTGGGGAAGAGTTTTGCTATACTTGGAAAGACGTTAGCTGCGCAGGCCAGCCTGCGAGCGGAGGCCAAAGGAATTTATGATCAATCTAACGCCCGTTGCCAGCACCAAGGTTAAGGAAATCATGAACATGCAGAGCCCCACACCGGTGGCCCTGCGCGTTGCCGTCGTAGGCGGGGGCTGCTCCGGTTTCCAGTACCACATGGCGTTTGAAAACCAGACCAACGAGACCGACGAAGTGTTTGATTTCGATGGGCTGAAAGTTGCCGTCGATCAGATGAGCTCGATGTATCTTGAAGGGATTGAGATCGACTACATCGAGACGCTCGAGGGCGCCGGGTTTAAGTTCAACAACCCCAACGTGAAGAGCACCTGCGGCTGCGGCAGCTCGTTTAGCGTTTAATCGTAAGACTTCGAGGCGCGTATGCGCTTCATCGCCAGACTTCCAGGCTCTTGAACCCAGTGTTCAAGAGCCTTTTTTATGCCCGCCAACGCATCGGAATGGGACGTTAAGCACCGGGCTGCTGCGCAGGATAAGCCTCCCGAGCCTGCTAGCATCGTGCGAGAGCTGCTCCCGCTCTTGCCGATGGGCCCCGCTCTCGATCTGGCCTGCGGAACGGGCCGGCATACGCTGTTGCTGGCGTCCCGCCACCAGCCAGTTGTCGCGGTGGACTGGTCGCCTGTAGCCCTGGCCATCCTAGAACAACATGCGCGGTCACTGAATTTCACCTTCCACCATTCAAGCGGTGCAGAGTTCGCAGTTCCAAGCGCGGTTCGAGGGATCCAGCTTGTGCGGGCGGATATCGAGTCAGTAGTTCTTCCACCCGATTCCTTCTCACTGATCTTGTGCGTGCAGTATCTTCAACGCAATCTATTTCCGCAGATGGAACGAGCGCTCCGGCCGGGAGGCGTTTTGCTCTTTGAAACCTTCACGTGCGCGCAATTGGAATTTGCCGGAGGCCCGCGCAATCCTGCGCATCTTCTCGAGTTGGGCGAGCTGCACGATGCGTTTGCACGCTTGGAAATCTTGTTTTACCGCGAGCTCCGTGCCGGGCAGGGAATTGCCAGCTTAGTGGCCCGGAAACCGCGGGAGAGACGTTAACTTGGTGAATTCCACGAACAGGGCACAAAGTCTCGCTCGCAGGTTTGCAATCTCGCGTTCGCATCCGTATTCTAGCGTGCGGGCATGAAGATAGCGCTGGCGCAGTTCAATCCCACCGTTGGCGATTTCGCGGGCAATGCGGCTCGCATCTTGGACATGGCCGGACAAGCCAAGCAGCGCGGCGCCGACCTGGCCGTTTTCTCGGAACTTTGTCTTTGCGGATATTTTCCCCAGGATCTTCTGGAACGTCCCGCCTTCATCGAGCGCAACCAAAAGGAATTGAAAGACTTGGCGGCGAAGCTTCCGATTGCCGCGGTCATTGGCTACGCCGGGCCGGTCAAGAATGGAACGGGGAAGTCCATCGCCAATAAAGCGGCGTTAATTTGCGGCGGGCGTATCGTTTTCGAGCAGAGCAAAATGCTCTTGCCGACCTACGATGTCTTTGATGAATCGCGTTATTTTCATCCCGCTGACCGCCAGTACGTTTATGGTCTCTGCGGCGAGCAGGTGGGCATCACCATCTGCGAAGACGTCTGGAACGACAAGACTTTTTGGGCTAACCGCCTCTATGACCGTGATCCCGTCACGGAGCTGATTGGGCAGGGAACCAGCCTGCTGCTGAATATATCCGCTTCGCCGTATACCATCGACAAACGCAACCTGCGTTTCGACATGCTTCGCAATATTGCCGTGGCGCACCACCGGCCGGTGGTTTACGTCAATCAGGTAGGCGGCAATGACAGCTTGATCTTCGATGGCGCCAGCATGGCCCTTACCGCGGATGGCAAGGTGGCTGCGCAAGCCAAGGCCTTCGAGGAAGACCTGATCTTTTTCGACACCGCCACTGGCGAAGGTGAAATCCACGCGCAGCCCCATGAAGAGATTGGGTACGCGTACCGCGCACTGGTCATCGGGACGCACGACTACGTTCAGAAATGCCGGTTCAAGAAGGTTTTAATCGGCTTAAGCGGCGGAATTGATTCTGCCGTGGTCGCCACCATCGCGGTCGATGCGCTCGGCGCGCAAAACGTCCTCGGCGTCTCCATGCCAGGACCGTTTTCTTCGGAAGGGAGCCAGGCGGACGCCAAGGCGCTGGCGCACAACCTGGGCATTGAATTCATCACCTTGCCGATTGGCGACGTGTTTGACGCCTATCGAAAGGCCTTGGCGCCCACCTTTGGCAACCGTCCTCCGGACGTTGCGGAAGAAAACATTCAGGCGCGCATCCGCGGGAATTACCTGATGGCGCTTTCCAACAAATTTGGCTCCATGGTGCTGAGCACCGGAAACAAGTCCGAGCTTGCCGTGGGCTACTGCACGCTTTACGGCGATATGGCTGGCGGCCTTGCGGTGATCTCCGACGTTCCCAAACTCATGGTTTATGAGCTTGCAACCTGGATCAACCGCGAAAGGGAACGGATCCCTGTTTCGACGATCGACAAACCGCCTTCCGCGGAGTTGCGCCCGAATCAGAAGGACGAAGACAGCTTGCCTCCGTACGACGTCCTCGACCGCATTCTCAAAGCTTACATCGAGGATCTTTACAGCCCGGCGGAGATTGCGGACCATTACGGCTTCGATATAAAACTCGTCCGTGACATTGCTCTGTCCGTAGATCGCAACGAATACAAGCGCAAGCAAGCTGCGCCGGGGCTGAAGATCACCTCGCGCGCTTTTGGTTTTGGCAGGCCGTTCCCGATCGCCCAGCGGTTTATTCCTTAGAGACTGAGGTTCGCGTGAAAACTTTTCTGAGTGTTGCAACCCTGCTGGTTCTAAGTATGTTTGGCCCATCACTGGAGGCGCAACAGGCGACAGCCACGCCGGCAGCCGCAGCAGCCCCGGCTGGACCTTCTCCGATTCAGAAGAACGTAGAGGTCTATCTGCGAAATCTGTACGCCTTCGGTCCAGAGGTGCTGCTCACCGTCGGCCCGCTGAAGGAGACTCCCATTGCCGGTCTCATGGAAACGGATATTGCCGTAAAGATAGGCGAGGACAAGCAAGTCGCTCAGTTCTATGTCAGCAAAGACGGCAAGTTTCTGTTCCGCGGAGAGCTATCGGACTTGAGTAAAGATCCTCTGGCCGAAACACGGGCTAAGATCCAGACGAAGGATGCCGCTGTTCTGGGGCCAACCAACGCTCCTGTCACGCTTGTGGAATTCTCCGATTTCGAGTGTCCCGTTTGCCGCAATCTTCACGACGCCCTGCGTTTGCTGCTGCAAAAATATGGACAGCAAATCCGAGTGATCTTCAAGGACTATCCCATTCAACAGATCCATCCCTGGGCCAGGACAGCGGCCATTGCCGGGAGATGTGCCTACAAACAGGATCCGCAGGCTTTCTGGAAGGTCTATGACCAAATCTACGACCACCAAGAGATTATCTCCGCCGAGAATGCCTGGGACAAGATGCTGGATTATGCCGGCCAGTCGGGCCTAAATGTCGACACGTTCAAGTCCTGCATGGCCAGCCCGGAACCCGGCGCCGCCATCGACTCCAGCTTGGCCAACGGTCAGAAACTCGACGTGAACAGCACACCGACAATTTTTGTAAACGGACGTCGGCTCGTCGGAGCGGATGCGCACCTGATCGAGCAATACATTCAGTACGAATTAGCGCGTCCAAAGTCCGAAAAATCCAACGATTAGGAACAGTGGCAGATAGAGGGAAGAAGTAGCCGGAGAAGCCTTCGAGGCGTATTCCACAGAGCTTCCACAGGAGATGTTTTCAGCCAGAATCATTAGTTAACATAATATAACTTATGGGACCCGATGTCAAGAGAAATCTTGGGTCTTTTGATGCTCCTGTGGATAACCTCATCCTTATTGGGGTTCCCTTTTGTGCGGCGTACGGCTGGCGCGGGGGGTGCGCCAGCCGTACGCCTTGGTCCGCTTGACGCGGTGGGGTGGAGACGCGCCGCAATGAATCCATCGTGACGGACGCTCGCAGGAATTCGTCGCGCGACGTTAACTGCTTGCCAAGCGAACACTCAGCGGGCGGTTTTTGCGGCAATGGCTCCGGCGGCGGCGCCGATGGCAAACCACTTGGCGGCGCGCGCGATGCGGCGGAGGACGCTGCCTCCCCGGGCTGCGCGGAGGGCGTCATCCCGCTCCTTGGTCAAGGCGACGGTCTTGGTCTTTTCGTCCGTGAGGTCGCCTTGGGCGGCGGCCAGTTTGGCCCGGCACGCTTTGCAGTCCAGGCCGAAGTCGTAGAGGGGTTTGAGGTCCTCGGGCGGGATCAGGACCTGTGGTGGTTTGGGTATGTCCGGCCCTGTGGCCGAACCGGCTTTTCCCTTAAGAGGCTTGGATGGTTGCGCCGATGCCGAGGGAGCGTCCGGCTGCAGCGCTAGCGGAGATGGCAGGGAAATTACGTTTGGCAAGTCGTGCAGGATTTGGATGGGCGTCGTTGCGGCGCGCTTTTCAGCCGCGAGCGAGGAGAGCGTTTGGGCCAGTTGTGTGTCGCGGTCGTGCTGGCGAGCGTCGGCTGCGGAGAGGGCCTGCTTGGTGGCGGCAAGCTCCGCTTCGAGTTGTGCGGTGTCGCGGCGCTCCGCGCGCCAAGCTTCGAAGATGGCGATAACGAAGATTGCGACAAGCAAGGTGGTAGCAAGCTTCAACCAGATTCGCAAGGACATAGGTCCATCCGTATAGGGGCATGGCATGCCGTGCCCGCTGTTACGCAACCGTGGAATGATTAGCAGTTAAAAGGCGCGAGAGAGAAGCCGATTCATCGGTTTAGCCACGACGGACAGGCGCAGCCACGGTAGGAGCACGACATATCGTGCCCCTACACATTAGTTTCATCACGTGCATCGGCAACTACAGGTAATGCGCCCGCCGCGCCAGAACCTGCGCGGGGTACGCCGGGTTGCCGCCGCCATTCCAGGCCAGCAGGGCTCGCGTGGTGTCGCCCGCCATGGCGTCGAATTTCTTTCGCAAGACTTTGCAGCCGATCGCAAGACCTTGTTCGGGATCGCAGAGCGCCGCGAGGAACGGTGCATCGAAGCCTGTTTCGCGCGCTACCTGCCCCATGACCTGCATGAGTCCCCAGGAAAATCCTCGTGCGTAAGCTTCGGAGGCGGTGACCTTATTATTTGTATATAAGAATGCGACGTATTTCGCGAAGAACGCCGGCTCGAAGCGGATTGCCCAGGTGTTCCAGGCGGACTCCTGTTCGACCACCGCGCAGACCAGCGCGGGATCGAGCCCCTGTGCAGCCGCTGCTTTGCGCGTCGAGGCGACGAGCTGTGGTGTAACGCTCATGAAGTGCGGCTGTTGCCGTTCAATTCGACGAAGCGAACCATGGGCGTTTCGGCCAGCTCAATTCCCTGCCGCGCGGCGATCTCGCGCAAGGCGGTGTAAATGTGCGGGAGGTGCGTGACGGCAATGTCGCGCACGAAGGCGCGAACGATTTCGTCATCGCGCATGCGGCGGTGCAGCCAGCGAAGAAAGAGCACGAACTGCACGCCGATGGGAACGACGGCGGCGAGAATTGCTGGAAGATGCGCTGGCATGGGAGTGCCTCTTGGGAGTTCTTGTTGTTGTGCTGGCGCGATCTCGCCGCCGCGATGGGTGTAGGGGCACGATACATCGTGCCCCTACGGGCAACGCTTATTGCTTATCCGTCGTCGCTGACCGGTGAAGCTGACTCGGGGCGATCAGATCGTTTACAGGAAGGCGCCGGGCAAAGCGCCGAGCGTCCCGCCGAGGGTGCTGCCGAGCGAGGAGAAAAACCCGCTTCCGCGCGAAGCGTTGGCGTCCACGTTCAAGAGTTGCGCGGGAATCCCGAGCGTCTTGCCGAGCAGATTGCTGTCGACGCCGAAGAGGCCAGAAAGCCCCTGCAGGGCCGCCATTTGGCGCTGAAAGGCGGTATTGGAGAAGGCCAATTGGTTTTGCTGCGCCTGGTTGGCCTCGGCAATTCCCTTCTGGCGCGCGAGTTGGTCGGTGAGCTCGCTGAAGCCTGCGGAATTCCCGGTGCGGGCTGCGCGGTTGTTGGCAGCCTGCTGCAGCGAATCGAAAGCGCTGGCGAGCGAGCCTTGCGACTGCGCGGTGACCGCGGCCTGATCGGCCGGGCTGAGGCCGGGATTGTTCAGGATGCTTTGAAACTGTGGCACCAGCAGGTTGCTGAGTTGTTGGTGCTGGCCGAGGAATTGTTGGTTTAATGCATTGGTGTCGGCCAGTTGTTGGTTGGTGAGTTGCCGTGTTTGAGCTTGTGCGCCGCGTCCCATAGGAGCCTCCACGTTTGGAAGTTAAAGAGATTGAGGAGGTAAAGGAGTTAGAGGACTGTCCGCGGGAATCGCGAGTTTTCCTGGTCCTGAATTTCCTTTACCTCGTTAACTTCCTTTACTTCTGTTCTAATTTTTTGCAGTACGGTGTCCACGCTTCGTCGCGAACCCAGCCGAGGCGTTCGATGCGTTTGCCAAATTTCTTGGCGATCGGCGGTGGGAGCCACGCGTGTACATCCTCAAGGCCGCGCTGCCAGGCATCGCGCTCACCTGCTGCGTGCAAGGCGAGCAAGGATTGCCAGCGCTCGCGCGGAGTGCCCGCGTTGGGATCAAGCAGCAGGTACGCTTCCGCCGTTAATCGCAACAATGCCGCACCGAGAATCTTGCCAGGTGTCGCCGTCCTTTCGATGCCTTGCGAGCCGCATTCCACGCGTTCTCCGCCACGGCGCGTTGGTTGCTGTAGGGGCGCAGCATGCTGCGCCCCTACGACCGAGGCCGCAGCGTCATCGGCGAGAACCAGTTTTGTTACGAATAACGGGTTTCGTAAATCCGGCAACGGGTAGTCGAAGCCTTGCGCAGCGTGAATGGCTCGCAGCGCTGCCAAGTCGCTTTCGTGATACTCGCGGATTTGCATTGGGAGTCAGGGCGCTTCACGCAAGCGAACAATTGAGTCGGTGCTGCCGGTGATGAGGGCTTGCTGGGCTGAAGCCCGGCACCTACAAAATCGTTTGACGGGTGATTCGCGAGCCGGGATTGATGCCGAAGCCATTTCCGCCGCGCAGCAGACCGTTGGGCAGCACGCCGCTTCCGCTCGAGGGCAATGGCGCAGGTCCCACTGATCCGCCCCCGGACACCGGGGTTGGCGGCGCACCGAATGTCACCGGCGCCGATGGCAGCGAGCCGACATACTGCGAATACGCTCGCCAGTAAAGCGTTTGATTGCCGAGCTGCAGATACAAATTCCTCGAAGCGCCCATAAAATAAACGCGCGGTGAAGCGAACGCCGGAGTGACGTCCGACTCCGCAAAATAAAAAAGCCCAGGCCGCGCATCCGAGGGATCGGTGACCGAAATGTCGAACCAGCCGTTGGAGGCCTGCACCATGACCGAGGCAACCGGCGTAGGCGCGGGAGCCGGCGTGCTGGGGTCGACGCCCGCACGCTGGCTCGTGGCGTTCAGCGAGGAGACAACTTTCACGAGCGTCTCGTAAAGATACGGGTCGCGGTCCTTCAGCGGCGCGAGTTGGGCGACGGTGAGCATGATTCTCTTGTTCGCCTTATATCAGTTGTAGAAATAACTCATTCAGTTATATCATGCCAGCACGCCAGGAGACATTCGCGACCGACTCGTACGATCTTCGCACTACGCGGAGGCGCTTCGCGAAGCGGGCGTTTTGCTAGCTATCTTTGGACCCGTCTCCGTCGCCGAGATCTTCAAGGCGATTTCAGTTGCGACGGCGCTTGTAATCTGGGGCGCGTCTGCCGCCGGTTTGCTAATAGGGATCGAATGGGACGTGAATCTTGAACGCAGAAGGCGTAAGCTAGTTGCGAGAGGGTTGTCGTGAGCGTTTTCATTCCAATTCTACCAGCCGTGCTGTTGTCGGTTTTCTGCGCTGTTGCCTGCTACTGGAATCTGCGGAGAATCGATCAGTTTCTTGCGGAACACCCGGATTCCGCTAATCCGAGCCAGTCGTCCTCGGGTGTTGACTCGCAAGTTCGCCTTCCCCGCTGAAGACGCGATATACCACGACGAGCAAACTCACTAATTCAGCCCGCGGACTGGGGCCCAGGGATCGACGCGCACGGAGGGGCAGAATTTTTGCAGGCGGAACCACGCACCGGTCTGGTTCGTGCTGACCTGAAACGCAACGCGCTCACCGTGCACGTTGATGGGCAGCTCGAGGTCTTTCGCCGAGGGCGAACTGAGCGGGAGCGGCTGCTGCGCTTGCGGCACGCTGGAAGAATCCACGAAGGTCGTCAAACCAAGATTGCCGGCGCCTTCGACAAACATCGTCAGATAGCTGAAGAGTTTGCGATGTGCGCCGAGACCGAGCGATTGCTCGACGGCGCGCTCCGGAAAATAGTGCGTAGTGTAGTAGCTCGGAATGGCCGTGCCATCGTCGGAAAGCTGCGTGTCGGCGAGTTGATAGACTTTTCCGGTCGCGCCGCCTCCGCCCACGCCGGGCACTCCCCCGCCGATGGCCACGATCGCGGTGCCGTTGGTGCGTTCGAGCAGCGCGCAGGAATTTGCGGCCACGGTCCACGGCGACCACTTGCGTGTCTTGTCGGTGGCGGTTTTGCGGCCCGTGAAGGTGATGGTGATGGGCGGCCGCCCGGCGATGTCGGACGCGTCGTCGAGGTCGCGATAGTCGAGCATCAGAACTTTGTTGGGTGACGTGGCCGCGCCCAGGGGCACGCCAATGAAAATGCGTCGTTCCTTGGTATCGACGGTGACCCACAGCGTGTGGCCGTATTGCCAGTTAATCTGGTTCCAGGTGGGCTGGATCTCTTGCGAAATTTTGATGGGTTCCCCACCGTTGAAAATGTACAGCCCGGTGCGGTGGGCGATGACCACCCAGTCCTCGCCAAAGCCAACGCCGCGCACCGACGGCGTGCCTACGCGGCGGGAGATTTCCGCGATGGTCCAAAGCGACGGCTCGTTGACGCCATCGTCCTGCGTGGCATGAAGCGAATGCTCTTTAACAAAATACAGCCGCTCGCGGAGCTTGAACGCCGCGCGAATGGCCTGGCCATTGTTTTCCGCCACGCTGAGGAAACCTTCGACGCCATCGTAGCTTTCCGGATCCTCCACGCGGCTGGCGCGCACAATCGAAGTATTCACGGGCTGCGCGGTCGGGAAAATCTCGATGCAATCGATGTAAAACTGTCCGTTCGAGTTCGGCGTTCCGTCGGCGTAGACGCGCAAGACGAGGTCGCTGGGAATGGTTGCCAGCGGAGCGGTCAGCTCCGCCGTGTATTCCACGTAATTTGTCGTGAGCTGCGCTGCGGTGAGTTGCAGGCCGGTGGTGTTGATCCCCGCGCTGGCGCTGAACAAATGCAGGTGCAAAGTGCCTTGCGAAAGCGTGGCGTTGGCTGCGCACCGCGCGCGGATGGTGTAGTCCGTATTGGCCTGGATCAGTGGCGCGCCCAAGGAATCTTGCACCGCGCCCTGAGTCATGAGGCCACGCGTAGGCGTCGTGCCGTTGCCGACGATCGAGTACGCCGCGCCCCACACCGCAAAATGTTCTTCATCGGTGCCCCCGGGCGCGAACACTGCGTCCGGAGTCCAGCCCAACGGATAATGCGGCAGAGAAGGGCCGGTGAACCCGCCGTCAAAGCCGAGGTTCACCCAGTTGTTCATTTTGTTGCGCTCGCCCCACCAGAAGAGGCGCTGCGAGTAATCGATCACGCCCGCGCAGTCACCGAGCTCGATGAGTTTGAAGAGATTGTCTACGTTGGTTCCGGCAAGCAAGATGGCGTCGGAGAAATCCACGACGAGGGAAGTCGTGGTGTTGTCCGCGATCACCATGTTCCCGGTGAAGAGCGTTCCGCCGCTGCCGGTATAGAAAAAGCTGGCGCCGCCCGCGCCGGTGAAGCAGAGAATTCTTCCCACGACATTCGACGGTCCGGTAGGAATGTTGGTAACCACCGCGCGCTTTCCGCCGCTGGCGGTCCATTTCGTCGCCGGGCTGGGCTGCGTGAGATAGCCCTGGCGCGTCTTGAAGATGACGCAAACTTGATGGACGCCGGTGGAGATGTTTCCCGCGGCAGCTGCAGTTCCGCCACCTGATGCAGCGAGGCCGCCCGTCGCAGCGGTGAACGTGAAATGCGTCGCATCGGGGACCGCCGTGATGGGGAATGTACCGTTATAACCTGCGACTCCGATTCCGGATGTGGTCACGAGTTGGCCGACGACCAAGCCGTGTGCTGCCGTGGTTTGAATGGTGGCGGTCGCCGATGCGGAAGTTCCTCCGCCCGAAGCAGCCAGGCCAGAAGCTCCGGCGATGTAGGTGAACTGCGTGCTGCTCAAAACGGAGACGACCGGGAACGTGCCGTTGTAACCGGCAACGCCCACGCCGGCAATCGTCGTTGACTGCCCTACAGCCAGGCCGTGCGCGGTCGAAGTCGTGATAGTGACGAGAAAACCGTTCTCCGTTGCGCCGGTCGGGCTGGCCGCGATGGACACGGCGGCAGGCTGGGTTGCGCCCGTGGGACTGGCGGCGATGTTCACGATGACGTTCTCATCGACGACCGTGGGCCCAGCACCGGGGCCGCTCTGGCTCACGCGGTCGAAATTCGTGTCGTCGTATTGCCGGGGCAAATCGTTGCCGGTTTTTCCATCGCCGATAGCGAGAAATTCGCGCCCGAACAGCGTTGTCGAGTTGGCATAGGCGTTCGCCGCGAGGCCGCTGGCGACGTTTGCGAGCGTTCCTGGCGTGGTCTCTTTGTAGAGCAGGCCGTTCGAGTCCATCACCAGGGCGCGGAGCGTGGCATTCAGCGTCTCATACGTCTTCACGTAATTGACGGTAGGATTCCCCGCGAGCGGGCCAAATAGCGTCTGCAAACCCGGCCGCGTCTCGACGCCGCCGTTGCTGAAAACCACGTCCTGGCAATCGGGCGAGACGCCGTGCGGCAAATCGGCTGGAGACATATCTGTCACCAGCCCGCCGAAAATTTCGATCGGTGCGTCCAATGAGCCTGCTGTGGTCATTTCTTGTAGTGTTAGCTATCTGTGTGATATACACGCTACTGCAGGCTCTGGCCTTCAGCGTTTTATCTTGACGAAGAATGCGCTTCCGGTAGACTGAAGTTGCTTCTCAGGCGTGTCCAGTACACGTTGTGAATTTTAGGCGGCGAGAAATCGCCGCCTTTTTCCTTTACGGGGCAGTGGCACGCCCAACGGACGGCAATCACTGGCACCGCGCAGACAAGAGCGTCTGCGCCATTCCTACTTCCCTGCTTCCTTCTCGCGCTTCTCATTTTGCCGCTGTAATTCGGCGGGCACTTTGCGATCGCGCGCCACAAAGCCGTACTGCGCGGCTTTCTCGCGGTCGAGGATGGCGCCGCAGGAGCGGCACACGGCCACGCCCGGCTTGATCTTTTCCGCGCAGAGCGGACAATCTGCCAGCGGCTTAGCGTCGTACAACCAGGGCTTCTCCAGGCCGAGATGTCGCGCCGCGCGGCGTTCGAGGTCGGTGATGAACATGGGATTCTTGGTGCGTTCCCATTCGAGGTCGGCTGCGGCCACCAGGCGGCGTTGAAATTCCTCGAGACGCCGGCGCGCGTCGGCAAGTTCCGCTTCGGTCGGCAAATCGCCGGCTGCGACAAACACGCCGTGAAAACTTCCCTCCCCCGAATCGCCATTAATTTCGCGCGCGATATCTTCGGCAATCTCGCGCGCGGTGATGCGGTACTCCATGATTCTCTTGTCGCCGAGATCCATCACGCCGGTGCAGCCGCGGATCGGCGTAATGGCGAAGGCCTCACCATCTGCCACGGGACGAATTTCGAGCGAACCGAAGTACGTGCGCTGCCGCGGCGGCCACTTCTCCGCGGAAATATTCACCAGGGCGGCGAAATCCGCCGCTGCTTGCGTGCTCATCGAACACCTCTCAATTCACTGTTGGGAATGAAGTTCCGTTGTGGCCAAGGAAGAAAAATCAGTCTTTCACTTGCAGGACCACAATCGATACGGTCTTGTGAACACCGAAGATGCGCATGCCTTCGACGCTGTTCACTTCACCCTGGGCGATGGGTACGAGGTCGCCAGATAACTCGAGCTGCTGCAAGCGCGCAGCAATCGTCGGCGGATAGTCCGGCGCACGCACCACCCAGCGTATACCTTGCGTTTGCAAAAATGTCTTCCAAGCTTCCGGCGAATTCAGGCGTTGCGGATCGACCGGCCAGCTCGCAACCGGATCTCCGTATGCGAACGGCACGCGCAAATAGTAGACGTGGCGGAAAAACGCGAGAACTCTGCCCGTGCTTCCCTTCCCGTCCAGGACGCCATTGACGAACTCCGCCTTCGCGTAATCCGGGGCCCGCTGAAGCAAATAGTCTTCCCGGCTAGTCAAGCCGACAGCGGCAGCAACCGCCCGGCGACCATACAAAAGCAGGCCAGCCGCTCCCATCATAAGAAAGAGACCGATGCTCCCGTAAGCGATGCCGCGCGCGATGCGCCATTCCTTGTCGCGCAGCGCGGCTACTCCGGCAAACACGGCCGCGAGCGCGACCGGCAAGATCGGCAGAAGAAACCGAGTCATGCCGGAAGTTGCCCCGATACCGAAGCTGCTTGCGACCCAGACGATAAGCGCGGCGCGCCAAAGGGGCGTGTTTCGGACGGACAGAAACAGCAAAGGAGCAAAGATCAGGCAAACGGGCCCGAAAAATTGCCAGAAGCCAAAATGCAAGCGGTCGACGTTTGCAAAAAACGGGAACCACACCAATTGCCAAAGATTGCGCGCTGCCGCGGCTCCGGTGTCGGCCTGGATGCCGGACAGAGCGTACGAGTTGATTTCCGTTCGCCCGAACCAGTGCAGCAAAAAAGGAAAGACCGGATCGCCCGTCCACACACAATTTCGCGCGTACGGCCAGATTCCCGCGCCCAACGCACCACAAAAGAAAAGTCCCAAACGCCGGAGCGAGCGCGCTTCCCAGAAAAAAGCCAGCGCCAGGCTCGCGGCCAGGATGCAACCGGTATATTTTGCTCCGGCGAGCGCGCCGGCCAGGATTCCCGCGAGTATCGCCAATGCTGCCCGCGAATCCTCTTTGCAGCGCGCAACACACAAGACTCCCAGAGTCGCAAAAAATGCCATCCAAAGATCCGGCGCGCCCGCGGAAGTGATCTGCCAGAAAACAACTGGCGTGAGCAAGAACGTCAAAGCGGTGAGCAGAGCCCAAGTCCGCGACATCCATTTTCTGGCCAGGCAGGCCGCAGCTGCCGCGGACAGAACGCCTCCCAGATAGACCAAGGCCAAGGACAATTTCTCGCTGCCAAGCACCAGGCCCGCCAAAATCAACAGATGCCCTTGGCCCGTAAGAAAACTGTGCAGCAGAAAAAAGTTCGGGTGCCATCCTTCCCGCAACACTCCCAGGGGAGCGGTAAAGTGATAGTGCAGAGAATCCGAGCCAGTGAGTGGCGCCGCAGCGGCAATGCCCGCGAACGCCAACACCAGGAAGATTGTTGCGAGAAGAAGTTTTTCGGCAACCGATCCAGTGAAGAGATTGCGGACCACGACAGCAAATCGAGGCCCTCCGTGCCGCAATTCCAAAATCCCTATGGCCACGGCTGCGCCTAGAAGCAATACAAGGCCGCTTCGCAGCGTCCCCGCAACTTCCAGAAAAAAGACCGCGATCTCAAAAATTACAAAGCCCAGCGCAGCGCAAAACAACAAATGCTGAGCATCGCTATCGAAATCGAGCCTGCAGAACCGGAGAAGCCGGTGACCAAATGTAATCGCCAGGAAGCAGAAAACGCCGGCCGCGCAAAGAGCGCCGAGCGACGCGATCAGCGCCATAAGTTACCCAGGAGAGGTTTCAGCGCGCTACGCAACAGTTCCGCGAACTGCGAGTAGTACCAGACCTGCGCCCCGACGAACCAGAGGCAGCACAGTCCTTCGACAATTTTCCGTCTCCGGGACATTTTCTCGTGTGACCCGGCGAAATTATAGCACTGCCCCGCGGACAACCTCCTTACTGCATACGATATTGCACGACAGCGTTGGCGTCCGCCGGACTCGTCGTGCAGCCCGCAGCGGCCGTTTGCACACTAATCGCAATCGACGCGCTAGCCGCGTAGTTTTGCACAATCGCGCCCGAATCGTTGGCGGCCGCGGAAATGGTCACGTTGATAGGACTCGTGCCGTCCGAAACGCGCACGATAGCGCTGGTGGTGCAGCCGCTGGGCGCAGTCTTGGCCTGCACTTGCACGCGGGTGACGGTGATGGCTTTGTCGAGCGTCCACGTTAGCGCGGTCCACGTGGAGGTGAGCGCGCCGGGCAGAAATGCGTTCTGAATGCTTCGCGGGCTGGCGGTAAACGTCTCCGTGCCAAGCGCCACGCCCTGCGTAAAGTGCTGGGTCTTGACGAAATCCTGTTCCACGTCCAGATGCGCGAGCGGATGGAGATTCCCTCCGGACCAATTCTTGAGCGTGGCGACGGTCCCGAAGAACTCCATGCCGGGGCTTCCGCTCGTCAGGCTTGTGTCGGTCTGTGTGATGATCAGCGCGCCGTTTTGGAAGCACTTCACGGTGCTGCCCTGCACTTCAATGCGGAGGACGTCACCAACGGCGCCGGTCACCGTCTGGGTGACTACGTTTGTCGTAGAGCCCGCGACGTTTTTCTGGAAAATCATTGACGCATTGCTCTCCACACAGCTGTACCAGTTGCCGCCTGCGGAAACGCGCGCGCTGGGACCGATGAAATCCGTTCCGGCGTTTAATGCCGTCACCGCCGCTTCAGCAAATTGATCCGCAGCAAATGGATTCACACTCCAAAAAGCGTTGTTCGTGGAAGACGTTCCCTGAAATGTATTGGAGGCGACGTTGATTCCGCCGGTCGTGACCGTCCAATTCGCGCCGATGGCTCCATTGGCGCGAGTGGCGTTGTCGTAGCCACTGTTCAAGTAGCTGCTCACCGGCACGTAGCCGCTGACGTCCGGCACTGTCGCACTGCGGTTGGCCGTCAGCGCGCCCGGCTGGATGGATACCGGAAAGCCGTTTCCAACCAGCTTGAGGCCAGTCGAAGAAAGACCGTTGGTGCCGAGCGAAGAGGAACCCGCCAGCGTAATATTCGCCGCACTATTCCCGCAAACAAAACTAAGTGTATCGACGTAATTCACACCGAGAGCGATGGGAGCAGCGCAAACGGTTGGCATCTGTGCCCGCACATTGTTTCGATAGACAAAATATCCCACCGCGCCGGGAGGCAAAACTGGCGGAGTGAGGGTGACGGTCTGATTCCCGGAGGTGGTCGTGGCAATGGATGCCGGCCCGGGTATGGACTCATTGCCATTTACGTCCACCACGCTGATCGAGTAGGACTGGCTGCCGACGGGCACGCTTCCGCCAGAGCTCACGGCCAAAGCCGGCGCTGCCGGAGTGGTCATTTGAAAAGTGAGCTGCCCCTGTGTTCCCGCGATTTGCAAATTGGAATTCGAGTACGTCTCCGCGATTCCAGTGGCTGTCGGACCGCGCGTAATGTAGTTGTTCGTGCCGATGATGCTGCACCCTCGTCCGGGATTCGCGACGATTTCGACGCCGCCCAGATTGTTGCCTTCCAGAATCGGTTGGTTGCCATTTGCGCAAAATGTATTGATGAAGCGCAGCCCCGCCGCGCCGTTGTTGGTGAAGTCAAAGCCAGGCGTCGCACCCCCGCCCACGGTGTCGGCAAAACTCGCATTCTCGAACTTCAGGGCGTACACCGAAGCGCCGCCCGCCGTGCGCAACAATGGTGTGTAATAACTTTCGTACAGCGTCTCGTTGAATTGCATATGTCCGGGGCCGCCGCTGATGGGGACTACTCCCCCGGCATCGATTAGCATTCCGCCGCCGGCAAAGTAGGTCTTATCCATCGCCACGATACCGGCGAGTTGCTGACCCGTGTTCCCCAGGCCCAGATTGATCGTATCAATCAATGCATCGGGGACACCCCATCCTGTCGCATTCACGTTGAAACCGCCGCGCTCGAAGTAGAACTCAAATCCACCCTTCATCACGAAGGGCTGCGCTCCCCCGTTTCCGCTGACGTAAACGTTGCGATAGTAAATTGTTGCGACGTTGTTTCCGTTGTTGTCCTGGTCCTGATAAATGCACGATTGATACGGCTGGTCACATTGCATATAAAAATTGGAGAGCGTGCTGCTGCTGGAAGTGCCTGGCAGCTCATAAATGAACGGATACGCCAGGCCTTCAATCAGCGCAAAGTAGTCCGTGATGAAGGAAGGAAACTGCCCGCTGTTGGATCCCGGCACACCCTCGATGGCTGAGCCTCCCTTGGGGATGATGCTTTCATTGACGCGCAGCGGCGACGCAACCTGCAAGCGCACCGCGCCGGGACACGAACTTAAGTTGAGAGTCGAGTTGATGGGGTAAACCAGCCCTTGAGGGCTTGGCACGGGGAAGTAAACGGTGCCACCCGTATTCGCAGCCATCACCGCGCACACCGCCAAAACGTTCGCCGAATTATCATGAAGGGCGGTGGCGCCGGTAACGGTTTTTCCGGCGGTTTTTGCCAGCGTCAGGGAAGTTGTGCCGCCGCCGCTGACGATGGTCGTCGCCAGCCACTGGTTCGCCGCGCTGCCCGGAGGGGACGCGGGGACATAGCTGGGCGCGGAAGATGCGGGAAATGGCAGCCCCCAATCGATAAACGCGCTGTCCATGCCCTGGGCAATGCCCGCCAACGTGCCGTTGCGATAAATAAAACTCCGGATAGGGCCGTAGGGCTGAATATTCCACTGCACCAAATTCTTGGCGACCACCTGGGCCGTGCCGGATGTGACCGTGCCGGAGGTGTTCGGTACGCCGGTCTGGAGATACGTGAACGTCGTGCCGCTGGGCACCGAGCTGATGGTGAACGCGCCTTCAAACGAACTGTCGGTCGTGCTGTTGCGCAGGATATTGACTTGCACGCCGGTCTGTAAATTATGAGCAGCTGTCGTTGTGCAGGTCGCCACGCCGTTCGTGCGCGAACAACTGGAAATCGTCACGTTGTTCAAGCCGAGCGTGGCGGCGCCGGTGGTCGTCGATCCGGCGGCGCTGGAGGCGGTCAGGCCGCCGTTGTAATCCTCGGAAATCACTTGATACGAATATGTGGTCGTGCCATTGAGAATTCCTTGCGGGGTAACGGCCACTCCCGTGGGCGTCGAGAGCGAAGCCACCGGGCCCGCGCCATAGATGACGATTCCCTGCCCGTTCGCAAAATCGATGGCGCTCGCGCAGGTGACGCTGGCGCTGCTGCTGGTCGTGCTGCAGGTGGTGGCGGGCGGCGGGAGAGTGCCGGCATAACCACCGAAGCGCGTCAAATCAAACGAAGGATTAGGCCCTTTGGTGTGAAAGTCCGCGTCGATATTTTGCTGCGCGGTAAAAGTGTTGGCGACGTTGGTCTGCGCGCCGGTACCCGGGCCAAGCGGTCCCACCTCCGTGCCCGTTTCGTCTTTGTAGTAGAGCTTCTTGTCCGCCGTTTTCGTGTAGAGATTTACGGTGCCGGTTCCCGCCGCACCCGGCGGTGTGCTCTGGTTGGTCAGGTTCAGCGTGCCGCTGGCCAGGTTGCCGATCACCGTGGTATTGCCGGTGACGCTGAGGTTGCCGGTAAGGTTCAACGAAAAAGCGCTGATGGCTCCGGTGCTGGAGATGCTGCTGAAGGTCGGTGAAGAAGGATCGCTGGGCACGATGACGTTGGGGATTTGCTTCGTGGTGATCTGCGGCCCGGAGATTTCGATCATGTAGCGCCCGGGCGCCGCGTAGAAGAAATAGTTGCCGAGGCCATCCGTGGTGGTGGGATTGGCAAGCGCCTGCGTAAGGGCAGAGTCGGAATAAATCAGCGCGAGCGGCGTGCACGGTTGCCCCGTGGCTGGCATCACGCAAACGCGCACCGTGGCTCCCGCCAGCGGCACCCCGCGCGAATTGAAGACAATGTCGTCTTTGCGTGAGCCCTGCGCGCGCACTCCCGGCGCAAGCGGACCCACGTGCAGCGCCAGTGCCAGCAGTGCCCAGAGAAACCCCATCGCGATTTTTGATCGTATCATGCGCTTGCCTTTTGAAAGATTGGGAATCGGCGGAGATGAAATTTCCTACTGCAGCTTGCGCGCGGTAATGGTGATCTGTACCACGTCGGTCGTGACGCTTGCCGGATAGGCGCCGGCGCTAAGCTCGGAGCCGCCGCCGGTGAAAGCTTTGAGCTTCCAATTGTTCAGTGCGGTTCCCTGCACGGGCACGTAGTAACCGGGATTGCCGTTCTGGCTGTCGGCAAATGCCTGGACGATTTGCGTGGTCGGCAGTCTGTCGGCGACGGTCGTGAAGTCCAGGGTGTCGCCGCCGGTCGGGTAGTTGCCCGAAAACGTGAGCGTCCCAATGGCATAGAACAAGTTGCTGCCCGAACCGTCTTCATTGTTCGGCAAAAGCGTGATGGTGATCGGCATAGTTCGCTCCAAAGAACATTTTGTAACCGCAAGGTGCGACGCAAAGGAAGTAAAGGAGGTTGAGAAGGTAAAGGAAAAGAGACCTTGAACATTTCCGCTATGTTGCTCCGACGTCCGGTTCTCTCCTTTACTTCCTTTATCTCCTGAACTTCCTTTACTTCCTTGTTCAGAATGGTGTGTAGCCGGTGCGTGAAGAAAAAGGCCGGCGCCGGCGCGACGACTGCTGCTCGCGCCGCACCGCCGCGCTGACCAGGTCTTCGATCGCGTCGGAAGCCGCTTCGTCCCACTTTTCCGCAAGCGGGCTGCCGCGCGCCCAGCCGGCAAGCGCAGCGGTGGCGTAAGCGATGGCTTCCTGGGCGTTGCGAATCAATACGGGCGAAGTTGCATCCGTGAAATCCGGATAGGCTTTGAGATAACGCAGGCGGATCTGCGTGTCCTGCGTGGCGCCGAGGAAATAGAGGCCATCGGCGCGCCATTCCCAGACGCTGAGCGTCACGTCCTGCGCGCGCGACGGCAGCCCGCCATGCTGCGAGAGGTCAACCATCTCGAGAAAATCCTGCGTCGAGCCGTTGGGCCGTTCCCAGATTTTCACGGGCACGAGCAGGTCGGTTGGCAATTGGTTGGGAGGCGCGGTCGAGTCCGTGATGGAAACCTGCAGCGAAGTGTCCGTTTGCGTTACGGCAGACAGCACCAGCAGCACATCGTCCTGTATAAATCCGCCGCCGCCCGCATTTCCGATCGCCCGTTGCAGCTTGCGATACGCCGAATTGGCGTAGGGCAGCAGCACCGCGTCTGTGAACAGGTTGCCCTGGGCATCATTCAGCAGCGAGCGCACCAGCGACGTGATCTGTCCCGCAGAGTTGTACGCGCTTGATCCAACGACTGGCATGAGTATGCCTCTTATTTATCTTGACAGATATTTACCATACTAGTATAAAGCGCGACGCGTGGGGCGCGTTTTGGAGAATGCTACCAGTGGGGGTACTGGACGCGCCTCTCAAGCGCTGAAGGCTGGCGACAGCCCTATGGGTTCGAGTCCCACATTCTCCGTTCCGCTTTCAGCGCGACGGTCAAACGTTGCTCGGTGAACCGTTTAAATTATTCATGTCAGGTGTTCGCTGTACAGCAAATCCTGTACTTACTCTATGGACTTGACAAGTCGATTGAATTATACTGTGCCTGCTTGAGAGGCGCGTCCAGTACGCGTAAGCATTTGTTCTTGGGGCAGCCGTTCTGGCTGCCCCTTTTTTAGGTCCGACACACTCAACTAATCGTTAGGCAGCGGCGACTTTTGCAAATAAGCCGCCACGCCGATCACCGCATTGATCAGTGCAGCTGCCAATCCGATCCGAAATGTCGCGCCAATTCCACTTTGCAGATTGAAATGCTGCGGATCGATTCCCACCGCGGCAAGCCCGGTGAGCACTCCGCCCGCCGCGCCACTGATGGCCGCAGCCAGCAATCCCTTCAACCAGATGTGGAGATGTGTCATGTCTCAAGCCACCGTCACAAACGGTTGTCTGTGAAACGCGGACACGGAATCATCCAGCGCGTCGTAAGCCCATTGGTCGTAGGCGCGTTCTTTCTGTTGTTCGCGACCATAGAGCCGCGCTCTTTTTATCGAGCGCGGAAACTTTCGCGACCACTCGATGGCCCGCGCGATGTGCTCCGCAGCCGTGGCCGTGAGTTGCAGAAATTCGCCCTTCGGCGTTTCCAGTGTGAAGCAATGTTCGTATTCTCCACGCGCGGGATACGGCCCCAGCGCCGGAATGCTTACACCGTTCTCGCGCTCGACCGTTTGCGCGTACCAGGTGCGTGGCGAGCCGTACACTTCCGGCGGCACCCAGCGCTCGATGTGCCAGCGATTTACCGCCGGATATTTTGGCTCCTGGCGTAGTTCGACGACTTCGCGGAGCAGCGATCCCGTCGCGGGGTCGCGCTCCTCGAATTTTCCGCCTATCCAAGCCAGGCGGTTCCAGCCCCACACAGCGCGGTAGTTCGCTTCGCCAAAGAAGTTGGGCCCGCCGGCTCGCTCGAGTCTTTGCGTGACGCTTTCCGGCGTGTCGTGCGTTTCGCGTACAACTCGAATCATTTTGCCTGCGACGAAAACTCCAGTGTCTTGACGCTGAATTTCTGTTCTCCGCAGTCCAAGATAAGCTCCCTGACGTTCCCCACCTGGCCCTCGACAATGGCCGCGTGCGTGCGCGATGTGGGCTCACATCGCAGAACCGTTCCCGTTTTGAGAGTGCGTGTCCCGGAGTCCAGTTGCACGCCGAGATCCGGCGGGATCATGGGCCGAAGTATGGCCAAGTCTTGCGCAGTGTCCACGCGCAGAAAGACAAAGACGAGAGGGCCGCTCTTGCTCCGCGCTGCGACTACTCCGCAGAGAACGAGGGCCAAGCCGCCGATGAAAATTCTTCGCATGGAAAGATGAGGTAAAGGAGGTTTGTGAGGTTGAGGAAGTAAAGGAGAAAAGTCGCAGCGCCACTTCGCGTTACGACGATTGCTCCCGTCCTTTACTTCCTCCACTTCCTTTACTTCCCTTTTGTTTAGTACCCGGATGGCCGCGCCAGTGTGTCGATGAACGCGCCGGTACGCGGCGAGTCGTCCCACACTTGAAACGCTGTGTCGAAGTAGAAGATGTAGCTGGCTGCAAGCCCGCCGCTGGCGCCGTAAATCGGGAACACGGTGTTGCCGTTGACTTCGTAGAAGTCGATGTCCTTCAGCACGGCGCGTCCCCAGTGCGAGAGGTCCAGGAAATCCACGCGCGTCTGGTCGGCGTTCACGCTGGACTTGATCGGGATTCCGCTCATGGTCTTGCGGCCGCTGAAGAGCAGATCAAGATCATTGCCGCTGCCACCGCCGCCTTCCTTGATGATTTGGCTGACGGTGATGCCCAGATTTTCCCACGCGTGCTCTTGCTCGACGGCCATGTACGCGATCAGTTTGCCGACGTGGCTGATGCCCAGGGCCTTGCGGACTTTGTTGATCGCCAGACGCACGCTGCTCGGAGTCAATGCGGCATTGCCGGCGTTGACGCGCGGCGTCTGCAACTGAATCGGATACGTCGCGCGATTCAGGTTAAGCCACGTGCCAGTGGTCGCGTTGTTCTGGTGATACTTGATGCCGAAGAGCGACACGGGCTGCGCGCCGGTGAGGCCATCGTGCACGATTACGTCGGTGGCCACGGTGCCGGTGGGCACGTTGTCCACGGTGATTTGCTGTGTGGTGATGGGATCGGCGGTGAGCACCGTGGTGGTGACGCCGGCGGCGACGTTGCGGTTGGTGGTCAGCGTGGTGTCGTAAATCTGAATGGTTTGGCCGGGATAGACGAGCGCGGCGCCGTTGGGCACGGTCATGGTGAAGGTTGAGCCGGCGACGCTGCTGATGGTGCCGAGTACGCCGTTCCCCGCCGTCTGCATCAGCTTGTCGAGGAACGCGCGGAACTGTTTCATTCCGTTGGCCACTTCGCGCTTGGCGGCGTTTTCGATGGCGCGCTCGCGCCCGGTGGTCGCGTATTCCACCAGCTTCGTGATTTCAATCGCGAAGCGGAAGAAAATCGGCGAAACCTGCGCGACGTCATACTGTGTACCGCTGCCGCGGCCCAGGTCGCCGCCGTCCGCGTTGTACGAGCCGGCTTTGCCTCCCGGATTGACCTGCAAAGGCAGGCGCATGTTGCGGCTGGAAACTTTCTCCACGTCGCCGCGCTGCTGGATCATGGTGAGTAAAATGTCGTCGCGCTCGTAGAGCAGGGGCACTTTGTCGCGCACCTTCTCGAGCTGCAACGCGACGACGTTCGCGTTCGCTTGTGCTGGCATCTGTTGTTCTCCTTGATTTTCGGGTGGCCGCGAAGCGGCCAACAGAATTGCTGCGTTTCGGAATGGAATTACAAAGCGTCTCTTGAGAAGGCGCCGAAAAAAGTCTTTAATTGGTTGTTTTGTCGCACCGATTGATGTGCGCACTTCGAGAGTCGACCCAGCAGCGAAAGTCGCCTTTGTAGGGGCGCAGCATGCTGCGCCCCTACAAGGCACCGCTTATAATTCGAGGATCTGCTCGTCGCTCAATTTACGGTAATCAACCCTACGGGAGTTGCTGGAGCTGCTTGGCCTTGTGTTCTGCCGCTGCGTATCCTGCTGTTGATTCTTCGCCTGCTGCTCGCGCGGCCTTCCTGGTGAGCTCGACGACGCCGCAACTTCACGCTGGAAGGAGGCTGTCTCAGTGCGCGCCCTTCGAGCGCCATGCGCCGCCAGCGTTGTTTGCGTCCAATCGTTCAGCGCGCGCTTCGCCGCGCCAGGCACGAGCTGCGCCGCGCGTTCGCCGATGATCCGCACCACCTGCGCGCGTGTCTCGCCGTCGAGCCTGCGCGCGGACAGAATCTGCGCGACTTGCTCGCCCAACTGCCGGTCGCTCTTCAGCGCTGCCTCGACATCCGCGCGAATGGCCGCCCCGATCCGCTCTTGTAGAGGCACGATAGATCGTGCCCCTGCGGTGGTGGACTCGTTCGCTCGCGCTAAATTCGGCAGCGCCTGCTCGATCGTTCGCGCAATCGCGCCGCCAACGCTCTTCTCTAAATCCTCGTTGGCCGCTTTTTCAAATGATGCGTAAGCCGCGAGCTCGGCTTCGCGGCCGCCAACGCTCGACGCTCGCGCATTCTGCGTGGCGGCAGGCGCCGACTTCTCTTGCCGAGCTGCGGGTCCAGTATTCTCTATCGTTCGCTGCGTCCCTGGGACGGACGCGCTCGAAGGAGCGCTCGCCGTTCCCGCAGCGCCCACTTTCTCCAGCGCGCGCAAACCTTCAAACACCATCTCGCGAAACGCCGCCGGATCCTCGCGCAGCATCATGGCCGCCAGCTGCGCGCGCTGATTTGTGTCACCCGCAAAATAGGCGCGGTCGATGTCGTCCAGGACTCGCGCGCGCTGCGCCGCGATGCGCGCCTCTTCCGGTTTTGCAAACACCTCGCGGTACGCGGCCGTTTCCTGCCGCGCCTGCTGCACCCCGTTCCACAATTCCCGCGCTTCCCCGCCGCTCTGCGGATCGGCCATCTTTTCCGCCAACCACTTCGGCGGCTGCACTCCCGCCGTGTCCGGCGAGGTTGATGTAGGGCCGGCTTCCAGCCGGCGACTTTCGTGAGGAGTCGCTGAGGCGGAATCCTCTGGCAATGTTCCAGGCGCTGTACGTGAAGAGCTTTCCCCAGTTGCAGCGGGCTGGCTCTCGGAGGCTTGCACGTCCTGCGCTTCTGGCTCGATCTCCAGAATCTGCTCGTCGGTCAACGCAAACAGATCGTGCAGCGTGCTTCCGCCGTTGGCATGCGGTGTCTCGTTCGTAGTGACGATTTGTTCGGTCTGCGGCATCACTTTCCTTTTGCGGCAGGCTGGGTAACGGGCGCTAAGACAGGCGCCGCGCTAAGGGCCATCGCGCGGAGATGCGCCTCCGCGTGGGCGCGAACGTTCGAGAAACCCGCGGGATTCGTCATGTGCGCGGCCTGGCCGGCTTCGGAGTTTGCCCAGCGCTTGCATTCCTCGAATTCCACCGCGTGATCGTCTAGCAGTTGATCCACCGGCACCGAGGGAAGAACCAGCGTATGCGTTCCAGTTCCACCGCCATCGCGACCGTCGCCGCTACCCGCGCCAGCACCACCGCCGACACCGCCGCCGTTGCCGGTAGGGGCGGGGCTTGCCCCGCCCGCTGACGCCTCGGCACCATTTGCGCCGGGCGACCCAAGGGTCGCCCCTACATTCGATCCGTTCGCGGCGTGCGGCTGCGGTTCCACATGCGCGACACCTGATGCGTGCAACGAAACTACAATCGGCGGGCTGGCCAGCAATTGCTGAATCTCGCGCAACTGTTTGTTGCGCGAATCCTCGCCCGGGATCACCATTTCGGTGAGCCCCAGAACGTTTTTGATGTAACCAAGATTGGCGGGCTCGGTCAGCGCGCGCTGAATCACCGGATCGTTAATGCCGAACAATTGCTGCAAAACGCCGCGCTGTTGCGATTTCAGCCGGGGAAATGTCTCATCCGCTTCCGGATGCACGGCGATGTTGCCTTTCAAATCCGCGATACGAATCGCGCGCGAATCAAACACGCCGTCCGGTCCGAGCAGCGGAATCTCCGCGTCATCGGGACGGTTTTTGCGGAAGCAATCCACGCCCAGCAAAATTACGTCGGCGTAAAACTGTTTCATCCGCCTCCAAACCAGACCGAGGCGTCCCAGCGCCTGGTCGCGCGCCAGCGCGTAACCCGATGCCGTTTTCACGTCTTCCATGTTCCCGCCAAAAACGGCGGGAAACAGTCCGGTCAGAAATTGCGACACCGGACCGATCAATTCCTGCTGGTGCTGCACCATATCCGGCGGAACGCGCGCCGGCGCCGGCTGGAAAAATCCCGCCGCCAGAGGTTGCCCCGGACGCGCACGCGCCGGAAAATGTGCCGCTGGCTCCGCCACCTGATTTGCCAGCGCGTCGAAATCCAGCACTTGCGGGTCGGCGTAAATCGGCGGGATGCCGTATTCATACGTCTCCGCCTGCATGTTCGACAAAACGTTGTAGCGCTCCTGCACTTGTATCAACGAATCGCCTACGCTCGGGCGGTTCTGTCCATCGCCCGGCAGAGCGTGCAGCACGCGCCAGTGATCGTCCATTGATTCGCTACGGGCTTCGCAATACGCTTCGCCCGCGAACGCCACGTAGCAGCCATCGGGAAAAAGGGTGAGCAGCTCGTTGCGAACTTTCTCGTCTTCGATGGAATAGAACGCCCATGGCCGCAGCCAGGTGCGGTCAAATGTAATTAAATTCATTAGCGCGTCGCCGGGATGAATCGACGGCAAGCCTTGCTCGACACTGAGCCGCGACACGCGCGCGTAAACATCTTCCGAACCTTGTGATGGTGATGTTTCGATATTTTTTGCCGCGTGTGGATACGCGGCTTTCAGCTTCGCGCGATGCACTTCCGCCTGCCATTGCAGATACGGATATTCGTGCATTTCGTTGGCCCACACAGGGGTGTTCAATTCGAGGCCGCCGGCGATGGAAATGACTTCCTGGCCGTTGGGCACGCGGCGCGATCCCGCAACGCGCGGCACGGTCACGCGCTCCGCCTTGCGCATGTTTTCTGGGGCCAATGCAGCGCCACAGCCCTTACATGACCGCGGCTCTGTAGGGGCGGGGCTTGCCCCGCCCGTTTCAGCCTCGCCACCGTCGTAACCGGGCGACCCAAGGGTCGCCCCTACAGGAACAACGCTAGCCGCTGCCGTTGCCTCTTTTCCGCAATCCGGGCAGACGTAGGTGTCCTCGCCCAGCGGAATCTCCAGCGCCTCGAGCACCGCCTCTTCGTGAAATCCGAAGCGCTGACCGTCCGCCACATAGCGCACGTACGCGCCGAGCTTCCCATCGGTCCACAAAAAATATCCAATCGATGTCAGCAGTTGCTCGACGTGGTTGTTCTGCTCGATCAATTCCGCAACGTCGCTGGCCGCGCGCGCCGCGGAAATGTCTTCCAGCGATTGCGCGGACTGCGGATAGAACCGCACGCTCGGAACGTCCTGGGAAAGCACCGCGACGAACGACAGCCCGAATCCCTGATAAAAATTTGTGACGAACTGATACCGCGGCATCTCCTCGAGTTCGCGATCGTCGCTCGAGCGGTTCTCGTACGGCAAATGCCAGTTCATGTCGTTCGGATTCCACCACGCGTACTGCAAGCCCTGCCAGAAAAGCCGCGCCTGGCGAATCCGACGAATCTCGTGCCGCCGCGCCACCACCCCTTCTTCGCGATACTGCCGTACCAACTCGCGCAGCGCGTTCACCAGCTCCGGCTTGGCGTCTTCGAGCCGCTCGTTGTTCGGGCCCAGATCGATGACCGCTCCGGCCCCGTGGGTTCCGCCGCCATCCGTCAATACGAACCGCGGAATCTCTCTCCGGCCAAGCGAAGCGCCGGCGCCTTGCGGTGAGCGTTGATTCTTCCCCGCATCGTCTTGGTCGTCATCTGCTGACACCAGCGTTCCACCCGGCGTGTAATTTCCGTCCGCGGGCGCAATCGCGCCCGGCGTCTCGGCAAGACTCTCAACTGTGGGGTACAAGTCCATGCGCTCTGCCGCCTTGTGTTTACTAATACGTTGTCTACGTATGGGTAAGTATGCTAACGTCTGTCCCGCTCAACTGCGTCTCCGGGAGTGCTCCCAGTGGGGGTACTGGACACAGCTGAGAACTGTGGAAGGCTGCCTGCAGCCCTAGGAGTTCAAGTCTCCCACTCCCCGCACGACCTTCCATGGATTATCTGTTGACAAATTTCATTGTTAGGTTAAAACTGATTGTGGTTCTCAGCTGCGTCCAGTACTTGTTTCTTCGGGCGACTCTAACGAGTCGCCTTTTTATTTCGTTCAGGTTTCGTGCCCACTCTTAGCGGAAGCCGCTGCAAACTGGCTGTCTCGCGCCGCCCCGCCTTCGCGCCATGCCTGAGTCTGGTGCCACGAGCGCTTTCTCAACCGCGGAAGCGCCACGGGCTTCACGGCGTCGGGAAACTCCACCGGCGGAAATCCCGCAGTCCCCAGCAGCGAATTCGTCAGCGCGCGATTCTCCGCCCGCAAGCGACATACTTCGGCTTCAAGCGCGTCGACATACCTCGACCGCAAGAATCTTTCAAAGAACAAGAACATGATTTAGGGTAACTTCAACTCAAGAGGCTGCGACTGCGATCACGGATCTGCGTTTTCTGAAGGCCAGGATCACGTTGATGACGAATATGGTCAGGGCCGCAACGCCGCACAGTTCCGAACGAATGATATTAGGGACGACCGCATCGGCAGCCGGGGTCGCCGAGTTTAGGTACGCCTCCATCGAACGTGCACTGGCGAAATAAAAGGCCATTCCCGCGAGCACCAAAGCGAGAGTTGTCGCAGCCAACACTACGCTCATTTGGACCGCAGACACTCTCGCGACGAAATAGTGGGCTGCGGAGAACAGCAACAGAACCCCACCACCCCAGACGAGGATGAGGGGTGTAAGCACGCCTGGGAGTATCGCCCGCCACGAGAACAGGGCTGCGAGTCCAATCGCACCCACCAGCACCAGGACCGTCCCGGTCACAAGAAACATCCCGGCAGGTCGCAACGTCAGTCGGAGTACGCTACCCATTGTTGCAAATATAGCTCCGCATCAATCCGCTGACAATAGGATTTGATAAACAACTCCACTAGTGCCGGCGCGGAAATTTCTTCGGCGCAAACTGTTTGCGCGCTTCGGCTTCGAGGCGCTGGTAGTGAATCGCCTGCGAAGTCGGATCGGTCGCACTCACTTGGCGCACGATCTGTTCGCCGAGCGGCATGCCGGTAACAAAATGCGGCTGCGGGCCGTGTAGGGGCGGGGCTGGCCCCGCCCTCGTCGGCACAAAGGCCGATGCAACACCGGCGAACCTTCCGCCGGAGACCAAGCCATAGCGAGCGGCGTCCGCCGGATCGTCGCCGTCCATTTTGCGAATGTCTTCGACGCGCCGGTCGTCGCGCACCAGCGTCGGCAGACAATTGATCAGCTTCGCGCAATTCTCGGTAATCACCCACGCGTCGGATTCCAGCAACTGATACATCAGTTGCCAGCCGCCCACGCGATCGTCGTCGGCTGGCACCGCGCGCGGCAGGCCGTTGGCTACCAGCACGTCGCCCAACTGCTCCGCGATCGAGGCTTCGGCGGTGCGATGCGCGAACGCATCCGGCGAGAGAAACACCTCGGTGATTCGTTCGCGCCCGCTGCGCTCGGCAATTCCCTGGGCCAGCATGCGCGGCGAAAGATTGTTCTGCACGAACTCGCGATAGGTGATGATGCGCGAGTTGAAAGTCGAAAGTTGAGAGTCAAAGGAAGAGCTCGATAAGGCTGGAGTGTTTCTACCTTCAACTTTTGACTGTCGACTTTCTACTGCCGCCGGAACGGCGCAATGCCAATACACCGCGCTAGGATGCTGAAATCCCCAGTCGATGGAAATCCACCGCGGCCACCACGGTTCGAGCCGCAAATCTTCCGGGCGCGCGGTGTGGCGCCCGACGTCGAAGACGTCGAAGTACTGCCCGGCGAAAACATCCCAATCCCCTTCAAGAAACGCGCGCCGCAAATGTTCCGGCAGCGCTTCGAGCGTCCGCCGATACTCCGCGTCGTTGGCGTAGATGGGGTTATCGTCGAGCCGCGCGCGAATAAACTGATAATCGCCGGGGTTGTACAATTCCGGGCGGTCGAATCCCGCCGGCGGAACTTGATCGACCCACAGCGCCTTCACCCAGGCGTGCCCGACGTTCCCCGGGTTGGTCGCGCCCGCCATATTGCAAAAACTTCCCGGCACGGGGCAGCGGTTGCGGCTGGTCAGGAATTGCCACTGCTTCAGCGTGAAATGCGTCAGCTCATCGATTCCGATGAACACGAACTCCGCGCCTTGATAATGGTAAACGTCGTTTTCGTTGCGGCAGTAGCCGAAGCGCGTCGTGGAACCATTTTTCCAGGTCACCAGGTGCTTCGACTCGTTGTAACTACGATAGTGTGAACGCGGCACATCGCGTCGGAAATACGCGAGCAATGAAGATTCCAGCTCGGGATAGGTGCGCCGCAACAACAGGGTGTCCGCACCGGGCCAGGCCTGCGCTTGAAAAATCGCTTCCCAGAGGAGCGCCTTGGTTTTCCCCGGGCCTGCCGCTCCGCCAAACAACCGGTACTTCGCGGAGCTGTCGTGAAACTCCTGCTGGCGCTCGAACGGCCCGTATTGTTTGCTGATCCACACTTATCGATAGATCTTTGAAAAACGGCTGCCGGTGATCCAGGCCGCCACTGAAGCGAGCATGCCGGCCTTCACGCCGAAACCAAGAGAATGCCAGGAAGCCAGAAACGCCCAGACGAAACCGCCGACGCCCCCAATCTTTAGTACATAGTCGAGATGAATGGCGTTCGTGAGCTTCTCGAAAAAAGAAGCACTGGAAACAGAAACTCCCGTCATTTTCTTGCTCCTTCCGCTGCGCGTCTGGCGACAGCGCTGTCGATGTCAATCACAATCTGCTGCGGCTCCTCGGCCAGCGCGGCCGCGCCCTTATAGCGCATCTCGGTCAGCTTCTCGACGGCGCGCTGCTGGATCTTAGGGTCCTCGTTTCTCAGGAGCCTTTGCCAAACCTCGAACAAATCAATGCGCCGGTGAATCTCGTCGACGAATTCGTCAGGACTGGAAGGAAGCTGGGATTCTCCACCGGGAATTGGTTTGTCCTTGGTGCCGGAACTCTCTTCCGCGCTGTTCGCGTCGCCATCTGTTCCTCTGTGGTCTCCACTCGCCGAGAGCGCGCCTTGGCCGTGGCCGTTCACACGCGAGTTGCCGTTTTCAGCAGCGCGCACGATTTGGCCAGGGCGTGTTTCCGGGTGAGCGATGCCCTGCTTAGGCGAAGTAGCGCCGCGCGGCCGGCGACCTGGTTTGGGATTGCCGCCCGGCGTTCTTCCAGCTTGGACGACGGACTCCGGTGAATTGCCGTTCGTTAATGCTAATTTTTCTGGCATGGATTTCCTGTCTGTCGCGCAGATCTCGCGGCGTCGCGCTCGCAGCGCATGGGGAATCCGTGCATCCACATCCCGAGCACCGCGCCATGGACCGCGTTCTCGTGGCCGCGGCAAAAGTTCGAGCGACGCGTAGCGCGTCGCCGGCAGCGCCGCCAGGCGTTCGGCAAAACGCGATCGCGAATGTACGATATGCAGCGTTTCATGAGACCAACTCAAAATTCCGAAACTTGGCTAACCCGAGCCGTCGGGACGATTCACGCAGCCAACGGATACCGCCGCCGCGCAAAGTTGATCACGCGATCGAGCGGAACGCCGGCGAACTCGCACACCAGGCTGAGATTCTCGCGATCCGTTGGGCTATCTGCCCGCAAATAGCTGCAAGCCCGCACGCGTTCCACGGGATCCGTTTCATCCGAGAAGGAGGCCAGCTCCGCGTCGTCGTACGCCTGCTCCAGCACCGCGCGCCACAGTTTTCTTTCCGCAGCGACCATTGCGCACCTCCGCTAAACCAACAGCTTTGCCGTCAATCCCGCGCCGCCGGTCGAAGAAACAAACTTGATGCGCAGAAACTTCGCTTGCACCCCGGTGACGGTGCGCGCTTCTCCCGCCGTGGCCGTGCTGGTATCGATGGTCTGGTATTCGGCGTCGACGTCGGCCATCGCGCCTTGCAGGATCAGGCTCACGGCCGTCGGCGCGGTGCCAAAGATGGTCTGCCAACGCACCGCAGTGCCCGTGTCCGGCTGCCCCGCGTAGCTGGGGAGCGCAAACTGGCTGCCCGCCTGCGCGCTCCCCGGAAACGCTTCGTTGTTGAAGCTGAAGCCCACATCCCCCGGCATAAGCGAACTCGGCGGCGTCAAATTCTGATAGCTCGGCATCTCGGCTCCTTTTTAAACACACCTGTGCGCCAGCGCAGTGGCGCGAATCGTGTAGTGGCGGGCCTTTAGGCCCGCGGGGTTTTCTGTCGTTGGTAGTTCTTAATGAACGTTGCAGGAGTCCGTCAGAAACGGCCCTAAAAAGCAAAACGCCCCGGCAAGGCCGAGGCGTGCTTCTCTACAGGGGAAAGTGTACCACAACGCTAAATGTTGTCAAGAGCAATTTTGGAAAAACTTGAAAATATTTGAAAACATTTTTAAACCACGGCAAATGAACAATTTACGATCCTCAGAAATTGCATTCCCCTTCGGCCCGCAATGCTACAATTCGCCGCCGGAGGTCCACTATGCGGCTCTTTCGTATCTCCCTTTCGCTTCTAACGCCTTTTCTCTTCATCACGTTAGCCCCTCGCGCGGGTGCGCAAGCTACAAAACCTGCCGAATCTGCTCCGCAGCAGCCGGCTCCCGCCCAACCCACGGCGACCGAACTCAGCAAGAAAGAAACCGTCTCCTCGGCCATTTTGCGAGGCTTCCAGTACCAGGAATATGGAGTTCGTTCTGCGGCCGAAGCCATGCCCGAGGAAAAATACGGCTACCGCCCTGCCGAGGGAAAATTCAAAAACGAAAAACCCGAGTTCGGCCCTGCGGAGGTCCGCACCTTCGCGCAGCAGGTCAAGCATGTGGCCTGCGCGAACTTCGCCTTCGCAGCGGAACTCGAAGGAAAGACCCCGCCCCCGGGTTGCGACAAGGACGGTCCCAGCCCGGCGAAAACCAAGCAAGAATTGCTCGTGTACTTGCGCGACTCGTTCGCGGAGACGCGCAAGGCGCTGGCGGCCATCGACGCAAAAAACATGTTCGATCCCGTTGAAGGTCCCTACGCGACTCCAAACACCCGTCTGGGCATGGCCACCGTCATCGTCTGGCATAACGCCGATCACTACGGCCAGATGATTCTGTATCTCCGTGAGAACGGCATCGTGCCGCCCGCCAGCCGGCCGAAGCCTCCGGAGCTCCAAGAAAAATATTGAGTTTCACCGCACTACGGGCGGCTTAGCACAGGCAATCTAATTTAGCGTGGCGCGAAAGAATTCCAAGGCCAGTTGCACAGTTTGCGCGTGAACGGCATCGCGATCGACGCCGGGATCATCTCTACAAAGGGCTGGGCGGTTCTCGCGGGCAGCGGGAGTGCAGGAATCCAGAAAGGCGTAGTGTCCCACATTGGCCGGAAACAGTTTCAGCTTCGCGCCGGGAATGGTCGCCGCGAAATACTTCGCGCTGGAACCGATGGGCACGTTCTCATCCCCTTCTCCGGCCACAATCTGGACGGGGATGGAAATCTTTGCCAGCGCCGCTTGCGGAAAAGCGGGGCCGAGCGCCGGAGCGATCGCGAACACGGAGCGCACGCGCGGGTCGCGGTAGGAATCACCGGCGTGCTGCATGAATTCGGGATGGTCGCTTGTCAGCTTTCGGAAGTCGCTCACGAGGCTCGGAAATTCCGGCGGAGCTTTGCAGAGGTCGTCGGCCTTAGGCGAATCGCAGAAGCGCAGAAATGCCATGGGGTCGGTGACACCGCCGGCGATTTCCATCATCGTGTAGCCGCCGAGCGAGAACCCTGCCGCGGCGATGCGTTTCGCATCGATGTGTTTGCCGAACGTTCCATCCGTGAGCATTCCGCTGATCACCTCGCTTAGATCGCGGGCGCGTTCCCACCACGTCGAAAACCCCTCGACGGTGTACGGCTCCGCGCCATTGTTTCCGGGATGGTTTACCGCCGCGACGATGTAACCATGCGCTGCAAGCGCGGTTCCGAGCCACGCCATGGAGAGGCCGGAGCCGCCGGTCCCGTGCGAAATCACGATGAGCGGAAACTGGCCGGGAGAAGGCGCAATCCCGGCGTTTTGTGCAGCACTGCCCAGCACGAAGAGGGAGCTCAAACCTGGTATAACGATGGGCTCCTCGTGCGAAGACGAGACCGCCGGGTACCAGATGACCGCCATCAACGCGTGCGTTTGCGCGCCACGCCAGTTGTAGGGCTCCTTCGGATGAAAGGTGCGGAAGGTCATGCCGATTTTGTTGGAGTCCGGCGATGGATGTTCTTGCGCATACACGATGGGGTGCGAGCTGAATACACTGGCCGCGAGCAAAATAGTCAGGAATCCAAGGAGATGGCGGCGTGCGATTCGCTGCATACGTTCCTCCGCGACCTGTGGTGTCAGTTCTTAGAGGATAACGCGCGGACCGCGGGAAATGTTTCGCCAAACCGCGGGAATTGCGCGGCATTGCGCTACACTTTTATGTATGACGGATGTTTCTTCGACCGCGCGCCTGGCTCGCATACAGCTCCATCCCATCAAGTCGCTCGATCCCATCGAGGTGAAGGAAGCGCGCATCGGCCCCGGCGGCGGTCTGGAACTCGACCGCGCGTGGGCGCTCTATTCCGTCGACGGCCAGTGGGTGAACGGCAAGCGCACTGCGGCCATTCACCTCATTCGCGCCGCATATGCGACGGATCTTAGCGCGGTTACGCTGTCTGTCCCGGGCGATCGTCGCAATACTCCCACAAAAACATTCGCGTTTCCGCAAGACACCGCGCCCGCTGCCGAATGGTTCAGCGCGTATTTTGAGCGCCCCATCCTCGTTCGCTATTCCCCCGAAGGATTCCCCGACGATTCCATTGCCAACGGCCCAACGATCATTTCAACCGCCTCGCTCGACACCGTTTGCGGCTGGTTCGCTGGCCTCACCGTCGACGAGGTACGCCTGCGCTTCCGCACTTCTCTCGAAATTTCCGGCGTTCCCGCGTTCTGGGAAGACCAACTCTTTGGCGAAGAGGAACGCAGCGCCGTCCGCTTCCACATCGGCGAAGTCGCCTTCGAGGGCAGCAATCCCTGCGCCCGCTGCCCCGTTCCCGCGCGCAATCCCCGAACCGGCGAGGACTTGATCGGCTTCCAAAAGCGCTTCAGCGAACTCCGCCGAGCGCATCTCCCGCCCTGGTCCCCCGCCGCCCGTTTCGACCACTTCTATCGCTTAACCACCAACACCCGCGTCGCCCCCACCGAGCAAGGCAAAACGCTGCGCATTGGGGACACGATGGCATTGTAGGAGCAATGTCCGCCTGCGGCAGGCAGGCTTGCAGTGCCCGTCCTTCGCGATCTGCCAACCTACGATGTGCTTGTTTCGTACCCTACAGATTTGCGTTACCTCGCGTCCAGGCGAATTCCCTCAATGATGAAGATTAGAATGTCGCAGGAAGCGGCGACACCGGACGCTGAACGGACCGTGCTATCGTGGTCTCCGTGTCTGGAGGTCAAGATGCGCTTCCGCTTTCGACTCCTCGCGCTACTGCTCTTCCCGCTTTTTCCAGCATCGGCACAGGAACAAACGCCGCCGGCGAAATCGACTGCTGCGCAGCCGCGTGTCTTCGTCGAGTATCTGGGCGCGGCTGGCTGGCGTATCAGCGACGGTTCGACGGTCATCCTCGTCGATCCCTACATTTCCAGAATCATCGGCCCGCCTCCACCGCTGCGTCCGCCGTTCCAGCGGCAACCTGGCGACACTCGTCCGATTTACAAATGGAGCGATCCGGCGACGCCGGACGAAGCCGCGATCGATGCGAAAATTCCGCGCGCCGACTTCGTTTTCGTCACACACACACACTACGACCATGTGCTCGATGTGCCGCATATCGCGCTGAAGACCCACGCCGCAGTGATCGGCACGGAAAGCACACAAAACGTACTGCGTGCCTACGGCGTTTCGGAAGAGCAACTCTTCACCGTGCGCGGGGGCGAGGACTACGATTTCGGCAGATTCTCGGTGCGTGTCATCCCCAGCCTGCATAGCCCCCTCGACCATAAGCATTATTTCAGCCCGGATAAAGCGCCTGCCGGGCTCAAAGCGCCGCTCACGTTGGAACAAATCCATCCCGAAGGCGGCACCCTCGCGTATCTCATCCGCTTTCGGGGACACCAAATTCTCGTCTTTGGCGGGATGAACTACATCGAGCGCGAACTTGAAGGCTTGCGTCCGGATGTCGTGATGGTCGGCGCCGCAGGCTCGCGCAGCGAAATCTACGATTACACCGGGCGGCTAATGCGGGTCTTGCACTTCCCTACTCTCGTCCTGCCCACGCACTGGGACGACTTCTTCGCACCGTTCGATGCTTCGCAGCAGCGCTCGATTGACGCGCTACAGCCGTTTCTACAGGAGGTCACCGCAGCCTCACCCAGTTCCGGAGTCCCGGTGCCGAGGTATTTCGACCCGATTTACCTGAGCGAAGCGCACAGCCCGTGAGTGTTTCAAATATTGGGGAGATCCCTGCTTCGGGGCTTTGTATCGCCCACAACGTCAGGCGCATCCAACCGTGAAACCATCTTCAAATCTGGAGCCCCACTGGAGGTGCCCATGTCGATTCGTCCAGTAAAGCGATTGATCAAGTCCAAGCCCACGACCGAGGGAGCCGGTGTGCATTTGCGCCGCGCATTCGGCTTCGGCGCGACCACTGAGTTCGACCCTTTCCTGCTTCTCGACGATTTTCGCAACGATGTTCCCGAAGACTATCTCGCCGGCTTTCCGTGGCATCCGCATCGCGGCATCGAGACCATCACCTACGTTCTCGCCGGCACGGTCGAACATGCCGACAGCATCGGCAATAAAGGCGCGATCTCTCCCGGCGATGTGCAGTGGATGACCGCCGGCAGCGGCATCATCCACCAGGAAATGCCCAAGGGCGACCACGCCGGCCGCATGCACGGCTTCCAGCTATGGGCCAATCTTCCGTCGTCGCTCAAGATGACTCCGCCGCGCTATCAGGGCATCGTCTCTTCCGACATTCCGGAAATCACCGATGACGACGGCACGCACGTCCGGCTGGTGTGCGGAAATTTCTGGGGCAAGCGCGGGCCGGTCGACGGCATCGCGGCCGATCCGATTTACATCGATGTGTCCGTGCCGCCCGGCCGCCGCAAAACGCTGCCCGTTGAAACCGGCAGCCACGCGTTCGCTTATGTTTTTGCCGGCAGCGGAAAATTCTGCAACGCTTCGGAGCCGCTCGCGGTGCCCACGGAATCGGTGGGCTGGCTGGACACTGCGCCGCCCTCCGCCGCGGACAATCGTTCGCTTGTTTTGTTCGATCGCGGTGATGAAGTCGCCGTGCAAGCCGGCGACGACGGCATCCGCTTCCTGCTCGTGTCCGGCAAACCGCTCCAGGAGCCCGTCGCGTGGTACGGCCCCATCGTCATGAATACGCAGGAGCAGCTCCAACAAGCCTTCAGCGAACTCCAACGCGGCACGTTCCTGAAAAAAACGGCCGCTAAATCAGGATAGCAACGGCAAGTCTCCTCTGAATTGCTTAGGCCCAAAGAAGACTTTTCATATTCCTAGCTTTCGTTGGCACAAGTTCGGCGTATATGGTGTCCAACATATAAGCGATGAACGGTCTCGACGCGCCTTAGGACTTCATGACCTATCTAAAGTCTCTCAATACCATCAGTTTGCTCTTTCTCCTCTATCTGTTCGCAGCCTCCGTTTACACAGCTTTTTCACTCTCGCGTGCACTTCTCGGACTCCGCGCTCTCCGGAAGCGCAAAGCGCCCGAAGCGCCTGGCATCCGTGAGCGCTGCATCGCGGATCTGAGTGTGCGCCTCTTGAATCTTCGCCAATTCCACTGGTTCTCTGTTTTGCTTTTTGTTTGCAGCTTCGCTCTTCAACAACGCTCCGTCTTTAGTTTTATGGGGCTCAACAAGATTCCCGAGAGCATACTAATAATTCAGGCAATCAACATAGATGCGAACTATGTTCTTCTCGTTTTCATCGTTTTCATCGTCTTCCTCAACCTGCATTCCCTTCAGTGGCTCGTCGCCGGGCGATTGCGGTCTGTAGCGCGCCGAGTCAACCACTCTTGATATATCGTTGGAGATGTGACATCCTATAGGATGTATGCCACTCCGAATTGTCCTTGACACTTCGGTCTTAGTCGCCGGGCTGCGCACGCGTTTTGGAGCTGGTAACGCTGTCCTACGCTTGATCGCTATGCGACGAGTTACGCTGCTCGCAAGCCCGCCACTATTCTTGGAGTACGAGGACGTACTAAAGCGACCCGAACACAGATTGGTTCACGAGCTTACTCCTGATGAGATTGACGAATTTCTGGCAGAATTCGCCGCGTTAACCGAACCGGTCGACCTTCATTTTCGATGGCGGCCCCAAGTGCGCGATCCTGGAGATGAGATGGTTTTAGAAACCGCGATTAATGGAAGCGCGCAAGCGGTTGTAACATACAACGTGAGTGACTTCTTGCCGGCCGCCGAACGATTCAATATCGCCGTCTGGCGTCCTTCTGACTTATTGAGAAAGGTAAAATCATGAGCAAGGGCACCTATCCCCTGAAGCTCCCTATGTCGATCAAAAAGGCCGCTCAACGGCTGGCCAAAGAGGATGGCGTGTCGTTGAACCAATGGATCGCCGTGGCGGTCGCGGAAAAAGTTGGGGTCGTCGAAACCGCTGCGGAGTTCTTCAAGAAACGCGCCGGCGGAGCCTCGGGAAAGGGCTTGATGAGGTTCTTGCGGAACGCGCCGCGTCATGCTCCTGAACCGGAAGACGCAATTCGCTGACAAAGCGAAAAAAACAAGCGACTTGCAACTAAACACAGCGCTCAGGCGCCAAAATATTTCCTCGGCGGGAACATTCCGCGGCTCAGCAGTTCCTTGCCGCAACGGCGGCGGATCTCTTCCGTCCAATTGACCCAGCTGCGTTCGCTCAAGCCCAGGAAATGGCGCGCGTTGTCGTAGGGTGCGAGACCGAGGTAGTACACGCGAAACAAGACAAGGCGTGAGGCCCAGTCCGGTCCGTCGAGCGCGCTCTTCCCTGCCAGCGCGAAGTCCGCGACCCATTCGTTCAGTCGCGGGCGGAAGTCCGGCCGCCACAGAAACTTCCCCGTATCCTTCCAATTCAGCGCGGAAATGCCGCGTTTGGTTTCCAGCACCTCGCGGGCGCCACGGTAGATCTCCCAGCAAACATCAAACGCCAGCTCTGGCTTGACGCTCATCGCTCCTCCGCACTGCAAGCGATCTCAGTTCCACATTGCTTAGGCCCGGAATGCCACACCGCCAAAACTTCGCTCTCAGCAAACCAGCGACATCGCCATTCGTCCTGCCCCGCTGCGCTCGGGGCCGCGACGCACGGCAACGCGCATGCCCCGCTGCAGTTGGTACTCCCACACCGCGCCAAGCTCTTCGGCGCGCAGCACTTCATCCATTTCCCGCCGCCGCTTCTCCAGCACAAACGCCCCATACTGCGGCTTGCGCAGATGGCGCAATTGCGCCGAAATGCTGGCTTCGCCGTAACACGTGAGCTGCGCCAGCTCCTGCAGCGTCAACCACGTCCCGCACTGCCCCGCGGCAAGCATCACATCGCAAAGCACCTGCCGCTGCGTGCGCAACGGCACTCGCCTCGGCACTTTCTCTTTCGTCCTATGCATCGCCATCGCCTCCTCTCCCAGCCTTCCGCTTCTCCGATCCATCTCAGCGGCCAGGAAATTCTTCCGTGCTCGTCAGCGCCACCATTCATTGCTCGCGCGATTCTCCATGTTCACCGCGATCCACTTCGATGGAAGCGTCGTCAACAGACTCATCGGCGACTTTGTCGTCGCTCCAAGCCGTGCGGTCAGGGTCTTCGTAGTCGCCCGCACACGCACTGCAAGCGCGCATCGCCGGGGCGCTCATGACAGCAAACTCGTTTTGAGCGGCTGCCTTCGATGTGCGCCGCCGTCACGGCCGCGCAGACCTTCAAAAGTTTTCCACAACTTTCCACAACCGTTAACGACATGATTATCCTTGAATGTTATAACCATAGTGTTACTATGCAATCCTCGTCCGCACAGGAGGATCCCGTGACCCGGTACCACACGCAGCCGCCGTGGGAGTTTTTGTTGTCCGCTTCGCGCAATTCGCTGCAGTCCTACGAATTGACGCGCCTGAGTCATGCCGCCAATCTCCGCAAGGAGATCAATGCCCTGCTCGACCAATGGCTGGAGGAAAACGCTTCGGCCATGCTGGCGCGCTGGTTGATGGAGCAACGCGAACGTCCCCGGCAAGTCCCGGACGACATCGCCGGGACGGAATCGCGCACGAACGGAACACATTCTGTGTCCGATAATTTCTTCGCGGATCAGGCCGCCCCGCCGACGGCAACGCGCGGCCCTTCGTGAAGCCATGCCGCTGTTTCGGGGCTTACTCTTCGTTTCCAAGTTCGTTGCAACGCTCCTGCTCCAGCCCGCCCCCAGCCGCACAGCCTCGCCATGTACCGTACGTTTCTGCGAACACGACTCTCTCGCCGCCGCCATCCCCGCCGGCGCTGCGCACGACCCCGCCTCTCTCGCCGGTGCCGCGTCCTGCAATCCTGGCGTGCTCATCCGCCCCTCCGAGGACTTCTGTCTGCAGAAATGTATATTTATTAGGAGACTCTAATCTGGACGCGCGACACAGCTCTCGCGGGACAACTTCGGACTCACAATTATGGAAAACAATCCCAGGAAGAAATTAAAACTGAGCTGGTTAGCGAGCAGCGGGTACGGAGGGCGGTTTTTCGAGCAGTTGTTCTTTGCGATAAATCAGCGAATTGATGTCGTACGTGGCGAGTTCAAATCCGTGGCCATGCGTGATGGCGTCGGTCGGGCAAGCTTCCACGCAGTAGCCGCAGAAAATGCAGCGCGAATAATCGATGTTGTAAACGCTGGCGTAACGCTCCCCGGCCGAAATTCGGTGGGCGTCCACATTCTCAGCAGCTTCGATGTAGATGCAATTGGCGGGGCAAGCCGCCGCGCACAAAAAACAACCCACGCACTTTTCCAATCCGGATTCATCGCGATGCAGCACATGGATACCGCGATAACGCGGCTGAAAATGAACGGGTTCGTGCGGATAGTTCTCCGTCACCGTTTTCCGGAATATGTTGCGAAAGGTCACACTGAAACCTTTCACCAGTGTGGAAAACGTCTCCCCGACCTCGCGGATGATGGAAGGCATAGGGGTGAAGTGTAACAAACGTGCCATGACTCGGCAAATCGCGGTTGCCAGGTGACTTTGTGGCCGTCTAGGATCCCTTCAACGAATCGATAATCTGCTTGCCGTGGAAGCGCCCGTTTTCTATGAAGATTTCGCTGGTATGGCGCCCGCCAATGACCACGCCGGCCAGGTACAGCCCCGGCACATTGCTTTCCAATGTGTTTTGGTCAAGCGCGGGCTTGCGGCTCACCGGGTCGAGGTGCACTCCCAAGCTCTCGATAAAGCTGAAGTCCGGATGATACCCGGTCAGCGCGAACACCTGCCGCGCGGATAGGCGCTTTTCGCCCGCCCCGTTTTGAATCACCACGTGGTCTTCCGTAATTTGCTTTACACGCGTCTGGAAAAGAGCGTGCACCTGCCCTGCCTTGATGCGGTTCTCAATGTCCGGCCGCACCCAGTACTTGATCGTGGATCCGAGTTCCTTGTCACGATGCACGAGGGTCACTCGCGCGCCATTGCGATACAAGTCCAGCGCCGCCTCGGCTGCGGAATTCTTCCCGCCGATCACTACTACGTCCTGATTCCAGAATTCGTGCGGCTCGGTGTAGTAGTGCGAAACGTGCGGCAGATCTTCGCCGGGGACGCCCATTTCGTTCGGCAGGTCATAGTAGCCTGTGGCCACGGCGATCTTTTTGGCGTGATACCTTTCCTCGACGCCCTTCTCTGTTTGCGTGACAACCGTGAACTTGCCTTCGTTCCCCTCAACCCGCAGGACTCGCTCGTAAAGCCGCAGTTCGAGTCCGTAATGTTCTACTGCTTTGCGATAGTACTTCAGCGCTTCGACGCGTGTCGGCTTCTCCGCAGCGCACACCAGAGGCAGATCACCGATCTCGAGAAGTTCCGGCGTCGTAAAAAACACCATGTTCACTGGATAGTGGTAGATGGAATTGCAAAGGCAGCCCTTGTCGATCACCAGCGGCCGCATTCCCGCCCGCTTCGCTTCGATGGCGCAGGCCAGACCCGTCGGTCCGGCGCCAATACAGACAATATCGTAAGTTCTCATAACACTTTCAGTTTGCCGGGGGCTCATCGGAATTGCAAATCAATGCGGAATTACTGCGTTGCAGGCAAGTCCAGAATTCCTGCAAGCTCAGCGCGGAAGTTCTCAAGCTCTTGCAGCCGCTCCGGCGTAGCCGCCAGTTCAGTCTTCTTCCAGACAAACACTTCCCCGCCGCCGCGTTTCAAGCGCACACTCAGATTGCCGTCGACCAGATACGTCGCAGGCGCGAGCAACTTCAGCCCGCCATTGGGAACGGGAGAGAGCACTGCCGCACAATCCCCTCTGCGCAGGCATAGAGCGCTCTCGTAAGGTGGAATAGACAACGGGCGAAATCCAGCCTCCAACAGCCGCTCAATCGTCTGCATCTGCTGAGGCGTAAGTTCAACCATGGGGTGGGCTTATCTGCCCGCTTGTAGTGGCGGGGCTTGCCCCGCCCGTTCTTATGCTGGGGATTATGCCGCCGTCGAATCCGCCTCGGAGGAAGATCCTTCGAGCTGCGCCAGGATTTCGCGCAAAGTTGCAACCAGCTCATCGCGCGAAACATGGCTTTTCTTAAACTGAATCCTGAATTTAAACGTCTCGTTCTGCGGCTCGAACTGAAAAATAAACGGTTGCGGCCGCTGCGGACCGGCCTGCTCTTCCCGCCGTTCGCGGCGCGCTTCATCGCGCGTCAGCCCGCCTTGCATTATGCGGTGCAGCATCTCGATCATTTTCTTTTCGGTGGGTTGGCGCGCAATCTGCAGCAGCAGGGACTTCGACACAATGCCGTGCTCGATGCACTTCTTGCGCAGCGATTCTGGAATATTCCTCAGCGAAAGCGTCTCGGTCACTGAAGAACGCGCCCGGCCGATTTTCTTGGCGATGTCCTCGTGCGTATATTCGAATTGCGCGCTCAGCCGGTGCAGCCCGTCCGCTTCTTCAAACGGCGTCAGGTCCTTGCGCTGAATGTTTTCAATCAGCCCGATCTCGAGCGTCTCGGCGTCATCGGCAGTCTTTTCGATGCAAGGAACCTCGCGCAGGCCCGCCGCGCGCGAAGCGTGATACCGGCGCTCGCCGGAAATGATGTAGTAGCAGTCCTCGCGCGGCACGAAACGCACCAGCAGCGGCTCGAGCACCCCCTTCTCGCGAATCGAGTCGCTCAGCTCGCGCAAATCTCCCAGCGCCTTGCGCGGCTGGTCCGGATTGGGCCGGATCTGCTCCACCGGTATCATCCGGCCAACCGCCGCTCCACTGTAGCTCGTCAGTGATTCGACATAGTGCGCGTCATGCCGCATCTTCAGCGTGACGGGTAACCCGATCCTCTTCGACACGTTGGATAACCTCCGCAGCGAGTTTCTTGTATTCGACCGCGCCGGGTGATTTCGGCGCAAACGTCAAAATCGTTTCCTTGTAAGCCGGACTCTCTTCCAGCCGCACGTTCTTGCTGATTTTCGTCTTGAACAGCACTTCCCCGAACACCGAGCGAATCTGCCCGTGGGTGTCCCGCGAAATATTCGTGCGTTTGTCAAAAAGGGTGATGACCACGCCAAGAACCTTCAGCCCCGGGTTGGGACGAGCGCGAATTCTTTCGTAGGTCTCCAACAAGTCGTCCGTACCCTCGATCGCAAAATACGCCGCCTGAATCGGCACCAGCAAATGCGTCGAAGCCACCAGCGCGTTCACCGTAAGAATTCCCAGCGACGGCGGCGTGTCCAGCACGATGTAATCGTAGTTTTTCTGGATGGGCGCCAGCGCGTCCTTCAACTTAAACGGCGCATCAAATTGTCCTGCAAGAACTTGCTCCAGCTTCGCCAGCGCCAGTCTTCCCGGTCCAAGAAAGAGTAGGGGATCTTTCGTCGTCTTAATGACCGCCGCCAGCTCAGTCCGCGAATCGCTTAGCACGTCGAACATCGACGTGGCGATCTCCCCGGAATCGTAAAAAGCGATCGTGGAATTGGCCTGCGGATCGAGATCGATCAGCAGGGTGCGCTTCCCGCGATTCGCCAGCGCCGCGGACAGATTGATGGCCGTCGTGGTCTTGCCGACGCCGCCTTTTTGGTTCGCAACCGTGATGATGGCAGTCATGCGTTTCTGCCTCCGCCCGCGTGGGCAGGATGAAGCCCCTGTGGTCCGGCAACCGGGTTGCTATATATGGGTGCTGGCCGCAGAAAACCCCCAAGGCCTAGGTTAACTGTACGTTCGCAACGCATTGCAGCGCAAGGGAAAAGTGGAATTTTGACCCCTCAGCAGTGGAAATCTTCCCTGCTCCACCCCAATAGCGGACCGGGCATGACTTCGAACGTGCCTTGGAAGTGCTGCCGATTCAAGAGTTTTTAGGTTTCGTGTATAATCCCCATCTCGCGATGGGGTCGGCCAGTTCTTTTCCCAAGTTTTACCGCAGGACGCCAGAACGGCTTCATTCCGGCATACCCCGCCCCACGCGTTTGGAGGTTTCGTGCGAGCGGCCTTCAACGATTTCTTGCGCTTTTCTCAAGACCTCGCTCATCAAACGGAAGAACCCAAACCACACGCTCGCGTGCCATTGGCTAGCGCGACCACACGCGCTTGGTTCCCCAACGAACAAACGATTTGGCCGGCTGGCCTGGGTGGGATGAGCAAGGGATTTCAGGACTTGAACCAAGGGACTCGGAAAACGTAGCATAGCGAGCCTAGAGTAAGGCCTCGGTGGGGGGACATCATGAACACGCTTGGAAAATACAAATTCTGGATTGGCGGAGTGCTTTGCTTGCTCGTCATTGGCCTGATTATTGGAGCGGTGCGCCCAAAGCATGTAGCGGGAGCGCAGCCGGGTGCTACGCCGGTCGTTGAGGTGGTGCAGGTTGAGCAGAAGGATGTTCCCATCTATGGCGAGTGGATCGGCACACTTGACGGCCTCACCAACGCCGATGTCCGTGCGCAAGTCACGGGCTACCTAATGAAACAGGCTTACCAGGAAGGCGCATTCGTCCAGAAGGGTCAGTTACTTTTCGAGATTGACCCACGGCCGTTTCAGGCGGCCCTCGACCAGGCCGAGGGGCAATTGGCGCAGGCCAAGGCCTTGCTTGCCAACGCCAAGGCCGTGCAAGGGAGAACTCAGCTTGATGTGGAGCGCTATACCCCGCTGGCCAGAGAACAGGCAGCCAGCCAACAGGATCTCGACAATGCCGTTCAGAATAACCTGGCCGCCAAGGCCACAGTAGCAACGGCCGAGGCACAAATCCAAAGCGGTGAGGCGGCCGTCGAAACGGCCAGGATCAACCTCGATTTTACGCGCCTCATTGCACCTATCGATGGCATCGCTGGGCAGGCGCAACTTCAAGTAGGCGCGCTGGTCAATCTCAGCAGCGGTCCAGTCACTTCCGTATCCACCGTCAATCCCATCAAGGCTTATTTCACTGTGAGTGAGCCTCAGTATCTCGGCTGGCGGAAACGCTTCCCGACGGAGAGCAGCCGGCTGGAAGCCGACAAAAATCTTCACCTTCAACTGATTTTAGCGGACGGCTCAACCTATCAATACGAGGGTTCTTTTTATTTCGCCGATCGTCAAGTGAATGAAAGCACCGGGGCCATCCGGCTCGCCGGTTTGTTTCCCAATCCAAACAATATTTTGCGTCCCGGCGGTTATGGAAAGGTCCGCGCGGTCGTCCGGCTGCAACAGGGTGCGTTGGTGGTGCCGCAACGCGCTGTGACTGAGCTGCAGGGAGGCTACCAGGTTGCCGTCGTAGGGGCCGACAACAAAGTGAACATTCGCACGGTCACGGTCGGAGATCGTACTGGTAGCGATTGGGTTATTTCCGATGGCCTGAATCCAGGCGACAGAATTGTTGCCGAAGGCGTTCAGAAGGTGCGCGCCGGCGCGCTAGTAAACCCCAAGCCTTTTGCCACGCAAGCAAAGGATAGATAGGCCCATGTCAAAATTCTTCATCAACCGCCCTATCGTCGCCATAGTGATTTCCATCGTCATGGTGCTGGTTGGCTCGCTCACCATACTGAGTTTGCCGGTGGCGCAATTTCCGAACATCGCGCCGCCGGAAATTCAAATCCTGGCAACGTACGTTGGCGCCGACGCACAAACCCTTGAACAAGCCGTGGCCACTCCGCTGGAACAACAAATGAGCGGCGTGGACAACATGAACTACATGTATTCGCTGAATACCACCGGAAACTCGACGACGACCTTGATCGTCGATTTCGACGCGAAGACTGACCCGAACAACGACTTCATTCTGGCGCAATCGCGCGAGACGCAGGCCGCGTCTCAGCTTCCAGTGGACGTTAACAATTATGGAATCACTGTGCGCAAGTCCCCCACGGCGCCTTTGATCTTGTTCGCCCTCTACTCTCCCCACGGAACTTATGACGCCACGTTTCTGGCCAACTACGCCTACATCAATCTTGTCGATCCTCTGCTCCGCTCATACGGTATCGGTATCGTCAATGTGTTCGGCGCCGGCCAATATGCGATGCGTATGTGGGTGAAACCGGACACGTTGTCGAAGCTCGGTGTGACCGTGCCGGAGATTATCAGTGCCATTCAAGCTCAAAACACCGTGAACCCGGCCGGGAAAGTAGGCGGCGAGCCTGCGCCGCCTGGCCAGGAATTCACCTATGCGGTTCTTGCGCAGGGTCGCCTGGTGTCGCCGGACGAGTTTGGGAAGATTGTGGTGCGCGAAACGCCTGATGGCGGGGTCGTGCGCGTTCGGGACCTCGCTCGGATCGAGTTGGGTTCCCAGGACTACAGCATCGCCGGGCGCTACAATGGCAAGCCCAGCGCCGTGCTTGCACTCTATCAGATTCCTGGCTCGAATGCGGTCGGAGCTGCGGCGGCTGCGAACAAGCTAATGAGCCAGATGAAGCAGCGCTTTCCAGAAGACCTGGACTTCGCCGTTGCGCTTGATACGACGCGCGCGGTCACGGAAGGCATAAAGGAAATCGTGATCACACTGGTGATCGCGCTGGCTCTGGTAATTTTGGTGGTTTACATTTTTTTGCAGGGCTTGCGGGCAACGCTGATTCCGCTGCTTGCCGTGCCGGTTTCCTTGGTGGGCACGTTCGTGTTGTTTCCGTTGTTCGGTTTTTCCATCAACACGCTTTCTCTGTTTGGTTTGGTGCTGGCCATCGGTCTGGTGGTGGACGATGCCATCGTGGTGGTCGAAGGTGTGGAACGGCACATCGAGGAGGGCATGACACCGAAAGACGCGGCGTTGAAGGCCATGGAAGAACTTTCGGGCCCCGTTGTTGGCATCGCTCTGGTCCTCTCCGCCGTATTTGTGCCGACGGCGTTCATTCCGGGCATCACTGGAAAGCTCTACCAGCAATTCGCTGTGACTATCGCGATTTCCGTGCTGCTTTCCGCCTTCAATGCGCTGACGCTCAGTCCTGCGCTTGCCGCGCTCTTGCTGAAACCAAAAACGGAGAGCCATGGGCTGCTGAGGAGGTTCTTCGATTGGTTCAACCGCGCCTTTGATCGCGCTACGGACGGATACGTGCGGTGGAGCGCGGTGCTGGTGAAGAAGTCCGCTGTGGCGCTGGTGATGCTCGTGGTTTTTGGCGTTGCGGCCGGCTTTTTTGCGAACCGTGTTCCGACCAGTTTTCTGCCGGACGAGGATCAAGGCTACGCCTACGTCAACGTGCAACTTCCGAATGGCGCCTCGCTCGAGCGCACCAACGCTGTCGTCGAGCAGGTCGAAAAAGTCATCATGAATACGCCGGGTGTTGCGCAGTCCACCTGCTTTGTCGGCTTCAGCTTACTGAGCTTTGCGCGCACCACTTACAACGCCACGTTCTTCGTCAACTTCAAGCTCTGGGATCAGCGCAAGACCCGTGATGAGCAGTTTCAAACGCTTAAAGCGCATCTGAATCAGCAGTTGAGCAAGCTGCCCAGCGCCGTTGCTTTCGGGTTTTCCCCGCCGGCGATTCCCGGCGTCGGAAGTGCCGGAGGTTTTACGTTCATGCTGGAAGACCGTTCCGGCGGTGACGTTCAGTTCCTCGCCAAAAACCTGGCTACTTTTCTCGACGCCGCTCGCAAGCGACCCGAAATCGCCGGCCTCAGCACGACTTTTCTGGCCAACGTGCCGCAGGAATTCGTGGACGTGGACCGCGACAAAGTGCTGAAGCAGGGCGTGAACCTGAGCGATGTGTACAAAACCATTCAGGCGTTCATGGGCGGCTATTTCATCAACTATTTCAACCGCTTCGGCCGCCAATGGCAGGTGTATATCGAAGCGGAAGGTGAGGACCGCGCCAAAGCGGAAAACGTCGGGCAGTTCTACGTGCGCAACAACAAGGGCGACAATGTTCCGCTTGCGACCTTGGTCCAGATCCGGCCGCGGCTGGGGCCGGAGTTCCTCCTGCGCTTCAACGAATACCGTTCGGCACAAATTAACGGAAGCGCCGCCCCCGGTTACAGCGCCGACCAAGGGACGGCTGCTTTGGAAGAAGTCTTCAGGCAGACCATGCCGCGGGAGATGGGGTTCGATTACTCCGGCATGTCGTTTCAAGAGCAGAAGGCGCGGGAAGGCGTGCCAGCTTCGGTGATTTTTGGGCTGTCACTCTTGTTCGTGTTCTTGATTTTGGCGGCGCTGTATGAGAGCTGGTCGCTGCCGTTCAGCGTGCTGTTGAGCACGCCGGTGGCAGTTTTTGGAGCGTTTGCGGTCTTGTGGCTGCGCCGGTGGCTCATCAGCATCTTCTATCCGCCATACCTGGTACAGATCGAGAGCGATGTGTACTCGCAAATCGGTCTGGTTATGCTGATCGGGCTGGCCGCCAAAAACGCTATTCTGATCGTGGAGTTCGCCAAAGATCAGTTCGAGAAGGGGAAACCTTTGATGGACGCTGCGCTGGAAGGAGCCCGGCTGCGTCTCCGTCCCATTTTGATGACTTCTTTCGCATTCATTCTGGGTTGCGTCCCGCTGTGGACGGCGACCGGCGCTGGCTCAGTAGCCCGCCAAATCATGGGGACCACAGTTATCGGCGGTATGATGGCCGCCAGCGCGCTTGGAATCTTCTTCATACCTGCGATCTTCTTCCTCGTCGAGAAATGGTCGGGGGCCGGCAAGGAGCACGCCTCGGGAACTTTGCCCGCAGAGCCTGCGCCGACTCCGGCGGACTGAAATGGACCACACCGAGCACGGCATCAAGGAGGAACGGCGGAGCGACTTATGAAGAAACTAGCGCCATTCATGTTCGTCATCTTGTTTTCAGCTTTAGTCGCTGGATGCAAAGTCGGCCCGAACTACAATCGGCCTGTAGTTCAAACTCCAACGGCCTTCCGTAATCTGCACGAGAACCCACAGGTCCAGCCTCAAGTTGCTTCCTACGCGGACCTCCCGTGGTGGCAAGTCTTCCAGGACCCGCAATTGCAAGAACTCATCCGCACAGCGCTAAAGCAAAACTACGACTTGCAAATCGCAACCGAGCGCATCAACGCGGCGCGCGCGCAAGTTGCCGTAACGCGTTCCAACCTGTTCCCTCAGGTCCAGGGGAATGGCAATTTCTCGGGCGGAAAAGAAGGCACGTTCCAAACGAAGTCCAATTTTCTAAGCCTCACCGGCGACGCAGCGTTTCAATTGGACTTTTTCGGTAAGCTGCGCCGCGCAACCGAGGCGTCGCGCGCCCAACTTCTCGCCACGGAAGATGCCCAGAAGACGGTCATACTGACGCTCGTAAGCGACGTGGCCAGCGACTATTTCCAGCTTCTGCAACTGGACTTGCAACTCCAAATCACGCATGAGACCGTCCAGACGCAGGAAGACTCGGTGAAACTCACCAATCTCCGCGTCCAGCACGGTGTGGCCACCAAGCTTGACGTCTTGCAGGCTCAGCAGGTTCTCGATACGGCGAATGCTCAAGTCCCGGACTTGGAGCGGCAAATCGCTCAGGAAGAAAACGCCATCAGCATTCTCCTTGGCAATTACCCGGAGGCCGTGCCGCGCGGACGCCCGCTGGTCGAGCAACCACTTCCCCCTGAAGTGCCGCCCGGACTGCCTTCATCGCTCCTCGAACGCCGGCCCGACATTCGAGAGGCCGAGCATGTCTTGGTTGCCGCGAACGCCGAAATCGGTGTCGCCAAGGCTCAGTTCTTTCCACAAATCTCTCTGACCGGCTCCGGTGGTGGCTCCTTCGGACGGAGCAGTGCATTCTCCAGCCTTATGAGTTCGCAGCTGGGAATCTGGTCTTACGGCGCTCAAGTGAGCCAGCCCATTTTCACGGGAGGGGCCTTGCGCGGGAATCTGAAGTTCGCCGAGTCGCAGCATCAGCAAGCGCTGATCGCTTATCGCCAGGCGATTCAACAGGCCTTCGGAGATGTGTCCGATGCGCTGATTGGCTATGAGAAATTGCACCAAGTCCGTGTTCGCCAGGAGGATACCGTCGCGGATCTGGTGGAATCCGTCCGCCTGTCCAATTTGCGCTACAAGGGCGGCACCACCACCTACCTCGAAGTCCTGGACGGTCAACGCTCGCTCTTTTCCGCCGAACTCACACTCGCACAGGCGCGCGGCACCGAATGCCAGAGCCTCGTCCAACTATACCGGGCGCTCGGCGGCGGCTGGCAGCAATAAAACAAAGTCTGACAAGCCTTTGCGATCGATCGGATCATTCAAAAGCGTCACAATCGTCTCCTGAGCCTTAGGAATCCCAAACGGTCCTGACGACCGCAGCCTACGGTTCCCCAATTACTGAGGCCAATGGGACTTCCGCTCGGGGAGACACGAGAAGTTAACCTAGCTAACCTCCACCTGGTAGCCATAGGTACTCCGTCGACGATTTGCTCCTTTTCTCCACCCCGCTTACACTTTTTTGACTGACCACGCCAACATGTTCACGTTTCAAACTCTCCGCGTCGAGTTACGGCCCACTGTGCGGCTCGCTTTGCCGCTCGTCTTGGCCGAGCTTGGTTGGATGAGCATGGCCATTGTCGACACGGTGATGGTCGGCCACCTTCCAAACAGCGCCACGGCCATGGGCGCGGTCAGCCTGGGCTCCAACATTTTTATCGTCCTGGCTCTCTTCGGCGGCGGGCTCCTGCTGGGGCTCGACACTCTTGTCGCCCAAGCATTTGGCGCTGGCCGGCGCGAAGACTGCCATCGCTCGCTCATCAACAGCATCTACTTGAGCATTGCTCTCACGCCGCTCCTGGCTGCCCCCGTTTGGCTTCTCCCCTCCTTGCTCGGTTCAATGCACGTGGACCCTCAAGTCTTGGCGCTCAGCATTCCATACACCAAGGCGCTGGCTGTCGGCTTACTTCCCCTGCTGCTTTACTTTGCCGTGCGCCGCTGCTTGCAAGCCATGAACATGGTCAAGCCGGTCGCCTTCGCGCTCATCACCGCCAACATCGTCAATGCCCTCGGAAATTGGCTGCTCGTTTTTGGCCATTGGGGCGCTCCCCATCTGGGTGCGGTTGGTTCCGGCTGGTCCACGGCGATCGCGCGGCTCTATATGGCCACCGTATTGGTCGGCTATCTGCTCTGGTACGACCATAAGCATCGTACCGACCTGCTCAAGACTCCCGTTGAGGTCGACCTTCCTCGCATTCGCCGGCTGATCATGCTTGGCTTGCCAGCAGCCCTGCAGTTCACGCTGGAGAGCGGCGTGTTCGCGCTTGTCACCGCGCTGATCGCGCGGCTCGGCGCTGTCCCGCTCGCCAGCCATCAGATCGCCCTGAACACCGTGGCCTTCACGTACATGGTTCCGCTGGGCATCGCCTCAGCTGCCGCCGTGCGTGTAGGCCAAGCCATCGGTCGCGGAGACCCCCAAGGCGCAGGCAACGCCGGAGGAACGGCCATCTTTCTCGGCGCGGCGTTCATGACCTGCGCCGGCGTTGGCCTCCTCGTCTTTCCTCGCTGGATCGCACGGATGTACACGCCGAACGAAGCCATCATTCACAGCACCATCATCCTGTTAGCCGCGGGCGCGGCGTTCCAGCTCTTTGACGGCATCCAGACCGTGGCCACCGGCGCGTTGCGCGGCGCCGGCGATACGCGCACCCCCATGCTGTGCCACTTCACGGCCTACTGGGTCATCGGCCTTCCACTGGGCGCATGGCTCTGTTTCCGGCGCGGCTGGGGCGCTTTTGGCCTCTGGGCTGGCCTCAGCCTTGCGCTGATTCTGATTGGTATCGTGCTGCTTTTTGTTTGGCGCAAAAAAGTTCGCAGCATGCTGGAACCACGTAGTCCCGGCATCCCCATGGTTTCCCGTTAGAAATAAGCGGAATCTTTGCGACTTGGAGGAAAGATCAGCTACATCTTGTAGCGGCCGAGGTCGTCGTCGGAAAGCCCTTCCAGCCAGGAGCGCAGTTGCTCGTTGGTGGTGCGCTCGGTGAGCGCACTGGAAATCTTGGAACTCTTCAATACTTCTTCATCCACGAAGATCGGGCAATCCATCCGCAGCGCCAAGGCCAGCGCATCGCTAGGCCGCGAGTCGATGGTCATCATCTGCCCGTCGCGCTCCACCCAGATCAGCGCGTAAAACGTGTCCTCTTTCAAATCGTTCACTACGATCTTTTGTACCCGCACGTCCAGCCCCAGCAGCACGTTCTTCAGCAAGTCGTGCGTCATCGGCCGCGGCGTCTGCACTTTTTCAATTTCGAGAGCGATGGCGTTGGCTTCGTAAACGCCCACCCATATCGGGAGAATGGCCTGCCCTTGCACGTCCTTCAGCACCACGATGGGCATGTTCGTCACAGGATCCATCATAAGGCCACGGATTTTCATCTCCACTTCCATCGAGGCCTCCTGGAGCTAAACGACGTGCTCACCCACCAGGCTACTTATACCTACGCCGGTTACGCGTACTTGGATGTAGGTTCCCAGAAGCTCATTCGCTTGTGAAGTGAAATTTATAACTTTGTTTGAAGAAGCATGACCCGACCACTGGCCTTCGCGCCGCGATTTGGAGCTCACCATCACTTCCAAAACCTGCCCGGCCAGCCCCGCGTTGCGCACCGCCTGTATTTCGCGCTGTTTTTCCTGCAAAATCGCCAGCCGGCGGCTCTTCTCTTCTTCTGGAATCGGGTCATTCATCGACCGCGCCGGAGTATTTGGCCTCGGCGAGTATTTGAACGCGTACACGCCGTCGTATCCAACGGTTTCCATCACGCTCAGCGTTTCCGCAAAATCTGTCTCGCTCTCGCCTGGAAAGCCCACGATGATATCCGTGGTGATGCTGATCGGCCGCTTCGCGCCGCGCATCATCGCAATCTTTTCCAGGTACTCGTCGCGCGTGTACGTCCTCTGCATGTCGCGCAACACCTTCGTCGAACCCGATTGAATCGGCAGGTGCACATGCTCGCATAGTTTCGGCTGCGCATCGATGGCGTCTACGATGTCCTGCGTAAAGTCACGCGGATGCGAAGTCGTAAATCTCACCCGCCGGATTCCTTGCACGTCCGCAACCGCTAGCAGCAACTCCGAAAAACGCATCTTCCGCGCCGTCGGATCGGCATACGAATTCACCGTCTGCCCCAGCAGTTGCACCTCCGAGTACCCGAGCTCCGCAAGTTGCCGCACTTCCCGCAATATCGCATCGCTCGCACGGCTGCGCTCCGGCCCGCGGGTAAACGGCACCACGCAGTAAGCACACGCCTTGTCACACCCCTCGATAATCGTCAAGTACGCGCGCCAAGGATTGTCCCGTCGCGTTATTTCCGTCTCAAACGTCTCGTCGGTATCGTTGTCCAGTCCCGTAACGCGGCGGTTCCCTGCCTCCAACTCCGCCAGCATCTCTGGAAGTTTCCGGTAACTTGCCGAGCCGCAAACCAGACTCACCCACGGCGCGCGCTTGAAAATCTCTTCGCCTTCCTGCTGCGCCACACATCCCAGCACGCCGATGATTTTTCCTTCGCTCGGCTGACCGCGAAATTCTCCCAGTCGCGAAAAAACTTTCTGCGCCGCTTTTTCCCGGATGCTGCACGTGTTGTAGAGAATCAACCCCGCCGCATCCGGGGTTTCCACCTGTTTGTACCCGCGCGAAAGCAACAGTCCCGCGACCTTCTCGGAATCATGGTCGTTCATCTGGCAGCCAAACGTCTCCAGAAAAAAAGTGCCTCGGCCCGGCGCGGAAACTCCTCCCCGCGCCGCCGTTTCGCTGGCAACCCCGAGTCCCGTCAGCGATTCCAATCCAATGTCGAACGATTTGCCCATGTCCAAAACGAAGTTTATCACAGCTTGCATATCCTCCCGGCCCCGCCGTCGGGCGATGCGATTGTCAATACTAGGGACGCTGTATTCTCGAAACTCCGTTGAAAAAAAGGCACTGGACCGCGACCCGGCGTTGCTTCCACTCCATGCGTGTGCTACGGTCGTAAAGTCGGAAAAATATTGATCGTTTTTCGGCCACAATCCGCTTGTTCTCACTGAGGGGGAACATCATTCTTCTGTTCACAGTGATTCTTCTAACCGATCTTGGCAGCATTCTTTCGCAAACCGGCTGGGTTGCCCGCGGCGTTCTGATTCTTCTTCTGGCCTTTTCCATTGTTTCGTGGGCCATGATTTTTCAGAAGCTTGGTCTCTTTGGCCGCATTCGCCGTGAAAGCGACCAGTTCCTTCGCATCTTCCGCGCCACGCGCGGCGTGGCCAATCCGCAAGCGCTCGCCTCGTCAGGCTCTCCTTTCGCCTCCGTCTATGCTTCCGGCTACCGCGAACTCCAAAGCCAGGTCGCTCCCGGCGCGGGCAATCCCGCGTCAACAGGCAGGCTTAAAAGCTTGTCCGCCGTCACCGTCAGCATGCAGCTTGCTTCCGCGGAAGAAGTGCGCCGCGTTGAAAAAGGCATGTCCTGGCTCGCTACCACTGGTTCCGTATCGCCGTTTATCGGTCTCTTCGGCACCGTCTGGGGCATCATCGATGCATTCTCGGGACTTGGCAACGCTGGCGCCGCCAGTCTTCGCGCCGTAGCGCCGGGCATCTCTGAAGCCTTGTTTACCACTGCCGCGGGTCTCGTCACTGCGATCCCCGCCGTTATTTTCTATAATCAGTTCTTGCAGAATATTCGCGATCTCGGCCAGCGCCTCGACACGTTTGCACTGGAAGTCGCCGCGCAAATCGAAAAAACATTCACTTAAGCTTTTGCGGCCGGCCCGCTCCGGCCGCCATGGGAAACGATGCCGCAACTAGCAAAAAACACGCAAACGTCGCTCTCCGAGATCAACATGGTCCCGTTCATCGACGTTGTCCTCGTCCTGCTCATCATTTTCATGATTACCGCGCCCATCCTGCAGTCCGGCATCGAGATTGACGTTCCCAAAACTCACACAGTCAAGGAAATTACCGAGCAGCGTCTGGTCGTCACCATCGACAAAGGCCAGCGCGTCTATCTCGGCAATGAACCCGTCAACATCCATCAGTTACCCGCCAAAATCAAAGCCCAGCTCAAGCGCCCGCAAGACGCCGTTTTCCTACGCTGCGATGAAACCGTTCCCTTCGGCAGTTTTGCCACGGTCGTCGACGAGCTTCGCCTTTCCGGCATCAGTAACATCAGCATCGTCACCGAACCCATCACTAGCCGCGCGCGCACTCAGTGACCATGACCACCGCCGTCGCCAATCCGTCCCTCCTCGAATCCGGCGATCCCAGCCTCAAAAGATTCCTCGTCTATTCGCTCATTCTCCACGGCTCGCTCGCCATTGCTATCGCTGTCTCTACTTATTTTCAATACCGCGGCAATCAATGGGGCAGTGTGGGAGGCGGAGGCGATGGCATCAAGGTGAATCTGGTCAGCAGCGCCGGAATCCCCATGCCCAAGGAACCCGTTGTCACTGAGAGCCAGGTCGTCGATCCGACGAAAGGTCTCTTCAAGGAAGAGCCGCCTAAACCACCCGAGCCCAAGACCGACGCCACTAAAATCCTAGAATTCAAAAAAGAGAAGCCGCTTCCGCCGACGCATAAATCAAAAACATTCGAAAAAAAGACACCCCTTCCGGACAACGCTGTGCCTTACGGCAAAGGCGGCAACCCGGATCTCCCCACCGGGTATTCTCCCACTCCCGGTGGCGCCGCTGGAGGCGTAGCCGTTCAAGGTCCGGGCGGCGGCGACTTTGCAACCCGTTACGGCTGGTATGTCGCTGCGGTGGTCCGCAAAATTCAGGGAAACTGGCAACAATCCACCATCGACTCCGCCGTGCGCTCAGCTCATCGAGCAAAGGCCACTGTCACCTTTACGATTCTGCGCGATGGCACGATAAAGAACATCCGCATCTCCGAACCCAGCGGGAATCTTTCTATGGACAATTCGGGACTCCGTGCCGTGCTGAGTTCCAGTCCGATGCCGGCTTTGCCGACCGACTATAACTATCCCGAAGTGACAGTCACATTTGACTTCGATTTGAGCATGAATAAATGAATCCCATCCGCCACGTGACCGGCCATTCCACAAAGTATCCGGAGGTGAAGGTGCTGCTTAAAACCCGCTTGATCCCATTGCTCTTGCTCTCTGCATCTGTATTCCTGGTTTCGCGCCCTGCATCGGCGCAGGATTGGTTCCGCGCCGGCACTGGCCTCGGTGTTGATAAGCCGCGTCTCGCCGTCGCCGATTTCGCGCCCCGCGCCGACGCCGCCAAAGCGCACTCCGCGCTCTTCACTCAGGTCGTCCGCGACGATCTCCAATTCAGCGGCATCCTCGAACTCGTCAGCCCCAGCTTCTATCCTACGGTAGTCCCCACTATTCCTTCTGAGCTGCGCAATATCGTCTGGACCGATCCACCCCTCAACGCCAACCTCGTCGCCTTCGGCAATCTCACCGAATCCAGCGCCGAAGTCGCCATCCAAGCCTGGCTCTACGACGTCCGCAACCCCTCTTCGGAAGCCGTCGTCGGCAAGGTTTATCGCGGCGCTCCCACCGACGCCGAGGTCCGCAAATTCGCTCACCAATTCGCCGACGAAATCATCAGCAAACTTTCCGGCGGCCTCCCCGGCGTAGCCTCCACCCAAATCGCCTTCGTTAGCTCCCGCACCGGCACAAAGGAAATCTGGGTCATGGACTACGACGGCGCGAACCAGCGGCCGCTCACTTCCCTGCGCTCCATCTCCCTTACTCCTCGCTGGTCCCCAGACGATTCCCGCATCGCCTTCACTTGCTTCGTGCCCGCCAACGGCGTCACCAGCGCGCAAATCTGCATGTATTCCATGGACAGCGGCAAACTTGTCTCTTTTCCCCGGTTCCGCGGCACCAATATCACCCCCGCGTGGTCGCCCGACGGCACTCAGATTATTTTTTCTTCCTCCATGCAGGGCAACCCCGAACTTTACGTCACCGACGTGAATGGCGGCCGCCCCAAGCGCCTGACCATTGCCAACGGCGCAAGCATGTCTCCCGCCTGGAACCCCAAAACCGGACAAACCATCGCCTTCGTCAGCGATCGGGATGGCGTTCCCCATCTCTTCCTCTCGAACGCCGACGGCACCAACGCCACCAAGCTCGATCTGGAGGACAAGGGTTACGTCATCGACCCCGCATGGTCCCCCAACGGCCAGTTGCTGGCCTTCAGTTGGCGTCGTCCCAGCGGCAACTATGACCTTTACGTGATGGACGCCGCCTCCCGGCAGATCGTCGAACTCACACGCGATGCCGGCCGCAACGAGCGCCCCAGCTGGGCCCCCGACGGCCGCCACATTGTCTTCGAATCCACGCGCGGCGGCACTCGCCAAATCTGGGTGATGCTGGCCGACGGCTCGCAGGCGCACCAGCTCACCACCACCAGCCACAACGAATCGCCCAACTGGTCCCCCAAGTGAACATTTCTTGGAACCAACCATGGTGTCTCGTGCATCTCACACTTTGCCATGGCGCGAGGCCATGATCGCATCCCGTTTACTGTCTTTTTGGGAAAGTAGCTCGCTCAAATCCCGGTACGATGTATAATATATCGTGTTACGAGATATTGCCCGGACCCAGCCCCGCTGGTGGTATTATCCAGGCTCTGGTGGGACGAACACGGGACTTCACTTGTCGAGGAGGATACGCATGTTCCTAGTTTCACGAACGCTGTACCGCGCCAGCCTGGTTGTGGCGCTCGCTGCCGCCGTCTTTACGTTTGGCTGCGCAAAGAAGCCGCCTGCACCGGCACCACCGCCGCCTGCACCGGCGCCTGCTCCGTCTCGTCCGACCGTAACGCTCTCGGCCAGCCCCACCACCATTCAACAGGGCGGATCCGCCACTTTGAATTGGTCCTCCACCGACGCGACGCAGCTCTCCATTGCCCCTGACGTCGGCGCCGTAACCGCCCAAGGCTCGACCAGCGTCACTCCCTCAAGCTCCACGACCTACACCATCAGCGCCAGTGGACCCGGCGGCGCTGCTGAAGCCAGCGCTCGTGTCACCGTTTCCGTTCCTCCGCCGCCTCCCCCGCCACAGGAGGAGTCACTTGATTCTCTTTTCACAAGGGAAGTTCGCGACGCCTACTTTGACTTGGACAAGGCGGATCTTCGCCCCGATGCCCGGGAAGCTCTCACCAAAACTGCGGCGTTCCTCCGCAACTATCCTTCGATCAAAGTCACCATCGAGGGCCATTGCGACGAGCGCGGCTCCACCGAGTACAACCTCGCTCTGGGCGTCCGCCGCGCCGACGCTGTCAAGCAATACATCACCTCCCAGGGCATCTCTGCCGACCGCATCAGCACCGTCAGCTTCGGCAAGGAAAAGCCCTTCTGCATGGAGAGCAACGAGGAATGCTGGCAGCAGAACCGTCGCGGCCATTTCGTCAAATCGAACTAGGCTTGCGAACGAATTCTGTTCGTATCGATGTCTGTTTCGTCACCGACAGAGCCGCGTGCCCAGACAAGTTCTTGCTGGCGCGCGGCTCTGCCATTACAGTGAGATGGAAGCTGCTTGAATAAACTTGGCCGCTTCACGGTTACTCTTAACAATCGTCTCCTCTGGCCTGTATCATAAGATTGCAGCCCGTTTGCGACATTAGGAGGATTCCTTCATGCGTATCCGCAACATCGTCATCTTCAGCGCCGCCGTTCTCGCCGGTGCGCTCGGCGGCAGCCTTATCGGTCCCCGGCCCGCCGAAGCCGTCGCCCGCGAGCTCATCGAGCTGCAGCGCGACGTCACTACCTTGCTCCAGGGTCAAAAAGACCTGGCCACCCAAATGACCCAGGACCACACCGTCATGAAAACCCTCGTCGAGCAGTCCAGTGACAGCGTCAGCAAGCTCGGCGCTACCATGAGCGGCCTGCAAAAATCCGTTCAGGACGTCCAGGCCAATTCCGGCGCCCGCCTCGACACCATGTCCACGCAGGTCCAGGGTCTCTCCGACAATCTCGAGGAAATTAAGTCCCGCCTCGGCAAGCTCAACCAACAACTCGTCGATCTTCAGAATAGCGTTCAGAGCATCGACGCCAAACTTTCCGGCAGCGCCCCGCCCGCAAGCAACGGTGCCACGAATCCCGCCGCTTCCAATCCCGGCAGCGCCGCAACGCCTTCCGGGGCAGCAAGTCCCTCCGGCCCTCCTCCCAACGCCAACACGCTCTATGAAAACGGCCTGCGCGACATTACGGGCGGCAAATACGATCTCGCACGCTCCGAATTCCAGGACTATCTCAAGTATTACGGCGACACCGACCTCGCCTCCAACGCCCAGTTCTACCTCGGTGAAATCGCTTACTCGCAGAGGAATTACGGCCAGTCCGTCGGCGAATACGACAAAGTCCTCACCAACTATCCCAAGAGCTTCAAGCTCGCTCCCGCCCGCCTCAAGAAAGGCATGGCCCTCATCGAGCTCGGCCAGAAAACCTCCGGCGTCCGCGAACTCCGCGAGGTCGTCAAGCGCTACCCCGGCACCGAAGAAGAACGCCGCGCCCGCGCCAAACTCAAGGAACTCGGCGTCGCTGTGACCGCCACCACCCGCTAACCCTCTCCTCCACAATCCCCTCAATCCTCCGGCCCGCTCACGCTTACGAAGCACGCTCCAGCCGCTCTCGAAAATACTCTTTCCAGCTTTCCGGCAACGCCGCTACGTGCAGCGCGCGCCCCACTGAGCGAATCTCCGCCTCTCCAAACCTCTTCGCAACATACAATCTCGTAATCTCCGCCACCGCGACGCCATTTCCATCCCGGCCAATCCTCCTGATCTCATCGCCGACGCCCACTTCTCCCTCGCGCGCCACCGCCAAGTAAAAGCCGGTGCGTCCGCTGGCCAAGAATCGTTTCACCATGTCGTCTGACCCAAATCTCACCCCAAGCTTGTAGCAAGGCAGCCGCGGCTGCGTCACAACCACTCTCGCCGTTCCCACAGAAAACACATCGCCAAGCTGCACGGAATCCTCGAGAGATTCATCTGCACCATCGCCCGCATTTCCATCAATCGTAAAATTCTCCCCAAACATTCCCATCGGTAGTTCCCGCCCCGGCAGCTCTTTCTTCCAGTACGCATAATGCGCCAGCGGATAGCAATAAACCGCCTTGTACTCACCTCCATGCACCGTCAAATCGGCCTGCCGGTCCCCATCCAAATTCAGTTTGCGCATAACCACGCGCCCCTTAACCGCCTCCTTGTAAATCCCAGTAGTCACAATTCTCCCGTGCCACTCCACCTCCCGAGGGACTCCGACATTCACCGATACGATCTTCATTTATTCCACCTGCTCTTTTCAATGCGCTGCTCCTGTAGCACTACTGTCCTCCAAAGCCTTCACGAATTTTTTCACCATCTGGTCCGCCAGATCCTGCGTCACGTTGCCCCACGTAAACTTGCCCGGTGTCACCAGGTACGACCACAGCGTCTTGTTGTCCTTGCCCTTCACTTCCACCGAAAGTGTCCCGCCGTAAATTACGGACTGCGCATAGCGCGACGGCCGCGGGCTCGTCGTGTAGTACCCCTTCACCCAGGTCTCGCCGCTTCCCGTCATCACCGCGTCCGCTGCCTCCGCCGTCGCGACAACCTCCACGGTGTGGTTTCCCTTCAGCCGCTTGATCATCTCCTCCCGCAGTTCCGTCGCGCCCTTTTTGTCTCCCAGCGATCCCACGTAGATTTTTTTGATTTGCGACAGGTTGACCGCGGTCTGCGCTCCACCCATGTTCGGTCCAGCGCGCGCGCCCAGCGCACCCGCAAACACGAGCGCCGCCAGCCTCAGCCACCTTTGAAAAACGCGCGGAGTTCCGCTCATAAGAAGCAGCCCTCTCATGCTATGTCCACATTATTACACCTGCGTTACCGATGAGAACCCAACAGCTCGCGTCCCGCCACCTTCAAACTGCGGAAGCCCCGCGAGCGTCGCAGGCGCGTCAAAAGCTAGCGCAAGGCGCAATTCTTAAGCGCTACTCCAGTGGACAATACTTGCCCGCAAGCAAAATCCGCGCCAGCCAATCCGCGCGCGGCAAACCCGAACGTAACAAATCTTCCGCTTCACTTTTCACGTCGTACTCCACCCTGCGATGTATGATGCTCTCTCCATCCATCACCAGATACGACGCGCGTGTATCACCGTCATACGATTGGCTGACGCTCCCTGTATTCGCAACCGTCATTCCCTCAAGCCGCCGCACGAACGGGACATGGATGTGCCCGTACACTACGACGCCAGCGCCTAACGACGCGTACGTGCTCCGCAGTTCCTCATCGCTGGCATTCGGCCCAGGAGCACGCCACAGGTCATCGGGGCCGGCATGCACTAAGCTAAAGCCTTCACCGGAGTATTGCTGTGGCAGCGTTTTGAGCCAGCGCAGGCGTTCTTCTCCGATGCTCTCCAGCGTCGGCGGAATCGTCGCTTGTAATATCGCAATCAGTGGCGCAACCTTCGGATGCGCCGCCGCAAATTCAGCCAGACCTTCCGGCACCCACAGCATCACATCGGTATTCCCGCACACACCCTCCCACCCCAGCGCGCGCACCTCATCAATAATTTCCGCCGGGTGTGTTCCACCGTAAGCCAAATCCCCGCCGTGCACTACGAGGTCCGGCGCTACCAGCCGCAAGTCCGCAAGAACCGCCTCAAACGCCCGCCGATTCCCATGAATATCCGATACAATCGCGACTCTCATGACCTCCGTCGCCCCCACTTCTCCGTCGCCCCATCTCTACACCACCCGCGGAATGAAACTCCAAGTCCCATTGGACTCCTCACGCTATGTCTGAGCAACCAACTTTTTCTTCGCCCACCGGGTTCTCCCCTATTAGCTGGCAGGAAAAGCTGGTCTCCATTCTTCTTGTTCTCGGAATGTACTACGGCATTCAAGGTCTTAACTCTGCATCCCCACCGCCGGCATCATCACCACGCTCCTCTTCTGCCTCGCCCACGTGGATTTCGCCCACTCCCCGCACCTAAGCTGGACCCAGCAATTCTTCGCCTTCGGCCTCGGCATCTACTACAGCGCCGTCTATCACCGCACCGGCAGCCTCCTCAACCCCATCCTAGCCCACAACTTCTGGGATGGCGTCGCCGTCGCCTCCTGGTTCCTCCTCTACTGGCGCCTCCATCCGTGATCATGCGCCGCGGCTTCGAATGCCTTAGACCTGTGCCATCCCTCCATCAACAAACAGTTCAATGGCATTGACGTAGCTGCTGTCATCCGATGCCAGAAACACCGCCGCCTTGGCGACCTCATCCAGCTCTCCAACACGCCCCAGCGGGATGTTGCTCAGCGCGCTCACCGACAATTGCTTCAATTGTTCGTCGTTCATCCCCAATGCACTCTTGTATCCCGGCGACGGAATCACTCCCGGGCTCAGCGCATTCACGCGAATCTTCCGCTCTTTCAGGTCCACACTCCACGTGCGCGCAAACGATCGTACCGCCGCTTTCGTAGCGCTATACACGCTGAATGCCGGCGGCCCTGTGCTCGCAACGATGGAAGCATTCAAGATTACCGAACTCCCGTCCTTCAGCAGCGGCAGCGCCTTCTGCACGCTAAACAGCAGCCCTCTCACGTTGGCATTGAAAATCTTGTCGAAATGTTCTTCCGTAATCGCCCCCAGCGGCGCAAACTCCCCCGTCCCAGCATTGGCAAACAGCACGTCGATGTGCCCCTTCTCTCGTTTCACCGTGGCGTACAGCCGGTCCAGATCCGCCAGGTTGCTAACGTCCCCCTGCACCCCGGCAATGTTCTTCCCAATATGTTTCACCGCCGCGTCCAACTCCGCCTGCCGCCGCCCGGTGATGAACACATAAGCCCCTTCGTCGACAAATCGCTTCGCTGTGGCCAGCCCAATCCCGCTGTTCCCCCCGGTAATCACCGCCACTTTCCCCTCAAGCTTCCCCATGTTTTTCTCCTCCGCCTCCGCCGCCGTCTCTTCGTTCTACCCTGGATTCGCCCGTTACTAAGACCGTTGTGACCCCAGGCACGCCTGGTTTCATGGTATCGCGCACCCCTAACGCAAACGCGTATCGCTTCACCAACTTAGCCAGGAGATTCCAAGTCAAATTCTGCCACACCTGCGGTAGGCCCCGACTGCGCCTTCTCGGGAGCAAAATCGCGCCATCGGGTGCAGAGTGATTTCAAAGCACCTTTAAGGGTGCTATCATGGTTACGCGAGGCCATCATGTTCGACATCAAAAAAGACATTCAGGCAATGACCACTTTCCGTCGCAATCCCGCAAAGTTCATGAAGCATCTCAAGAAAACCAAAAAACCATTGGTCCTTACCATCAACGGCAAAGCCGAAGCGGTCGTCCAGGACGCCGAAGCCTATCAGCGCTTGCTCGATATCGCCGCCCAAGCCGAAGTCCTCGAAGGCATCCGCCAAGGCCTGGAAGATCTAAAGAAGGGCAGTGTCCGTCCCGCGCGTGAAGCTCTGGAATCCTTCCGCCGCAGCCATGCCATACCTCGTTAGGCTCACCGATCGCGCCCTGCGGGACCTGGAAGCCATATACGAATTCATTGAGGCGGATGCCTCCGAAAAAGCGTTCCAGTGGTTCAATGAACTTACCGAAGCAATTTACAGTTTGGAACGATTCCCCGAGCGTGGACCAGTCACTCCGGAAAACAAGAAATTGCGCCATTTGCTGTTCGGGAAAAAGCCAAGCACCTACAGAATCATTTACGCCGTGGATAAACGCAACCACGCCGTAAACGTTCTCCACATCCGTCACGCCACGCGGGCCCCATTCCCGGTAGAGTAAGGGAGCCTCGCCCCTCATGGAATTTGCTTTTCGCTCCTGCAACCCACTTCAGAGAACTCTCAACGATTGTTACCGCCGAGATTCGGTGAGCCGCATTTTGCAAGCAAGTTATAAGTCTGAATACCGTTCGTTATTGCCACCGTCATTCAGCCGTCGCGAAGCCGTTCATCCTGTCTCCGCAGCGTTCCAACCGTCAATTCTGCCCGTTCCCTGCAGAATACTTAACCAATCGATACTTCCCGTGCTATCCTCTCCCGTGTTTGCTTACACTGAGCTTCGAAGTGCCATCGCGCATCTTCGTACTGCCTCTTCTCCTCGGCCCCTTCGTGTCCTCAGCGACCTCTGCGTTAAAATCCCCCCATCACTTGACCTCTACCCTTCCGCAACACCCAAGACTTCCACACACCCTCGCAACTCCCGTAGAATGAACACTTGCAAAACTGCATCAAAACAAATGACTTTAACTATCTTTAGAATGAACACTTATGTAAAAACCGGGGGAAAGGGGAGGGGGGCATCCCAGTCTCTCACTCCACCGCGCGCTGTTACATTTCCATCGGATACTCCGCGAGTCTCCAGAGCGCTGTCAATTCTGCTCGTCACTCGCCACTCGTCACTCGCCACTGTTTTTTCTCGTCAATCGTTTACCCCGAGCCTCGAGGGGCCACTTTCCCCCGTCCCAACCACATTTTCCTTTTCCCAGCACGCGTGTTATCGTCCTCACCGCAGGGGGGAGTTTCCAAATGTCAGTGAATAAAGTGACGATCCGACAAGGATCGTCATCCCGAGGGAGCGTAGCGACGAGGGATCTCTCTTCGCGCCGCTCATCCTTCGCAGGGGGAATCGATGTCCGTTAACAAAGTCATTCTCGTCGGCCGCTTGGGCCGCGATCCCGAGACCCGCTACACCAGCGGCGGCCAGGCCGTCGCCAATTTCTCCGTCGCCACCGACGAATCCTACAAGGACCGCAACGGGGAGCGCCAAAAGCGCACCGAGTGGCACAAAATCGTCGTGTGGGCCAAGCAAGCTGAAATTGCGCAGCAATATCTGAAAAAGGGTTCCCTGGTCTTCATCGAGGGCCGCATCCAGTCCCGCGAATGGCAAGACAAGGAAGGCCAGAAGCGCACCAGCTTTGAAATCGTCGCCACCAACTTCCGCATGCTCGGCGGCCGTGGCGACGGCGGCGCAGCAGGCGGAGGCGCCCAGCGTGGCGGCGGCGACGACATGGAAGCCCATGCCGCACCCCCCGACGACTCCTTCGGCAGTGGCAGCCACCCCGCCAGCGGCCCCGAAATCTCCGACGAGGACATTCCCTTCTAACCACCATGACAACTATTCAAGAAACCCGTCATTTCGAGCGCAGCGAGAAATCTCTCTTTGCTTCGTCCTCGCTTCGCGGAAAGTGTGGATAGCGGACACCACATGCCCAATGTCAATCGTCAGCTTCGACTCCAATCTCGCCCCAAGGGCCTCTGCGCGCCGGGAGACCTCCAACTCACCGAATCTCCTGTGCTTGAACTGCAAGACGGTCAAGCAGTCGCCAAGGTGAAATACCTCTCCATCGATCCCACCATGCGCGTCTGGATGGCCGACATCCCGCAATACATGCCGCCCGTCGCCATTGGCGAAGTCATGCGCGCCTTCGGCTTCGCCGAAGTCGTCGAATCGCGCCACAAGGATTTCAAAAAGGGAGACCGCGTAGTGGGTCTCGTTGGCTTCCAGGATTACGCGCTTATCGAGACAGGTCAAACGCGTCCTTTTCAGAAAGTTCCCTCGATTCCCTTCGTCTCGGACACCGCCTTCCTCGGCGTCCTCGGCATGAACGGGCTGACGGCCTTTTTCGGCATGGAAATCGGCGCGCCCAAAAAGGGCGAGACTCTCGTCGTTTCCGCCGCCGCCGGCGCTACCGGCAGCATCGCCGGGCAAATCGGCAAGATCCACGGCTGCCACGTCGTGGGCATTGCCGGCACCGACGAAAAGTGCGATTGGATCACTAAAGAACTCGGCTTCGACGCCGCCGTCAACTACAAGCATCCCGACTGGAAGAAAAAGCTGGCCGAAGCCACTCCCAAAGGCATCGACATCAACTTCGAGAACGTCGGCGGCGAAGTTATGCAGGAAGTCCTCAGCCGCATGAACCTTTTCGGCCGCGTCGTCCTTTGTGGCCTAATCTCCGGCTACACCAGCCATGACCCCGGCATGGCCAGCTTCGGCAATGTCCTCGTCCGGCGCCTCCGCGTGCAAGGCTTCATCATTATCGATTTCGCCTCGCGCTTCATGGAAGCCGCCACGGAAATCGGCAAATGGAAAATGTTCGGGAAAATCAAGGACCGAGAAACGATCGTCGAAGGCCTCGAGAAGGCCCCCGACGCCATCAACATGCTCTTCGCCGGCGCCAACATCGGCAAGCTGATTGTCAAAGTGTAAGAATTAAGTCTGCTGCCGGCTTCGCAGGGAATCGGTGGATGCGCGAGAAAAGACGTTCGTTTTCGGCGTACAAACGGCCTACTGCGACTCGTTTCTCTTTCGCTCTTCATCCATTTTTTGGAGGAACGCCCCAAATTTGGGCTTCTGCTCTGGCGTCAGAATCGCGCGGATGCGCTCGCGGCCCCTTTGGCGGGCCTCATCGATCTGTGGCTCGATGGTCTTGCGGATAGTTTTGTATTGCGCCTGGATGTCGGTAATGATGACGTCCAGCTGCTGTCTCTGATCGCTGGACAAGCTCAATTCTTGCGTCAGGCGATCGACTTTCTGCTGCTTCTTGGCCTGGTCGGTCAGCGCGGGCGTCAGCGCCGCGTAACTGCGGTGCGCGAAGACGTAACCAAGCATGCCGCCAAGCGCGGCACCAAGGAGAAACACTAGGCCGACCCAAAGAGCTGCTTTCTGCCGCGGAGTTGCTTCGTTCATTGCGCCCTCTCCGCCAAGCTCACTAGCACGTCATCCTGACTGAGTGCAGGCTGGGATGAATCAAACAGTGACTCCGGCGCCGCGTCCGCTGAAGGCTGTTTCGCTGGCACAGCAACTGGCCGCTCGTAGACCCAGGTGCTAACAACCAGCAGCATCGCTGCCGAAGCCAGGGCCAGCCGGGATGCGAATCTTGGGACGGCAGCCCATGGACTTCCCAAGCGGCGGAGTTCCGCCTCTTTCGCGGCGATGGCCGCCATCACACGTGGAGCGAACCACGGCGCCGGGGTTTTGGACAGGGGCGGCAGAGCTCGCAGGAGCGCGCGCGCGGAAAGCAATTCTTCGATTGCGGCATGGCATTCAGCGCAGGATTCCGCATGTTTTTGGCACGGAAGGGACAGCGCCGCGAACAGTTCTCCCGGCGTCAAGGCGACAGAAGCGAAATCCGCCGCGGCTTCCAGAGCTTCTTGAAACTGGCTGCACTCTTCACGATTTCTTTTCAGCAGGTTCCACATGCCCGCCTCCTCGTTGCACTACCGAAATTCTTTTTTATCACAAGCAAAATCCATTTTGCGATCGCGTGTTCAATCTCCACGCTTTCGCGCAAGAGCAACGATGCGCCGCCGCGCGCGGAACAGCCGGACTTTTACGGTGTTGGCGTTCAGGTCCACGGCTTCGGCAATCTCCTCGATGGCAAAACCTTCAACTTCCTTCAGGATCAGCATCAGCCTGTCGCGCTCGTCCAGACCCTCCAGCAAACGCTCCACACGCTGCCGCGCTTCGAGCCGTTCACTGATGTCCGGCGCCGTGCTTCCCTTCTCCTCAGATGCCAGAACCTGGTGCGCCTGTTCTTCGCTCATGTCCGCCTCATAAACCAGCGGGCGGACTTTTTTCTTGCGCAACATGTCCCAGCATTCGTTCACCGTGATCTTGTACAACCAGGTGCTGAACGCCGCTCGCTGATCGAAACGCTTCAGCGAAAAGTAAGCCTTCAGAAAAACCTGCTGGGCAATCTCTTCCGCATCCTCGCGCCTGCGGAGAATCCCTCCGGCGACCGCCAGGACGCGGTGCTGGTGGCGACGAACCAGCTCCTCGAAGGCCTCCTTGTCGTCCGCCTGGGCCGCTCGTACCAGTTCACGGTCATGGGCAGCCTCCTGTTGCTTGCCCGGACGCTCCTGCACCCCCTCCGCAGAGGGGGGCAGGGGAAGGGGCGCTAGTTTTGGGACGCGTGCCATGGTATTTCGGTTACGTACTATTACTCCCCGGGTTCCCCCAGTGCACCAATTGTTTCACCGGACCGGCCATAAGTTTATACTTGCCATATATCTTACCTACATGGAATAATGCCGCCATGATTATTGGCGACCGACTTCGCGCTCTGCGCGAAGAAAAGAAACTCTCCCAGGGCGACATCGAGAAGCGTACGGGGTTGCTTCGTTGTTATATTTCCCGCGTAGAAAATGGCCATACCGTTCCGGCCATCGAAACGCTGGAAAAACTCGCACGCGCGCTTGAGTGCCCACTCTATCAACTCTTTTATGACGGTGAGGAACCGCCGCAACTGCCGAATCTCCCCAAGCGGAAGTCGTCGGATGACATCGCGTGGGGCAGCGCCGGCAAAGACGCACGCTTTCTCAACAAGCTTCGCCGCCTGTTGAGCAAGGTCGAAGACGGGGATCGCAAGCTGATTCTGTACATGGCCCAGAAAATGGCCAACCGCTAGTTTCGCGATTCTCAAACAATCCTGGTAGTTGTTCGAACGAAACGTTCTCATAAGAAGAGGCCGCGAGACCCCGCTCCGCGGCCTCACTTTATGGTGCACCACAAAGGGTCCCCTCGCCAGACTTCACAGTACCCTGCCTAAGACGGACTGTTCCAATTTGAAACACCGGCAGTCGCAGGCTACTCCCACTCAATTGTGCCAGGTGGTTTCGAGCTAATGTCGTAGACCACGCGCGTAACTCCGCTCACTTCGTTCACAATGCGTGTGGAAATGCGCTCGAGGACATCGCCTGGCAGTCGAACCCAATCCGCCGTCATCGCGTCTTCACTCTCGACGACTCTCACGGCCACGGTCAGGCCATAAGTCCGTCCGTCTCCCATCACGCCAACGCTGCGCACCGGCAGCAGTACCGCGAAGGCTTGCCAAACCTTCTCGTAAAGGCCCGCACGGCGAATCTCTTCGACAACGATGGCATCGGCGTCCCGGAGAGTTACTAGATGTGGGCGGGTGATCTCACCGAGGAGGCGGACAGCCAGGCCCGGGCCGGGAAACGGATGTTTCAGAAGAATCTCGGGGGGCAGACCGAGGTTTTTGCCGATGCGGCGAACTTCGTCCTTGAAGAGGTCGCGTAGAGGCTCGATCAACGCAAAGGGCATCTTTTCGGGAAGCCCGCCGACGTTGTGGTGAGTTTTGATGGTTGCCGAAGGCCCCTTGACGGAGACCGACTCGATCACGTCGGGGTAGAGGGTTCCTTGCACGAGAAAGCCGATTTCGCCATGCGCTTCGCCTGTTTGCAGCTTTTGCGCTTCTTCGGCGAACACGGCGATGAATTCCCTGCCGATACGCTTGCGTTTTTCTTCCGGGTCGGTCACGCCCTTGAGCTGGGCTAGGAAGCGGTCCGAGGCATCCACGCCGATGACGCGCAATCCCAACCGCTCGCGAAGCATCTCGAGGGTATTTTCGAACTCGTTTTTGCGGAGCATGCCGGTGTTGACAAAAATGTTGGTAAGGCGGTCGCCCATGGCGCGGTGCACCAGAACGGCGGCAACTGTGGAATCCACACCCCCGCTCAGCGCGCAAATCGCCCGCGAATTACCAACTTTCTGGCGAATCGCCTCAACGGTTTCTTCAATGAAGGCCGCGCCGCTCCACTTAGGCTCCGCTTTGCAGACACGGAAGAGGAAATTTCGGAGAATCTCGGTGCCCTGTTCGGTGTGATTTACTTCCGGGTGAAACTCGACGGCATAGATTTTGCGCTGGGCATCTTCGACAGCAGCGATGGCATTATCCGTGTGGCCGGTGGTGCGGAATCCCGGGGGCAGCGCCCGGACATGGTCGCCGTGGCTATTCCAAACGCGCAGCGAAGCCGGTATGCCAGTAAACAGGTCGGACTCACCGTGGGCCGTTGGCGGTGCAACGCTCAACTGGGCCCGGCCATACTCGCGACGCTCGGCCGGTTCTACTGTGCCGCCGAGTGCATGGGTGATCCACTGCATGCCGTAACAAATGCCGAGCACGGGAATCCCCAGCGCCAGCATTTGCGGATTGCAGTTGGGAGCTTCGGAGTCGTAGACGGAGCTAGGCCCGCCTGAAAGGACGATGCCCGAGGGTTGGAGCCTGCGAATATCCTCCAGCGACGAGGTGCAAGGAAGGACGGCAGAGAACACTAGCTGCTCGCGGATGCGCCGCGCAATCAGTTGCGTATACTGACCGCCAAAATCAAGCACCACCACGCCGCCGAGTTCGGACTTAGGCTTTGGCTGCGCTTCGCTCATCGTGGCTCCCGTTGCCATGGACTGCCTCCTGCACCCTCACAAAAACGAAGAGAGATTTCTCGCTTCGCTCGAAATGACGGGCGCGGCGCCGGTTAGCAAAACTACCGACATCAAGCTATCACCAGATTGACGAGTTTGTCCGGGACGACGATGGTTTTCACAATGCGTTTCCCATTGATGTGCCGGGCCGCGAATTCTTTGGCGCGCTCCGTGAGTTCTTCCTGGCCGAGACCCGCCGGAACGCTGATCTTGCCGCGCACTTTGCCGTTGATTTGCACTACGACTTCGACCTGTTCCTCGCGGGCCAGGTCGGCGTTATATGCCGGCCAGCTTACCGTCGACAGTCCACCGGCGTGTCCGAGCATCTCCCAGAGTTCTTCGGCAATATGCGGGGTCATGGGCGCGAGCATCAGCGTCAGCAGTTCGAGAATCTCCTTGCGAATTTCGGGACGTACGCCGGTGTCGAGCGGCTCTTGCGCATGGATTTCGTTCGTTAATTCCATGATCAGAGCGATCGCGGAATTAAAGTGCCAGCGCGTTTCGAAATCCTGGGTTACCCGGCGCAGGGTCTGGTGCGCTTTGCGCAGGAGCGTTTTTTCCTTTTCCGAGGCGGTTGCGGGGTCGATAGTTCCGGACTTCACGCAGCGCAGAGCTCCCGCGTGGCGGTCAATCAGGCGGAAAACGCGGTTGAGAAAGCGCCAGGAGCCTTCGATGCTTTCTTCGCTCCATTCGAGGTCCTTTTCGGGAGGCGCAGCGAATAAGGTGTAGAGGCGGCCGGTATCGGCGCCATATTTTTGGGCCATGTCTTCGGCGCCGACCACATTGCCGCGCGACTTGGACATAGCCACGCCGCCCTTTTGCACCATGCCCTGGGTGAAGAGGCGTTGAATGGGTTCGCTATGGGAGATGAGTCCGAGGTCGCGCATGACCTTGCACCAGAAACGCGAATACAACAGGTGCAGGATGGCGTGGGTGATTCCCCCGATGTACTGGTCGATCGGGAACCAGTAGGCGACTTTCGTGGAATCGAATGGCGCTTGGGTATTCTGTGGGTCGCAGTAGCGATAGAAATACCAGGACGAATCGACGAACGTGTCCATGGTGTCGGTTTCGCGCCGCGCAGGACCGCCGCACTTGGGGCAAGTGGTGTTGACGAATTCCGGCGTCGCGGCCAGAGGCGATTCGCCTTCCCCCGTGAGCTTCGGATTGGGCGGCAACAAAACGGGCAGGTCTTTATCCGGCACGGGCTGCAGACCGTCTTTGGGACAATAGACGACCGGGATGGGCGTGCCCCAATAACGCTGACGCGAGATGCCCCAGTCACGCAGGCGGTAGATGATTTCTTTTTTGCCAAAGCCGCGAGTATCGGCGTCAGCAGCCATTTTTTCGATGGCGTCTTCTGATTTAAGGCCGCTATATGGCCCGGAATTTATGCTCGTGCCGAACTCCGTGAATGGTGCTTCGATCCGCATGTAAACATCGGAGGGGACGGAACCGCGTTCTTCGGCCAGGAGAGCTTGCTTCTCCTTTAACTCAGGAATGTGCTTGCGGAATTCTTCTTTGCTTGGAAATACAACTACGTGCTTTTTCAACCCAAACTTTGTCGCAAACTCGAAGTCGCGTTCATCGTGCGCGGGCACGGCCATGATCGCCCCGGTGCCGTATTCCATGAGCACGAAATTGGCGACCCAGATGGGGATTTTCTCCCCGCTGAATGGGTTAGTGGCGTGGCGTCCCGTAAAGAAGCCGATTTTTTCGGCGGTGGCCAGGTCTTCCGTTTTGACGGAGGCTTGGCGCATTTGCGCAAGTTGGGATTCAGCCTTGGAGCTCGCCGGTGAGCCATCGAGCAGTTTTGCTACCAGCGGATGCGCGGGAGCGAGAACGATGGCGGTTGCGCCGTAAATCGTGTCGATGCGCGTGGTGAAGATTTCGATGGGCTCCGCGCCCTGCACATCCGCTACAGCGAACTTCACTCGTGCGCCTTGCGAGCGGCCGATCCAGTTCCGTTGCATCGTGACGACGCGCTCGGGCCACGTGCCTTCGAGTTGTTTTAGATCATCAACGAGTTGGTCCGCATAAGCGGTGGTCTTGAGGAACCATTGCTCGAGTTCGCGGGCCTCGACAAGAGTGTCTTCGTGGCGCCAGCAGTAGCCGCCGTTGATGACTTGCTCGTTGGCGAGAACGGTGCAGCACTTAGGACACCAGTTAACGCGGCTTTTCTTTCGATAGGCCAGTCCGCGCTCGAGCATGCGCAGAAAAAACCACTGGTTCCAACGGTAGTACTCGGGTTCGCACGTGGAGATTTCGCGGCGCCAATCGTAGCTGAAGCCAAAGCGGCGCAGAGTGCGCTGGAACTCGGCGACGTTGTTGTTGGTCCAGATGCGCGGATGGGTTTTGTTCGTGATGGCGGCGTTTTCGGCGGGCAGGCCGAAGGCGTCCCAGCCCATCGGATGGAGGACGTTGAAGCCGCGCATACGCTTGACGCGGGCGACGACGTCGCCGATGGCGTAATTGCGCATGTGTCCCATGTGCATGGTGCCGGAGGGATACGGCAGCATTTCCAGGACGTAATACTTGGGTTTCGACGGGTCGGCTTCGGTTTCGAAAACGCGCGCTTCGGCCCAGCGCTTTTGCCATTTGGCTTCGATTTCCTGTGGGTTGTACTCCGCCACGCCCCGTTATCCCCT